>Ga0210023_1000031_pt1 | contig 101436 bp, 83 predicted proteins | sample CryGeymeta201524_FD_183987 | JGI IMG/M metagenome (GOLD analysis project Ga0210023, IMG submission 183987) | Groundwater microbial communities from Crystal Geyser aquifers in Utah, USA - Crystal Geyser metaG 2015-24 (SPAdes) (version 2) | ecosystem: Environmental > Aquatic > Deep subsurface >... | reverse complement strand
TCGTTGGCCGGAGGAACGTGGATTGGTCTGAGCGATAAAAACAGATTGGTGTGCCTACTAAATGGTGCTTTTGGCAATCATGTGCGCAAGCCAAATTACCGAATGAGCCGCGGTCGGGTCGTCAAAGACTTGTTGCAGACAAACGATTTTTTAACTTTTCTGTCCCATTATAATTTAGAAAACATTGAGCCTTTCACGGTTTTGACTTTGGATTGGAATGAAGATTTGGCTTTTTATGAGTTGGTTTGGGATGGTGAAAAACGCTATTTGAGAAAATTAGATACCAACAGCTTCCATATATGGTCATCTTCGACACTTTATTCCGAATCGATGAAAATGTCGCGACGCGAATGGTTTGAAAGTTGGAAAGAAAACGGGGATTACTCACAAGACAGCATCATCAATTTTCATTTGAACGCCGGTGGAGGAGACAAAAATGTCGATTTGCAGATAGATCGCGGAAACCTAAAGACCGTCAGTATTACTTCCATCTGCAAAAATTCGGATGAAACCACCATGTGTTATCGTGATTTAGTAGAAAACAAGCTCTACAAAAAAACATTTGAAACCATCAGCCTTTGAAGTCAAATGCAGTCATTATAACGCTAGCATATCCTGACACTTTTGTCCGGGTGTCTGAAGAGTTTGTGTGCAAAATTTTTCCAATTTTAGGCGTAGGCACCAAAGAATATCTCAAAGCAGGACATGCCGCTTTGGTGCTGGTTAAGAAAGAAACCGGCGAAGCTTTCTACTTCGATTTTGGTAGGTATGTTACCCCGTTTGGAAAAGGAAGGGTGCGGGGTTTTGAAACCGACCGGGAGTTGAAAATTCCAATCAAGGGCTGTTTTGATGCCTTTGAAAATCTCTCGAATATTGAAGATTTTTTACTCTTTCTCGAAGCGCATCCCGAAAAAACGCATGGAAAAGGAAAGTTGATTGCTTCAGTGAGTGATGGCATTCATTTTGAAACAGCCCTTCATTTTATCAAAAAAATTCAAAGCTTGGGCAGCATTCCGTATGGTGGATTTATAAAAGACGGTAGCAACTGTTCGAGATTCGTAACAGACTCCATTTTGAATTCGACTACTGTCCCGAAAGTGAAATCCGGCCTGAAACGCATCAAAATGTTTACCCCGAGCCCGCTTGGAAATGTGGCATTTGGCAGCATAGATAAAAAAATCTTTCATGTGGAAAACGGCAACATCTACCCTTACAACAAGGATACTTTTCTCGACAATCTGACAAACTTCTTCGATAAGAAACATCCGGAATGGCCACCAAAAGAAAAGACTCTTTCTTCTCCGGAAATAGGAGCTCAATATTTAGACGGCATCGGAGCCGGTGCTTGGTTTTCAATAACTGTGGAAAATGCTTTGCAAAATCTATACAGAATCAAGAGGTATGCCGACCATCATCTAATGGATTTTGATGGTGTATTCTCCGTTGACAATTTGAATTTTTCAATAGAAAAAGAATATCGTTTTGTATATGATTCTCATTGTCTTTTTTGCCACATAAAACAAAACGAACGAATCTATCGTTTCGATTTTGTTAGAAATTATGATGAACAGTTGCTGATTAATTCAACGCGAAAGGTGCGCTCAGCTTGAAGGTAGGGATGACAACCTGAAATCTTTTGGTGGAAGTGAAATTAATCATGCTGTAAAAACCACACATGGCACCAAATGGAGAAGCCAACAAACAACCTGAATTGTAAATGTGTTTTTCACCGGGTTTGATAACCGGTTTTTTTCCGACAACACCCTCACCATCAACTACTTCTTTATCATTTAAAGCGTCTAAAATCTTCCAATGCCTAGAAGTCAATTGAACAGAATCCTTGCTTTGATTTTCGATAGTAACACGATAGCCGAATGCAAAATGCAAACGGTAATTTTTGTAGAAAGTACCCTCAAAACGGGTTTCTACGGAAATTTTTATTCCCTTTGTAATTTGTTGTACCATACCTGATTAGTGCTCATTGAATCCAAATATATGAAAATTAGATTCATTTTAAATAAAATTAACACTATTTTGGAAAAGGCATATCAAAAAAATTAGTTTGAGAGCTTGTTGATCTGTCGAAGTTCGATTTTTTTAAATTCGACTTCCGCGCCTTCGGCTTGAATGGCTATATGTCCTTTTTGGACGGTTGCATCATAACCAAAGTTGACCAAATCATCATTTACCCAAACTTTGATTCTATTGTCCAAACATTCAATGACCATAAGGTTCCACTCATTCAAAGTATTTTCGGAATTATCGGTGAGATTGAGAATTTGTCGCGCTTTGCCTTCGATGGTTCCCCAATGGGCTTTCGGGCCACGGTATTTTTCCATGTCCGGCACGGTTATATCTTCTCCAATCACCCAAAAATCACCCGCATTTTGATGTTCCATCTGAACTTCGATAGACTTCGGAAACATTTTATACAAAAAGCGTAGCGTGGAAGCGTGAACTAAAACGCCACAATTTCCGGGTTTGCCCGCAAAACGGTATTCGGTCTCAAGGTGGTAGTTTTCAAAAACTTCATCCGTGACCAGGTGGCCACGCGGCTCGCCCATGCTTACCAAAAGTCCATTGCGAACAACGAAGGAAGCAGGCGCATCCGACAGACTGTCTTTCATTGGAACATCGGCATGCCAACCGCTCAGGTCTTTGCCGTTGAAAAGCGATGTTTTCTTTTCACAAGAAATACTCAGAATCACAAATGTGAATAAAATAAAAATTTTAGAAAAAGTTGGTTTTGATAGATTCATCGCGTTGGTTTTGAAACAAATATAATAATTTATCTGACTCCAAAACCCGAAAAAGAAGTAAAGTAGTGAGGAATACTGGGTTCGAACCAGTGACCTCTACCCTGTCAAGGTAGCGCTCTGAACCAACTGAGCTAATCCCCCAAAATTGAGAGGACAAATATAGATTTTATTTTTAAAAAAATCAATCGGTAATATAACTTGAATTTCCTTCCCCTAAACCAATCAAACTTTCGTGCCTGTCTCCAAATTTTCGGTAATAAACCAAAACCGAATAGGTGTTTTCCGTTTGAAAATGCGAACCGTTTAAACTGTGTTTGTCAATGATTCCATCCGGGTTTTCAACCACATAAGTGTAATTATAAAATCCTTGCTTGAGATAAAAAGCAGCTTGGTAAGTCTTGCTGAATTTATTATACTCCAAAAGTGTTTGATTGTCGACCGCGTAATTGTTGAATGCTCCATAGACATGCACTTTCCTGTCATTTAATTCGAAAAAATCTTGTAAAGAAAAATGTACCCACACATATTCAGATTCAATGGACGCATCTTGGCCTTGCATAGTCCGAATGACAAAATTTCCGTTGATGTCCGGATAATAGGTGTAAATTTGGTTTGCACGAATTTCATCCGGATAGAGATATGCGTGAAACCCGTCGTCTTCGGTTTTGGAAGCATACACACGATCGGTGGAAGTCCGGATGTCTTTCGAATCAAAATTAAAATATTCGTTACCTCCCCAAAAGGAGGTTTCCTTGTCGTATTTATAAACCAAGTTGTAGCCCGCGGTAAATTGCGGTTTCAAGTTTGAAATGGCACTGTTCCACTGATGATTTTGGAGGACAACTATTTTAATGTTTTGCGTAGGATTATCTATTTGATAACCAGCCGTGTTCACAACAAATTGCACCGATTGTTTCTGTTGAATGTCCTTCATGTCGCGTGCGCGTTTTGCATAAACTTCTACATTGACCAAAGGTTCAAAAACAACCAATTTTCTCGAAAAGACAATTTCGTAATTGTAGTCTAAAATTTCAATCATATAATTGCCTGAAAGCTTCAAAGTAGTTCTTTCATTGGGAAGCAACAAGGTATAGTGGGTATAAATCTGAAGTGTATTCAATGAATTTTTATAATCAGAGATGCGCTGTTCGTCCAGACCATTTATGTATTCTGATTTACTCAAATCTGAAGGTTTCCATTGACTGTCAAAATGAACAATCCGGTAGTAATAATCGACTTCATCGCCGAACAAATCATCAAATTCCAAAACTACCGGATCTCCTTTTTGTACAAAAGGGACAAAACTGTCGTTGCTTTCGCCATGCAGACTCACAGACTTGATAAAATCGGGCGGTTCGATTTCCGTTGACTGCCCATAAGATGCGAGCCCGTATAGTGTTAAAATTAGAAAATACAACGATTTTTTTGTCATAAAATCAATGGCCTCTCGACTTTTTTAGTTTGTAAAACACCTATGTTTTTAATAATATCAAAATTAACTTTTGAAAAATAATTTTTAAATCAATAATTATGCAAACTTGTATTAATATTATTAAATTTGCAACCGAATTCAGAAATTTTAATATAAATTCAGACCTCACAGGCTATGTCAACAGACATTAGAATCAAAAAGGGCATCTCAATCAAACTTAAAGGCGAAGCCAACAAAGTTATTAAAGACGCACCACGATCTCAAATTTACAGCATCCACCCTTCCGATTTACCGGGAATTGTACCTAAACTTTTGGTAAAAGAAGGTGCAAAAGTTCAAGCGGGAGACCCAATTTTCTACTCCAAAACCAATGACCAATTACAGGTTGTTTCCCCAGTCAGTGGGACAATTGGTGAAATCGTCCGGGGTGAAAAGAGGAGAATCTTAGAAATTCAGATCCAAGCTGATTCCAAAGAAGTTTATAAAGATTTTAGCAGAAAAGACCCAAATAATCTTACTTCGGATGAAATCAAAAAACATTTGTTGGCATCTGGTTGTTGGCCTTTTATCAAACAACGGCCGTATGACATCGTTGCCAATCCTGCCGATGAACCCCGCGACATTTTCATTTCTGCCTACGCTTCGGCTCCATTGAGTACGGATGTAGAATTTGCGTTGAAAGACCGGGAAAAAGATTTTCAAGCCGGCGTAGATGCCTTAGCAAAAATAACCGCGGGAAAAGTTCACTTAGGTATTGAAAAGAACTCAACATCTTATTTTAGTCAAATTAAAAATGTGGATATCCACAAAATAAGCGGCCCACATCCGGCTGGAAATGTCGGTATCTTGATACACCACGTCAAACCTATCAATGCAGGTGAAAAAATATGGGTTATTGCACCGCAAGACGTTGCCCTGATTGGCAAACTTTTCTCAACCGGCCAATTTGATGCTGGCAGAGTAATCGCCCTGTCCGGTACAGGCATCAAAGAACCCCAATATTACAAAATCACTCAGGGAGCCAACCTTTCTAATTTCTTAAAAGACAAATTGGAAGGCGACAACAATCGTATCATCAACGGCGATGTGCTGACCGGAATCAAAATAACAGCGCAAGGCGATTTAGGATTTTATCAAGACTGCCTGACTGTCATTCCTGAAGGCAATAAATACAGGCTTTTCGGTTGGTTGCCTTTCGTAGATAACAACATACCAAGTTTGTCGAAAACGTCCTTTTCTTGGCTCAGAAAAAATAAACCACAAGCAGTTGACACCAATCTGAATGGTGAAGAAAGAGCATTTGTCGTTACCGGAGAGATGGAAAAGGTTTTCCCGATGGATATTTACCCGATGCAACTGTTGAAAGCATGTTTGGCAAATGACATTGAGAAAATGGAAAATTTGGGTATCTACGAAGTTGCCCCCGAAGATTTTGCTGTGATAGATTTTGCAAATACTTCTAAGATAGAAGCGCAAGACATCATCCGGCAAGGTTTAGATTTAATGATTAAAGAAGTAGGTTAATAACAATAGCTATGAGTTTTTTAAGAACCAAAATTGATCAACTGAAAAAACCCTTTCTCAAAGGTGCCAAGTTTGAGAAGTATGCGCCAGCGTTTGGCGCATTGGAAACCTTTTTATTTGTACCCGACCACACCACCAAAAAAGGAGCACATATCCGAGATGCGGTCGATTTAAAACGGACCATGTTTATGGTAATCCTTGCCTTGTTGCCGGCATTGGTTTACGGAATGTACAATGCGGGATATCAGCATTTTTCTCAATTAGGTGAAACTTTTACTTTTTGGGATGCTTTTTCACACGGAGCCTACAAAATCATTCCGATGATTGTGGTTTCCTACGCGGTGGGATTGGGAATCGAATTTATTTTCGCCATTTACCGCGGCCATGAAGTTAATGAAGGTTACTTAGTGACCGGCTTGTTGATTCCGATGATAATGCCGATAGACCTTCCCCTTTGGATGTTGGCTATCTCAGTAGTTTTTGCCGTGTTGATTGGGAAAGAAGCGTTTGGCGGAACAGGAATGAATGTACTTAACCCCGCCCTGACTGCGAGAGCTTTCGCTTTTTTTGCCTATCCTACTTTTATGTCCGGAGACAAAGTATGGGTAAGTGAAGCAACCAACATAGACGCAATTTCAGGAGAAACCATACTTGGCAAATTGGCAGCCGGTAAAGATATTGCGTGGAATGCTTCTGATATGTTTTTCGGTTCTATTCCGGGATCAGTATCAGAAACTTCTACCTTGTGGATATTAGCCGGAGCCGCTATCCTAATCTTAACCGGAGTTGGAAGTTGGCGAATCATCTTAAGTGGTTTTATCGGAGCAGCATTGACAGCTTTGTTGTTGAATCAATTTCCTGTGAACCCCTTGATGGGATTCCCTTGGTATGAACATTTGATTGTCGGCGGATTGGCTTTTGGCATCGTATTTATGGCCACTGACCCCGTTTCGGCCGCACAAACAGAAAAAGGAAAATGGATATACGGATTTTTGGTCGGCTTCTTCTGCATTCTAATCAGGGTGCTCAACCCTGCCTATCCGGAAGGAGTAATGCTCGCCATCTTGTTGATGAATGTATTTGCACCAACAATAGATCATTATGTAGTCAATGCCAATATCAAAAAAAGAAAAAAACGACTCATCGCAGTTCAAAATATTAAAACCGTTTCGTAATGGATACCAACAGTAACAAATATACATTCATTTTCTCCATCATCATGGTTGTGGTGATTGGAGTACTTCTTGCGTTTGCCGCTGTAAGCACCAAAGGTAGGATTGACAAAAACGTTCGTTTGGAAAAAATGCAAAATATACTTTTAACAGTTGACGTTCAGACGGATCGTGAAGGTGCCGAAAAATTATACAACCAAATCATCAAGGAGCAATTGTCGCTGAAAGAAGACGGAACAGTTGATGAATCGGTAGATGCGTTCAACATCAACTTAGCTCAGGAACTAAAAAAACCGGTTAACATACAACGTTTCCCACTGTATATAGCTGAAAACGAAGGGCAAAAATATTACATCATTCCGCTTAGAGGCGCGGGATTGTGGGATGCTATATGGGGGTATATTTCCATCGAAGAAGACTTAAATACCGTGAAAGGTGCTGTCTTTGACCACAAAGGAGAAACACCGGGCTTAGGCGGGGAAATCACCACAGAATGGTTTCAACAGCAATTCCAAAACGAAAAAATTTATAACGCAAATGGAGAGCTAACAGGTGTTCAGGTAGTGAAAGGCAACAACGATTTGGCTGGAACCCGAAAAGACGACAACGCAGTTGATGCCATCTCCGGTGCTACGATTACCAGTAAAGGTGTCTCCAATATGCTTGCAGAAAGATTGTCGCGATACAGCCTTTATTTCAAAAATATTAAATCAAATTTAGCAATTCAGAAACCTTAAAATCATGGCTGCCAAAAAAGAAAAAAAACAGGATAAGCCTATCGTCCTTTTTGTTAATGAAGAAAAAGAACCTTTATTGTCAAAAAAGAATATAGCATTGGTCACAGACCCACTCAACGACAACAACCCGATTACCGTTCAAGTACTCGGTATTTGTTCTGCCTTGGCAATCACCGTACAGCTGAAACCTGCCCTTGTTATGGCAATTGCAGTAATGGCGGTTGTCGCTTCGAGCAATGTGATTGTTTCGCTTATACGAAATTTCATACCAAACAGAATCCGAATTATCGTGCAATTGGTTATCGTAGCCGGTTTGGTTGTTTTAGTCGATTTGATACTGAAAGCTTTTGCTTATGATGTCAGCAAGCAACTATCTGTTTTCGTCGGGCTAATCATTACAAATTGTATAGTTATGGGACGTTTAGAAGCATTCGCATTGGCCAACGGACCTTGGAAATCTTTTTTAGACGGTATCGGAAACGCTGCGGGATATGGTATCATTTTGGTTATTGTAGCCTTTTTCAGAGAATTGTTAGGTTCCGGAAAATTGTTTGGTTTTCATGTTATACCCGAAGAAGTCTATCAAATGGGATACATGAACAATGGCCTGATGCTGTTATCTCCCATGGCTCTTATCACGGTAGGTTTGCTGATTTGGGTACAACGCTCAAGAAACCGTAAACTAATCGAAAAATAATCATTCACATCCTAAATGAATCACTATGGAATTGGTTAACCTCTTCGTTAAAAGTGTCTTTATAGAAAACATGATTTTTGCCTACTTTCTAGGAATGTGTTCCTATTTGGCCGTGTCAAAAACCGTAAAAACAGCCGTTGGGCTTGGTGCTGCTGTTATATTTGTTTTAGCCATCACGGTTCCACTTAACTATTTAATTGACAACTACTTATTAAGAGAAGGAGCCCTCAAATGGTTAGGTCCACAATTTGCCCAAATGGATTTGAGTTTTATAAGCTATATCCTTTTTATAGCGGTAATAGCATCGATGGTTCAATTGGTTGAAATGGTTGTTGAAAAATTCGCACCTGCCCTCTATGGTGCATTGGGAATATTTCTTCCGCTGATAGCTGTAAACTGTGCTATTTTGGGCGGATCACTCTTTATGCAACAAAAAGATTTTTCTACTATTTCCGAAGCCTCTGTTTACGGATTAGGTTCCGGGGTTGGTTGGTTTTTAGCCATCTTGGCCATTGCCTCCATCAGAGAAAAAATTTCATATTCAAACATACCCGCACCCCTAAAAGGTTTGGGGATTACATTCATACTAACCGGGCTCATGGCCATCGCTTTTATGAGTTTTATGGGAATTAAACTTTAGAAAAATTTAAATTTACATCATGGGTCTATCAGTCATTGTAAGTGCAGTTACCGTTTTTTTAATTATCATTTTTATCCTAGTGAGTATGCTTCTATACGCCAAAGCGAAATTGGTTGCCTCCGGGCCCGTAACACTCCATATCAATGGGGAAAATGATGTAGTGGTTTCTGCAGGAAATTCCTTGTTGTCAACTCTTGGAAACAGTAAAATATTTTTGCCATCAGCTTGTGGTGGTGGTGGAACTTGTTTGCAGTGTAAATGCCGTGTGCTTGAAGGGGGCGGAGAACCCTTGCCAACAGAAATACCAAACTTTACGCGAAAAGAATTAGCCGATGGCTGGCGTTTAGGCTGCCAAGTTAAAGTCAAACAAGACATGACTATTTTGGTTCCGGAAGAAGTTTTTGGAATTAAAAAATGGGAAGCTACGGTTGTTTCAAACTATAACGTTGCCTCCTTTATTAAAGAATTTGTGGTCGAAATACCTGAAGACATGGACTACAAAGCCGGTGGATACATTCAAATTGAAATTCCACCGACCGTAGTAAACTTTACGGATATTGATATCACAGCACATCCGGTCGAACATCCGGGCGAACCACAGAAATTCAAATTGGAATGGAATAAGTTTAAACTTTGGCCACTTGTCATGAAAAACGATGAAGTCGTTGAACGCGCTTATTCGATGGCAAGCTATCCTGCGGAAGGCCATCGGGTGATGTTAAACGTGCGTATTGCAACACCTCCTTTTGATCGAGCCAAAAATGATTGGATGTCCGTCAATCCGGGTATTGCCTCTTCCTATATTTTTTCTAGAAAAGTGGGAGACAAAGTAACTATTTCCGGGCCTTACGGCGAGTTTTTTATCAACGAATCGGATGCCGAGATGCTTTATGTTGGTGGAGGAGCCGGTATGGCACCGATGCGTTCGCATCTCTACCACCTTTTCCGCACCGTAAAAACCGGAAGAAAAGTAAGTTTCTGGTATGGTGGCCGATCCAAAAGAGAATTATTTTATACCGATCACTTCAGAGCCTTGGAAAAAGATTTTCCGAACTTTAAATTTTATATCGCTCTATCCGAACCTATGCCTGAAGACAACTGGAAGGTAAAAGAAACTTTAGATGGCCCGGGTGACGGATTTGTTGGGTTTATTCACCAAGTTGTAATCAACAACTATTTGAGCAAGCACGACTCACCTGAAGATATCGAATTCTACTTCTGCGGTCCTCCCATGATGAACCAAGCTGTCATCAAAATGTGTGACGACTATGGTGTTCTTCCTGAAAATGTCAGATTCGATGACTTTGGAGGTTAGTTTAAAAATTTTAAAATCCCGAATAAACCGATGCCTTGGTGTCGGTTTTTTTATTCTAAAATATGACAAAACTTAGCAAACAAGAGCTTCATAATTTGGCCATGAATATTGTTGGGAAAAAACTGGAAGACCTTGGATTTGAATTTATTTCCGTGAACAGTAAAATCTACAAACACCCTCAATTTGTGTGTGTTGATAAAAAAAATATCCGGTATTTTGTTTTGGTGAAAGCCATATCCTACCCTGAGCATCCGGAACAGTACGATGAAATTTGGATGCAAACTTTTGTGTATCACGCGGAAAAACATCAAGCAAAAGTGCTTTACGCGGGTGTTGGCCTTGCCAACGCAAAAGATTTTTCCAAACCTTTGGAAAAAGAAACTAATTTTGTGGTAAACTTTAAAGAATTTTTAAAAATAAATTAAACAACTAAGCCGTGGCATTTTCAAAATTACGACTGATTTATTTCCCTTTGTTTGTGTTTCTACTCATTGCATGCAACAAGCGGGAAAAAAGAAGCCAATTGGTTCATTTGATTGGAAATGCACAAGGAACGACATACAGCATCAAATATTTTGATTCTTTAAACAAGGACTATCAACCACAAATAGATTCCATCCTCGAAGCAGTTGATCTGTCGATGTCCACCTACATCCCTAATTCTATCATTTCGAAAGTAAACGAAAATAAGTGGGTAAAAGTTGACACCTTATTCAAAGAAGTATTTTATATATCCGTTGAAATATGGCAACAATCCGACAGCATATTCGACCCAACTGTCGGGGCTTTGGTAAACGCTTGGGGATTTGGCCCCGGAGAGAAAATAGAGATGGACAGCCTGAAGGTTGACAGTATTTTGAAGTTTACCGGACTTGAAAAGGTTTCAATCCGCCCCAATGGCACAGTCAAAAAAGAATTTAAACAAACCTATTTGGATTTCAATGCCATCGCGCAAGGGTTCACTGTTGATTTGGTCGCGCGTTTTTTCGAATCGAAAAAGATTGAAAACTATCTAGTGGAAATAGGTGGTGAAATTCGTGCCGGCGGTAAAAACCTGTCTAATAATTTTGATTGGCTTGTGGCCATTGACAACCCACAACAAAGCCAAAACGGGAGGCTGATAGCTACCCTAAAACTCAAAAACATGGCTTTGGCAACCTCCGGAAACTATCGAAAATTCTACATCGATACAATTACCGGCGAACGTTATGTACACACCATCAACCCAAAAACGGGCTACCCACAAAAGAGCAACATACTGAGTGCTTCTGTTTTGGCGGCTCATTGTATGGATGCGGATGGCTACGCAACCGTTTTTATGGCCTCGGATTTAGAAAAATCAATGCAAATATTAGATAGTTTGGCATCAAAGATGGATGCTTACATTCTTTATTTAGATGAAAACGGAAATCTTCAAACGTATATCACCCCCGGATTCAAATCTTATCTGATTGAATAGGTTTATAGCAAACCGGCAACCTTTCTCCTTCACTAAGACGATATTTTTCTATCCTTTCTTTTCCGATAACAACCCCATAATCGATTGCGTTTACTTCAAAACCGTAAAAACGTAATTTGTCGAAATAATCTTTTGCATAAACCCGCACATGATCGTATTGGCCAAAAATGCGTGCGCGTTCTCTTGCTTCCGTGATTGAATTATCTTCAAACGTTTTTTCTCTACTCATATCTTGTGGAACTTGAAAGATGCCAGTTCCACCGGGTTTCATCACTCTGTATAGCTCACGGATGGCTTGGGCATCATCAGGAATATGTTCTAAAACGTGGTTGCAGAATATCCAGTCGAAAGTATTGTTTTCAAAGGGCAAATTGCAGATATCTGCTTTCACATCAGCCAAAGGAGACAAAAGATCGGTAGTGGTGTAATCTATATTTGGCAGATTTCTGAAACGCTTGTAAAAAGCTTGTTCGGGTGCGACATGCAATACTTTTTTTTGGACAGGGTTGATGAAAAAATCCGTTTCGTTTTTCAAATATAACCAAAGCAATCGATGCCGTTCAAGCGAAAGTGTACCCGGAGCCAAAACATTATCCCGTTGATTTTCGTATCCATACGAAAGAAACTTTCGATAACTCCTCCCATCAATCGGGTCCGTAAACCGGTCGCCTCGATACCACAACACCAAAAACGGGCGTACCCAATAACTCAGTCGGATGAGCAACGGCCTTGGAATTGAGTTAAGTATGAATTTGAAAAACATGTGGCCTACAATACAAATGCGTGCGCTCGAAATTCATTTTCCTCTTCGGAAATGATTCCCAATGCTTCGTAGATATAGGCAAAGGTCGACAACAATTCGGGTTTCCCGTCCACGATGGCTACATCGTGTTCAAAATGCGCACTGGGTTTAGCATCTGCCGTGAGAATCGTCCAGCCATCTTTGAGCTGGCGAATGCGGTGCGTCCCCATGTTAATCATCGGTTCGATGGCGACAACCAATCCTTCCACAAACTTTTTCCCATGGCCTCTTCTGCCGTAATTGGGCATTTCGGGGTCTTCGTGCATGACTTTCCCCAATCCATGCCCTACGAGTTCGCGTACCACACCATAACCGTGTTTCTCACAAATATTTTGAATAGCAAAGCCCACGTCCCCTACTCTATTTCCGGTTTTAAACTCGCGGATGCCAACATAAAGTGAAGCTTTGGTAACTTCCAAAAGTTTTTTCACCTCCGGCTCAACCTCCCCTACTTCAAAAGTATAGGCGTGGTCACCGTAAAAACCGTTTTTGCGTGCACCACAATCAATGGAAATAATGTCGCCTTCATGCAAAGGTTTGTCATTGGGGATGCCATGCACCACTTGGGCATTTGGGCTCACGCAAAGCGTATTGGGAAAACCATATAAACCGAGAAATCCCGGTTCAGCATGATGATCCCGGATGAATGTTTCTGCCAGTTTGTCGAGATGCAAAGTTGTAACGCCAGATTTTACTTCTTTGGCCAACATGCCCAAAGTTTTGGAAACAATTAAAGCACTTTCACGCATCAACTCGATTTCTTCGGAAGTTTTGATTTGAATCATGCTGCAAAAGTAGGAAATTAAATAAACATTTGGAAACAGGCATGCGCACATATTCCTATTTAAAACGGGCATCTCCCCCTTACTATCGATTCCCATGCATGGCAGGCGATACACAATCTGCTTGTGTTTTCACTTGCATTTGTTGTAAAGCCGGAGACCAATAGTTATTTAAACCTGCACCACGTATCATAAAATAAACCCCAATAATTAGGACGAAAAGCGGAGTTAACCTGCGAAAATTGACTCTGAAAACTTGTGGTAATTTTTTACCCAAAAAAGCAACCGCACTCATAAGCGGGACGGTGCCAAGCCCAAAAGCAATCATATAAATTGCCCCTTCTGCCGGTTTTCCCATAGCGACAGCGCCAAACAAAGCCATGTAAACCATGCCGCAGGGGAGAAAACCGTTAAGTAAACCCATCAAAAAAGTGGTATGAGGCGAACGTTTTTTTAGTTGTTCCCCCATGCTTGACTGCAAACGCATCAGAAGCCGGGTATAGGGTTTAAATGCCGGTATTTTTAAGCGAAAAAAATAGCTCATCAAAAGCCCTGCTATGAGCAGTGCACCTAACCAAAGCGAAAGTTTCTGTTGCATGCCAGCCACAAACAATCCTCTGCCAAACAACCCAAACAGAAGCCCCAAAAAAGAATAACTCAAGATGCGGCCAAGATGGTACTGCATGATTTGAAAAAAAGCAACAACCGGATTATTTCGGTTGAGCGGAAGCATCAGCGCGATAGGACCACACATGCCCACGCAGTGCAAACTACCTATTAAGCCGATAACCAAAGCAGAATATAACATCAGTAGGTGATTTGTTTTTTAAACAACAATTCCTGTCCTTCGTAATGCCAGCGAATTTTAATGTCCCATCGGCCACCCGCCAACACTTCGTCAGGTATGAGCATTTTTGAAGAAGATAATGAAATGGGTATTTCAAAATCTAAGCGTTGATCGGATGGCCTGTAAAAGGACACTATCCCGGTTATTTTAATGAAGCTTGTTTGGTCCGGGAAATGAATTAAAACACCTTTGTTTGAAGACGAAATTTCTAAATTATATTGGAGTTTATTGGCGAGATTTTGACTGTCAATATCATTTTGCAAATGAATTTCTTGTTCATAGTAATTCTGCGTGACCAACTCGTGGTCGTATTTTTTTTGGGTGGTTGCCAAAAAAACAAATGTCAAGATGAATGCTGCAAAGCAGACAAAGGCGATGACGACAGCTGTTCCCCAATTGATTTTCATAATCATATATTAGCTTAATTTTCTATAAATCTCAATGAAACCTTCGCGGGCCCATGAAGGTCGTGGACGTTGTTTCTATTTTTTTGTTGCCGGAATAAACATCAATCTTCAATTTCGTTTTCTCATCTTGCAGTTTGCTTTCTTTTAATTGAATAAAAAGCGTGCCTTGCTGTAGGCTATTTCCGCTTACATGAATAGGTTTTCCTGTTACTTCCTTGATGATGCCTTCGCCGGAACTCAATTTAAAATGAACATTTTCAATGTCTTCCATCGTTTTGTTTATAATCTTATAGGTAAACACATTGCTGATGATGTTGTTATCCATTCGTTGATAGAGTTGGCCGGGCAACCTGAGTAAGTTAGCTTCCACGCTATTTCTAGAAACCAACATAGCGAAAAAAACAGCAAACAACAGGGTTAGGACTACCGAATAACCTTTCATCCGATTGGTAAACCTGAACGGCTCGTTTTTGCTTATTTCCAACTCAGATGTATAACGAATCAAACCGTTGGGTAGTCCTACGTGGGTCATCATCTCGTCGCAGGCATCTATACAAGCGGTGCAGTTGACACATTCCAATTGTGTTCCGTTTCTGATATCAATTCCTGTCGGGCAGACGTGTACACACTGAAAACAGTCGATACAATCTCCTTTGCCGGATGCAATTCTGTCTTCATTTTTCTTATATTTTCCCCGGCCTGCTTCTTTTTCACCACGTTTGTAATCATACGCGACCACGATGGATTTGTCGTCCAACAACACCCCTTGCAATCTTCCGTAAGGACAGGCAATTATGCAGACTTGTTCTCTAAACCAAGCAAATACAAAATAGAATAAAGCGGTGAATATCAAAAGGGAAAACAATGTTTCCATGTGGCTTTTCGGATTATCGGTAATGGTTTCTATCAATTTATCACCGCCGATTAAATAGGCTAAAAAGATATTGGCAACAAAAAAAGAAATCACAAAAAACAACATCCACTTGCTGAGTTTTTTCCTGATTTTTTCAAAATGCCAAGGCTCTTTGTCTAAACGAATTTGAGCGCCTTTGTCTCCCTCTATCCAATATTCGATTTTTCGGAAAACCATTTCCAAAAAGATGGTCTGCGGGCAGACCCAACCACAGAATAACCTTCCGAAAGCCACCGTAAAAAAGGCCACAAAAATTACCGCTATAATCATCGATATCACAAATAAGTGAAAATCTTGTGGCCAAAATGGAAAACCAAAAATATTGAATCTCCTTTCCAGCACATTGAACATCAAAAACTGATGCCCTTTTACTTTCACAAATGGCGCTAAAACCAGAAAAGCTATCAGAAACCAGCTTAGAATTGTTCTGTATTTAAAAAATTTACCCCTTACTTTTTTAACATAAATCCAAGATCGGTTGCCCTTTTCATCAATCGTACTTATCTTGTCTCGAAATTTATTTTTACTGACCGTACTCATTTTATTTCGTTCTACTGTTATTTTAAACGGTTGTCAGCTATTGGCTTATAGCCTTTGGCTAATAATCTATTCCTCTATGATATCTCCTTCGGCTTCTTTCGGATTGGCAGGAGTCGTACCTTTCAGACTGATTACATAGCTTGCAACCTGTTGCATTTCAATTGGTTTTAAGGTTGTTTTCCATGGTATCATTCCTTTTCCGGAACGACCGCCTTCCGAAATCGTGGTGTAAATTCTGCTGATTCCCGGACCGAGTATCCAATGATTGTCTGTTAGGTTAGGGCCAATTCCACCACCACCGTCCGGCGCGTGACAAGGAATACAGTTGGCTTGAAAAATAGCTTTTCCTTTTTCGAGATCTGCGGCTTCGGTCAGCAAGGCTACATTCGATGCATCCATCAAATCCGGATTGTTTTTTTTGTATTCCTGAACGGCTGCGTTCGCCTCAGTCAGGGCTTTGTCAAACTCTTGAATTTGATTGTCACCTCCCAAAACGTGAAAACGAACCAAATAGACAACTGCAAAAATAATGGTGAAGTAAAAACCGTAGAGCCACCAAGGCGGAAGCGCGTTATCAAGTTCTTGGATACCGTCAAAATCGTGTTCCCGCAAGATTTCCTCATTTTGCTCTACCGGTTTACTTTTGGTTAGCCATCTCATCCATTTTTTATACGATGAATGGCTGTCGGTAAAACTTCTTTCTTTTAAAAATTCTTCTTTTTGCTTTTCATCCAAAAGTTGATAGACGATGTTTTCAATCGCTCCGTAGGTAACTTCGATGGCAATCAAAACAAACAATATCAAACTCAAGAAAAGTGCTACCAGCGGAAATTCGATAAACGCCGGTTTTTCGGAATCGATAAAATATTCAACAAAGAAAAATATAAGTCCAAAAATCAGGACTACTCTGACGTATGGTGTTAGTTTTTTCATAGTTCGTCGTTTTTAGGTTGATCTAATGGAATTTTGCTAACATGGTCGATGTATTCTTTCTTGGCGGTAAGCACCCACCAAAACAAGATGACAAAGAAGATAAAAAATATGAGGAGCGAAATCAGCGGATATATTTCAATACCTGCGATGGTTTCCAAGTGGTTTTTGATAAACTTCAACATGACTTATTGTTTTGGTTCATTGATGATTGTTTCTACTTTGATGTCAGTACCCAATCGTTGCAAATAGGCAATCAAGGCGACCACTTCACGTTGGCTCATCGGGACAAACTCCAAATTGTTTTCTTGGTCATATTTCTTTTCGGCTTCATAGCTTGCCACAAAATCCGGATCAGCATGAAGGTTTTTTTCGATTTGCTCGGCTTGGGCACGCAGGTTTTCGTTTGCATTTTGAATATCTTCTGCGGTGTATGGCACTCCCAATGTAGCCATCACACTCATTTTCTTTTGCAAATAATCTGTATTCAACCTGTTCTTAATAATCCATTTGTAAGAAGGCATGATAGAGTTTGGCGAGGTGATTTGCGGATCGTATAAGTGGTTAAAATGCCAATTGTCATTATACTTTCCTCCTACGCGGTGCAAATCGGGACCGGTGCGCTTGCTTCCCCACAAAAACGGGTGGTCGTAAACGTACTCGCCTGCTTTTGAGTAATCACCAAAACGCGCGACTTCACTTCTAAACGGCCGGATCATTTGCGAATGGCAAGACACACAACCTTCGCGGATGTATAAATCTCTTCCTTCCAATTCGAGTGGTGTGTAAGGTTTCACGCTGGTTATAGTCGGAATATTGGACTTAATCAAAAGGGTTGGGACAATCTGAACAATACCACCAATCAACACAGCTACGATAGCCAAAATGGTCAATTTTACCGGTTTGCGTTCTAACCAACCATGGAAGGTTTCACCGGCGAGCCTTGTTTTTCTGACCTTTTGTAAAGCAGGGGCTTGAACAGACTCGTCTTCGATAACCGACCCATTTACCATCGTCACTACAATATTATAAACACCTATGAGCATCCCCACAATGTAAAGTGACCCGCCGATAGCGCGCATCCAATACATCGGCATGATCTGGGTAACAGTTTCGAGAAAATTCCCGTAAACCAATGTCCCATCAGGGCTAAATTCTTTCCACATGGAGGCTTGCAAGAAACCGGCTACATACATCGGTAAGGTGTACATGACTATTCCTAAAGTGCCAATCCAAAAATGGAAGTTAGCTAGTTTGATTGAGAAAAGTTTTGTTTTTGCCAACCTTGGCACCATCCAATAAAGCATCCCAAAGGTCATAAACCCGTTCCACGCCAATGCACCTACGTGAACGTGCGCAATGATCCAATCGGTATAGTGTGCAATCGCATTAATCGATTTTATGGACAACATCGGACCTTCAAAAGTGGCCATACCGTAACCTGTAATGGCTACAACCATAAATTTCAAAACAGGATCTACCCGTACTTTGTCCCACACGCCGCGAAGGGTCAACAAACCATTGATCATTCCACCCCAAGATGGGGCAATGAGCATGATAGAGAAAACCACACCGAGGTTTTGTGCCCAATCAGGCAGAGCGGTGTAAAGCAAGTGGTGAGGTCCTGCCCAAATGTAGATGAAAATGAGCGACCAGAAGTGGACGATGGAAAGCTTATAAGAATAAACGGGACGGTCTGCAGCTTTGGGAACAAAATAATACATGATTCCCAAAAACGGTGTTGTCAGGAAAAAGGCTACCGCATTGTGCCCATACCACCATTGGACTAATGCATCTTGCACACCGGCATAGACAGAGTAGCTTTTCATAAAACTGACTGGCAACTCAAAACTATTGAAAATATGAAGTAAGGCGACCGTTACAAAGGTTGCAATATAAAACCAAATGGCTACATACAAATGTTGTTCTCTCCTTCTGAGAATGGTTCCGATCATGTTGATGCCAAAAGCTACCCAAATCAGTACGATGGCTATGTCTATCGGCCATTCCAATTCGGCGTATTCCTTAGAAGAAGTAAAACCCAAGGGTAAAGAAATAGCGGCAGCCACAATGATTAATTGCCAGCCCCAAAAATTGACGTTACTCAGAAAATCACTAAACATACGCGCTTTGAGCAACCTCTGCAGGGAGTAGTAAACCCCGGCGAAAATCGCGTTCCCTACAAATGCGAATATGACCGCATTGGTGTGTAATGGCCTGAGCCTTCCAAAACTGAGCCAAGAAATACCTTCTGTGAACTTCGGGAATATGAAAAGAAAGGCTAAAAGCAGTCCGACCAAGGTGCCGACTATACCCCATAGCATGGTTGCTACGACGAACTTTTTGACAATCTTGTTGTCATACGAAAAAGTTTGGATTTCCATCTAATAAAAAATTAATGATTGGTTAATTATTTTTTTCCTGATTGGTTTTTTCTTCTTCTTCGAATAGCATACGGACAGAAGGCGTGTAGGTATCATCGTACTGTCCGTTGCGCACAGAGATGATAAATAACACCAAGAAAACCATCGCCACAAGTAGCGAGACCGAAATAAGAAGATAAATGACGCTCATACAAATACCTGAATCGAAAGACAAAAATACTTTAAACCGATTTTTTAAAACATGACAAATGTCATATTGTTATTAAAAATCTAATTTTAACTAATTCTTCTAATGAAACAGCCCTTTCCTCAACCCAACCCTGTACATAATCAAATAGGAGTTTCAAAAATCTTAAAGAAATCTTAAATTCACACTTTTAAAGTACTTTACAATGAAATATAAACTTCTCTTAATTGCGCTAATCAGTTACGCTTGTCTTAGTGCACAGGTAAAACCTGATGGAACTGTCAAAGAACCACGAGATGTCAAGACTCCTACCAAAACCCAAAAGACAAATTCTACTTCTGTCGGTATGGGCATCAGTGTAGATTTGGGCGGGCTGATTCGTTCTTTTAAGAAAAACAAGAACTGCAACCAGGTGGAAATCATCTTTCCGGCGAGCAAGTCGAAGTTTATAGCCGACCTCTCCATACCACCCGTATTCCGATGGAAATCATCCAAAGCAGATTTGGTGGCTTCCTACAGGGTTGAACTTGTAGCCTATAACGGCAAAGAAAAAACCATTCTCTACCAAGGCGAAACCGAAGAAACTCTATTTTCATGGCCGGACGAAGTGGCGTGGCGTGGAGACAATCCCGGAAAAGTGAAGTATGGTTTTTTTGTGATGGCCATTGCATCCAACAGTGAAAAGTGTGGAAACGATGTGAATGGAATTGAATTGACCGTCACAACAGATAAACCCATCATTAAAGACACCCATGCTGACAATACGACAAAAATAACATCCGACATTAAAGTCGGGTACGGCAATCCTGTCGGAGGAAACGAGCAAGCAAATCAAAACCAAATTGTCTTGCTCACACCGCGCAACGGCATGAGCTATCAAATAGGTACATTGCCCGACTTTACTTGGCGTATGTCCGGCATTGTAGAAAATCCAAGATACAGTATTGAAGTTTTTGAAGTCCTTTCCGACGGCAAGAATGAGCGTATTTATTTGGAGGAAAACATGAAACAAACGGTTGTCCCTACGCAAAAAGTAGCAAAATTTAAAGCCGGTAAAGCCCTGGCAGATACCGTAAAAAGAACAGCTAATCGCAATCAGGGAGGAGAAAACCCAGCAGCAGGCAACTATATGTGGAAAGTGACCGAAACAAGCACAGGAATTTCTTCAGCCCCCAGCTTATTTAGTGTATCCAACTGTGAGTTTGATTTACAAATAACCAACGAAACCATTGAATGTTTGGGATACGAAGGAGAAAACAGAAAATATAAAATTTGCTTTTCTTCGACTTATCAAAGCAGTACAGGCAATTTAACATTTGCCAATTCAGGTTCAGGACTTTTTGTGTATCATCCAATCAACAATTCTTTAAACCCCACGAACATAAGCCCATCATTAGTTACACAAATAGGCGCTACAACATCAACCGTTAGTTATTGTTTTGAAGTAACTGTTTCGGCTAGTGTTACTTCCATAGGATTTGGATTGCAGGGCGATGATTTAGACCTAAGCCCAGTAACTTGCCAGCCTGGAGCTAGTCTAATGTTTGATGAATTACCGGATTGCATTTGCGATGAATGCGAAGATACCGAACTTTCATTTGATAACTTTAATATTTCATTAAACGGAACAAGCGGCAATCAATTTAATTTTAATGGAAACATCAATGTAAATGTTCCTATTTATGGCATTGAATTTCAAATACAATCCTTTAGCTATTCCGCAAATCCATCTGCATGTTCAGAAGGCATCAGCAATTTAGAAGAATCGGGTATGTTTTTAATGCCGGGAACTACCATTAACGGTTCAACATCCTTACAATTGGCAAATGAAACTGCCTCAGGAAGTGCAAGTTCTAATGACAATGCCACAAAAAACATAAAATACTCCAGCAATACCGCATTAACGGGCGCCATTCCTGTTAATTTAACTATTGGTTTGCCGGGGCCAATCTCCGGACTCGACCCAAGTTGTTGCGTAATTGAATACAACGTATGTATAAAAGTTAAAATATTTTACGATGATGGCAGCTGCAAATCGTGTGTATTCACGCATTGTTTTAACTTTAATAACCAATAAAAATTAGGGTCATGAAAAATATATTTTATACCATCAAAGCCTATATGTTGCCAGTATTTTTATTTGCAACTACCTTAGGATATTCACAAATAGTTTTAAATCCTGCAACCAATACAGCTACCTGCAATTTAAGCGGTGGTGTTGTCACTGTTTCAGTTCCTTCCGAAGCATTGACAGGCGACAACATTGCTTTAAACATAACGCTTCAGGGAAGTTATGATGCTGGTTGCGTGAAGACAGTCAGTATTACAAATTCATCAAATTTGGTGTTTCAAAGTTCAGGCGCCATTCCTTTTACAAATATGGGTGGCGGCACTTATCAAAATGCACCATCACCTGCTTTAGCCGGCAATGACGGGCATAATTTTAATGTGTTCTATAAGTTTCCAAATAATGTTACTTGTAATGGAACTGTTGGAAATTTTGAAGTTACGGTGACTTTGGATTGTGAAGGCGTTATAACCACTTGTACAACTTCGGTAAGTGTTACGGCACGAGCCGCTAATTACTGGACCATTACCAAACAGTATATAACAGGAGATTTAACCTGCGGACTTTCCACTTGGACAATATATTTGAATCATAATAACCCCAATGGTTCTGGATTAGGAGCCTATAACATAACTGGTTCAATAACTGAAAACCCTTCAGTACCTATTGTTAGCGGCACTTCGTTTCCAGTTAATCAAAGTGGTTATTCCAGTGGATCTGCGGTATTTAATGTAACCCTTCAAAACTGCGCCCCGGAAGGTACTACAATTACCAACCTTGCCAATTATAATTTTACTTTAGGCGATGGCACTTGCGGCACCATGACAGGAACAGTTTCTGCAGTTTCAGATCCTTTAGTTTCTCCCAATGCCAGTTTATCATTTACAAAACAAGCTTATGACAACAACAATAATTATTCAACTCATCCTAATTTTAACCTGCCTCCGGGCTGTTCTGGAAGATACCATCTACAAGTGCATAACAACGGAAATGTGCCTTGGACCAACTTTGTGATTACCGATAACTTAAATATTCCCGGAATAACAATTACGAGTATAAGTCCTGGAATTTTTACAGTAACACTTCCAGTACCACAAAGTGGACCACATACATTTACTGCATCACCCCTTTTTGTTTTAAATCCTAATGAAACTACTGGTATTGATATAAATTTCACAGTAAATTCAAGCACTACAGTACCAACAACAATTACCAATACTGCAATTATAACCTACCAAGCAGTTGGCGCCGGAAATGGAAGTAGTGGTGGCGGAGGGTTATCTCCTTGTCCAAGTATTAATTGCCCAGTAATAGATACTTTAATTCAAAACACAACAGCTACGGTCGATTTTGATGTAACGGCACCGGAGCCAAGAGGTTTTATTAAAAAGTGTATTCTAAATCCGCCAACTGGCATCATCCCTCCTATTTATCAAATCGGAGACATTATAGCATTTAGCGTGATGATAGGAAATTCAGGGGCAGCTAATTTAAGCACTACCGTAACCGATGCCTTTGGAATGCCCGGCCAAAATTTACAAATTATCCCGGGATCTATCACTTATGAATATTATGCCAATCAAGACATAAATTATAAAAATAGATGCAATCCTCCTTTGGGGCTCCCGATGGCACCACCGTTTCCGGTTGCGTCAGTTACCACCGATTTGCAAAATCCGTCTTGGATTATTACCAATATGCCGGGTATATGCGATTTGTATAAGTCAAACTATTTAATCATTAAATTTAATGCTAAAATTTTACCGCAGCTACATGGCACAAAAACAAATAGTGCCTCAATAATTGATGGAATAAATACATTAATTAGCCCTGTTAATTACAGCATAGACCAAGTGGGTGTTTTAGGCATTTTTAAAGAAGCCGATACCGAAATTGCTGAAAATGGGCAGTCGTTTAATTATATCATCACGGTTTCAAACAATGGCAGTGTGCCATTAGATCACCTTATAATTACCGATATGCTGCCAGATTGTGTTTCTGTAAACGGACAAATTTCTATTAAAGATGCTTTGGCTACCACAATCCCTTATACAACTTCTGGCGGCTTGACCATCAATATCAATCCGACAGCACAAATTTTCCCGGGAAATGATTTTACCATTACCATACCTGTGGTTAAATCGGGCAGCGGAAATTGTTGTAATGAAAGTGTTTCTGTGACTGCTGTTATGACAACTTCAGGAGTTGAACTAGATGCAAATTATGGAAGTCCGGAAGCACCGGCCGCATGTGTAACCGGAACAGAATGTTGTGATATTGATGGTTTTGAGGCTACTATACAAGAAACTAACGGTTCTTTTAATGTTTCCATTAATGGTGGAAGTGTTCCTTTGCAAGAAGTAGAAATCTCTATGGTTGATTACCATATTGAATATGCTGATGAAGCTTGTAAACCAGATGATTTAGGTGCTTTTGGAACTTTGACCACCTCAACGGCAAATCTTAATACTTTAATTTTAAATACCGGAGATAATGGCACAAGCAGTTTGTCTTGGCTTCTTGGAAATCCGTCTGTTATAAATTCATCCGTTAATTTAGATATTTTATATCCCGATGTTTTAAATTTAGCTTGTTGTGATGTTTCATTTTATTTCTGTTTAAAAGTGAAGGTTAAAGATGTCAACTGTAATGTTTGCGAAAAAATTATTTGTTATTCAAGCGATCCAGACCCAGAACCTTGCGAAATTGACATCAAACCTTTCAGTCAAGGCAATAAATATTGTGTAGGCGATACTATCAATTTGAACTGGTCTGGCACAACACCTTCAGGCCAAGTAAATATTTCTTTATTTGACAACACAACCAATACGGTTTATGCAGTCTTGGCAAACGGAATTTCTAATACAGGAACCTATACCTATACAATTCCGTCATCAATACCTTGCGATCCTCCAAGGTCGTGGTCTCTTATTGTTGAAGATGCTGAGGGATTATGTTTAGACAGAAGTGATAAATTCATCATTGAATGTTGTATTCCACAGTGTGATTGTGGCGAATGGTTGACCAACAGTATTTCGATAAAAGGATACTTTAAAAAAATTCCAAGAGACCCAAAAGAAAAAATAACTATCCCAATAAATTTTGAAAGCAAAGTTGAATGTGGCAATAAAATTCAACTAAAACCTGCGATGAATTATACCTTTACGGCACCAAATTATGTGTGTAATCCGGAAAATTGCGCTGTGGTATATCATTGGGAAGTTGTTGATGCCCATGGCACTATTTTATCAGGAAATGGAAAAACATTTAATTATAGTTTTAATGGCTATGGACAATATCAAATAATTTTTACGCCAATATGCGGAGGAAAGCGTTGCGCTCCTTGTATTATTTATGTAACTATTGATAAATTTACGCCATTACCAGACGAACCGGGCCCCAATGATGTTTACAACCCAAAAACAGGCAAAACTTGGATGAACAAAAACCTAGGCGCCAGCCAAGTGGCCACAAGCCCAACCGATTCGCTGGCCTATGGCGATTTGTACCAATGGGGCCGTTTAACAGATGGACACGAGAAAAGAACGAGCAATACAACCAACACATTAAGCAGTAGTGATGTGCCTGGACACGGTGATTTTATCCCCAATCCTAATTATCCTTTTGATTGGCGTTCACCTCAAAATAATAATTTGTGGCAAGGAGTCAATGGTATAAACAATCCTTGTCCAAATGGTTATCGTTTACCAACAGAGGCAGAGCTAAACGCAGAGCGATTGAGTTGGACAAGCAACGATGCAGCAGGGGCTTTTGCTTCCCCTTTAAAGTTAACAGTAGCAGGCTATCGATATTATAGCTCTGGTTTAATCTTGGGTGTTGGAACAGATGGTTATTATAGATCCAGTAATGGTTTAAATTCTTCTAAAAACCTATATTTTAATAATAATCTTGCTAAAATAGATTTAAATGCAAAAGCTTATGGCTTTTGTGTTCGTTGCATAAAAAACTAAAATAGAATTTTTAAAAGTAAATTACATTATCTTATTTAATTTTAAAAAGAGTCGAAAATTATCGGCTCTTTTTTAGTTTTAGCCTAAATTTGCCCCACAAAAAATATTCAATGAATTTCGAAATTACTTTTAAAACAAAATGGTCGGATTTTGACCCAAACAGACATATGCGCCACACGGCCTATAACGATTATGCAGCTGAAGTGAGGGTGCGCTTTTTTCAGGAACACGGACTTTCCATCAACGAATTTGCAAAACTGAATATTGGTACGGTGTTATTTAAAGAAGAAACTTCTTTTTACAAGGAAATACATATTGGCGAAGACATTACCGTTAAAATGGAATTGGAAGGTGTTTCAAAAGGCATTGAACGCTGGCGTTTTAACCATCACATTTACAATGAAGCCGGTAAACTTTCAGCGGAGATTAAAGTCTATGGCGCCTGGATAGATTTGGTAAAACGCAAACTGACGGCACCACCACAAAAATTTGTGCCAGCAATTGGTTGTCAAAGATGAAGTCATCTGAATTTTTATTAAAATCAATATTTTGCAACACTTCTTTTGAATAAGCTCTATAACCTGAATGGTATTCTGAAAGTTTTTGATTCATTAATACGTTTTGTACAAATGTCAAAATTCGGTTAGAAATGTATTTATAAATTGGCATACCTCCTTTTAAAGCTCCTTTACCTAAAATTCGTGATCCTAACACTGTCGGATATAAATCATTAGCTATTAAATAACTCATAGAATGAATTAGTTTAGGAGTGTATTGATAATCCGGATGTAGCATTATTATAATGTCTGCACCTAATCCAAGTGCTTTATTATAACAAGTTTTTTGATTTCCACCATAACCGGTATTATTTTTGTGTTTAATGATATGAACTATGCCAATGGATTTTGCAACGTCAATCGTATTATCTGTACTATTATCATCAACAAGTATTACCTCATCAACAATATCAAATGGTATTTCATTATAGGTTTTTAATAATGTTTTTGAAGCATTGTAGGCAGGAAGATTTCCATCATAATCAAGCAAAGTGTGCATTTTTACCGCTCCTTTGTGTGCTTTGTATTTTGCCCAATCAAAAAGGTTTAAGCATAATGATATGGTGGTAGAATCTAATAGGAAAATTTTACTTTTTATCTTAAATTTTACTTGTTTAAACTTGGCTTGCTGTCCTAATGAATTTAGAAGTTCAAAATAGTAGGATTTAAAGAGTTCCCAATCTCTATTTTTGTTCTGGTAACTAATTGTGGATTTGGAAGGAGCTTTCTGAATCCCTAAATGATTAAGATTTCCTGTTGCTGAACGAAGTCCATTGCTTATATCTCGTACTGATTGACTTTTTGCAAACTGGCAAAACAACATTGAAACAAGATGTGTCCAACTATTGAAACTTTTTTGGTGCTTATCGGTTTGCTTTTCTTTTACAAGTTTATTGAATTTTTGACGGTCTAATTTGCTAATAATTTGAGAAAACAGTATTATATTTGTCATAAGAGGGAATGTTTTTGTTTTGCAACTCAAAGATAATTTGAGATACAGAATTTTCCCTCTTTATTTTTATCTTTTTTTAAACGTTTAGGACGCTATTGGTTTTTTATTAATCATTACTAACTAATTTGATTAATTTCATTGTAGAAATTTTGTCCTTTTCATTTATGTTCCCTATTTCCTAAGAGTTCTTAAATTTTTAAGTTTAAGTCCGTTTTAAACACCATTAACATTTCAGATAGTAGTTATAAACGCTAATTATTAATTAGCTTATTTAATAAATAGGATAAATCCTATAACTATTTGGGGAATTAACCTTATTGATTAAAAAATTAAAAGAGTTTATTTGTATAAGTATTTTGTCACTTTAATACGATTTTAGTTTATTAAAAATACAAAAGCCTCTTTGGGCAAGAACATAAATTTAATATTATGAAAATTTTTTCAAAAACATTTTTAATTGCAATCACAGTATTGGCAATGAACAGTTGCGGCAGCAACGACAACGATCCCTCAAACCCTTGTGAAACGCTAAACAGTCCCGTTGTGCAAGCAATGGCAACTTTGATCAGCAACACCACCGATTATATTGATGAAGCCGAGTGGATGGATCTTGAAACCCATGAATACACCATACAAATTAACACAAATGGTGAAATTTGCAGTATCGGCTACCAAAATCCGAGTACCTACACAGGAAGTTATACGATGGAAATCACTGCACCCGGCGGCACTTATTCGGGCGTACACACTTTTTCACAAACTGCCACACAATATATTGCCATTCCCTCAATTACCGTGGTTTCTGGAGATGTGATTGTGGTAAAAAGAACCATTTTGCCAGGATATTCATTGCTTGACGAAACCGTAGGAAGAACCATCAGACGCACAAATTCAGCGCCGATACCTTTTCCGTTAACGTTAACCAACGTTGTTTTTATCAGCTCCAACTTTTATGGCGCCGGCGGACCGGTTCCAAATATTGCCATTCCATATATCGCACTTGGATTTACGGCTTTGTAGCATTAAATATCGATTAATAACTTAAATATATTATAATGAGAAAGTTAGTGTTAGTACTCTTTTTGCTTGCTATTGTTAAAATGGAAGCACAGCAAAATCTAGGGATTGAAAAATCTGATAGCAGAAGGGGATTTTTTGTTTCTCTTTCAGGTGGCTTAACAAGTCCGACCGGAAATTATAAAACCTATTCTGATTCGGTTACCAATGCAGATGGCCAAATTTTGTTTGGCGCTACCGAAAAAATTAATGGAAAGTCGCAATTTAACTTAGATGCAGGTTACCGATTTGGGGCTTTTGGTCTTGGCTTTAGCATTGGTTATTTTTCACACGAATTGTCTGACCTGACCTTTCAAAGTGATTTGTTCAATGCCGATTTTCCCTTATTAAAAAATGTTGGATCCATTGATGGCACTTATTATGGCACGGGTCCCGATTATACGTATTCCTTCGGAAAATTCTCCACTACCGCTTCAGCCAGAATTGGCTTGATGAATTTTTCGACGGATACATTTACAGGAAGCTATAATGGCTCTGATACAGATGCTCCCATAGAAATAATCAGAACGGAGTTTGCCAGCGATGGAAAAACATCCTTGGGGTATTCCTCCGTCGGATTAAAACTTTCTTATGACATTTCAAAACAACTAAGCCTATTTACAAAAACTGATTATTTTATCACGTTAAGCGATGGCCTAAAAGTTACCGACAACGGCGTTGTGCTGAATGACATCAATAAAGACCAATTAATCACAGCGGCCGATTTTGATTTTGCCGGCCCAGGCTTAGAAAGATTTGAAAATGAAAGGTTTACAAAACCTAAAATGGTGAATGTGGGTTTTGGACTTACCTACAATTTTGATGCGCCGAAAACCAGGGTCAGAAATGGCCCAAAACAAACAGGAAAAGAAATTAAAGTCGCTAAAAGTGTTGATTCTCATTCAAAAATGCCACCTCGGGACATCGATAAACCATTTTTAATGCAAAAAGGAACGGTTGTTTTTACAAATCCTTCTAAAAAAGACAACAAAAGACAACAAAAAATAATCGCCATTTTACCGGCAAACAACAGCTCTTTTAAAAGTGTTGATGACATTGAAAATTTCACGTGGGAATTGGTGGGCGATAAAATTCCAAATCCGCACTATATCATCGAAATTACTAAAATTGGCAGTAACCGACAAGCTCAAAGAGTTTACGTTGGCACTTCTTCCGACACCAAAATAGCCGCCAAAAAAGTGGCAAAATTTAAAGCCGGAAAAGCATTGGCAGACACGGTTAAAAGAAAGGGCAATGTCGATGATGGTAGCAATGAAGAACAAGCTGGTGATGGACAGTACAGTTGGAAAGTTACCGAAACAAGCACAGGAATTTCTTCAGCCCCCAGCTTTTTTAGTGTATCCAACTGTGAGTTTGATTTACAAATAACCAACGAAACCATTGAATGTTTGGGATACGAAGGAGAAAACAGAAAATATAAAATTTGCTTTTCTTCGACTTATCAAAGCAGTACAGGCAATTTAACATTTGCCAATTCAGGTTCAGGACTTTTTGTGTATCATCCAATCAACAATTCTTTAAACCCCACGAACATAAGCCCATCATTAGTTACACAAATAGGCGCTACAACATCAACCGTTAGTTATTGTTTTGAAGTAACTGTTTCGGCTAGTGTTACTTCCATAGGATTTGGATTGCAGGGCGATGATTTAGACCTAAGCCCAGTAACTTGCCAGCCTGGAGCTAGTCTAATGTTTGATGAATTACCGGATTGCATTTGCGATGAATGCGAAGATACCGAACTTTCATTTGATAACTTTAATATTTCATTAAACGGAACAAGCGGCAATCAATTTAATTTTAATGGAAACATCAATGTAAATGTTCCTATTTATGGCATTGAATTTCAAATACAATCCTTTAGCTATTCCGCAAATCCATCTGCATGTTCAGAAGGCATCAGCAATTTAGAAGAATCGGGTATGTTTTTAATGCCGGGAACTACCATTAACGGTTCAACATCCTTACAATTGGCAAATGAAACTGCCTCAGGAAGTGCAAGTTCTAATGACAATGCCACAAAAAACATAAAATACTCCAGCAATACCGCATTAACGGGCGCCATTCCTGTTAATTTAACTATTGGTTTGCCGGGGCCAATCTCCGGACTCGACCCAAGTTGTTGCGTAATTGAATACAACGTATGTATAAAAGTTAAAATATTTTACGATGATGGCAGCTGCAAATCGTGTGTATTCACGCATTGTTTTAACTTTAATAACCAATAAAAATTAGGGTCATGAAAAATATATTTTATACCATCAAAGCCTATATGTTGCCAGTATTTTTATTTGCAACTACCTTAGGATATTCACAAATAGTTTTAAATCCTGCAACCAATACAGCTACCTGCAATTTAAGCGGTGGTGTTGTCACTGTTTCAGTTCCTTCCGAAGCATTGACAGGCGACAACATTGCTTTAAACATAACGCTTCAGGGAAGTTATGATGCTGGTTGCGTGAAGACAGTCAGTATTACAAATTCATCAAATTTGGTGTTTCAAAGTTCAGGCGCCATTCCTTTTACAAATATGGGTGGCGGCACTTATCAAAATGCACCATCACCTGCTTTAGCCGGCAATGACGGGCATAATTTTAATGTGTTCTATAAGTTTCCAAATAATGTTACTTGTAATGGAACTGTTGGAAATTTTGAAGTTACGGTGACTTTGGATTGTGAAGGCGTTATAACCACTTGTACAACTTCGGTAAGTGTTACGGCACGAGCCGCTAATTACTGGACCATTACCAAACAGTATATAACAGGAGATTTAACCTGCGGACTTTCCACTTGGACAATATATTTGAATCATAATAACCCCAATGGTTCTGGATTAGGAGCCTATAACATAACTGGTTCAATAACTGAAAACCCTTCAGTACCTATTGTTAGCGGCACTTCGTTTCCAGTTAATCAAAGTGGTTATTCCAGTGGATCTGCGGTATTTAATGTAACCCTTCAAAACTGCGCCCCGGAAGGTACTACAATTACCAACCTTGCCAATTATAATTTTACTTTAGGCGATGGCACTTGCGGCACCATGACAGGAACAGTTTCTGCAGTTTCAGATCCTTTAGTTTCTCCCAATGCCAGTTTATCATTTACAAAACAAGCTTATGACAACAACAATAATTATTCAACTCATCCTAATTTTAACCTGCCTCCGGGCTGTTCTGGAAGATACCATCTACAAGTGCATAACAACGGAAATGTGCCTTGGACCAACTTTGTGATTACCGATAACTTAAATATTCCCGGAATAACAATTACGAGTATAAGTCCTGGAATTTTTACAGTAACACTTCCAGTACCACAAAGTGGACCACATACATTTACTGCATCACCCCTTTTTGTTTTAAATCCTAATGAAACTACTGGTATTGATATAAATTTCACAGTAAATTCAAGCACTACAGTACCAACAACAATTACCAATACTGCAATTATAACCTACCAAGCAGTTGGCGCCGGAAATGGAAGTAGTGGTGGCGGAGGGTTATCTCCTTGTCCAAGTATTAATTGCCCAGTAATAGATACTTTAATTCAAAACACAACAGCTACGGTCGATTTTGATGTAACGGCACCGGAGCCAAGAGGTTTTATTAAAAAGTGTATTCTAAATCCGCCAACTGGCATCATCCCTCCTATTTATCAAATCGGAGACATTATAGCATTTAGCGTGATGATAGGAAATTCAGGGGCAGCTAATTTAAGCACTACCGTAACCGATGCCTTTGGAATGCCCGGCCAAAATTTACAAATTATCCCGGGATCTATCACTTATGAATATTATGCCAATCAAGACATAAATTATAAAAATAGATGCAATCCTCCTTTGGGGCTCCCGATGGCACCACCGTTTCCGGTTGCGTCAGTTACCACCGATTTGCAAAATCCGTCTTGGATTATTACCAATATGCCGGGTATATGCGATTTGTATAAGTCAAACTATTTAATCATTAAATTTAATGCTAAAATTTTACCGCAGCTACATGGCACAAAAACAAATAGTGCCTCAATAATTGATGGAATAAATACATTAATTAGCCCTGTTAATTACAGCATAGACCAAGTGGGTGTTTTAGGCATTTTTAAAGAAGCCGATACCGAAATTGCTGAAAATGGGCAGTCGTTTAATTATATCATCACGGTTTCAAACAATGGCAGTGTGCCATTAGATCACCTTATAATTACCGATATGCTGCCAGATTGTGTTTCTGTAAACGGACAAATTTCTATTAAAGATGCTTTGGCTACCACAATCCCTTATACAACTTCTGGCGGCTTGACCATCAATATCAATCCGACAGCACAAATTTTCCCGGGAAATGATTTTACCATTACCATACCTGTGGTTAAATCGGGCAGCGGAAATTGTTGTAATGAAAGTGTTTCTGTGACTGCTGTTATGACAACTTCAGGAGTTGAACTAGATGCAAATTATGGAAGTCCGGAAGCACCGGCCGCATGTGTAACCGGAACAGAATGTTGTGATATTGATGGTTTTGAGGCTACTATACAAGAAACTAACGGTTCTTTTAATGTTTCCATTAATGGTGGAAGTGTTCCTTTGCAAGAAGTAGAAATCTCTATGGTTGATTACCATATTGAATATGCTGATGAAGCTTGTAAACCAGATGATTTAGGTGCTTTTGGAACTTTGACCACCTCAACGGCAAATCTTAATACTTTAATTTTAAATACCGGAGATAATGGCACAAGCAGTTTGTCTTGGCTTCTTGGAAATCCGTCTGTTATAAATTCATCCGTTAATTTAGATATTTTATATCCCGATGTTTTAAATTTAGCTTGTTGTGATGTTTCATTTTATTTCTGTTTAAAAGTGAAGGTTAAAGATGTCAACTGTAATGTTTGCGAAAAAATTATTTGTTATTCAAGCGATCCAGACCCAGAACCTTGCGAAATTGACATCAAACCTTTCAGTCAAGGCAATAAATATTGTGTAGGCGATACTATCAATTTGAACTGGTCTGGCACAACACCTTCAGGCCAAGTAAATATTTCTTTATTTGACAACACAACCAATACGGTTTATGCAGTCTTGGCAAACGGAATTTCTAATACAGGAACCTATACCTATACAATTCCGTCATCAATACCTTGCGATCCTCCAAGGTCGTGGTCTCTTATTGTTGAAGATGCTGAGGGATTATGTTTAGACAGAAGTGATAAATTCATCATTGAATGTTGTATTCCACAGTGTGATTGTGGCGAATGGTTGACCAACAGTATTTCGATAAAAGGATACTTTAAAAAAATTCCAAGAGACCCAAAAGAAAAAATAACTATCCCAATAAATTTTGAAAGCAAAGTTGAATGTGGCAATAAAATTCAACTAAAACCTGCGATGAATTATACCTTTACGGCACCAAATTATGTGTGTAATCCGGAAAATTGCGCTGTGGTATATCATTGGGAAGTTGTTGATGCCCATGGCACTATTTTATCAGGAAATGGAAAAACATTTAATTATAGTTTTAATGGCTATGGACAATATCAAATAATTTTTACGCCAATATGCGGAGGAAAGCGTTGCGCTCCTTGTATTATTTATGTAACTATTGATAAATTTACGCCATTACCAGACGAACCGGGCCCCAATGATGTTTACAACCCAAAAACAGGCAAAACTTGGATGAACAAAAACCTAGGCGCCAGCCAAGTGGCCACAAGCCCAACCGATTCGCTGGCCTATGGCGATTTGTACCAATGGGGCCGTTTAACAGATGGACACGAGAAAAGAACGAGCAATACAACCAACACATTAAGCAGTAGTGATGTGCCTGGACACGGTGATTTTATCCCCAATCCTAATTATCCTTTTGATTGGCGTTCACCTCAAAATAATAATTTGTGGCAAGGAGTCAATGGTATAAACAATCCTTGTCCAAATGGTTATCGTTTACCAACAGAGGCAGAGCTAAACGCAGAGCGATTGAGTTGGACAAGCAACGATGCAGCAGGGGCTTTTGCTTCCCCTTTAAAGTTAACAGTAGCAGGCTATCGATATTATAGCTCTGGTTTAATCTTGGGTGTTGGAACAGATGGTTATTATAGATCCAGTAATGGTTTAAATTCTTCTAAAAACCTATATTTTAATAATAATCTTGCTAAAATAGATTTAAATGCAAAAGCTTATGGCTTTTGTGTTCGTTGCATAAAAAACTAAAATAGAATTTTTAAAAGTAAATTACATTATCTTATTTAATTTTAAAAAGAGTCGAAAATTATCGGCTCTTTTTTAGTTTTAGCCTAAATTTGCCCCACAAAAAATATTCAATGAATTTCGAAATTACTTTTAAAACAAAATGGTCGGATTTTGACCCAAACAGACATATGCGCCACACGGCCTATAACGATTATGCAGCTGAAGTGAGGGTGCGCTTTTTTCAGGAACACGGACTTTCCATCAACGAATTTGCAAAACTGAATATTGGTACGGTGTTATTTAAAGAAGAAACTTCTTTTTACAAGGAAATACATATTGGCGAAGACATTACCGTTAAAATGGAATTGGAAGGTGTTTCAAAAGGCATTGAACGCTGGCGTTTTAACCATCACATTTACAATGAAGCCGGTAAACTTTCAGCGGAGATTAAAGTCTATGGCGCCTGGATAGATTTGGTAAAACGCAAACTGACGGCACCACCACAAAAATTTGTGCCAGCAATTGGTTGTCAAAGATGAAGTCATCTGAATTTTTATTAAAATCAATATTTTGCAACACTTCTTTTGAATAAGCTCTATAACCTGAATGGTATTCTGAAAGTTTTTGATTCATTAATACGTTTTGTACAAATGTCAAAATTCGGTTAGAAATGTATTTATAAATTGGCATACCTCCTTTTAAAGCTCCTTTACCTAAAATTCGTGATCCTAACACTGTCGGATATAAATCATTAGCTATTAAATAACTCATAGAATGAATTAGTTTAGGAGTGTATTGATAATCCGGATGTAGCATTATTATAATGTCTGCACCTAATCCAAGTGCTTTATTATAACAAGTTTTTTGATTTCCACCATAACCGGTATTATTTTCATGTTTAATGATATGAACTATGCCAATGGATTTTGCAACGTCAATAGTATTATCTGTACTATTATCATCAACAAGTATTACCTCATCAACAATATCAAATGGTATTTCATTATAGGTTTTTAATAATGTTTTTGAAGCATTGTAGGCAGGAAGTACTACTACAATCTTTTTAGATCCAATCATATAAATATTAAAAAAGTTAAAATTATTTGAAAGTATGCTATTAAAAATAAATTACACCGTTTTCTGCACCACTTCAAAAATTTGATTTTCATCGCATTTTAAAGTTTTGGAAGGATATTTTAATAACAAAGCATAATCGTGCGTTGCCATTAAAATAGTATTTCCGTTTTTATTGATTTCTCGCAACACCTCCATAACTTCCACAGAAGTTTGGGGGTCAAGGTTTCCGGTAGGCTCATCGGCAAGAATCAATTCAGGATCATTAAGTAGGGCTCTGGCTATGGCAACACGCTGTTGCTCGCCACCCGAAAGTTGGTAAGGATATTTAAACCCTTTTGTTTTCATATCTACTTTGCTCAGCACTTCTTCTACTTTGCTTTCCATGGCGGTTTTATCAGTCCAGCCGGTTGCCCTTAATACAAATAATAAATTGTCATTTACTGTGCGGTCGTTCAGCAGTTTAAAGTCTTGAAAAACTACGCCCAACTTTCGCCTTAAAAAGGGAATGTCTTTTTCTTTTAAAGTGGGTAAATCAAAATCTACTATATGACCTTCGCCTTCTTGTAAGGGCAAATCGCCATACAAGGTTTTCATAAAACTACTTTTTCCTGTTCCGGTTTTCCCGATGAGATATACAAATTCGCCTTTGTCTATAGAAACGTTTACATCAGAAAGGATAAGGGTTTCTCGTTGAAAAATAGAGGCGTTTTTTAAAAACAATACGGGTTTAGACATAGTAGAATTATATTGAAAAAGCGAAATTAACTTTATTTTAAATCATGCAACGTGTAAAGATAGAAAAAGTTATTTGGTTTGGTTATTTGATTTCCACTAACGATTTTTTAAGGATAATTTATTCGAATTTTTTTTGTCATTTTATACTTTGTGGAGGTTATCGTTACCGTTACCGTTTTCTCTTGAATATTTTCCAACGCGATAGATGCCACTTCTGTTTGTGCATATTTTTTTCTGAAAACCACTTTTTCATCGGCTTTGATTTCCACTTCATACTCGGAATCCATAATTTGCTCCACTGGACGGACAAGCAGCCCACTAATTTCCTTAGCAATTTCAATAATAACAGGGTCTTTTGATTTTACTGGGACGGAAACGGTGTCTTTTTCTAATGCAGGTTTTGGAATTCTTACTTTCGGAAAACATTCCGCTGTGGGCAAACTGGGGTTGATGCTCAGTTTTACAAAACCATTTTGGTCTGGTTTTAAATGGGTATTGGGCTGTAGATGAATGCCTTTTCGCGCTTTAAAAGTAACCGTACTGGAATCTCTAAAAGTTTGATTATTAATTTTCAACATATACGGAGCCGATTTTAATACAAACTCAAAACGGTAAAAATCCCTTCCTGAAATTTCAACTTCTCCTTTTTCTTGCTGCATGGCATCTGCCATTTTTACGGCTTTGAAAGCATCTATTCTTCCGGCTCCCACAAGCATTTTAAAGGGTTCGTTTCCGGGTAAGTTTTCTATATCGGCTGCGGTTAATTTCATGATGCTTTCCACCTCCGCGCTGCCCAAACAATAATTGGCAGACCAGATTAAGCCAATAACGCCGGTAACCACAGCTGCTGAGCTTGAGGATGCTCCTCCGTATTGTTTGTCTTCCATTTCACAATCTGCACTTCCCAGTAAAAATGTATCAGCTGGAGCTGCTATGTCCACCGCTAGATTGTGCTGGTTTGCCCATTGAAGGTTAATGGGTATAATTTTTCCATCTACAACTTTATGTCGTCGTACGTGTCGGTCACTATATCTGTCTAAAATAATATCGACGCTTTTTTCATCAGCGATAATGCAGTCTTCCCAATTTTCGCAATCTGCAAAAACGGTGGTTACGGAAATTACTCTTTTAAACGAAGCAGGATAACCGTAATTTGACGACTTATCTTTGAGATTTGGGTTGCAATTCAATTTGTTACCGGCTCCGGCTACTATTAAAATTCCCTCATCATAATATTCATTTATTCGTTCTTCTACATTTTTATGATAAGCCCCAAAACCGCACAACACCCAACTCGCATTAATTACTTTAGCTCCTGCCTCCACAAGTTGTATGATATAATCAAATTGACCGTAACCATTGGTAATCATATCACACTCCGAACAAATTCCGGGCATACCAAAAGCATTGTCACTTCTAGCACCTATAATTCCGGCTACATTGGTGCCGTGCGAGCAAGTAATTCCTTTTTGCACGTTTAGATATTTTAGATAGTTGCTAATTCTACCTTGTAAATCTGCATTAGTTGAATCTACTCGTGCATCAGAAATGCCGATAACTACTTTTTTATTTCCTTTGGTAATTCCCCAAGCTCCGGGCGCATTTATAAGATCCAATCCGTTTAGTGGATATGGTGCGCCAAGGTTTTCCACCGGACTGGTAGTGCCGTAATCATTGGGATAAATTTCGATTTTTGGAGGAAAATATTCGCCTATTTTTGAATATTTTATTGGATTTAATAGCTGTAACTTTTCTAATAGTGCTCTATTATCGGTGGTTAATCGATATACCATTTGTAAATTTTCTTTTTGGGTATTCGGAAAAGCGCGTTGCAATGCAAATACTTTATATTGGTTGTAAATTTCATTTTCTTGCCTACTTTCTAATGAAAATACCTCTAAAGTGCCATCCTGATTTTTAGTGATTTCTAGGGATTCAAAATTGGGAATGCTTACATGAAAAAAATAGCGATCCTCCTGTTGCTCTTCTTGTGAAAAAAGAAAAGCAGTTGAAAAGCCAAAGATTAAAAGTGCTAGTTTATTCATTTTTAAGCATTTGTATCTGTTCGCTTAAAAAATCAATCTGTTTTTGTTGTTTGATGGTATGCAGCGTTAGTTCTTCTATTTTTTCAAGCAACAACAAATTCATTTCTTTCAACGAAAGTCCATCTTCTTTTAAGGAAGCTGCAGAAGGAATTTTAGGCAAATGGTGGTTTTTTTGAATAAAAGTTTCTATTTCTCCCAAACTTAAAAAGCGATAATCACTTTTCAAAGAAGAAACCCCGGTGAAATAGGTTTCAAAAACATAATCAGGTGCCACAGCACCGTCTAAATCGACCAAAACTTCTTGGGTGTGAATGCTGCCCTTAACAGTTAGCATGGCATCCGGGGTTTTTGTACCAATACCTACAAAACCATTTTTGATTTCTGTAATGTTTTTAAAACCAGTAGCTTGGCAACTTCCTATAATGGGGAAAAGCAGCATGAAAAGTATGAGTGTCTTTTTCATAAAAAGTTTTTTGTTTAGTAAGGTATAAAAATAAGCTTTATTGTTTTTCTTTAGAAGATATTCAAAAATAAAATCAAGAATCAAAAATGGCTTTGCAACTTCTAGGTTTCTTTATAGGTAAGGAGGGGTGTTGTGTCGGGAAATTTTAACCCTAAAAAAATAGATAGAACACGAAGTAACTTTCATAAATATAGGTTATTTTTGTAGAAGTATAAAATTTAATCCAATGGAAATCATCATTATAAACTCGCCCAATAAAGTGGTAACTCAAAAAATAAAAGATTTTTTAGAGCCACTAAAAGTACCCTTTGAATTAAAAAGTGAATCCAAAAAGGATGAGGTGTATGACCCTGAATTTGTAAAAATGGTTTTAAAACGTTCAGCAAATGCAAAAAAGGGCAAAGTAACTGAAATTAATCCAAAAGATGTATGGGGAAGTATAGGATTAAAATAGAGGAGGAAGCGAAGAAAGACCTTCAGAAAATCTATAAATCAGGCGATACATCTTCCATAAAAAAATTAGAAAAAATAATTCTTGAACTTTCAGAACATCCAACCCTTGGCATTGGCAATCCCGAAGCTTTAAAACACAGTTTATCGGGCTATTGGAGCCGAAGAATCAACAAAAAAGACCGTCTTATCTACCGAATTATTGAAGAGCCAGAAATGTTAGTTGTCATAATTTCAGCATTGGGGCATTATTAAATTGGCGTTATTTTTAAATGCCACAAAGTCGCAGGCAAAAGAAACTCTCTGCAATAGGTATTTACTTCACCACAAATCCATAAAGTTAGTAAATAGAACACCTAGTAAAACACTTTTTTTCAACCCTTCAAAATGTACATAAAAGTACAACATTCCTAAAATTCTCACGTTGTACTTACGATAATAATTAATAGATTCATATATCTTTGGCCACTTAAACCTACCACTAAATGAAAAGATACCTCACGGCATTAGTACTTGCATTTTTATTTACAACTTCTTTTTTTTATTCGCAGCAAACGGCAGTTTTTACAAATGATTTGGCGGCATTTCAAGATGCAGTTGCTTTGTACAACAACCAGCAATATCTAGCGGCACAAACCCAGTTTACAAAAATAAAAAACACGACAAAAAACCAAAGTATAGAAGCAGATTGCAGCTATTATATTGCAAATGCAGCCATACGTCTAAACCAGCAAAGTGCCGATGCTTTAATGGAAAAATTTGTGGAAGAATACCCAACCAGTACCAAAAGAAATAGTGCTTTTCTTGAAGTAGGAAATTATTATTTTGAAAGCGGAAGGTATCCACAGGCAAGAAAATGGTTCGATAAAGTGGAAGAACGCAATCTAAGCCATGCCGAAAAAGAGAAATTTTATTTTTACAATGGCTATGCTTTTTTTCAAACAAAAAGGCCTAGTGAAGCAAAAAAATATTTAAACCGAGTAGCAAATTCTAAGGAATACGGGTCACAAGCCAAATATTATTTGGGTTATATGGCGTACGAAGGCGATAATTATGAAGACGCAACCCAGCTTTTTGAAGAAGTAAAAGACAAAGAGCGATATGCCGAAGATATGTCCTACTACCAAGCAGATATGAATTTTAAATTAGGAAAATTTCAAGAAGCTATCACCCTCGGCAAATCGCAGTACGACAAATCCAGCCCTCAAGAAAAATCGCAACTGTCAAAAATAATAGGAGAGAGTTATTTTAATTTGGGCGAATATGAAGCTGCAATTCCTTACCTAAAAGAGTACAAAGGCACTCGCGGAAAATGGAATAACACCGATTATTACCAACTAGGATATGCCTATTACAAACAAGCAGACTACGCAAATGCCATTGCAGAATTCAATAAAATTATCACAGGAAAGGATGCCGTAGCACAAAACGCCTATTATCATTTAGGCGAATCTTATCTAAAACAAAACCAAAAACAGCAGGCTTTAAACGCTTTTAAAAATGCTTCTGAAATGAGTTTTAGTCCACAAATTCAAGAAGATGCTTGGTATAATTATGCTAAATTGAGTTATGAAATTGGCAATGCCTACACTAGTGTGCCGCAAGTACTCACTTCCTTTTTAGAAAAATATCCAAAAACCAACAACAAAACGGAAATTGAGGATTTACTTATAGATTCCTACATAACTTCTAAAAACTTTAAAGAAGCACTTAACTTATTAGAAAATAACAAAAGTTTTGAAAATAAATTGGCATACCAAAAAGTTGCATTTTTTAGAGGGCTGGAGTTGTACAATGAAAGCAATTACAACGAAGCAAAAGTGTTTTTTGAAAAATCATTAAAAGAACCACGAGACGCTCGTTTTACAGCCCGAGCAACATACTGGAAAGCCGAAAGTGATTACCAGTTACATAATTTTGAACAAGCACTTATCGGGTTTAAACAGTTTAAACAATTGCCGGAAAACAAAAACACACCTGAAACCACTAACGTTGATTATAACATAGCTTACACCTATTTCAAAACCAGAAATTACACCGATGCTATTACTTCTTTTCAACAGTTTTTAGGAAATACAAACATCGATAATCAAAGAAAAAAAGACGCCAATTTACGACTTGGTGATAGTTATTTTGTTTCTAGCCAATATTGGCCGGCTATGGAAAATTATAACAAAGTAATTGCCATAGGAGGTGCTGATGCCGATTATGCAGCCTATCAAAAAGCCATAAGTTACGGTTTTGTGGATCGCACAAATACAAAACTAGAAGAGCTTACTGCATTTGACAGAAGTTTTCCGAATTCTGGGTATCGTGATGATGCGCTTTATGAATTGGGCAATACCCATTTGGCTTTAAATAACAATGCAGATGCAATAAAAACGTATGACAAACTCATCAACACACAACCCAAAAGTAGTTATGTGTCCAAAGCGTTACTTAAAAAAGGTTTAATATTAACCAATACAAACAAACCAAGTGAAGCACTTAGCATCTTTAAAAGAGTAGCAAACGATTTTCCGGCATCGCAAGAGGCTTTGCAAGCAGTTTCTTCGGCAAAATTTATTTATATAGACCAAGGAAAAGTGGACGACTATGCTGCTTGGGTTAAAACGCTCGATTTTGTAGAAGTTGCCGATGCCGAATTAGACCAAGCTTCTTATGATGCTGCAGAAAGCAAATATCTGCAAAACGATACCCGTCAAGCAATTTCACTTTTTGAAAAATATATTAAAGATTTTCCAAATGGCTTAAATAGCGTTCCCTCTCATTTTTATTTAGCGCAATCATATTTTTCAGACAATCAAAAAAATAAGGCAATACCCAACTATGAGTTTGTGCTTACAGTGCAACGCAATGAATATACAGAACAAGCATTAGCAAGACTTTCGCAAATTTATTTAGAAAATAAAAACTACCAAAAAGCCATCCCTGTTTTAGAACGGTTAGAAGTAGAAGCCGATTTTCCACAAAATATAGTTTTCGCACAATCTAATTTGATGAAGTCGTATTACGAAATGAAAGACTACACCAAAACGGTTACCAATGCAGAAAAAGTTCTTGCCAACGCAAAAATGGACAATCAGGTAAAAAGTGATGCACAAGTTTTTATTGCGCGTTCGGCGATGCAAACCAATCAAGAAGCAAAAGCAAAAGCAGCCTATGCAGAAGTACAAAAAATTGCCACCGGCGAACTTGCTGCAGAAGCGCTTTACTATGATGCCTACTTCAAAAACAAAGAAGGAAAGTTTACGGAATCGAATACCGCCGTACAAAAACTGGCAAAAGATTATTCCGGTTACAAAAACTATGGAGCAAAAGGACTCATTGTTATGGCAAAAAACTTCTATGCCCTAAAAGATTCTTTCCAAGCCACGTATATTTTAGAAAGCGTAATAACTAACTTTTCTGATTTGCCGGAAATCGTTACAGAAGCAAAACAAGAATTAGAAAGGATAAAAGCGCAAGAAGCAAAAACAAACGCCTCTATAGATACCCATGACTAGATGGAAACAAAACATAAGTCTTTTGGTGATGGTTTTTTTGTTTTTTTCGTGTGAAAAATCGGAAAATACTATGACTGGCGATTTGTATTTTGTTTTGCTGGACGCATCAAATTATAATGTGATAGATACCGACAGAAGGCGCGTTTTTAAAGAAACAGCGGAACATCTGGCGGAGCTTGACAGTTTAAACCCTAAACAAATAGAACTGCTTAAGAATTATGAGTTTTTAATGCGAAACAAACTTTTAAACAAACCAAAAATATTTGTTAGAACACCTTCCGGAACAGTGGAAGAAGTATATATTACCCTTAATGATTTTAAAGAAATATCGAAATATTCTTTCTTGGAATTACGAGAGAATAACCAACGCATCCATATAGAAATGGAAATGGAATTTACAAAAGATAGCTTGTTGGTGGCTTACCAAATCAACCACATCCAAAAATTGGATGGAAAAACATTTTACAAACAAAACTAACTTTAATTAGATCTATGATTTCCCAAACCCTGAAAATCAAAACTACGGTACTTTTTATTTTTATTACAGCAATACTTTTTGCGCAAGACCCATTAGGCACTGAAGTAATCAATGTAGTTCGACCCTATTCACCCACTGTTTCCGATGCTTTTAAAGTAAAAGAAACCCCGTCATTAACCGATTCTTTATCCACACAAAAAAAAGAGGTTAATTACAATATATTTTCAGTGCCGGTAGCCTCTACCTTTACTCCGGCAAAAGGTAAAGCAACTACGATAGAACGCAAAAAACAAGAAAAATTATTCAGTAATTACGCCACTTTAGGGCTCGGAAATTATAGCTCTATCCTTGCAGAATTGTACAGTAATTTTCAAATTAATAGAACCGATAATATTGGATTTTTCTTAAAACACAACTCTTCGCAAGGTGGTATAGACAATATTATTTTAGACGATAAATTTTATAATACCTTATTGGATGTAAACTATGCAAGTTTGCAACGCGATATGTCTTATACGTTAGACTTTGGTGTACAACATCAATTATTTAACTGGTATGGGGTGGATACTAATTTGTTTTTTACTGAGGAACAAATGAATGCCATAAACCCACAACATTCCTATTTTGGAGTGTCTGCTGGTGGAAATATAAAGTTTGACGAGGCTATTTTTTCAGAAGGGGATGTGCGTTTGCGCTATTTTAGCGACTCCTTTTCCTCTTCCGAAATTCATGCTGTGGTACAACCAAAATTTGAATTTGATTTAGGAGGACAAAATGTAGGACTAAACTTAGGCTTAAACTACTTAAACGGAAGTTTTGATCAAAGATATGCAAACCCAAATACAGGGATTTCTTACGGATTCTTAAACACGAGTATAAACCCCTACATCCTTTTACAGGAAGATGCCTTTTCGGTAAATTTAGGAGCTGTACTATTTTATAGTATGGATACTGAAAATAGTGACGGCAAACTATTTATTTACCCTAAAGTACATGCTTCTTATCGTTTGGTTGATGAATTTGTAACCGTTTATGCAGGCGCTGAAGGCGATTTAGTACAAAACAGTTATTATACTTTTACTCAAGAAAACCCTTTTGTATCTCCAACGTTATTTATTACGCCAACGGACCAGACCTATGAAGGCTTTGGTGGAATAAAAGGAAAAGTAACCAACACCATCGCCTATAATTTAAGAGCGTCCTATAAACGCGAAAACGACAAACCTTTCTTTCAACTGAATCCTTTTATTGGAACAAATCCTAATTTAGAAGGCTATGAAAACGGAAACTCTTTTCAAGTAGTCTATGACGATTTGAATACCCTAGAAGTTTTTGGCGAATTACAAGTGGCTGTAAACACAAATTTTACATTAGGAATGAACGCTAATTTTTTTAGCTACACCAATGAAGTAGAGCAAGAAGCCTGGAATTTGCCAACAATAAAAGCTTCCTTATTTGCAAATGCTAACATCACCGAAAAACTATATGGAGGCGTTAATTTGTTTTATGTAGGCGAAAGAAAAGATCAATTTAACAACACCACCGTTTTTAATTTTCAACCCCAAACAATTACCTTAGATAGTTATTTAGATGCAAACATTCATTTGGGATACCGCATAAATGAACAGCTTTCAATATTTGCAAAAGGAAGTAATTTGTTAGGCGATACGTATGAAAAATGGGCAAATTTTCCCGTATTAGGCATACAAGTTTTAGCCGGCGCCACCTATAAATTTGATTGGTAATATGATAATCTTATTAAGATAAATGAAGTATAATAGTATATTTAACCCCTAAAAAATCTATTTTTGCAGGCTATTAAATGTTTATACTATGAATAAATTCACACTTCTTTTCGCATTTGCTTTTATTTTTTTCTCCTGTGATACAAAACAACAAGCAGATATTTTAGTGATTAATGCAAACATCTACACCGTAAATGATTCTTTTGAAATGGCAGAGTCTTTTGCAATTACTGATGGAAAAATTGTTGAGGTGGGCACAACACAAGACATTCAAAAAAAATACAAAGCAGCAGAAACGTATGATTTTAGTGGAAAAACTATCGTACCAGGTTTCATTGATGCGCACGCCCATTTTTATGGATTAGGGTTAAACCAAAATGTTATTGACTTGGTAGGTGCTGCAAGTTTTGACGAGGTGGTGTCCCGAATCGTAGCGTTTCAAAAGGAAAAACAACTAGATTTTTTAGAAGGGCACGGCTGGAATCAAAATTTATGGGAAGTGAAAGAGTTTCCTAACAAAGAGAAACTGGATTCTCTTTTTCCGGAAACACCTATAGTTTTAACTAGAATTGACGGTCACGCATACCTTGTTAACCAAAAAGCACTCGACCTTGCAGCAATTACTACAGAAACTAAAGTCGAAGGTGGAATTATAGAAGTAAAAGACGGTAAATTAACAGGCATATTAATTGATGGCGCTATGGATTTAATAGCAGTAATTAGTCCGACAATTAGCAAGGAAGTTGCAACTAAAGCATTAAAAGATGCACAGGAAATATGTTTTTCTTTTGGGTTGACTACGGTAAATGATGCCGGACTCGACAGGAGGATTATAGAGCTCATCGATACGTTGCAACAAGCAAGTGAATTAGACATACGTCTTTATGCTATGGTTTCTAACAGTCCTGAAAATCTAGAGTATTATCTATCCAAAGGAATTATTAAAACGGATAAACTTCATGTGCGTTCCATAAAAGTGTATGCCGATGGGGCATTAGGCTCTCGTGGTGCTGCCTTAAAAGAACCGTATTCCGATCATCCCGGACATTACGGCCTCTTTATAACTCCGGTTAGTGAGATTCACGATTTAGCAAAACGTATTGCCAAATCAGCCTATCAAATGAATACGCATGCTATTGGCGACTCAGCAAATAGCGTAGTATTAAATGCATATACTGATGTTTTAGGAAATACAAACGATAGACGTTGGAAAGTAGAACATGCACAAGTGGTTTCAGAAGAAGATTTTCATTATTTTAAAAACGGAATCATCCCTTCGGTGCAACCTACGCACGCAACCAGTGATATGTATTGGGCAGAAGATAGAGTAGGAAAAGAAAGAATAAAAGGGGCGTATGCGTATAAAAAATTATTGGATATAGCTGGAATAGTTGCCTTAGGAACTGATTTTCCGGTGGAACATGTAAGTCCGTTTTACACTTTTTATGCCGCTACTGCAAGAAAAGATTTAAAACACTTTCCCGAAGGCGGTTTTCAAAAACAAGATGCACTTTCGCGTGAAGAAACACTGAAAGGAATGACTATTTGGGCTGCCTATTCTAATTTTGAAGAAAAAGAAAAAGGGAGTATAGAAGCCGGAAAATTTGCCGATTTTATTATTCTAAATAAAGATATTATGACAGTTGCCGAAGACGAAATACCCAATTTAAAAGTAGAAGCTACGTTTGTGGGCGGTAAATTGGTGTTCAAAAACTAGTACTTTAATTAGCATCTCTTTTAAATATTAGAATTTTTTAAATTTTAAGTAAATTACTTACCTCCTTTTGCTGCTAAATCGGCTAGACAAAGTGGGTCAAATTGACGAATGCTGGATTTTCCTTGAAACATTTTAGCAAGCGCAGACCGGTTTGCGGTGGTTTCAAAATACATCAAACATTCTTCCACAAAACAATGTTTGCTGTGCTGACTGTCTTCATGAATTTGGTGAATATCGTCTAATTGCAGGTTTACTAAACTGAATAAGTGACCAAACTCGTGTTGCAGCGTAGTGTTTTCCACAAGTGAAATATTTAATCCATTTGAAATGGCAACATCTAGTATGGTTTTTTTGTAAATCACGATGGAAGTATTTCTATATGCAGTGCCTAAAGTAACTTTTGTTGGTGTGTCGTTACTGGAATTTCCGTTGGAAAAGAATATATATACAGCAAGATTTTCGCCGTCATTATAGATGGTGCGTTTGTCATCTTCAATGGCTCTTATTTCTTCTATAGTAAAAGGTGCGCCGGTGGGTGTTGGAATGACATTTTCAACCACCGTAATTCCTTGTGATTTATGTATTCGTTGTTCTAAAAAAACGATCAAATTATTTATAGTTTCCGGCTCTGGACGAAATCCTTCGGGATATACAATCTCTAAATTTAGTTTTTTAAATAAAGTATTTTGTAATAGACCTTCGGCTGAGGTACCTAATGCTTGTTTGTTAGCTAAGGTTAAATCTGCTTGGGGCTCTTTATCGTCTTTTTTGCAACTAAAAACCAGCAGTACAAGTAAAAACAGCAAAAGTAGTTTGGAAAAATTAATATTCATTTTGCAAAATTTTATCAAAAATACATATTTCATTTAGTACAACTTATTTTATGGAAGTTTATTTTACTTTGATTTTTGCCAGATAGTCAAAATGCTCTCCTTCTTGTACAAATTTGCACTGTAAGTCATTTTCTTTACACAAACGATCTAAGGTAGAAAAATCTGCATATAACCATTCAAATTCTTCAGAGGTTTCTCCTTTATAGCGCATATTAAAAGTGAGTTCGCCATAATATTCCTTTTCAGAAGACACCCAAACTCCACCATCGTCATCGGTATCAAACATATATAGTAAATCGCTTGAATCGATAAGAATTTGGCCATCTTTATGCAATAATGATTTTAAATGGTGTAAATATTTTGGAACTTCCTTTAGGTTTTTAAAAATCCCAGTACCATTCATAAGCAATAAAATGGTGTCGAACTTTTCATTTTTTAAATCTAATAAGGAACAGTTTCTTACATCTTTAATGCCACGAAGTTTACAGACTTCCACAGCACCTGCAGAGGTGTCAATTGCAGTGACATCAAATCCTTTTTCCTGAAGATATAAAGAGTGAATGCCGGCACCGCATCCTACGTCAAGTACTTTTCCTTTGGCAAGTTGTAATGCTTTTTGTTCAAGTTGTGGCATGTCTTTATATTCCCTAAATAAATAGGGTAATGGCAATACATCTTCTTCTGAAATGTTAGTTTCGGTAAAAATATCTTCGGTATAGTTACCCTGAAAATAATCTAGCAATGCTTTTCCTAAAATATCTTTTTGCATTAGTATCTTTGCCTTATGGAAGAAGAGTTAAAAAGCCTCCCTAAGCGAGCCAAAGATACACATAACGAGAATAAAAAATTCTTTATTAATTTAAAGAAAAAAACCCCAAAAAATCTCGATGTGGTGATGCAACAGTTGCATGATGCTGAATTTCAAAAAACCGATTGTTTAAAGTGCGCCAATTGCTGTAAAACAACAGGACCTCTTTTTACCAATAAAGATATTGAGCGTATTGCAAAACATTTTCAGTTAAAGCCGCAGCAGTTTATTGACAAGTATTTGCAAATAGACGAAGAAAACGATTATGTACTTAAAAGTGTTCCTTGTGCTTTTTTGGGAACAGATAATTATTGCTCTATTTATGAAGTGCGGCCTAAGGCTTGCGCTGAATTTCCACATACCGATAGAAGAAAATTTCAACAAATTTCGCATCTTACGTTACAAAATGTTGCAATTTGTCCGGCTGCTTTTAACATTGTAGAAAAGATGAAGGAGTTGTATGGGAATGGATTTTTATTGTAATTTTTTTACCTATTTTTTAAGCAAATAATTCTTTAACTTTTTTAAAATCGGGATGTTTAATGCTATTATTTTTTAGTTTTTCAATGTCTATTAAAAGGATATGTTTGTAGGATTTATTTGCTTCATTTTTTTTGTCCTTCAAACTTAAATATATTTTTTTAGCATCATCCCATCGATTTTGGAGTAAAAAACTGTGTCCTAAATTGCATAGTAGAGAAGGAAATTCTTTTACATTATCTTTCGTTTTTATTATCGTTAATTCAGCTTCTTTTGGTTGATTTAGTTGTAAGTGCATCCAGGACAAATTAGTATAGGCATCTGCCAAATTGTTTTTTAGTTTACTATTTTCAGAAAATTTACGCCATTGTTCTTCTAAAAGAACTACTATTTTTTTTTGAAAAATTATTTTTTCCTCTGGATGAATAGTAGAATGAATCTCATCGGTTAAATCGCGTGTTTTTTTGTAGGCATTTTCTAGTTGAAGCTCTTCCATAGTAATGGTATTAAAATAATTTAAATAGTAAGTGCAATCACTTAGCATACTTTTTATCACCGGCCTGTTTTCTTTAGCCCTTTGCAGTCTTATTGTCACATCTTGAAGCAGCTCTATGCTAATTTTTTTATATTTTAAATCTGTTTTTTTTTCTAATTCTGATTGGTATAATTCTACTAAATTTAAGGAAGTAGCACAAACGTCAGCGTCAAAAGCGTTTGGTTCTTTATCTGCCAATTTCTTTCTAATTTCAAGGGCTTGTTTAAAATAGGATTCAGCAGAGGAAATATCTTTCTGTTCAAAATAAAACAAACCTAAGTTATGAAGAGAAGTAGCTAAATAGTGAGTGTATTCCTCAGGAAACTGATCTGCTAAATGGTTATAAATAGCAACGGTTTCAAGGCAGTAAGCAATGGCTTTTTGATTATTTTTCATTTCTGCATACAAAATGCTTAAACTGTTGCAAGTGGCTGCCACAAAAGGAGTGAAAAATGCTTTGTCATAGTTTGTTAAATTTTGGTATTCCTCTAATGCTTGTTCAAAATGACTTAAAGCTTTTTGGGTTTCCCCCATGGATTTGAATGTAACACCGAGATTATTTAAAACGGCAGCTATATATGGAAGAAATTTTGTTTCTTTTGAATCCGTTAAATTTTTAAAAATGCCTAATGATTTTGTATAATTTGTTTGTGCATCATACAAATTGAATTCGTCGGTATAGAGATTGCCTAGATGATAATGTGCAATAGCTTTTAATTCATTAAAATTGGAGTTGGGAAGTGTATTATATATCTGTATAGCCTGTTTAAAATGTGTTTTGGCTTGATAGAAATCTTCTTGTTGTTGAAAAGCTTCACCTATAGCAAAATGGGTATTAGCAAGATGTGGCGATAAAATTTCATTATCTGATTTTTCTAAAGTGTTGTAAATTTGAATGGCTTGAAGATAGTTTTCTATAGCATTTGTTATATCTAAGGCCATAAATGCAGAGGCAAGATTGTTGTAAACTGCTGCTTTGTCTAGCAAATTTGCATCTAATTGTTTGTCGTAAAGCATAATCGAAAGTTGAAAAGCATCAATTGCTTTTTTAAAGTTTTTCGTTTTATGGAACAATTTGCCTAAGGTATTGCTGATGTATATTTGCTGTTCTGGAGCAGACACCAGTTTTAACGCTTCTTCATAGTTTTCAATAGATTTTTCAAGGTTATTTTCTTGAAAAAACAAATTGGCAATGTTTAAATAATCTTCTAAGGAAAGCCCCATTTTTATAGTTTAAGGTATGTTAGGTATATTGTAATTATCAGCATTCTCTTTGCAAATAGAAACATATTCAATTCTTGAAAGTTCATCATAATCAAAACCGGGCACTATCATAGATTCTTTTTGCATATCTATTAAAATGAATTTTTTTTCTTTGAGTTTTTTAATTAAGTAGAGTAGTGCTATTTCTTTTACTTCTTGCTTTTTTGAAAACGTGTATTCACCAAAAAAGATTTTTCCTATAACAACACCGAACAACCCTCCAACTAATTTGTTTTTTTCCCAAACTTCCACACCAAGGGCGAACCCTTTTTGGTACAAGTCCATAAAAGTTCTATAAGCTCTTTCAGACAACCAGTTATTGTCCATTTTATCTTTATTATTATAAAATTTCTGGCAGGTGCGAAGCAAGCGTTCAAAATCAATTGTTAAGACAATTGAAAACTTTTTTTCTAAAAATTGATATCTCTCAAAAGATATTTTAAAAGATGCTACTTGCAAGACGGTTCTTGGATCTGGGGACCACCATTTTATATGTTTTAAAGGGTAATGCCAATAATAAATACCACTGTTATAAGCTAGCAATAACCTTTCTGCTTTTAAATCGCCACCAACAGCAACAAGACCATCTAAATCTGCAAAATAGGCAGGTGGAAACGTAATTTTGTCTTTTGAAAGTTCAAAGTAAGGCACTTTTTAATTAGGTTTAATTAGATTTCTGGTGTTTCTAAATCGTAAAGTTCCCCTAGTTGTTGAAGGATATTAAAAGTTTTTTTTGCTTCTTCTTCATTCACGATACTAATTGCTGCACCTACGTGAACCATTACATAATCGTTAACTTTTGCATCAGGAACTAAAGTTAAATTTACTTCTTTAATAACCCCGTCAAAGGAAACTCTTCCTATTCGAAATGTTTCATCTAATTGATGGGTTATAGCTATTAATTTACCAGGAATGGATAAACACATTTTTTTAGTTTTTGGGTTGATTTCTATTTTTTTTAAGCCAAGTATACCAAACTTCCATGCCCTCACCCGTAGAGGCAGAAATTTCAATAAATTCTAATTTTGGATTTACTTTTAGGGCATATTGTTTTAGTATATCCAAATTCACATTTATATAAGGTAACAAATCAATTTTGTTAATAATGCACAAATCGGAAGTGTGAAACATATCGGGATATTTGATAGGCTTGTCTTCACCTTCTGTTGTACTGATGATGACTACACGTTTTGACTCACCCAAATCAAACATGGACGGGCATACTAAATTTCCTACATTTTCTATCATTAAAACTGCTTGGTCTGCAATATCTAGTTTTTTTATGGCTTCATAAATAGTGTCACTTTCTAAATGGCAACCTTTTCCCGTATTTATTTGAATAACAGGAATGTCGATAGCGGCAATTCTATTGGCGTCATTTAGGGTTTGTTGATCACCTTCAATAACAAAAAACGGTATGGTATCTTTTAAATCTTTTAGGGTTCGTTCTAAAATAGAGGTTTTTCCTGAACCAGGAGAGCTTACTAAATTTAGGGCAAATATATTTTTAGCTTCAAAAAAACCTCTGTTTCTAGCAGCCATAAGGTCATTATGGTGCAAAATATCTTTCTCTACATCAATTATTTTTCGTTGATGCTGATGTTCTTGAACGTGTTCATGCTCATGGGTATGCGCGTGTTCTTGAAAGTGTCCATCATGGGAATGTTCAAAAACATGCCCTTTTGCATCTACATGAGAATGTGTATGCTCATGAGTTTTTATATCTTTTGGATTTTGAATGCGCACACCATTCTCTCCACTTCCACAGCCACAAGTTCCACACATATTATTTTATTTATAATTAAGTTAAACAACTTCAAGCGCTTTTACACGCAGTTCCTTTCCTTGAAGAATTCCTTTAAAATTACTTTTGCATTTTGGGCATGAATCATACATGTGGTTTATTGTAAAAATGGTACCACAATCCACGCATTTAGCAATTCCTTCAAGGATGTTAATTTTTTTAATAGCATTTTCTAAAACACTATCTTTTACAGCGGCAGGCCAAACAAAATCTAACGATTCAAAATCAATACCTGCCAGCGCACCAATTTCAAGTTCAATCAATTCCACATTTTTTGCTTGTGCTTTGGCAGTTTCCTCTTCAGCTATTTTTACAATTCCCAAAGCCACAGACAATTCATGCATAATTTACTTTTTGAGTTATTTTACATTAAGTAATTAGCTCATAAAAGTACAAGGTAAGTATTTTTTGATTTATGATAAATGTCATTTATTAAAAAATAATTACTTCATAAGTTTATATCTTAAAATTTGGTTTTAATTATCTATAAGTTATTCAAAATAAACCAATAAAAATTTCTTCTAGTTATGGCAACAAAAGCAGATGTTAAAGAAACGTATTATGAAAGTATAATAAACCATGGGTATAGTCGGCGTGATTTTATGAAATTTGCCACCTATATTACAGCATATATGGGGTTAGAAACAACTATGATTGGTCAAGTAGCCAAGGCTCTAGAAACTACATATAGGGTTCCGGTTATATGGGAACATTTTCAAGAGTGTACGTGCTGTAGTGAATCTTTTATCCGCTCTGACCACCCCATTGTGTCTGAAATTTTGTTAGATAAAATTTCTTTAGATTATTCCTTAACATTAATGGCCGCATCTGGTCATCAAGCAGAAGCAGCCAAACATGCTACCATGGAGAAATATCCTGGAGAATATATTCTCTGTGTTGAGGGTTCAGTGCCTTTGGGTGATGATGGTAATTATTGTTGTATTGCGGGAAGGTCAGCAAAAGATATTTTGTTAGAATCTGCTGCTGGAGCAAAAGCAATAATAGCTTGGGGAAGTTGTGCTTCAAATGGCTGTGTGCAAGCTGCGTACCCAAATCCAACAGATGCAACCCCTATCCATAAAATTATCAAAAACAAACCTATTATTCGTGTTCCTGGATGTCCTCCTATTGGCGAAGTTATGGCTGGTGTTATTGTACATCTAATTACTTTTGGCAAATTACCCCAATTAGATGGGCTAGGAAGGCCTAAAGCATTTTATTCTAAACGGGTACATGATAGTTGTTATAGAAGACCTTATTATGATGCTGGTTTATTTGCCGAAACTTTTGATGATCAAAACGCAAAAGATGGCTATTGCTTATACAAAGTTGGTTGCAAAGGTCCTATGACTTACAATTCTTGTGGAACGATTAAATGGAACAATGGAGTGAGCTATCCAATACAATCGGGTCATGGTTGCATAGGATGCAGTGAAGAAAATTTCTGGGATAACGGTCCATTTTATGAAAGAATGACTGGATTAGCTGGTTTTGGTATTGAAAGTTCTGCAGACACAATTGGAAAAGTTGCTGCAGGAGTTGTTTTAGGGGGTCTTGCAGTACATGCTGTTGCTGCCAACGTATCCAAACGAAAAGAACTTGAGGGCCGAGCTTCAAGAGGTATTGAAAATGAAAAAAAAATAGATTCTTAAAATAAAATAATATGTCAAACAGAATAGTTGTTGACCCGATTACCAGAATTGAAGGTCATTTACGAATTGAAGTAGAAGTTAAAGATGGTGTTATCACTGACGCTTTTAGTTCTAGTCCTATGGTTCGCGGGCTTGAAAATATAGTAAAAGGCAGAGACCCTAGAGATGTTTGGGCTTTTGTACAACGTGCTTGTGGTGTTTGTACCACAGTTCACGCATTGGCATCTGTAAGATCTGTAGAAGATGCTTTAGGAATTCAAGTACCGCCCAATGCTGAAATGGTCAGAAATATTATGGAAGGAGCTTTGTACATGCACGATCACACCGTGCATTTTTACCATCTTCATGCTTTGGATTGGGTAGATGTTGTAAATGCTTTAAAAGCAGATCCAATTAAAACCTCTGAATTAGCACAAAGTATTTCTAATTGGCCAAAAAGTTCTTCAGGCTATTTTTCAGATGTAAAAAAACGTATTACCAAATTTGTTGAAAGTGGACAACTAGGTATTTTTGCTAATGGGTATTGGGGACATCCTCAAATGAAATTGCCTCCTGAAGTAAACTTGATGGCAGTAGCTCATTATTTAGAAGCTTTAGAATGGCAAAAAGAAATTGTGAAAGTACATACTATTTTTGGAGGTAAAAATCCACACCCAAATTACTTAGTTGGGGGAATGGCATGTGCAATAAATATTGAAAGTCCCGGTGGTCTTAACGCCGAACGCTTGGCTTATGTAGGGAAACTACTTCAAGAAGGAAAAGAATTTGTAGAGCAAGTTTATATACCCGATTTATTAGCAATTGCTTCGTTTTATAAAGACTGGGGAGGCATAGGTAAAGCTTTTGGAAATTATATGGCTTATGGGGATTTCCCAACAAATGGATACAATGATATTTCTAGTTTTAAATTTCCACAAGGAGTTATATTAGATAGAGATTTGTCGAAAGTTTATGATGTAAACCACCGAAATGGAGATATTGAAGAGTTTATAAACAACTCTTGGTATGATGAATATGCTGAAGGCAAAGATGTAGGAAAACACCCCTGGGATGGTGAAACTAAAATAAATTATTCCGGACCTAAACCACCTTATGATCAATTAGATGTAAATCAAAAATATAGCTTTATTAAAACACCTCGTTGGAAAGGTAAACCAATGGAAGTAGGACCTCTTGCCAGATTACTGGTAGGGTATGGAAGAGAAAATAAAGAAATTCAAGAAGCTGTAAATGGTGCGTTAGCGCATTTAAATGTTCCGGTGGATGCATTATTTTCTACTTTGGGAAGAACCGCAGCCCGAGGAATTGAAACTCAATTGGTAGCAAACTGGACTATGGAGTTTTATAACACATTACTTCAAAACATTAAAAATGGAGATAGTAAAATGGCTAACATGGACAAATGGGAACCAAATAAATGGGAAAAAGAATCAAAAGGAGTAGGATTTTCTGAAGCTCCAAGAGGGACATTAGGTCACTGGATTAGAATTAAAGATGCCAAAACAGAAAACTATCAGTTAGTTGTTCCTAGTACTTGGAATGCCTCTCCTAGAGACCCAAAGGGCCAACTATCTGCCTATGAATCTGCACTTATTGGTACGCCAGTGGCAGATCCAGAATTACCATTAGAAATTATAAGAACTATCCATTCCTTTGACCCCTGCATTGCATGTGCTGTTCACCTTTACGACGAACATGGAAAACAAATTTCTCAAGTGCAGAATATTTCAAGTTGTGATGTTTAATTTATTAATTACTTAATCATGATAACAAAAAACTTTCAACGAGTCTATATTTGGGAATTACCCGTGAGAATTTTTCATTGGGTGAATGTTTTAGCTATTCTAGTATTAATAACTACAGGATTGTTTATTTCTAATCCTCTAGCAATTTTATCCAGTGCAGAAGCAAGTGAAATATATTGGTTTGGAACAGTTAGATTTATACATTTTACAGCGGCTTATATATTCTTTTTTAATATGATATTCAGAATTTATTGGTCTTTTGTGGGAAACAAATATGCAAGTTGGCGAGCTATGCTACCTTTACATAAAAATTGGTTTGAAAATTTTTTTCACGTATTAAAAGTAGATATCCTTTTACAAAATGAAAAAAATCCGGAGTTTTCTGATATTAGTGTTGGACATAACAACATTGCGGGTATTTCCTATGTAGTTCTTTTTTTACTTGCATTGCTTCAGGTATTTACCGGTTTTGGTTTGTATTCGTCAACCTCTCAATGGTGGTTGCCTCAATTATTTGCTTGGGTTGTACCATTTTTAGGTGGCGATTTTATGGCTAGAACCCTGCACCACATAGCCACTTGGGGGTTTATATTATTTATATTCATTCACGTTTATTTAGTTTTTTATCATGATTGGTTGGAGGGCAGAGGTGAGGTTTCTTCTATGTTTGGAGGTTATAAATTTGTTAATAAAAAACGAATTAATTCCAAAAAAAAATCTAAAAAAATTGTGGAAACCGAAAAAATTTAAAAAAAGATTTTTTGTCTTTTAAAAAATAAACAAAAATAGGAAAGTGAATAATTTTGATAAGATGCCTGTTGCCATTAGTAGTGATGCCTTTTTTTTTGAAAAAGATAAGTCTGAAAGTACACTTCTACTAGGCGTAGGAAATTACTTAATGGGAGATGAAGGGATAGGCGTTCATCTTATTCAAGAAATGGCACAATTAAAGCTTCCAAAAAATGTTGATATTTTAGATGGCGGGACTGGCGGGTTTTTACTCCTTAATTGTTTTGAAGCTTATAAAAACATCATTTTTGTAGACGCAACAATGGATGGCAATCCAGAAGGGACTATTATTTTAATTCGCCCAAAATTCGCTTCCGATTTTCCTTCAGCACTTAGTGTTCACGATGTTGGTTTAAAAGATATGATAGAGGCTGTCTATCTTATGGATATGAAACCTAATCTTTGGTTATTTACTGTTTCTATTAAGGAAATTATTCCCATGACGGTTGGCTTATCTCCTAAAGTAAAACAAGCCATACCGCAATTAATTTCTCAAATATTAGCTCTTACCGAACAATTAAATAAAGAATTACAGTAAATTTTAAACAAAACTTTGGTGTTCTGATTTTTTTAAAAAACACCAGTTTTATAGCCATGCAAAAGACATATAAAATAGGTATTTCTGGACAGGTTCAGGGCGTTGGTTTTCGCCCTTTTGTTTATGCATTAGCGCTTCAATTTAATTTGAAAGGCACCGTTTCAAATACGGAAGAAGGAGTAAGTATTTTTGTTTCTGGATTATATACTAAAATTCAGCCATTTTATACAAGTCTTATTGAAAATCCGCCTGTAGTATCAAAAATAAGCAAGAGTTTTTTAAAAGAAATTCCTTACATCAGTTTTGATGATTTTAAAATTATAGTATCACCAAAAGTAAAAAAGCTCAACCTACAACTAACCCCCGATTTTGCTATTTGTGAAGATTGCCGTAAAGAACTATCAAATAGCTCAAACAGGCGATATCAATATCCTTTCATAACATGTGTGCATTGTGGCCCTAGATGGGCTATTACCAAAAACTTTCCGTTTGAACGGAATAACACTAGTATAGAAAAGTTTCGTATGTGTAATGATTGTCAAATGGAATATTCAAATCCAGAAAACCGAAGATTTCATTCACAAACCAATAGTTGTTCCAATTGTGGATTTCACCTAACCCTAACAGATGCCGCCGGATTAGAAATAGATATAAGAAAAATTAATGTTTTTGAAAAAGTTGCCCAGTTAATAAAGCAAGGAAATATAATTGCTATTAAAAATACTAGTGGTTATTTGTTGTGTTGTGATGCAGCTAATGTTGAAACTATTCATAAATTGCGAAACAAAAAAAACCGACCAAACAAGCCCCTAGCCATTTTGTATCCTTCGCTTTCTCTTTTAAAAAAACATATAAAAATTACAATAAAACAGCAAAAGGCACTCACTTCTTCAGAGAGTCCTATAGTTATCCTGCCATTAAATAATTTTAAAGGCCGTTTAGCCTTAACCGAATTGGCACCTAAACTCAATCATCTTGGTGTGATGTTACCCTATTCCGGAATTTTACAATTATTAGCTAACAAATTGAACATACCTATTGTCGCAACAAGTGGTAACTTACATGGCTCACCTGTACTGAGTATGCAAAAGAAGGCAGTTTCTGTTTTAAACAAAATGGCCGATTATTTTTTGCATCATAATCTAGAAATTTGTAACGCTCAGGATGATTCTGTACTTAAAATTAGCAACAAATTTCAGCAAGAGGTCTTGTTTAGACGATCACGTGGGTATGCACCAAATTATTTTGGAGAAATACCCAAATCGAAAGAGAGAATTATGGCTATGGGAGGGCATTTAAAAAGTACTATCTGTTTTCTGCCAAATGATTTTTTATATATTAGTCAATACCTTGGTGATTTAGATAATTTTGATGTTTACAAAAGATTTTCCGAAACTTCAGATAAGTTTCTTACCCTATTTCAACAAAAACCAGAGGTTGTTTTAACTGATTTACATCCTGGATACCAAAGCACACAATACGGCATTGAGTTTGCTATAAAACACCAAGCATATCATTTTAAAATTCAACATCACAAAGCACATTTTACATCCGTTTTAGGAGAACACAATCTTTTTAATGAACAAGTTCTAGGGGTTATTTGGGATGGAACTGGTTATGGAGATGATGGTCAAATTTGGGGAGGAGAATTTTTTAACTATCAGTCATATAAAATGGATCGTATTGCCCATTTTGATTATTTTAATTGGTTAGCGGGAGATAAAATGTCACAATTGCCAAAACTTTCTTTATTTGCTCTAGCAGATAAAAGCATGAAAAAAGAAGTTGTTGCTAAATTCTCCAGCCAAGAGTTATCTATTTATGCTACTTTAATAAAAAAAAACACTTTAAAAACATCCTCTGTTGGAAGGCTTTTTGATGCGGTTGCATCCTTATTAGGTGTTTGTGAATCAAATTCCTATGAAGGCGAAGCTGCTATTTTGCTTGAAACCTTTGTAAAAGAGTATGATATAAAGCGGTGTAAATCGTATTGTTTTATTTCAGAAAATAACACTATTCCTACTAAAACACTCCTTAAAAATTTATATATGGATTGGATTAACGGCAATTCAAAAGAAAATGTTGTAGTAAATTTTATGTACACCTTAGCCTCGATTGTTTTTCAAATGGCAGATCGCTTTCACTATAAAAATATTGCTTTTAGTGGAGGTGTTTTTCAAAATACCACATTAGTCGATATGCTAATTGAAATGGCTGGTAATCAATACAAGTTATTTTTTAATAGTAACTTAGCTCCTAATGATGAAAACATTTCATTTGGTCAAATGATGTATTATTTGCATCACATAGATACAATTTCTAAATTTAAACCTAATGAGGTTAAAGTAGATGTGACACTTCATAAATGACAGAATTAAAAAAGGTATCCTATTTTAATAGATCCTAGTTCCATAAATTAATAGAATATGAAATACTTATCGGAATATCGAAATTTAGAAGACACAAAAAAATATCTGAAGCTTATAGAAAAAAAAGTTACAAAACCATGGAATATCATGGAGATTTGTGGAGGCCAAACCCATGGTTTGGTGAAAAATGGAATTTTAGAATTATTGCCAGATAAAGTTAGAATGATACACGGTCCCGGATGTCCGGTTTGTGTAACACCTTTAAATCTTATTGATAAAGCCATTGAGCTTATAGAAAACAATGTTATTGTCTGCTCATTTGGCGATATGATTCGTGTTCCAGGAAGCAAAAAGAGCTTACTTGAAGCAAAAGCAGAAGGGGGTGATTTACGAATCCTTTATTCCCCAATTGAAGCAGTTAATATTGCTAAAGAAAATCCAGATAAAGAAGTGGTTTTTTTTGCAGTAGGTTTTGAAACAACTGCTCCAGCCAACGCATTATCCGTTTTACACGCTGAGCACGAAGGCTTGAAAAACTATTCCATTTTGGTGTCTCATGTTCTAGTACCACCTGCTATGGAAGCCATTTTAGATGATGAATTTTGTAAAATAGATTCTTTTCTAGGCGCAGGACATGTTTGTGCTATTATGGGTTTTCAAGAATATTATCCATTGGCAAAAAAATATAAAATACCCATTATCATTACTGGTTTTGAACCTCTCGATTTGGTGCAGGGCATATATATGGCAATCTGCCAACTTGAAAAAGGTGTTTTTGAAGTTGAAAATCAATATGCAAGAGTAGTAAAAGCTGAAGGAAATAGAGCTGCTATAGAGGTAATCAATAAGGTTTTTGAAATCGGAAATAGAGAATGGCGAGGCATTGGCAATATTCCTAATAGTGGGTATCGACTAAAAAAAAATTACATAAATTTTGATGCAGAAACCAAGTTTGGAATCAGCAATATAAACGTTCCAGAAAATCCTGATTGCATAGCCGGTGAGGTATTAAGGGGTATAAAAAAACCACACCAATGTAGTCAGTTTGGAAAAAAATGCACTCCTTATAATCCTTTAGGAGCACCAATGGTTTCATCGGAAGGTGCTTGCGCTGCTTATTATCATTTTTCAACAAATTTAATTAAACCATAAAAAATGAATGATTCGGAATTACGTTTTGACACCATCAATTTAGGTCACGGAAGTGGCGGAATGATGACTCGGGAACTTTTAGATAAATTAATTTTTAAAACCTTTAACAATCCGTTTATAAATCAAAAACATGATGGTTCTATTGTAATGTTTGCTAACAAAATAGCTATTTCTACAGATAGTTTTGTTATTTCACCTATCTTTTTTAAAGGAGGAAACATTGGAGAACTCGCAGTAAATGGAACGGTCAATGATGTAGCAATGTGTGGGGCAATTCCTAAATATCTTTCGCTTGCTTTTATAATAGAGGAAGGATTAAAAATGGAAGAATTATTTACTATTGTTAACTCTATTAAAGAAGCCGCTGATAAAAGTGGGGTTCTTATAATTACCGGTGACACCAAAGTGGTTGAGAGAGGTAAAGGGGATAAAATATTTATAAATACCACAGGATTTGGAGAAGTTCATCCAAAAGCAAATATTTCAACTGACCGAATAATGTATGGCGATAAAATAATCGTAAACGGTTGTATAGCTCAACACGGTATGGCTATTATGTCTGAACGAGAAGGATTAGCTTTTGAATCAAACATTGTCAGTGATACTACTAACGTGAATTTTTTAGTAAAAGATTTATTAGACACTTTTGGCGATAAAATTCATTTTTTTAGAGACCCAACACGTGGAGGGGTAGCAAGTGTTTTATCAGAAATAGCAACTGATATAAACAAAGGAATTGCCATTTTTGAGGCTGATTTTCCAATTGAAAAACAAGTTGCAGCTGCATGCGAAATATTAGGTTTAGATCCTTTATATGTTGCTAATGAAGGGGTGTTTATTACTGTAGTAGATGCCGAAATTGCTGAAGAGGTAGTGGCGCTAATGCGAAATGATGAAAAAGGAAAAAATTCTGTTTGTATTGGTGAAATAACTAACGAGCATCCTAGCAAAGTAGTTATGCATAGTGTCATAGGAGGAAAGCGTATTGTAAGTGCTTTAATAGGAGAGCAATTACCTCGTATTTGTTAATTGCTGAATAGCCAGTAAATACCAATAATAATAGCAAAAAGACCTCCAGCAAGCCTGATTCCTTTAAAAAATACAACGTAGTGTCCGTTTTTTGAAATGGAAGCAACATTACCTATTACAAAGGCAAAAGTAGTCATAGCTAACAAAATTCCAATACCAAAACCGCCTATATATAATAATGAATCAGAGCGTGTTTCAAAACCTAGTACAGGTATAAACAATAAGAAATGGGCTATACCAGCCAATCCGTGAAGAAAACCAATGGATAAAGAAGCAAAGTTACTTTGATTCAGATATGCAGAATGTTTATGTTGGTGTGAATGCTCTTGTATATGTATATGTTCGTGTTTATGAATTATAGGGGCATCTTCACTATGAATATGAAGGTGTTTGTGATTCCGTTCTGTCTTAAATATTTTATAAAAAGCCCATATCCCAACTCCTATTAGCACAATACCTACTAATTGTTCGCTATAATTTGAAATAGTATCTACAGGAATCAGTGTTTTAAAAATAGTAAACAAAACACCAATGAAGAGCATACCAATTAGGTGACCAATACCCCAAAAAAGTCCAATTTTCCATGCTTTCTTTTTTGATTCAATAGCAAATGGTGTGACGGCAGCAAGATGATCAGGGCCTGTTATAACATGAAGCATTGCCGCAATCAATCCGGCAATCATAGAAAAAGTTATATCCATAAATTCATCATTATTGATAAAAATAAAGATACGTTATTTATATAATTTTAATGGTTTAAAACGTATGCAAAAAGTAAAATTATGTACAAAATTTCTGAAAGAGATTTAAAAAAATTTTTTTTTGTTATGTTATTTATAAGTTTTTTTAAGAGGCTTTGAGTTCGATATGAACTAAATAAATAAAACAAGAATATTAATTGGCATTGTAATTACCATATTTCAATTTATTCATAAAGCAAATACGTTTTTCGCATGGCATCATATTCTTTTAAATCGTTTAGCCATGTTGCTCTAATTTCACGATAAGTAAAACCGCTTTCTATTTGTTCTTGAAGTTTTTTTGTTCCTGCAAGTTTGGTGAAAAAAGGAGTGAAAAAACTGTTCATTTTACCAGTTGCTTCATACGCTTCTATAAGCCATTCTAAATTTAAGTGGTTTAATTTTTCTTCCGTTCGTAAATCTTTACCATAGCATAGTTGACCATTAAATTTAGGATTTTTAGCCCCTTCTTTGGGTTGTGGAGTAAAGGTAAAAGGGTATAGGTTTTTAGGTAAATTTGGTGCCCCAAAAATTTGAAATTGCATTTCGGTACCGCGACCTTCGCTTAATGGTGTGCCTTCAAAGAAACACAAACTCGGGTATAAATGGATTGCCTGATCATTAGGTAGATTTGGCGATGGTTTTATAGGAAGCGAGTAGGGCGTGGTTCGGTTATAATTTTCTACTTTAATGATTTCTATGTTACATTGTTTTCCATTTTCAAGCCATTTTTCGCCATTAATCATTTGTGCGTATTCTGCAATGGTCATTCCGTGAACTACTGGCACAGGATGCAAGCCAACAAAACTTTTGTATGGTTCTTCTAAAATAGGACCGTCTATATAATGAATATTTGGATTTGGTCTGTCTAAAATAAGTAACGTTATACCTGCTTCGGCGCAAGCCTCCATAACATAATGTAAAGTAGAAATATAGGTGTAAAATCTGGCACCAACATCTTGAATGTCAAAAATCATTACGTCAATATCCTGCATTTGCGCGGCAGTAGGTTTTTTATTGTTTCCGTAAATGGAAATAATAGGCAAGCCGGTTTTAGTGTCTTTATCGTCTTTTATAATTTCACCGGCATCTGCAGAGCCACGAAAACCATGTTCCGGAGCAAATACTTTAGTAATATTAATGTTGTGCGAAAGTAAAGAGTCTATCAAATGGGTATGCTTGCTGAAATTCCATTGCTGTACTTGCTTTTGTTTATAGGTTTTGGTTTCTTGATCATAATACTCTTGTTTATAAATAAAACTTTGCGGGTTAAAAATCACGCTGGTCTGGTTTGCTACAACACCCACTTTTTTATTTCTAAGTAATTTTAAATAGTTGGAAGTTTGATTTGCACCCACATTAGGATAGGTTGCAGGAGTATTTTCTTCAAAAACGGTTTCTACTTTAAAATTCTTTTCTTGTCCTTTACAGGAAATAGGAAGGAATACAATTCCCATCAAAATTAAAATGGTATTTTTGAGCCTAAATAACAAGAGGATATTGAATTTTGAGTTTTTCATAGCAAAGCGAATAATAGGTTCTAAAGACCATAAAAGTAGTATATCGGCACCAATAATAAAAATTGCCATTACTGCAATTGCATTGGGTGTTATAATGATGTTAGTTTCTATTGCCACCGGAGTTGGTTTGCAGCAAAAAGTACGTGAAAAGGTATCTGCTTTTAATGGCGACATTATCATTTCTAATTTTGATACTAATTTTTCCAAAGATTCGCAAACGCCAATTTCTAAAAATCAGGATTTCTACCCTAATTTTACATCTGTAAGCGGCATAAGGCATATACAAATAACTGCTCTTAAAGGGGGGATTGTTCGCACTGCAACCGATTTTGAAGGAGTTGTAGTAAAAGGAGTAAGTGAGGATTATAACTGGCAGTATTTCGAAGAATATTTAGTGGAAGGCAGGTTGCCCAATTTTGACGAAAATTTAAATGCTGAAATTTTACTTTCGGAATATTTAACCAATCGATTGCATTTGCAAATAGGCGATAAAGTGGTAACGTATTTCCTTGATGACGACAAGGAAAAAGCACCTCGAAGTGTGGGTTTTGATTTGGTAGGAATATACAATAGCGGTTTTCAGGAGTTTGATGAAAGTTATCTTATAGCAGACATACGCCATATACAACGATTAAACCGTTGGGAAGCAGACCAAATAGGAGGTTTTGAACTTTTTGTAAACGATTTTAGCAGGATTCAAGAAATAGGCAATAAAGTATATTATGAAACTGGATCCACACTAGATACGCAAACCGTTCGAGATAAGTACTTCGCAATTTTTGAATGGCTGGATTTGTTTGATTTTAATATTGCTCTTATTATTGGTATAATGATTTTAGTAGCAGGTATTAATATGATAACTGCCTTATTGGTTTTAATTTTAGAACGTACTAAGATGATAGGCATTTTAAAATCCTTAGGAAGCAACGATTGGAGCGTTCGAAAAATATTTCTCTACAATGCTATGTATCTTATTGGCGTAGGATTATTTTGGGGAAATGTCATCGGTATAGGATTGTTACTTATTCAAAAATACTTCAAACTTTTTCCCTTAAACCCAGACACTTATTATGTAACCGAAGCACCAGTTTATTTGGATTTAGGATATATTTTAGCACTAAATGCAGGAACATTTTTTCTATGTTTGGTGATGCTTTTAGTGCCTTCTTATATTATTACTAAAATTTCTCCGGTGAAAGCGATACGGTTTGAATAAGTTTAAACTTCCATTTTAAATGGAGACCGATTATTATGTGCTTTAAATGCCATAAAAAAAGCTGATAAAAACATGCCACAAAGGTTCGCGGTCATCGTAGTCTTTTAACCAAATAAAAGTTCCTATTACGGCAACCGGAGCGAGAGCAATTCCTATTAAAATAAGTGTTTTCATGAAGAGGCCCCTCTCCTTTGGAGAGGGCTAAGATGAGTTTTAAAGAATGTATTAAAACACCACCACTTTATTATTCACAAAAAACAAACTATTCACAAAGAAAAGTTTTCCATTTTCCCAGAAAGAGCGAAACAAAACGTCATCAACAAGATAAATTGCACTTCCTCTTCCTATTTTTTGTTCTCCAAAAACTAAGGAATTTTTCAGTCCTTTTAACGCTTCCTCACCCGCAAATCCGCTTACGCGTTCTGCATCTCCTTCAATATAGGCTACGTTATAACCGTTTTCAATAAAACTGTAGGAGCTATTTCCGGCTTTTAAAGTGAAGTAGGTATCAGCATATCCAAATGCCATAGGGTGTGAAACATCTACTTTTGTTTTGAAAATACTTCCTGTTATATAGTTTTTTACACTTTCATTTTCTCGTTGGTTGTAGGGAACAAGTAAATTTTTATCTTTTTTATCTTCTTTTTCATCCTCCTCTTCGCTGTTGTTTTTTAAACCAAAGCCATCTTTATCCACAAATGCGCTAACGGCATCATCTATAGCAATTAAAGTGCCTCCATTGCTAACCCATTCTTGCAACTTTTTTAAAGTACTTTCGTCTAAATATCCTTTGTAATAACCACTAGGCATAACCAAAACATCAAAACGGGTTAATTCGATATTCTTAAAATAATCGGTATCTACCGAGGTTATTGGGTAGTGTAATTGTTGTTCAAAAAAGTGCCAAATAGCACCATAATTTAATGAGGAGGTAAATTTTCCTCGCAACACAGCTATTCTTGGTGCATGAATCATTTTTATATCGGGCGATCCAAAATCTGTTCCGTTATCAGAAAAACTAGTGGTTGCAACAAATAAGTTTCGGTTGTGCTCATTTGCAATTTTAGTGACTGTTTCATTGAATTTTGGATTCTTGCGGTTATCACTTTTTGTAATAACCAAACTCCCACGGTCAAAACTTTGTCCGCTCACAGTGAATGGTTTTTCGGTAAACCGCACTTTTATATCTTCTTGTAATAGTGCAGCCAGAAAAGTAGCGTCTTGCATACTATTCCATTTGCTGATGTATCCGGCAGCATTTGGATTCGGAATTGTATTTGTTTTAGTAACCGTTTTAGAAGGAGTAGAAGTGACTAGCGTAGTACTTGCAATGGTTTCTAATCCAAAGGCATGAGGTAAATTCCACGCAGTAATATCATAAGTAAGCGGTGTACTAAGCTTTGTTTCCGGTTCAAAAAGGGCTTGTATCATTTTACCTTTTGGTTGGTTTGTACTTACAACCAGTGCATTTTTCATATCCGTACTTCCGGTTTTGTTAGTTCCATAATGGTAGCCGGTTGCTTTGCCACTGTTTGAAAAACCATATTTTATTTCATGTCTGTCTAAAAGCGCAGCAAGGGCATTTATTTTATCGTCTTCGCCTTGAAGGATGTAACTTTTATATTTAAGATTGGTTTGAAAGAATTTTTTAAATTCTGAGTTTAGTTTTTTTGCGTTTTTTGAAGAAATTTCAACAGTAGAAAGTCCTGTGGTGGTGTGGTGTGCCACCCTATCTACCAAAGTGAGTTCATATCCCTCATCCGTATCAACACCTAGTCCTGCACTTCCGTGACCGGCTTGTTCATAGGTCATTCCAATGGCACCAACATAGGTTGGATAGGTGTCTCCATAGCTAGGGTATAACAAGTCAAACCGCTCTCTAGTAAAAAATAACCATCCTTTTTCATCAAAATATCTCGCATGATTTTTACCTATTTCTGTTTGAAAATCACGTTGCCAATCGGTAATAACTTCATGAAAAGGTTCAGCAGCAGGAGCAAAATAATAGGGTTCGTTAATTCCTTGTTCGTGAAAATCTACATGTACATGAGGCATCCATTGGTTATAAATTTTAAGTCGTTGCTGGGTTTCCACTTGACTTGCCCATGCCCAATCGCGATTTAAATCAAATAAATAATGGTTGGGCCTTCCACCCGGCCAGGGTTCGTTATGCTCAGATGCTACTTGAGCACTATTATAAGGCGTTGCCTTTACTTGGTTGTACCAGTTTGCATAGCGGTCACGACCATCGGGATTTAAGCAAGGGTCAATTATAACTACCGTATTTTCTAACCACGCTTGTTTTTGTGTAATCAATTCATAAAGGGTTTGCATGGAGGCTTCTGTACTGGACGCTTCATTGCCATGCACATTATAACTTAGCCAAACGATTGCAATTTCGGGGTTTGCATCACCTTCGGTTATGCCTATTTGTTTTAAATTATTGGTTCTTATTGTTTCTATATTTTGCATGTTTTTTACCGAAGAAACTACGGCATAGGTTAGCGGTCTTCTTTCATTGGTTTTTCCATAGGTGGAAAACGTTACCATCGAACTTTTTTCTGCAACATAATTAAAATAAGATAATACATCGGCGTGACGTGTAAATTGGGTGCCGATTTCATATCCTAAAAACTCAGAAGGCGATTGCACTTGTTGCGCTTGTATTGAGAGGACAATAATGCTAAATAAAAAAAAGGATATTATTTTTTTCATAGGAATATTTTAAGATGCTAAATCTACTAAAAAAGTGGGGAATTGTACACAGAAGATTAACGTATATTTATTGAATATAATTTAACAATCCTCTTATCTTTGGTTTTTATTTAAATTAAATTATGCCAACACACTGCATTCCTTATCGAGAAACCGGATATTTTTCATCACTTATAGAAGATTATTTAGAAGAAAAAGAGGCGTTAAAAAGCCTTTATAACCGATTTCCTACTCTTGAAAACTTTGCTAAACAAATGGAAGAAAAAGGAAATTCCTACCCAAAAGAGCAAAGAAAAATACTCGTGGAAGCCTTGCAAAACCAATATACAAATTTAACCGTTTCAGAAGCTACACAAAACCATATTTCCATTTTAAAAGAACAAAACACCTTTACCATAACTACAGGGCACCAATTAAATTTGTTTACTGGACCGTTGTATTTTTTGTATAAAATTATTTCTACTATCAATTTATGCAAAGAGTTAAAACAAAAATATCCTAAAAATAACTTTGTACCTATTTATTGGATGGCAACCGAAGACCATGATTTTGAAGAAATAAATTATTTTAATTTCAATGAAAAAAAAGTAGTTTGGAATCGTAAATCCAGTGGTGCAGTGGGTGAACTGACCACAGAAGGTTTGAAAGAGGTAGGTGCAATTTTTTCAGAAAGCTTAGGGCATTCTCCAAACGCCATTTATTTAAAATCGCTTTTTGAGAAAGCGTATATCTACCACAACAATTTAGCAGACGCTACCCGTTATCTGGCAAATGAACTTTTTGGAAAGGATGGTTTAGTGATTTTAGATGCCAATAAAAAAGAGCTCAAACAATTTTTTATTCCTTTCGTTAAAAAGGAATTAGAAGAGCAATCTTCGTCATTAACTATTGAAGAAACAAACAAGAAGATTGCTTCTATTCCGAACACAAAATATAAACTACAAGTAAATCCAAGAGAAATTAATCTTTTTTATCTAAGAAATAATACGAGAGAACGAATTATTAAAAGAGAGGATACTTACTTTATTAACCATAGTACCCTTACTTTTTCTTCAGAAGAAATACAAAACGAAGCTGAAAAACATCCGGAACGATTCAGCCCTAATGTAATGCTTCGTCCTTTATACCAAGAAGTTATTTTACCCAATTTGTGCTATATAGGTGGAGGTGGAGAAATAGCTTATTGGTTGCAGCTCAAAAGCTTTTTTGAAGAAGTAAAAATAACTTTCCCTATATTATTGTTACGAAATTCGGCAATTTTGATTTCAAAAAAACAATTTGAAAAAATTAAAAAATTAAAGCTATCCATAAAAGATTTTTTTCTTCCCACATTTGAACTAGAAACCAAAGTAACCAAACAAATTTCTGAAATTAACATTGATTTTTCACCACAGAAAATGTACTTACAACAGCAATTTAAGGACTTGTATCAGCTTGCAAAACAAACAGACCCATCTTTTATAGGAGCTGTTGCTGCTCAGGAAAAAAAGCAATTAAATGGACTTGATGCGTTAGAAAAACGTTTGCTAAAAGCACAAAAAAGAAAAATTAGCAGTCATCTTAACCGTGTTTTGACTTTGCAGGAAGAATTGTTTCCCAATAGAAGTTTACAGGAGCGAATCGAAAATTTTTCGAAATGGTACTTGGAATATGGGGAGGAATTAATACCTATGCTATTTTCAAATTTAAAACCTATGGAACAGAAATTTAAAATAATTGTACTTTAATCGATATTGTATTCCAGACGCATGGTTATGGATGCGGTTTTCTTTTTGTCAGATGTGTTAAAACTACCTCCCCAGCTATAGTCCTCCCCACTATTTTGACCTGTAATTTGAAATACACCAAGCTTTGCATCACTAAGTTTACCAAGTTTGCCGCCACTGTTTACTGCAATATTTTCAGCCCGCAGCCTAGCATCTTCTGTGGCTTTGGAAATCATTTCTATTTTTAAATCAGCAAGTTTGGTATAATAGTATCTGGGGGCATAACTATTAAACTGTACACCTTTATTAAGTAATTCGGTGACTTCACGAGACACACTTTCCGCCATTTCCACATCCGAAGACTCTACTTTTACTGTTTGGGTAAGATCATAACCTATAAAAGTTGTACCAACAAAATTACCGTTTTGATATTGATTTTCTGTTCGTTCGCTAGTTTGTACAGAATTAAAAATAATATTTTCTTTTGGAATACCTTTAGATACAAGATATTCTTCTACTGTTTTTTTGTCAAGGATGAGTTGGTCAAATGCGGCTTTTAAATTAGGATTCATTCTAGAAAACTGACCCTCCCAAACTATTAAATCGGAAATAAAATCTGCCGATCCAGAGCCGGTAACTGTTATTTTACCATCAGGATTGGCACGATTTACATAAGCATTACCAAGAAAAATAGCAGCCAAAACTATGGCAAATGAGAAAATAATAGCTGTTATATATTTCATAAACAAAAATTTTAATTTTAACGAATTTACAATAAAAACATATTGCATAATAAGAATATTTGTAAATTATTTTATTCAATTTTGTCCGATAAAAATTAAAAAAAACTAATCCATCTTAACCTAAATGCTACTTGACAAGCAGGCCGACCTGATGGGTCTTGTTTTAACGAAATTCTATATTTTGCAAACAGGGCGTACCGAGGGGACTTAAAACAGCTTCGTAGTAGCAAAATGTTTGTAGAATATTTTAAAAAAGTTTGGATTAAAGCCCCAGTGGGTCGACTTGTTTATTTTGAATAATTTAACCTAAAAAATAAATTATTTTATTAAAAAATTACCAATTTTTCCGTTGCTCAAAAAACCAAAATACCCTACTTTTGCCTATGCAAAACAACAACGTACTTATTTTAGATTTTGGATCGCAATACACACAACTTATCGCACGTCGTGTTCGAGAGTTAAACATATATTGCGAAATACATCCGTATCACAAAGTCCCTTCAGAAATAGGAAAATATAAAGCAGTAATCTTATCAGGAAGTCCATTTTCGGTAAGAGCCCAAGACGCACCACATCCTGATCTATCACAAATACGAGGCAAAGTGCCGGTTTTAGCGGTTTGTTATGGCGCACAATATTTTGCGCACTTTAGTGGTGGTAGCGTGGAATCTTCTGAAACAAGAGAATACGGAAGAGCAAAATTAACGGATATTTTAGAAGCAAACGGGCTATTTAAAGGCATTGCTGAAGGCAGCCAAGTATGGATGAGTCATAGCGATACCATTGCAAAACTTCCCGAAAATGGAGTGCTTTTAGCAAGTACTGAAGGTATAAAAAACGCGGCATATCGTATTGATGGTGAAAAAACTTTTGCTATTCAATTTCACCCGGAGGTTTATCATTCCACAGATGGAAAAAAACTTCTTGAAAACTTTTTAGTATCCATTGCTGGAGTTTCACAAAACTGGACACCTTCAGCATTTGTGCAAACCACGGTAAACGAGTTAAAAGAAAAATTACAAAACGATAAAGTAGTACTGGGCTTGAGCGGCGGTGTAGATTCCTCAGTTGCTGCTATTTTGCTTCATAACGCAATCGGAAAAAACCTGTATTGTATTTTTGTAAACAATGGATTACTTCGTAAAAACGAATTTGAAAATGTGTTGCATCAATACAAAGACATGGGGTTGAACGTAAAAGGGGTAGACGCATCGGCACGCTTTTTGAAAGCCCTTGCCGGTGAAGCTGATCCGGAAAGAAAAAGAAAAGCCATTGGCAATGCCTTTATCGAAGTTTTTGATGACGAAGCACACCAAATACAAGATGTGAAATGGCTGGCACAAGGCACTATTTATCCGGATGTGATTGAGTCGGTTTCTGTAAATGGACCCTCGGTTACTATTAAATCGCATCATAATGTAGGTGGATTACCCGATTTTATGAAATTAAAAGTTGTAGAACCTTTGCGTATGCTTTTTAAAGATGAGGTGCGTCGTGTGGGTGCCGAAATGGGAATTTCAAAAGACCTTTTAGGAAGACATCCTTTTCCCGGACCGGGATTGGCAATACGTATTTTAGGCGATATTACCCAAGAAAAAGTGCGTATCTTGCAAGAAGTGGATGCCATTTTTATTGAAGGCTTACGCAAATGGAATTTGTATGACAAGGTGTGGCAGGCGGGTGCCATTTTGCTACCTGTGAATTCTGTAGGAGTGATGGGAGACGAACGAACTTATGAAAAAGTAGTGGCATTACGTGCCGTAGAATCAACCGATGGAATGACGGCAGATTGGGTAAATTTACCTTATGAATTTTTACAAGAAACCTCAAATAGTATAATAAATAAAGTAAAAGGCGTTAATAGAGTAGTATATGATATCAGTTCAAAACCACCGGCAACTATAGAGTGGGAGTAGTCAAAATTTTAGGTTTAAGTTGTTTTTTACTAAGAGAATTTTCATTAAATAATAGTTAATAAAATAATTCGTGAAAAATTTTAGCATCCTTTTATTGTTTTTCATTTTGGGAAAATCTGTAGCATTTGCACAAACCAGTTACCAAAGTCACTATGTTAAGCAAGGGGAAACCGTATTTAGTATTTCCCAAAAATACAACATATCAGAAGAAGAAGTATATCGTTTGAATCCGGAAGTTAAAAACGGATTGAAAAACAATACAGTTCTTATAATTCCTTCAATAGTAGCAAAAGATACTACAGAAAATATCACTTTTAAAGAGCATAAGGTGAAACGAAAAGAAACCCTTTTTAGCATTTCGCAAACTTATGGTGTGACTGTGGATGATATAAAAAAATACAACAAACATTTATATTCTTCTCAAGTTAAAAAAGGAGAAAAAATAAAAATTCCAATTAGGGCAGTTACCATCTTTTCAAATCCAATTCCTTCTGATAAAGGAAAACATTTAGAAACTACTGCCGGCAAACATTTGGTAGAAGCACAAGAAACTAAATTTGGTATTGCAAAAAAATATGGCATTAGTGTTGCCGAATTAGAAGCACTTAACCCAAGTATTTATGGCACCGATAATTTGCCTTTGGGCAGTATTTTAAATGTTCCAAAATTACCAATAGAAAATACCACAATTAACGAGGAAGGTTATGCCTATTACACCATAAAACCAAAAGAAGGATTTTATCGGCTTAAGGTTTTATTTGGAGTTACCCAAGAGGAGGTCATTCTATTAAATCCGGAAACTAAAGATGGCTTGAAAGAAGGCATGGTAGTTAAAATACCAAAAAAAGACAAGGTAGTGCTTGAGGAAACCACAGAAGTTGCTACTACAATACAAGTTAAAAACATAAGCATTGAAAACAGACTAACCAATTTTAAAACCAAAAATGTGGTTGTTTTTTTGCCTTTTGAACTAGACAAAGTTGTTTCTGATTCAACTTCATTAAATGAAAATCTAATAAGTAATAGCGCTTCCTTGCGTATTGCTTTAGATTTTTATTCGGGTGTCTTACTTGCAGCAGATTTTGCCAAACAAAAAGGAATTTCAGCAAACCTTCACGTGTTTGATACCAACGAAATGCAATCTGGGGTTAATGCTCTTTTTAATAGAAAAAACCTAAATGGAGTAGATGTTGTTTTAGGCCCTCTTAGGCAAGTACAAGTAGAACGAGTAGCCGCTGATTTAGAAAGTAAAAATATTCCGGTGCTTTCTCCGTTAAGTAATAGACAAAGTAAGATGTATGCAAACTTTATACAAGGCATACCTTCTAATGATATACTCGAAGATGCTATGATTTCCTTTTTAAAAGAAAATAGTATGGGTAAAAATATTATTCTTATTGCTGACAGGAGTAAATCTGTACAACAACAAAAATTACAACATGCTATACCCGGTATTATCATCATCAATCCCAGCGAAGGAGGCTATTTAAATATGCAGGGAGTATCTGATAAGTTAAGTAAAAATGTGGAAAATTGGGTGATACTCGAATCCACAAAAGCTACTTTAGTAAATAGTGTTATTAGTGGTCTTAATGGTCTTCGCAGAAATAATACCATTCGCCTGTTTACCCTTGATAAAAATGAATCGTATGATTTTAGTGAAATATCCAATGTACATTTGGCGCGTCTTGGATTTACCTATCCTTCGGTAAGTAAAACGTTTGATTATAAAGAGGAACATCCATTTATAAGTGCCTACAAAGAAACTTATGGCACATTGCCAAATCGTTTTGCCGTTAGGGGTTTTGACATTACGTATGATATGTTATTACGACTAGCTTGTTCTGAAAGTCTTTTTGAAACGAATGATGATTTGATGGATGGAGAAACCACCTATCTTGAAAATAAATTTAATTACAAAAAAAATAACCAAGGTGGCTATTACAATACTTCTGTTTATATATTGAAGTATAATGAAGATTTAAAATTAGAAGAAGTAAAATGAGCACATCAAAAGTAGTTTATAAAGGCAATCTGCGCACAGAATGTACACACTTGCAGTCAGGAAGCACTTATATAACAGATGCACCTATAGATAACAACGGAAAAGGAGAAGCGTTTTCGCCTACCGATACCGTTGCAACCGGTTTGGCAAATTGTATGCTTACCGTTATGGGAATAAAAGCAGAAAACTTAGAGGTTAATTTAGAAGGTACTACTGCTGAAGTCACTAAAATAATGGCAAGCGAACCCCGACGTATTTCAAAAATAGAAGTACAATTTACAATGCCAAAAGGTATTTCAACAAAACACCAACAAATATTAGAGCATACCGCACGTACCTGCCCTGTTCACTTTAGTTTGCATCCCGATATAGAAAGAGAAATTACTTTTACTTGGTAAAATAAATGCATTGGATCGCTAAAATTGTAGTAATTTCAATATCCTTTTTCTTCATTGCAGAAAATCCTGTGGCAATACAATGGAAGGAAAATTACAAACTTTCTTGGGAAGATTTTCAAGGTATTCCGCCCAAACAAAGTTCCTTTGTGGCAAGCACAGAATCGGGTATTTATTTTAGCTATTCCACACAAAATACAAATAGTACAATTTCTTTAACCACCTTAGTAACCGCTAATTTTTACCCTAAAAACTCTTGGTATTTTCCTAACGCAGTTAATGCTGTCATTCTGAAACACGAGCAGGGGCATTTTGATATTTCAGAAATTCATGCTAGAGAACTTCGTAAAAAATTTGCATCCTACACCTTCTCTGAAAATTATAAAAATGAGTTACAAAGCATGTATTCCGAAACAGAAAATAACCGAAATGCAATGCAAAATAAATACGACATAGAAACTAACCATTCAAGAATTTTAGAAAAGCAAAAAGATTGGGAAGTATTTATTCAAAAGGAACTGTATCGTTTAAAAAGTTGGAAATAATTTTTTGAAAAAAATCAACACCTATTTCAGGTCTTTTAACACTATATTTTTTACATTCACTAAAAATAAAACCACAATTTTGTTACAACCCGACGCCAATCATCTGATAGAATTAGCCCATTATAAAATGCCTTTTGGAAAATACAAAGACTGGTTTTTGATTGATATCCCAGAATATTACTACGTTTGGTTTAAGCAAAAAGGATTCCCGGAAGGTAAATTAGGAAAAATGCTGGAACAGATGTATGAAATAAAACTAAATGGTTTAGAAGAACTTATCTACACCATAAGAAGAAAATATCCCAAATAAATGAGTAACCTATATTCTGAAAACTAAAAGATATTAACCTTAATTTCATTGCTCATTATCATTTCTTCTTTGTATTTTTGCGCATTATTTGCAAAAATCAACCACAACCAAAAGATTAAATGGCAAACACCAAATATATTTTTGTAACAGGAGGTGTAAGTTCTTCACTTGGAAAAGGAATTATCGCAGCTTCACTAGCAAAATTACTGCAAGCAAGAGGGTATCGCGTTACCATTCAAAAGCTGGATCCTTATATTAATATCGATCCTGGAACATTAAATCCTTATGAACATGGCGAATGTTACGTAACAAACGACGGAGCAGAAACCGATTTGGATTTGGGCCACTATGAACGTTTTTTAAACGTGGCAACCTCACAAGCAAATAATGTAACTACAGGTAGAATTTATTTAAGCGTTATTGAAAAAGAACGCAGAGGTGAATTTCTAGGAAAAACCGTACAAGTTATTCCACACATTACGAATGAAATAAAAGAACGCATACAAATTTTAGGGAACAGTAGTGACTATGATATTGTTTTAACAGAAATAGGAGGAACCGTTGGCGACATCGAATCCTTACCATATATTGAAGCAGTACGACAATTAAAGTGGGAACTGGGAGACGAAAATGCCTTGGTTATCCATCTCACTCTCGTTCCATTTTTGGCAGCTGCCGGCGAACTTAAAACCAAACCCACACAACATTCAGTAAAATTATTAATGGAAAGCGGTGTGCGAGCAGATATTTTAGTTTGTAGAACAGAATACCATCTATCAGACGATTTACGCACCAAATTAGCATTGTTTTGCAATGTAAAAAAAGAAGCAGTAATTGAGTCTATTGATGCATCTACCATCTATGATGTACCTAATTTAATGTTAGAGGAAGGCTTAGACACTATAACACTTGAAAAATTAAACTTAAGTGCAAAAACGATTCCTGACCTGAAGCAATGGAATCAATTCATTCAACGGCATAAAAATCCGAAACAGGAAGTGACTATTGGCTTAATAGGAAAATATGTAGAATTACAAGACTCTTATAAATCTATTTTAGAATCATTTATTCACGCCGGCGCCGAAAAAGAAATAAAAGTAAAAGTTATCCCTATACATTCTGAACATATTCATCCTCATACTTTGGAAAGTAAAATAGGACATCTGGATGGTATTTTAGTAGCACCAGGATTTGGCGAAAGAGGCATTGAAGGAAAAATAGAAGCAGTAAAGTATGCTCGTGAACACAACATTCCCTTTTTCGGAATTTGTTTAGGAATGCAAATGGCAGTTATCGAATTTGCTCGTAATGTTTTAGGAATCCACGATGCTAATTCAACTGAAATGGTTAGTAATACAAAAAACCCTGTCATTGATTTGATGGAGGACCAAAAGAAAATTACCGATAAAGGTGGCACCATGCGTTTAGGTGCGTGGGATTGTAAATTAACTCCGGGCAGTTTAGTAGCAAAAGCATATAAAAAAGAAAATATCCAAGAACGTCATCGCCACCGTTACGAATATAATAATACCTACAAAAGCCAATTAGAAAATGCAGGTTTTAAAGCAACAGGAGTTAATCCGGAAACAGGTTTGGTAGAAGTTATTGAAATTCCCTCACATCCTTGGTTTGTAGGAGTTCAGTACCACCCAGAATTTAAAAGTACAGTAGCAAGCCCACATCCATTGTTTGTTGCTTTTGTTCAAGCAGCTTACGATTTTAAAAACAAAAAGAAAACTAAAAATTAATTAAATAATTTTTTTCGATTACTATCGAAATAAGAAATAGCATGGAAGAAAAAAAGTTTGATTTTAATTCCCTTATAGGTTTTGTATTAATAGCCGGAATTTTAATTTGGATGCTGTATCAAAACGCACCCACCCCTGAAGAAATCGAAGCGGAAAAAACCAAAACAGAATTAGTTGAGGCACAAAAGAAACAACAAGAACTTCAAAAATCAATAGATACCACTGTTGTAAAAGAACAAGACGGTATAGAAATAGTTTCTGATTCGTTACAATCTTTAGAACTTCAAAATAAACTAGGTTCTTTTGCTTATGCGGCTTCTTTACCCTCTGCCACAGATGCTATTACCACCCTTGAAAATGACGTATTAGAACTAAAAATTAGTAATAAAGGGGGATACATTGTTGAAGCAACTTTAAAGAATTTTAAAACCTACGATTCTATTCCTATTTATTTAATAAAAGATGGCAATGCCTCTTTAAATCTTCAATTTCAAGCTGAAAATAGAGTACTTAACACAAAAGAGCTTTATTTTGAACCTACCCTAAGCCAAAATGGACAAAATAAAGTGTTGTCCATGAGGCTAAAAACTTCTGAAAACACCTATCTAGAATACCGATATGAGCTGAAACCTGGCGAATATATGTTAGATTTTGCGGTTCAATCCAAAGGGTTAAGTTCGGTTATACATACCTCTGAGCCTGCACAAATGGAATGGCAATTAAAAGCCTATCGCAAAGCCAAAAGTGTTACTTATGAAAATCGATACGCTGAATTACTATGGGAATACGAGGGCGGAAAAGACGATTATTTAGGACAAGGTAAAAGCAAAGAAGATGAAGCGAAAGACGTAACTTATATTGCTTTTAAACAACATTTCTTTACTTCCATTTTACTTACGGACACTCCTTTTAAAACGACACGATTTTTATCGGAAAACCTAGTGGAAGATGAAGAAATAGATACCGTTTATACAAAGAATTTTGTAGCTAAATTTCCTTTAGAATTTAAATCGGGTGAACTAGCACAAACCATGAACTGGTACTATGGGCCAACTGATTTTAAAATATTAGATGGCTACAATCGCAATTTAGATGAAGTTGTGCCATTAGGTTGGGGTATATTCGGATGGATAAACAAGTTTCTATTCATGCCTTTATTTACGTGGTTAAGCAGTTGGATTTCAAATTTTGGTATCATTATCATCGTAATGACGATATTGATTAAAATTGCCCTTTCACCGGTGCAATACAAACAGTATTTATCGCAAGCAAAAATGAAAGTTCTAAAACCGGAAATAGAAGAACTTAACAAAAAGTACAAAGATAATGCGATGAAAAAACAACAAGAAACCATGAAACTTTACAGCAAAGCAGGAGCAAGCCCAATGGCAGGATGTCTCCCCGCATTAATGCAGCTTCCTGTGTTTTATGCCTTGTTTATGTTTTTTCCTTCCGCATTTCAATTACGACAAAAAGGATTTCTTTGGGCAGACGATTTGTCTAGTTATGATAGTGTAGCTAACCTTCCTTTCTATATTCCATTTTATGGTGATCACGTGAGTTTGTTTCCTATTTTAGCATCTATTGCTATTTTTGTGTATATGATGATGACTATGGGACAATCCATGCAAATGCAGCAACAACCCGGAATGCCAAACATGAAGTTTTTAATGTACCTGTCTCCACTGTTTATGCTCGTTTTCTTTAATAATTTTGCCAGCGGTCTTTCTTTATATTATTTTATTTCTCAGGTTATTACAATCGGAATTATGTTATTCATCAAATTTTTCATCTTAGATGAAGAGAAAATTTTGGCTCGAATTGAAGAAAATAAGCAGAAACCTAAAAAGCAAAATCGTTTTCAAAAGAAAATGGCAGAAATGATGGAACAGGCCGAACAACAGAAAAATCTGCAAAAGAAAAAATAATAGCAAGCTAGTTACGTTTGTAAACTAAAAGTTATTTACTTGTTACTATGAGGCTACAATTTGTTGTATTTCTTTTATTTTTTAGTAGTTCTTCTATTGTTTTTTCCCAAGGAAAATCCAATCAACTAAACGAAAACGGAAACCGTCATGGACATTGGAAACAATACTATCCGGGAACCAATCAATTGCGTTATGAAGGTACTTTTCAAAATGGAAAAGAAATAGGCACATTTACATTTTATTGTGAAACCTGTAAAAAACAACCTTCTGTAATTAAAGAGTTTAACGCTGAAAACAACATCGCTCGCATCCAATATTTTTCAATGGATGGAAAACTTCTTACCGAGGGAGAAATGAACGATAAAAATAGAATTGGAATGTGGTGTTACTATCAAAATAATTCTGATGTGTTACTACTTACCGAAGAATATGCAGATGGTGTCCTTCACGGCGAAAAAATTACTTACTATGAAAACGGAAAGGTAACAGAAAAAGCAAACTATGCACATGGGAAACTTCAAGGCGAAACTATTTTTTACGACAACAACGGCACTTTAATTAAACGTCTGAACTATGTAAATGGGGAATTACACGGTATAGCAAAATTTTATACCTCTACCGGATTAATTATGATAGAGGGAAACTATAAAAATAATAAGGAATACGGCGTTTGGAAATATTACAGTGAAGGAAACCTAGTACAAGAAGTAAATATCGAAAACAAATAATTCAGAAAATTTTAAGAATATATTGTCAAAGGTAGTTTACACTGCCTTTTTTTTATTTCGTAATTTTGCAAACGTTAAAATGAATATTAAATAACAATTAAAATCCTCTCATCTAGAGAGGAATTTAGGGTAAGGAAATGAAACGAGTAGTTGTAGGACTTAGCGGAGGTGTTGATTCCAGTGTGGCAGCCTTTCTTTTAAAAGAACAAGGTTATGAAGTCATTGGCTTGTTTATGAAAAACTGGCACGATGACTCGGTCACTATTTCTGATGAATGTCCATGGCTAGAGGATAGCAATGACGCTATGATGGTAGCAGAAAAATTAGGAATTCCATTTCAAACCGTCGATTTAAGCGAGCAATACAAAGAACGTATTGTGGATTATATGTTTCGCGAATATAAAAGGGGAAGAACCCCAAATCCGGATGTGTTGTGCAATAGGGAAATAAAATTTGACGCTTTTTTAAAAATCGCAATAGACTTAGGTGCTGACTTTGTTGCCACAGGACATTATTGTCGTAAGGAAACCATAGAAAAAGATGGAAAACAAATCCATAGATTACTTGCCGGAAAAGACCCCAATAAGGACCAGTCTTATTTTTTATGCCAACTATCCCAAGAACAATTGGCAAAAACATTGTTTCCAATAGGCGAGCTTTTAAAACCCGAAGTACGTAAAATTGCCAAAGAGCAAAAATTGATTACTGCTGAAAAAAGAGATTCGCAAGGTTTATGTTTTATAGGCAAAGTGCGCTTGCCAGAATTTTTACAACAACAATTGCAGCCTAAAGAAGGACTTATCATAGAAGTGCCTGAAGATAATGCGCTTTTTACACCTACTACCATAAACACCCTTGAAAATCCCTTAGAAGTTGCCAGCAGAAAATTTAAATATACTTTAAATGATGGTAAAATTGTTGGAAAACACCAAGGGGCTCATTATTACACCAAGGGACAGCGCAAAGGGCTGAATGTAGGCGGTACAAAAGAACCATTGTTTATTATTGAAACCGACGTAAAAGAAAATGTCATTTACACCGGACAAGGTAAAAGCCATCCCGGTCTATACCGAAAAGGACTTTTTGTTAAAAATGAAGAAGTACATTGGGTTCGGGAAGATTTAAGAATCAATGCCGAAGAAAAAATGGAAGTAATGGCACGCATTCGGTATCGACAACCTTTAGAAAAAGCAACCTTATTTCAAACCCATAACGGACTTTTTGTTATCTTTGAGAATGCACAAACAGCAATCACCGAAGGACAATTTGTAGCTTGGTATCAAGATGATGAATTGTTGGGCAGTGGGGTGATATCGTAAGTTGCACTAACCCTTCAAGGGTCGCAAACACCTTTCAAGGGTTAAAAAAGCATAACCTAAATAAACAGAACAAATGAAAAAAATTTCGCTCCTTTTAGTACTACTACTTACCCAATTAGTTTCCGCACAAATAGAAGATGCTTGGGTGTTTTTTGCAGACAAAGAAAATGTACAACAGTCTATTGATAATCCTATTACTATCCTCACACAAGAGGCATTAGATAGAAAAGCAATGAACAATGTGCCTATTGATGCTCGTGATGTGCCTGTAAATGAAAACTACATTTCCCAAATTAAAAACCAAACAGGAATTACCGTATTCGCAAAATCTAAATGGATGAATTGCGTTTATGTTCGCGGAACGGTAACCAATATCGAAAATCTTTTAAATCTTCCTTTTGTGACGGTTTTAGAATATGCCGATAAAAGCATGAATTTTTCCGGAATAAATACTCCCATAGAAGATAAATCTGCAGAACCAACTACTTCTAAAACCATATTTAATTATGGTTTTGCAGCAAACCAAATTGAAATGCTTGCTGGCGATTATTTACACCAACAAGGTTATACCGGTACTGGAATGCGTATTGCTTTTCTTGACGCCGGTTATCCGGGAGTGGATACGCAACAAGGTTTTGCTTATGTAAGAGATGATGGAAGAATTTTAGGCACTTATGATTTTGTGGATAGAAGCGTAACGATTAATAACAATAGTACCCATGGCACCAAAACCTTTAGCGATGTAGGAGGTTATATTGAAAATCAATTTGTGGGTACCGCTCCAGATGCGTCCTTTTATTTGTTTAAAACGGAAGATGTTACAAGTGAAAACCCAGTTGAAGAAGCCTATTGGGTAGAAGCCTTAGAGCGCGCAGATAGCTTAGGCGTTCATGTAATAAATACTTCCCTAGGATATCGTGAATATGATAATCCGGCATATTCTCATACTTATGAGGATTTAGATGGGCAAACTACATTTAGTGCCCGTGGCGCAAATATTGGATTTGAAAAAGGATTGCTTTTAGTTACTTCAGCAGGAAATAGCGGTGGTAGTGGTTTCCCTTGGGTAGGAACTCCAGGCGATTCTCCTGGAATGTTAACCATTGGTGCTGTTGATGCTGATGGCAATTATGCTGGTTTTAGCTCTATTGGCCCAACCGTTGACGGCAGAGTAAAACCGGATGTAATGGCACAAGGGGCTTCTTCTTATGTCATTAGTGAAAACAACCAAATCGTAACCAATAGTGGCACTTCCTTCAGTTCGCCTATTACTGCAGGTGTTGTTGCTTGCTTGTGGCAAGCCGGACTTCAATTAACCAATGCACAAATTATGCAATTGGTTAGAGAATCGGCGCATTTATATAACAATCCTACAGCACAAATGGGGTATGGCATTCCTAATTTTCAAACAGCATTAGAAGCATTAGTATTAGCAGTAGAAGAACAAGCCCAAGAAATAGTAACCGTGTATCCAAATCCGGTTTCCGATTATGTATATTTTTCTTTTCCAAATAGTATTTCTTCTGTAGAAGTTACTTTATTCAATGTTTTAGGAAATTTAGTACAAGAAGAAACCATATTTATTTCTAATAACTTTATGGATGTTTCTTCCTTAAGAAGGGGTGTTTATATAGCTACTTTGCGTTTTGATAATAGAATGCAAACCATAAAAATCATCAAAAAATAAATGGTTCCAAACCGAATAACACAACTTTTTCAAATTAAATACCCAATCATTCAAGCTGGAATGATATGGAACAGTGGTTGGCGACTAGCAAGTGCAGTAAGTAATGCCGGTGGATTAGGAATTATAGGTGCCGGCTCTATGTATCCCGAAATATTAAGAGAACACATTCAAAAATGTAAAAAAGCAACTAACAAACCTTTTGGGGTTAATATACCCATGCTATATCCTGATTTGGATAAAATAATAAAAATCATCATAGAAGAAGAGGTGAAAATCGTTTTTACTTCTGCCGGTAACCCTAAAACTTATACTTCCTTTTTAAAAGAAAAAGGAATTATCGTAGTGCATGTGGTAAGCAGTGTAAAATTTGCACTAAAATCGCAAGAGGCAGGAGTGGATGCTGTTGTAGCAGAAGGCTTTGAAGCCGGAGGGCACAATGGCAGAGAAGAAACAACTACGTTTACTTTAATTCCAATGGTTAAAGAGCAGTTACACATTCCATTAATTGCCGCAGGTGGCATTGCAACTGGCAGAGGCATGCTGGCTGCCTTGATTTTAGGTGCCGATGGTGTGCAAGTAGGCAGCCGTTTTGTTGCTAGTGAAGAATCCTCAGCGCATCAGGCATTTAAGCAAAAAGTAGTGGAAGCAAATGAAGGGGACACGGTACTTACCTTAAAAGAACTCGCACCTGTTCGTTTACTAAAAAATAAATTCTTTGAGGACGTACAATCGCTTTATACAAAAAAACCTTCGTTAGAGCAATTAAAAGAACTTTTGGGAAGAGCTAGAGCCAAGCGCGGCATGTTTGAAGGGGATGTAGAAGAAGGGGAATTGGAAATCGGTCAAATTTCCGGACTCATTCACGATATTAAACCGGCAGCACAAATACTTCAAGAAATGGTGGTAGAGTTTGAGGTTGCAAAAAAAGAAGTACAAAGTTTATAAAATTTTAAATCAACCCTCTCCCGCTTTAAAACCGGGAGAGGGTTAGAATTTTAATTCAATTCCAAAACTATCTGGTTCTTCAATAAGTCGTCAAAAGTTTCCCTTTGTCTTATCAAATGTGCTTTTCCTTTATACCATAAAACTTCGGCAGGACGGTAACGCGAATTGTAATTACTTGCCATAGTATAGCAATAGGCTCCTGCGTTGTGAAAAGCAAGTATATCACCTTCGGTAATTTCAGTGATTCTACGATTACTTGCAAAGGTGTCCGTCTCACAAATATAACCCACTACCGAATAAAATCTTTCCCTTCCTTCAAGATTGGAAATATTCTCAATATAATGGGTAACACCATACAACATCGGGCGGATTAAATGGTTAAACCCACTGTCGACCTGAGCAAAAACCGTTGAGGTTGTTTGTTTTATGACGTTCACTTTTACTAAAAACTTTCCGGCTTGACTTACCAGGAATTTCCCGGGTTCAAATGCAAGGGTTAATTCTCGGCCATATTCCACACAAAACTCATTAAAGCGTTTGCTTAGTTTTTTTCCCAGTTCTTCAATATTTGTTTCAATATCCCCTTCTTTATATGGGACTTTAAATCCACTTCCAAAATCAATAAATTCTAAATCATGAAAGTTTTTTGCGGCATCAAATAAAATTTCACTGGCATAAAGAAACACGTCGATATCTAAAATGTCGCTACCGGTGTGCATATGTATCCCATTAATATGCATTTCTGTGTTTTCAATTGTACGCAACAACAAAGGCATTTGGTGAATAGATATCCCAAATTTGGAATCAATATGACCCACAGAAATATTGGTATTTCCGCCTGCCATAACATGCGGGTTAATTCGAATGCAAACCGGAATTTTAGGATGTTTTGTACCAAATTGCTCTAAAATAGAGAGATTGTCAATATTGATTTGAACGCCCATTGTGGCAACTTCTTCAATTTCATTCAAGGAAACCCCATTTGGGGTATAAATGATATCTGCGGGTTTGTAACCGGCTTCGAGTCCTAGTTTTACTTCCTGAATGGAAACAGTATCTAGACCTGCACCCAGTGAGTTCATTAATTTTAAAACGGAAATATTGGAAAGTGCCTTAACTGCATAATTAAATTTTACCTGTTTGACCTTTTTAAATGCAGAATCTAAACGTTTATACTGGCTTGTAATTTTTTCGGCATCATACACATACACCGGACTTCCATAGTCCTGGGCAATTTTTAAAAGGTCTTGATTTGTCATTTTTTTATGTTAAAAAATTAATTTTTAGGAGGATCCAAAAATAGTGTGATTTAACCAATGAAAAAAATTGGATTCAATTATTAATATATTTTTTTATAAATACACATAAAATGTTGTACTTTAGACAAGTAATCGTCTTAGGACTTTAAATTAGATTCAAAATGAAAAAACTACTTTGTTTTTGTATAGGGTTAGTGTTTACTTTTTCTTATGCTCAGGATGGCAGTCCGGATGCTTCTTTTGGCACTAACGGGGTTATAATTTATGATTTTGGTGGAGCAGATTATGCTGTTATGGAAATAGATGAAAGTTTGAGTGGCAGGATTATGGTGCTAATTAAAATAATTGATATTAATAGTGAATTCGAGGATAATTTATTCGCATTTAATCAGGATGGCTCATTAGATACTAATTTTGGAACTAATGGCGTGTTAAACATCGATAACCCAACTTTTGATTATTATGGTTTAAAAATACTTCCTGATGGAAGCTATTTTTTAAAAAGCCTAAGCAATTCTCAATTTACAGTTTCAAAATTTGGGGAAGATGGCACCTTAGATACTTCCTTTGGCAACAATGGTATTTTACAACCATTTACAAATGGAGGTGAAGGAAGTTCCTTGATTGTAGATGCAGACCAAACGCTTTATTTTATAGGAAAACAAAACATTGCGGGAGAAACTCATTTAATTATGAATAAATTTCTAGAAAATGGGCTTCCGGACAACACCTTTGGAAATAATGGATCTACTTTATTTTCTTTAGGAACTGTTACTAATGTAATTACTACAAATTTTTTTCGGTCTGGGGATAATTTTTATTTGGGAGTCAATGTACAAGAAAACAATAATCCGTCTAAAAACATATTCCGGTTTTTATTAAATGGTGATATAGACAATTCCTTCGGCACCAATGGCAGAGTAGTAATTCCCATTGAAGAAGAATTTTATGTAGGTTTTTCTGTTTTTAATAATGGGGAAATACTCATTGGTGGCAGTTACTGGGATTGGATTACAGAAACAAATGTAAGTAAAATTATAAAAATCAATGCACAGGGTCAAATCCTTCAAAATTTTGGAAACGGTGGGGTGATAAACGGACGTACTATTCAATATATACAGGGCAACCAACGGTTTATAGCAGATGGCACTTACATTGATTTTGAAGGTGGTGCAACACTATCCTACTCAAGATATTTTGCAAATGGCACTCAAGACAGTAGCTTTCAGTTTTCATCCAATTATAATAGCGAATTAGGAGGCTTTGCTTTGAAGCAATTACAAAATGGTAAAATTTTAATCGTTGGTAGTGATATTTGGTACAACGGTCCTGAAATTAATATCATACTTCAGCTTTTTAACAACAATCCTTTGAGCGTTTCAGAGTTTGATAAAAATTCCATTGCCGTATATCCTAATCCATCTAATGCTATTTTTAAAATTCATTTTGATATGCCAATAACCAATATACCATTTGAAATATTTGATGGCTTGGGTAGAAAAGTAGAGTTGGGAAATTTCAATGAAAATATTACTTCTATAGATCTTAGCAGTCTAGAAAGAGGCGTTTACTTCTTAAAATTAGCCGATATTTCACAAACCGTTAAGCTCATAAAAAAATAGCAATGCTTATTTTATTTGTTTTAATGATAAGAGGATAATTCTCTCTATAACAATAATCATTGGCACTAATTAATCACTGGTTTTACCCTAAACTATAAAGCAAAAACCCCTAGTTGTTTAATATGTTTTTAATTTGTACACGACAAAAATTATTTTTTAAGCTCAAAACGCCTTAGAGAGGCAATATTTAAAATCAAAAAGAATTAAAAGCCAGCGGATAACAGTTGCATCTGCGTCATCCCTGCCTGCCGGCAAAGGCAGGGATGACGCTGATTAAGCGGGTCTTCACGGATTTTTTTGTCATTTATCAAAGTATAGAAAACAAGTAATGCATTGCATTTTTCGCCAATTTTTTTGCTTTCCAATCCAAAATTCCTCAATAAAAAAACCGATTTCTTTTGCGGAGAAACCGGTTAGGATTATTACGAAACTAATTAAGTTTTGTTTACTTTATTACAAAACGGATATTTTGGGTTTGGCTTTTATCATTATATACTTTTATAAAATACATTCCCGGTGATAAGCTTGCAACTTCAATACTATTATCATTTAAATTTGTGTTTTTAAGCACTACACTTCCTTTAGCATCATAAATTTCAAAAGAAGCGATGATGGTATTTACAAAGGTTAATTTATCAGTAGTAGGGTTAGGGTAAAAATCTAGGTTTTGAAAGGTAAAATCTTCAGCAGACAAAGCACAATTTTCAGAAAAAATGGCAGTTGGATCAATTACCCATAAATTGTATGGAAAGACTGTACCTGCAGTGGCTGCCGCTGCATCATCTACTTGGATGCAGGCATTTGGGGCAATCTCGATAGCATCAAAGGAAACAAGTAATGCGTTATTACCATTTTTTATATTGATAAAATTCAAATTTGGATTGACGCTACAATCTAATTCTTCTAAAAGGGAGTTGGCACTTAAATCTAGTTCTGTTAGAAAATTAAAATCTACAAATAAATCCAATAAGTTTGGTTGGTTTTCTAAATTTATTGCGGTTAGTTGGTTTTCGTAAATAAAAACTTGTTCTAATAAAATATTTGAAGACAAATCAATGTCAGTTAACTGATTACCACTTGCAACGAGTAGGGTAAGATTACTATTGTTGCTTAAATCTAAACTTGTGATATTACAATATTCAACATCAAGAATGTCTAAATTCACATTCATACTTGTGTCAATTGAATTTAAGAGCGTTTCAGGAGCAGCAAAAACATAAAGATTTATATTATTTGAAATGTCAATATTAGAGATAGGATTTCCATCTAAAACTAATAACTCTAACGCAATATTTTGTGAAATATCTATGCTATTCATATTGTTGTATTCTATCCATAATGCTGTAAGTGAGTTAAAATCTTCTATACCTGTTAAATCCTGAATGCCAAGATTTGGGATGTCTAACTCAACCACGTTTTGGATATTTGCTGTTAAAACTTGACCATCTATAACATCATCATAACCAAGGTTAATAAGGGCTTGCTCAAAATTAGAATCAGGGATGGTGGTGAATTGGGCTTGGGCTGTGTGAATGATTAAGAAGGAGAGGGTAAAAAAGTAGATTTTTTTCATTGTTTTTTATTTTTTGGTTAAACAATCTTAAAAGGTAATTGGGGAGTATGCATATTATATATCATTATTTTTTTGATTTTTTAAGAAAAACTATAAATTCCAGACCTATATAATCACCAGTCATTTTATAAGTACCTTTGTTTTGAATACTATTATTTGAATCAACTATTTCATAGTTACCCTCTATAAAGGAAGGAATGTTTTTTTGAAATATTAAACTCGTTTGTAACATAAATGGTTTAAAAACAAAATACACACCTGAACTAAAAAGTAGGTTTGGGTAAATGAAATCGGATTGGGGTTTATATACCAAACTAAAATCCTCATAATCGATACTAGCCGAATCAAACCCATCAATAAAGGTGACATTTACACCTGCTTTTGTTGTCCAAATCAAATTTTTAGATACTAGCTTCTTGTATTCAATTTCAATAGGTATAGAAATAGAAGAAGAAGTGCTTTTAAAAGAGATGTTTCTTGAGTCATTTTTAAGTTTAAAATTGCTTTCATCATTAATGTTATAATGAGTACCTATTCTATAAGACCAAGTATTTGCAGGTCTTAAAATGTAGGTAACTCCCAAGCCTAAACCAAAACTAGAATTATGAATAAATGGATCGCTACCAATAGTGTTGTTTGATGTGGACTTAAATTGTAGCCTTGGAGATATATTTATACCAAAATTTGAGTACTCTTTAAAAATCTCAAAAGGATTATTTTCTAACTCAATATCTTGAGCAAAAATGCTTGAAGTTGTGAAAATTAAGACGACTGCTATAATCACCTTTTTAAATATTTTTATATTCATTTTATTCTCCATTTAAAAATTAAAATTAGGTTGTTAAAATTGTAATTCAGTGTGGGAGAAGTATTTGATGAGTAGCACAATTCCCCTTAAAATTGTTTCTTTGGTTCTAAATCATAGGCAGCATCATTTTTACTAGGTATCGAGTCTAGATAATTTTGTACAACAATAAATTAAGGGGGATTTTTCATTGTAAATATACACCCCCCCCCCCCCACATAAACTAATTTTTTTCACTTTTTTTAAGAAATTTTTAAGAAATTTTTAAGAAATTTTTGAAATAGGGTAGAAGTCAGTTCATTAGGTATATAATGAAATAGGTTCCTCTTATTTTTTTACATAATATGCAATAAAACATTAAAAATAGTTAGCATAGGATATTATGAATTCATTACATTTTTAAAAAACTTCTCCAAAAAAATTGTATTGCAGAAATTTGTACACGACAAAAATTATTTTTTAAATTCAAAAACGCCTAAGATAGGCAGTATTTAAAAACCAGCGGATATAAGTTGCATCCGCGTCATTCGCCTGCTATTGCGCGTTATCAGGAACAATTATATAAATAGAGCACGCCTGCCTGCCGGCAAAGGCAGGGATGACACGAATTAAGCGGGTCTTCACGGATTTATTGTCGTAATCTAAAATGTTTTATTCTTTAAATGGCTAAATTTTAAAATTATAAAACAGTGCCACTCTCCCATCCTTTTCTTACTTTTGCATCACAAAAAGAACCCAGAAAATTTCTGATATGAATCTACACGAATACCAAGGAAAAGAAATATTAAACAGTTTTGGAGTAGAAATCCAACGTGGATACGTTGCACAAACCCCTAAAGAGGCTGTTGAAGTAGCAAAAAAGTTAACAGAGGAAACCGGTACAAGCTGGTATGTAATTAAAGCACAAGTTCACGCCGGTGGCCGAGGAAAAGGTGGTGGCGTAAAATTAGCCAAGGGAATTGATCATGTGGAGGAAGTTGCAGGACAAATCATCGGTATGGATTTAGTCACTCCACAAACTTCTGCCGCAGGAAAACATGTAAATCAAGTTTTAGTGGCTGAAGATGTGTATTATCCCGGCGAAAGTGAAACTAGTGAAATATATATGAGTGTGTTGTTAAACCGGGCAACCGGAAAAAACATGATAATGTACTCTACCGAAGGTGGTATGGATATAGAAACCGTTGCTGAAAAAACACCCCACCTTATTTTTACCGAAGAAGTAGATCCTGCTGTCGGGTTTATGCCTTTTCAAGCAAGACGTGTTGCTTTCAATCTTGGATTAGAAGGAAAAGCATTTAAAGAAATGACTAAGTTTGTAACGGCACTTTATACTGCTTATGACAAATCAGATTCTTCTTTATTTGAAATCAACCCGGTATTAAAAACCAGTGATAACAGAATTATAGCAGTAGATGCTAAAGTAACTATTGACGACAACTCTTTGTTCCGTCATAAAGATTACGAAGCAATGCGTGACATACGCGAAGAAAATGCTACAGAAGTGGAAGCAAGAGCAAAAGGTCTTAGCTATGTAAATCTTGACGGAAACGTTGGTTGTATGGTAAATGGAGCCGGGTTAGCTATGGCTACGATGGATTTAATCAAACAAGCAGGTGGTGAGCCGGCTAACTTTTTGGACGTAGGAGGTACAGCAGATGCCGAAAGAGTGGAAGCTGCTTTTAAATTGATTTTAAAAGATCCTAAAGTAAAAGCAATTTTAGTAAATATTTTTGGCGGTATTGTGCGTTGTGATCGTGTAGCACAAGGTATTGTGGATGCTTATAAAAATATAGGCACTATCAATGTTCCGATTATCGTTCGTTTGCAAGGTACAAATGCGGATATAGCAAAAGAATTAATCGATAAAAGTGGCTTAAATGTGCATTCTGTAATCCAGTTTCAAGAAGCTGCAGACAAAGTACAAGAAGTGCTTGCTTAACTAATTTACAAAAAAAGAATTTTTTTTAAATCCCAAGGCATAATACCTTGGGATTTTTTTGTTTTAAATCTCGCCACATTGTCACTTTAAAATCTGTTTTTCAAGACATTATGGCATTTTTATTAGAATGGAACTTAATTTGCATAGCGTACATGGAAATAAAGTTTAACCTTAAAACAAAAAGTCATGAGTGTAATTAAAAGAAATCAAGACAGCTGGCTTCCTTCTATTTTTGAAGATTTGTTTAATGATAGCCGGTTAGCAGATGTAAATCAATTTTCAACCACATTGCCTGCGGTGAATATCAAAGAAACCAAAGATGATTTTCAGGTAGATGTAGCAGTGCCAGGAAAGAAAAAAGAGGATTTTACTATTGAATTAGACCGGAATGTACTCACTATTTCTTCTGAAGATAAATCAGAGAATGAAGAAACTTCAGAGGATGGAAGATTTACCCGTAAAGAATTTAATTACTCTTCTTTTCAAAGAGCATTTAATTTACCTGAAACGGTAGAACAAGAAAAAATTGAAGCTACCTATACCGATGGTGTTTTGCATATTTGTGTTCCTAAACGAGAAGATAGCAAACAGAAAGCTAAGAGAATGATTGCAGTTTCGTAATTTATCTGCTTCTGCAGGTAAATGTTAATTTGGTTGGTTAGTTAGTTAATTGGACTGTTCCTTTCGCAATCGAGGGACAGTCTTTTTTAATTTCTATGGTTTCTAGGGCCTTTCCTTGGGGTCTTTTTTTCTATAGGTGTTTCAGAAGCAGCTATTTTTGTAGATGTTTTTACCATAGCATTGATTTCTTCTAATTCTTCCGAAGATAAATTACGCCAAGCACCGACTGCTAAATCTGTTAAAGTAATATTCATAATCCGAATACGCTTTAATGCCACTACTTCATAGCCTAAATAGTCGCACATTCGTCTAATTTGCCTGTTAAGCCCTTGAATCAAAATGATTCGGAATACAAACCTGCTGATACGTTCTACCTTACATTTCTGTGTTATAGTTTCTAAAATAGGTACTCCATTGCGCATTCTTTCTAAAAATTCATCGTTTACAGGTCGGTCAACAGTAACCATATATTCCTTTTCATGTTGGTTGCCAGCACGTAATATTTTATTGACAATATCGCCATCATTGGTTAAAAAAATTAATCCTTCTGAAGGTTTGTCCAATCGTCCGATTGGAAAAATACGCTCAGGATGTTTAATATAGTTTATGATGTTGCCTTCTATACGTAAATCTGTAGTACACGTAATACCAACGGGTTTATTAAATGCAATAAAAACTTCTTTATCGGTTCCTTTTAAGGGTTTACCATCAATGGTAATTACATCATTAGGCATAACACGGTCACCCAGTGAACTTTTTTCGCCATTTACGGCTATGATACCTTTTTCAATCAGGCTGTCTGCTTGCCGGCGTGAGCAATAACCACTATCGCTTATGGCTTTGTTGAGGCGAATGGAATCGGGATGGTAAGACAATGTATTAGGGTTTTTGTGGACTGCAAAGATACAGAAAACACTGCTTTGTAAAATTTATCTTTTGTAAAATATGTAAAGAGGTAATAAATAGCAAAATTCTAGTATGGCATACAAAATGAATGACTCGGAGGGTTAATAGCGATAAAATCACCTTCTTCAAAGAAGAAAATAGGGATTACAAACCCTTATGTTCCTTAAAATCTACATACATTCTTTCATAATTAGGAAATTTCATTTTACTGTTTCCCACTTCTTTTCGTTCCACAGAGTGTTGATTTCTAGGAGCTCGACCAAAAATTGCTCCTAGTGCTGCGTCTAAAAGGGGCTCGTTTACATCTCCTAAAACACCCAGATTGGCGTAATCTTCAAAAAGCTCTATAGTAGGGGGTAAGCCGTCCACAAAACCGGTTGTACCTATAGCGTTTGCCGTAGTAAAAATAAGTGGTTGTATGGCATAAAAATGCGATGGATTGGCATCCTGACGTCTGAAATTTGGTGCAGAACCATCATAAAAAGTCGTGGAAGCTTGAAATTTACCGGTGGTGGTACTTCCCACTTGTATCACTTCAATATAAGGATTCAAGCCGTTGATAACCAATTCACTTGCCGAAGCAGTTCTTCTGCTTGTTAGTATGTAAACCCTATTTAAATTTAAACTGTTTATTGCAGCACCGGTGCTAATGGTATTTGTAAATCGGTTAATCAACTGCTCAGGGTCTTCCGCTTCAAATATAGCTTGAATTTCAGGATTCCATACTTCAGTTGAAAATACTTGCCCGGTAAATTGCCCGGTTATCATACTGGACATGCCAATAGCGGTTCGTACAGAGCCACCACCATTATAGCGCAAATCAATAATTAAATCGCTAACCGCATCTGCCTTAAATTGTCCAAAAGCATTATTTAATTGAGTATCAAAATCTGATGTAAATCCGTTGTACATCAAATAGCCTATTTTTTGTCCATTAATATTTAAGGTACTTGCCAGATGAATTGGGTTTTCAAGGAGTTCAGTTTTATTCAAGGTAACGGTTTCTCCTGTTGGTGTAATGGTAACGCCATCAAAAGTGGCTAAACCAATATCATAGGAAGTCAAGCTATTAAGTAAACCAAAATTATCCACAGTGATTTGTGCACCATTAATTGTGTTGAAAATAATGCCTCGTTGTAAGCCTTTAGCAGCTGCATCACTATTCGGAATTATATACCGAACATAACCAAAAACGTTTGTTTGACTATTAGGGTAAAAAACCAAACCAAATTCCATACCGTTACTTACTGAAATACCTGCTAAAGCTGCTTCTAATTCTCTATAATCGCTAACCATAAAGCTAAATCGGTCTATACTTTGAGCAACTAGTCCTTCAAATAAATCTTCAGGAGTAGAAAAAGTGGTTAGAAATGTGTTTAATTCCCCTTGTGTTGCAAAACGATCATTTGCCAAATCTGGAACATCTGGTTTGTATAAATACCAGATATTCATGGCTTTGTAAATAAAATTTTGAATATCTAAAGTAGAAGCGGGTTGTAAATTATCGTCTAAGTCTTCAAAACAAGACACAAAACTAAATAAAACAGCTAAAGCAAGAATGCCTATTTTAAAATTTTTCATCGGAGAAATTTAATCGTATATTGTTACCAAACAACTAAAATAGTTAGTTTATTGCGATTTAAAAATAAATTGTAACAAAAACTGCGTATAATCGTCTTCCTTAAAGAAGTGCGTCATTACAACTAACCAAAAGCGAATGCAAAAACAAGAATTTTTAGATAGGATATTGCCTTTAAAAGATAAGGTATATCGTTTGGCCAAAAGAATTCTGGTTTCTCACGATGAGGCAGAAGATGCGGTACAAGAAGTTTTTTTGAAATTGTGGAAAGCAAAAGATAATTTACAAAATTATACCAAACCCGAAGCCTTTGCAATGACGATGACTAAAAATTATTGTCTGGACCGTTTAAAATCAAAACAAGCGTCTAACTTAACCATTGTGCATCATAATTTTAAAAGTAACGAGAGTGGGGTGGATGCACAATTAGAAGCAAAAGACGGAATAGGTATGGTTTTTGACATTATGAAGAATCTTCCGGAGCAGCAGCGCATCATCATACAATTGCGCGATGTGGAAGAATATGACTTTAAAGAAATTGCCGAAATTTTAGAAATGAATGAAACAGCAATTAGAGTAAATTTATCCAGAGCTAGAAAAACGGTAAGAGAACAATTAATAAAAAAGTACAATTATGGAATTACAAAAAATGGAGCAACTAATCGATAAATATTTTGATGGGAACACTTCTAAAGAAGAAGAAAAACAGTTGCATCAGTACTTTAAAAGTAATCAGGTTGCGACACATCTAGAAGTGTATAGAAGTATGTTTGCCTATTTTTTAGAATCTAAAAAAGAGGTATTTCCAGCGGAAGTTCCACTAGATGAAGTTTCTAAAAATGGCATGTTAAGTAAATTTAAAAGTTGGTATTCATTAGCCGCATTGCTTATTGTCGTTATAGGCATTACCTTTTTTATGCAACAAAATAGCAACCAATTAACCTCCGAAGAAAAGGAAGCCGTTGCTGCATTTGAAAAAACCAAAGAAGCATTAAATTATATTTCACAACAGTTTAATGAAAGCTCACAACAACTAGCATACATAACAGAATTCGGCACTTCTGCTAACAAAATTTTTAAATAATAAACATACTATTAATACCCATAAATTATGAAAAAAATAATATTAATACTCGCAATAGTTTTAGTTTCACAAAGTAACTATGGTCAAAAAAGTGTTTTTGATAAATTTGAAAATCAAAAAGATGTCACTTCTATGATTGTTACTAAAAGCATGTTTAAGTTGATGAGTAAAATCGATTTGAGCTCTAACGACCCTGAAGCGAAAAACTACCTTAATATGGTTGAAAATTTAGAAAACATAAAAATATTTACTACCGATAATGCTGTTACCGCTTCAGAAATGAAAAATACGGTGGACAGTTATCTAAAATCTTCCACAGCATTAACAGAATTAATGCGTGTTAATGATGATGGAAAAAATATCCGCTTTTATGTAAAAGAGGGTAAAAATGAAAATTTTGTAAGTGAATTGTTGATGTTTTTAGAAGATTCCTCTAGCAAAGACAAACAGGCAGTAGTGATGAGTATCACCGGAAATATTGACCTCAGACAAATAGCCCAACTCACCTCTGATTTAAAAGTGCCAGGAAGTGATCAATTGAAAAATGTAAAAAAGAAAAACTAATTTTTTGAAACGATGAAAACAATCGCAAAATTTTCCACATTGGTTGTACTTATTCTAGTAATGCTAGGATGTAGTAGTGAAACCTCTCTACAAAAATATTATGTAGATAAGCAAAAAGACAATGCGTTTATTAGTTTAGATATTCCTAGTAGCTTGCTTAGTAAAAAAGAAAACAGTTTAACACTAGAACAAAAAGAAACACTTAATAGCATAAAAAAAATGAATTTGCTAGCACTTCAAAATAAAGAAGAAAACGTAGCAATTTATGAAGTAGAAAAGGAACATGTAACCGCTATTTTAAATGATGCAAAGTACAAAACACTAGTGAAATTTGGTTCTAATACTAAGGGAGCAACTCTTAAATTTACAGGAGAAGAAGATGCCATAGACGAGTTAATTGTTTTTGCATCAGATGATAGTAAGGGTTTTGCTTTAATCAGGGTTTTGGGCGATAATATGGAGCCCAGTAAGATAGTGCAACTTATGGAAGGCGTGCATGAGGATAACTTTGATTTCTCCTTTTTAAAGAATATAGAGGCTGTGCTTAATTAAAAGTGAAAATAAGTAGAAACAAAAAAGTCCTGCCAATTGGCAGGACTTTTTTCATTTGCGAAATAATAGATTATTAAATAGGCATGTAGCCCTTATTTTACTTTGTTTACTATTGCGGTAAAAGCTTCTGGGTGATTCATCGCTAAATCGGCAAGAACTTTACGGTTCAATTCGATGTTATTAGCTTTTACTTTTCCCATAAACTGAGAGTAAGACATTCCGTGTTGTCTGGCACCTGCATTAATACGGGTAATCCATAAAGAACGGAAGGTTCTTTTCTTTGCTCTGCGGTCTCTATAAGCATAAACTAATGCTTTTTCGACTGCATTTTTTGCAACGGTCCATACATTTTTACGTCTTCCAAAGTAACCTTTGGCAAGCTTCATCACCTTTTTTCTTCGGGCTCTAGAAGCAACTGAATTTACTGATCTTGGCATAATTTTAATTTGTTTTTGTAGCAGGCGCCTTATATTGATAAGGACTTTTTGGGCCTGACTCCAGGGTTATTAAATAGGTGTAACCGGTAAGGTTATTACTTCAATCGAAGCATTAACTTCACGTTGCTCACGTCTGCTTTGTGTACCAAAGTATCGTGAGTTAATTTTAGCTTACGTTTTTTAGACTTCTTTGTTAAGATGTGGCTTTTAAACGCATGCTTTCTCTTAATTTTTCCGGTACCGGTAAGCTTAAAACGCTTTTTAGCACTGGATTTCGTTTTCATTTTAGGCATCTGTTCCTAGTTTTTAAATTATTTCGCAATTTATCTTTGTTTCGGTCCATTGTTTAAAGTGATTGTCCCGATCCTTCACTTGGTTTTAAAATTTACTTTGCTTTCTTTGGTGCAATAAACATAATCATACGTTTACCTTCTAGTTTTGGCAATTGTTCTACTTTTCCCAATTCCTCCAAATCTTGTGCAAGTCGAAGTAATAATATCTCACCCTGATCTTTAAAAATTATAGACCTTCCTTTAAAGAATACAAAGGCTTTCACCTTTGCACCATCTTTTAAAAATTTTTCTGCATTACGCTTTTTAAATTCATAATCATGGTCATCGGTTTGTGGTCCAAAACGAATCTCTTTTATCACAACATTTGAAGCTTTTGCCTTTAACGCTTTCTCGCGTTTCTTTTGTTCATAAACGTATTTTGAATATTCAATTACTTTACAAACGGGTGGTACCGCATTTGGCGAAATTTCCACAAGATCTAAACCTTGTTCATCGGCAATTTCTAATGCTTTTTTAATTGGGTAAACCCCCACTTCAACATTATCCCCAACAAGACGTACTTCTTCCGCACGAATTCTTCGGTTTATATTGTGCTGGTCTTCCTTAATTACTCGGGCCGCACCTTTACTTTTTTTTCTTCTAATTGCTATGGCTAAAAAATTTAAACGTTAAACTCAATTATATTACTTTGAATATCTTTTTTAATTACTTCAATAAACGCAGAAATAGGCATAGTGCCTAAATCACCTCCCGTGTGTTTTCTTACAGAAACGGTACCGTCTTTTTCTTCTTGTTCCCCTAAAATAAGCATATACGGTATTTTATTCATTTCAGCTTCCCGTATTTTTCGACCTATTGTTTCATTCCTATTGTCGGAGAGGGCGCGAATTTCGTCATTTTCTAGCAAATTTAAAACTTTTTTACTGTATTTCTCAAATTTCTCACTTAATGATAATATCATTACCTGTTCCGGTGCTAGCCATAATGGGAAATTCCCACCGGTATGTTCTAGTAAAATAGCAATAAAACGTTCCATGCTTCCAAAGGGAGCTCGGTGTATCATTACTGGACGGTGCATCTCATTATCACTTCCTTTGTAAGTCAAATCAAATCGTTCCGGCAAATTATAATCTACTTGAATAGTTCCTAACTGCCAACTTCTGCCCAAGGCATCTTTTACCATAAAGTCTAACTTAGGGCCATAAAAAGCAGCTTCTCCTTTTACTACAACATAATCTAATCCTTTTTCAATAGCTGCATTTAAAATGGCATCTTCGGCTTTTTTCCAGTTTTCATCACTACCAATATATTTTTCAGCCTTGTCTGTATCTCTAATAGATACTTGCGCTGTAAAATTTTCAAATCCTAAGGAACCAAAAACATACAATACTAAATCTATTACTTTTTTGAACTCGCCATCCAGTTGGTCTGGCATACAAAATATATGCGCATCGTCTTGCGTAAACCCACGAACTCTTGTTAAACCATGTAATTCTCCACTTTGTTCATAGCGATATACCGTACCAAACTCTGCATAACGCTTTGGTAAATCTTTATACGACCAAGGTTTGTAATTATAAATTTCACAATGGTGTGGGCAATTCATCGGTTTTAATAAAAACTCTTCCCCTTCGTTTGGAGTTTTTATGGATTGAAAACTATCCTCACCATATTTAGCAAAGTGTCCAGAGGTTACATACAGCTCTTTCTGACCTATATGTGGTGTTACCACCATTTCATATCCGGCTTTTTTTTGTGCTTTTTTCAAAAAGAGTTCTAAACGGTCTCTAAGTGCAGCTCCTTTAGGAAGCCATAATGGCAAACCTTGGCCAACTTTTTGAGAAAAAGTAAACAACTCTAGCTCTTTACCTAATTTTCTGTGATCTCTCTTTTTTGCTTCTTCTAGTAACTCTAGGTATTCTGTCAAATCTTTTTGCTTAGGAAAAGAGATGCCATAAATACGAGTTAATTGTTTGTTTTTTTCATCCCCTCGCCAATATGCACCAGCAACACTAAGCAATTTTACTGCTTTAATAATTCCTGTGTTTGGAATGTGTCCACCACGGCATAAATCAGTAAAAGTGGCATGGTCACAAAATGTAATCGTGCCATCTTCTAGGTTTTCAATAAGTTCTACTTTATATGGATTGCCTTGTTTTTGGTAATATTGCAATGCTTCTGCTTTAGAAGATTTGCGCATCCTAAATTCATGTTTTCCTCTAGCTATTTCTAGCATTTTATCCTCCACCGTTTTTACTTCTTTGTCAGAAAATGAATAGTCGCCAAAATCAACATCATAATAAAATCCATTATCAATAGCAGGACCAATAGTTAATTTTATTCCGGGATATAATTCTTCCAATGCTTGCGCCATCACATGGGAGGTTGAATGCCAAAAGGCTTTTTTTCCTTCTGCATCATTCCAAGTATATAGAGTAAGTGTTCCGTTTTCATTTAAAGACGTAGTCGTTTCTACAACAGTATCGTTAAAGGTTGCAGAAATAACATTTCTAGCCAAACCTTCACTAATACTCTTAGCAACATCCATAGGAGTGATGCCTTTTGCAAATTCTTTTACGCTTCCGTCGGGTAAAGTAATCCGGATCATATATATATGTATAAAAATTTAAGAGTGCAAAGATAACACCTCTATATATGTAAAACAATACACCTTCACCTTATTATAATTTTTTTTTGGTTTTTTGCGTGAATGGTTTAAGTTTAATAAGCGCACCTATTCCTATCTTGACGTTTTGGGCGTTCCCGCCGAAAAGGCGGGCGGGCTTTTCGTTACAATCTTCCCGATGAAAAATCGGGAAGGATTTTCACTGCAAATAATAATTCACTGAACACCTATGAAAATAAACTTTAAGTGAAGTAATTCCTAACGCAAATGTAACTTTAACTAAATTTCAGCTACCTGATTTACTATTTGGTTAGGAATCCCTCCCTTTTGAAGATTTTAATTTTTAGAAAACCACTTTTACTTTGTTTCAAAATTTGGCAGTATAACAGTTCAAATTGGTGGTGAAAATTGTGTTTAGGTAAGATTTCCTGTAAAAAGTAATGTACAGGAAAATTATTTTATAGAAATTATTAGTACCAACCAAAACAAAATCAGTAGGTTAAAAAATGATCAACAAATTATTAACAAAATCTTTTACAAAACCCTTGTGAAACAGGAAAAGGGTTCTATATTTGCAGCCGCTTAGAAAAGGAAAAGAGTTATAAGCGAGACGTTCAGAAAAGGGTTGGAGAGTAAGAAAAAAAAAGATTTAGTTTTTTTCAACAAAAGTATTGCAGGAATAAAAAACTGTGTTATATTTGCAGCCGCTTAGCGAGGCAGAGATGTTTGGTTAAGAAAAGAGAGAAGAAAAAAGTTCATTGATATATTGAATTGACAGCGTATTTTTTAAGATTGGAAACGATTGAAAAAAGATACAGAGAATAAACCGAGTAAAAAAAACCTGAGAGTTATGGGTGAAAAACGATCAAGAGAAGTAGTTGTTAAAATTATTTAAGATTTAACGATGAAGAGTTTGATCCTGGCTCAGGATGAACGCTAGCGGCAGGCCTAACACATGCAAGTCGAGGGGTATAAAGTGCTTGCACTTTAGAGACCGGCGCACGGGTGCGTAACGCGTATGCAATCTACCTATTGCAGGGGAATAGCCCAGAGAAATTTGGATTAATGCCCCATAGTACTATTGAATAGCATTTTTTAATAGTTAAAGATTTATCGGCAATAGATGAGCATGCGTCCTATTAGCTAGTTGGTGTGGTAACGGCACACCAAGGCAACGATAGGTAGGGGTCCTGAGAGGGAGATCCCCCACACTGGTACTGAGACACGGACCAGACTCCTACGGGAGGCAGCAGTGAGGAATATTGGACAATGGGCGAGAGCCTGATCCAGCCATGCCGCGTGCAGGAAGACTGCCTTATGGGTTGTAAACTGCTTTTATACAGGAAGAAACATCCCGACGTGTCGGGACTTGACGGTACTGTAAGAATAAGGATCGGCTAACTCCGTGCCAGCAGCCGCGGTAATACGGAGGATCCAAGCGTTATCCGGAATCATTGGGTTTAAAGGGTCCGTAGGCGGGCAGCTAAGTCAGTGGTGAAAGTCTGTGGCTCAACCATAGAATTGCCATTGATACTGGTTGTCTTGAATTACTATGAAGTGGTTAGAATATGTAGTGTAGCGGTGAAATGCTTAGATATTACATGGAATACCAATTGCGAAGGCAGATCACTAATAGTATATTGACGCTGAGGGACGAAAGCGTGGGTAGCGAACAGGATTAGATACCCTGGTAGTCCACGCCGTAAACGATGGATACTAGCTGTTGGACCGCAAGGTTCAGTGGCTAAGCGAAAGTGATAAGTATCCCACCTGGGGAGTACGTTCGCAAGAATGAAACTCAAAGGAATTGACGGGGGCCCGCACAAGCGGTGGAGCATGTGGTTTAATTCGATGATACGCGAGGAACCTTACC
>Ga0210023_1000024_pt1 | contig 109024 bp, 108 predicted proteins | sample CryGeymeta201524_FD_183987 | JGI IMG/M metagenome (GOLD analysis project Ga0210023, IMG submission 183987) | Groundwater microbial communities from Crystal Geyser aquifers in Utah, USA - Crystal Geyser metaG 2015-24 (SPAdes) (version 2) | ecosystem: Environmental > Aquatic > Deep subsurface >... | reverse complement strand
GAGGGCGGCAGCAAAAACAGGGTGTTTCGGTCGACTTGGCGGAACTTATCGCTCATGAATTTTTCACTTTCTCGGGGATTTTAAATACCTAGCGAGTTTAACATTTTACGGTCGGAAAGTCCGACAGGCTGCTAGAAAATCTCTTAACGATTCAGGCCATAACTTAATTCCATCTTCTTCATTGGATAAACCTTTTACGGCCATAGAAGACTTAATAAACTGCTCAAAAAACTGTTCAAGATTATCAGGTTCATAAACCAATCGCACACCCACTAATCCACCGCACCAACTTAATGTAGGAATCAAATGGCTGACGTAATGTATTTCTGAATCCTCAACGTCAATCCAAACATCTAAGGAAGGAAGTAAATCAGTACACTCTTGTCTAAAGATATCTAATGGTTCCTGTTCATCAGACAACCATTTTTCACCAACTTCATTAATTTTATTCCAATTCGAAACAGTAAAGTCTAACGTGCTAAGCTTACCTGGACTCTTAAGGAAGAGGATCATTACATCCATTGCCGATGTTTTTCCACTATTATTTGCACCGACAAAAATGGTCTGCTTGTCTCCTAACTCTATACGACAGGCCTTCAACTTTCTAAAGTTTTTGATTTCAAAATATTTAATTCTCACCTATCTCACTCCTAAACGTCCGTCATCATTGTCCATAGCAACGGCTTTTTGATGTATATATTCGACTTCCTCACGAATTCTTCCAAAGAAAAAAACTTCGCCCATTAATGCCATTAAATGTTTATCAACATCCAATAACTTAAAAAAATGACCGCCTTGCTCATCAAGCAGTTCAATATCCGCAATTCTTGAGGTTGGGAAAAAATAACCGAAATCTATTTGAAGCAAATATTCATCTAGTTTTTCATCAAAATGTTCCCAAGCATTTCTTAAATCTTTATTTGCTAAGACGGAATTATCAATAAGGCCAAATGCTCTTCTAAGTTTTTCAGCTCTTGCCATTTTCATTTGAAAAACAGGAGATGACCTTTGACCTTTAGGAGATGGCCAAAAATATCTTGCCAACGCAGCCGCGTGTCCCACTGCAACTTGGACCAAGCTGACCATTAAATCCGCATTTTTTGAGAGCTTATTTTTCTCATACAATTCAAAGGCTTCTAGACAACGTTCTGCTGAATATTTTATGGATAGAATGTAAAAGGCCTCATAAGTCGGCAAAACACCCATACAATCATCCGTGATGACTTTTGCTCGCCGATTTAGTTCTTCTTTATCCATAAAAATTAAATCAACTTCCCATTAAATGCCGAGGCGAGGATGGTTTGTTTTTGTTGTTGGGTTAGTTTGGTGTCGAGTTCGGCTATTAGGCGGTCGGCGGCGGTAGGTTTTAAACCAACCCGTCGGGGTGAGATGAATTTATTTTTAGAAAAATCAGGCATTCTTGCTCATTATTTTTTAGAAATAAGAACAAAGTATATACTAAAAAACACGTGTGTGTAATGTGCAAAAAGGAGTGGAGAATAATATTGATTTGAAAATGGTGGGTCGTGCGCGATTCGAACGCGCGACCAATTGGTTAAAAGCCAACTGCTCTACCAGCTGAGCTAACGACCCACAGATAGGAATATTCCGAGAAGAGATAGCCATTAAAGTAAATGGTGGGTCGTGCGCGATTCGAACGCGCGACCAATTGGTTAAAAGCCAACTGCTCTACCAGCTGAGCTAACGACCCTCTCTGGAATGGGGCGTATTATACAAGTTGGGTGACTTTTAGCAAGTTGTTTTTTTCGGTTTTTGACTTTTATGCGTTATCGACTAAAGCGACATAATGCGTGGGGTCTGCAATGCCCGCTTCTTTAAATCCTTGTTTTCTCAGCCTGCAAGAATCACACACCCCACATGCCTCCCCGGCCGCATTTGCTTGATAGCAGGAAACCGTTTGACTGTAATCGACACCTAATTGAACGCCTTTTTGGATAATTTCAGCCTTGGTGAGTGAAATTAAGGGCGTTTGAATGTGCATACGATGCCCTTCCACACCGGCTTTGGTTGCCAAATTGGCAAGGGTTTCAAATGCGGCGATATACTCAGGGCGGCAATCCGGATAGCCGGAATAGTCAACTGAATTGACACCAATGAAAATATCATCTGCTTCAAGCACTTCGGCTAAGCCAAGTGCATAGGATAAAAATACGGTATTTCTTGCCGGGACATAGGTAACGGGAATCTGGTTTTTAGCGACGCCAGTGATGGGAACATCAATTAAATTATCCGTTAACGCCGACCCACCAATCGCATTCATATTCATTTGCATGACCCGATGAGAGGCGACCTTAAAGTGATTGGCAAGTGCTTGAGCGGCGTGTAATTCTACTTTGTGCCTTTGTCCGTAATCAAAGCTGAGCGTATGACATTCATAGCCTTGTGATTGCGCGACGGCGAGTACCGTAGCAGAGTCTAATCCGCCGGATAGCAAGACCACGGCTTTTTTTGTATCACCACTCAATTGGATGCTCCTGTGAGTTCCTTTAAGCGTCTTTGTGCTTTTTTGGCAGCGGGTAGATGGTCATAAGCCTTGATACATTTTTGATATAGGGCTTTCGCTTGTTCTACTTCACCAAGTGATGCCAAGATATCTGCTGCTCTTAGCATGGCATCGGCTGCTTTGTGGGTGGTTGGATAGGTTTCATAGACACTTTTAAAAGCCGCCAGTGCTTTTTCATCATTGCCCAATACGGCCTCGGCCTCACCTTGCCAATAGCCCGAATTACTGGCTAAACTACTGTGAGGATAGGTTGTTAAAAATTGAGAAAACGCTTCAATTGCAGCTTGATAATTAGACTGTTTCATTAAACCAAAAGCGGCATCATAAGCCTTTTTTTCGGTTGCTGTTGCGGGTTCAATTTGAATCAATTTGTCATCAGCTAAGGTTGATTTTGGGGGGGGCTCGGCGACGGCATCAATCACTTGATCCTCTGGTTCTGCGGGGGTTTCCACTGTCGCTGTATCAGTGGCTTCATTTTCTAAAGCCTCACCGGATTTTATTGCCGCTTCCAGCTCACTAAGTCGCTTATCCTCTTCTTGGTACTGTGTCGCTTGGGTTTCTTCAACTTGCTTTAATTGGTATTTTAGGCGGTCAATTTCGCCATAAAGCGTTTGAATTTCACGGTGCTGTTCGGCTAAACGACGACTGAGCTGAATCATAGCGGGATTATCGGCCATTCGTTCTAAACGCTCAATGCGCTCTTCAATCGTCTGCTGTGCAGCTGTAGCGGATGACATTGAACTGATTCCGATCAGACTGGCAAACATAATTTTCGCCAATAGTTTCTGTTGATAACGCAAATTCATAGCCTTTAAACCCTATTATTGTGCTTTGATTTCAACCCGTCGATTTTTTGCCCAAGCCGCTTCAGTATGTCCCAAATCAGCAGGCACTTCTTCACCCATGGAAATCACTTCAATGCGGTTAGTATTCACGCCATATAACATAAACGCTTCAGCGACTGCTTTTGCTCGCCTTTCACCCAGGGCAAGGTTATATTCCGGTGTGCCTCTTTCATCGGTATGTCCAATCAGTTGAATCTTTTCATCCGGGTTATCAACCAAAATAGAGGCGTAATGCTTCACGGTTTCTAAAGAAATATCATCAACAATAAATTGATCGTAGCCAAAGTAAATCACAGGTTCAAACGTTTGCGCCAGGGCATCTCCCCCGGTCACTTCGGGTAAATCCTGCGCGCCCATGTCTTCTGAACTCAATGCTTGTCCGTCCAACCCTTGGGCTTGAATCACTTCCACTTCGGCTTTTTCAGCATTGGCTTTTTCTAAAGCTAGACGTGCCTTTTCAGCATAATCTTCCGATTGCTGTTCTTGGGTTGTTGCCATATCCATATCGGCTTCAGAAGCATTTTTCGGCGTGCTACTACAAGCCACAACGGATAAGGTTAAAACCCCCAATAACGTTCCTTTAAACCATTGCATGTCATTCTCCTTTTTTGCGATGCTGTTATTCAGCTTGGGATTATTCATTTATTAAGGGTCCCCAAGAGGGTGCTCTCACTTCACCTTTTTTAACGCTCAACACTTGCGTGACACTGCTGTCTATTGAAACGACGGCCAGTTTTCCTAACCCCCCTTGGTTCATCGCATACAAAATCATTTCACCATTTGGCGAAAATGAGGGCGACTCATCTAAATAGGTTTTGGTAATGACATTAAAAGATTCATTGTATAAATCTAACAAGCCAATATGGAAGCCTTTATTACCATGCACCATCGCCACATAACGTCCATCGGGTGACACCGCCGGGTTGGCGTTATAGCCACCAATAAAAGAGACACGGCGGATTTCGCCTGTATCTAAAAAAACTTGAAAGACCTGAGGCTGGCCGCGCCGGTCAGAATTAAAAAACAGTGAATGACCATTAGGCGCCCAAACGGCTTCAGTTTCAATCGCCCAATTTCGGGTTAAGCGTTTCAGATGACGTGTTTTCATATCCATAATATAAATATCTGCTGATCCATCTTTAGAGAGGGTCAGTGCCATTTTTTTGCCATCAGGAGACCAGTCTGGAGCACCATTAATACCTTGATAACGGGCAACAATTTCGCGACTTTTACCCTCTAAACTTTGTACCACGATTTCGGAACGTCCATTCTCAAAGGTTACATAAGCAAGTTGCTTCCCATCAGGAGACCAGCTTGGCGACATAATGGGCTGACTGGATCGCAAAATAGGGTGAGAATTATGACCGTCTGCATCGGCAATTTCTAAACTAAAATATCGCTTATTATCCGTTGTTTTCACGGTCACATAGGCAATCTTAGTGTTAAATGCCCCCTCAATCCCGGTTAATTCTTGGTAAATCAAATCGGATATTTTGTGAGCCACTTGACGCAAATTGGATTTTGCAATCCCGGTCCAGCGTTTGCCCATAATTTGCTCTTTTCGTAATACATCTATAAAGCGCATTTCAACTTGATATTGACCATTGGTCATTTCAATCAAGCGCCCCATCAATAAATTATCGACCCCTAAGGCTTTCCACCGGTTAAATTGAATATCCTGCAATTGATTAGGCTTAGCAGGAAGTTGGGCTTCATCAAGCGCTTTAAATTTTCCGGTTCTGAATAGGTTTTGACCCACAATTTGAGCTAAAGCTTCCGGCGGTTGGCCTTTTCCTTCAAATTCAAAAGGAATCAAACCAATCGGTAATGCATTATCCGTGCTTTGATCGATTTGAATGATTAACTCTGCTCGAACACTAAAACTGCTCACCCACAAGACAGAGACTAAAAAAACCATCCATTTACTTTGTAACCGCATGACAATCCTTAATAAATTATTTAACCCAAATATTTCAATCGAACCTTTATTCAGCTTAATTAAAACCCTATCAGCTTAATTAAGGTTTAAAAACAAACTTAATGTTCCGTTCAAACAGCTCTTCGACTGGCGGTGCAGGCATCGGTTCCGCTCGATAGACCGCATTTTTGGCATCTTTTATAAATTGCTTATCCGCGAATTTATTACATTTTTCAACGCTAACACCACTGATTTTCCCGGCTGGCGTCTGGGTAATGGACAAAACACATTGCGCTTTTTCAGACACATTTGAAGCAGTACGCCAGTTGTCTTTAACTTTTGCAGCAATCGACGACACATAGGTTTCGCGTAAATTTTTAAGCTCTCTTTGTTTGGCCAATTGCCGTTTTTTGGCTTCTGCTGCCGCGATTTGCTGCTGTTGCTCGCGTTCAGCATCTTCTTGTTCTTTGCGTAGTCTTGCTTGCAAGGCTTCGGCTTCCAGGCGCTTTTTCTCGGCAGCCTGTTGCTCGATTTTCTTTTGCAAGGCTAACTTTTTAGCTTCTTCCGCTTTACGCTGCGCTTCTGCTTCAGCAACTTGTTTTTGAGCTTCTTCGCGTTTTTTCTCAGCCAATACGGCTTCTTTTTGAGCCTTTTCAGAAGCCCGTTTTGCTTGTTCGGCACGCTTTTGTTCTGCTAGGCTTTTTTGCCGTTCAATTTCTGCTAGCCGCTTCGCTTCATTGGCTTTTCTCGCTTCTGCCTCGGCTATGCGCTTTTGCTGTTCAGCTTTTTGCTGTTCCAGCAATTGCTGTTTTTTCATTTGCTCTAAACGTCGCTTTTCTTCGAGCGATTGCGCCTTGAGTCGCTTCTGCTCAGCCAGTTTTTCTGCTTCATCTTGTTTAATTTTCGCCAATTGTTCTTTGACCAAGGCACTGTCAACGGTAAAGGTTTTTAAGGGTTCAATCTCAGTAATTTGCGTCGTTTCTTGCGTCTCAGCATCATCAACCGAAATTCGCATAACGCCATCAACATCAAAAGTTTCCCATATTAACCCTGCCGCAAAAACACCATGCAAAACCAAAGCAAAAAACACAGCAATAGGATGCCTAAAAATAAATGCGAACATATCAGTTTTTCTCTTCCGGTTCGGTCATCAACGACACTTGAGGCACCCCATTGGCTTTTAAAAGCACAAATAAGTTCACCACCTTACCATAAGGTGCTTGACGATCCCCCTGAATATAAAAAGGTTGATTGGGCTTTAACTGAGAACGCGCAACCACCTCTGCGACCAAGTTAGCTAAATCCTTTTGCCCCAATACCACTTCCGGGGCTTGAGAGGTTTTATAAAACCCTTCTGCGGTGACAGAAATGACAAAGGGTTCGATCGGTTTTACCTCTGTGGCCTTTTGTGTTTTGATTTTAGGGGTTTGCGGCAGATCAACGGTGACGGCTTGCTGAACAATCGGTGCCGTAATCATAAAAATAATCAACAAAATCAAGGTAACATCAATATAAGGCACCACATTAATTTCTGCCATGAGTTTTTTCTTCGGCTGGTTTCGAAATCCTTGTCGCATGCTCAACCCTATTTAATCCACATGACTTTCATGCGTGTGCGCTTGTCTTTGAATAATCGTTAAAAAGCCTTCAGCGAAATTTTCGTACTGGGTGATGACTTTATCGGTTTTGACTGCCAAACGGTTATAAGCGATAACCGCGGGGATGGCGGCAAATAATCCCATTGCCGTCGCGATTAACGCTTCAGAAATCCCGGGGGCAACCGCTGCCAAGGTAGCATTTTGAATATCCCCTAAGGATGAAAAGGCGTGCATAACCCCCCAAACCGTTCCAAATAAGCCAATATAAGGCGCTGATGAACCCACCGTAGCCAAAAAAGGCGTGCGATTTTCAAGCCGCTCGACTTGTTTAGAAAAAGCCACCTTCATGGCTCGCTGGGCGCCATTAATCAAGTCATTTGAATTGACGACACCCTGTTGTTTTAAACGCACAAATTCTTTAAAACCCGCTTCAAAAATAACGGCATTACCATATTGTTTATCTGTTTCGGCAGTAACAATTTGATATAACTGCGTCAGTTCAGGTGTGTTCCAAAATAGAGTGTCAAATTCTTGAGCTTCGATACGGGCTTTTCTGAGTTGAAAAGACTTTGCAAAAAAGACGGCCCAAGCCAAAATGGACATCAACAATAAAATTAACATCACACCCTGTACAACCTGACTGGCATTTAAAACCAATTCTAATAACGAATGTTCATTCATTCTCTATTCCTTTTTAACCTGTAGGTTCAATTAAGCCCAAATGCCGATAGGCATTCGGAGTCACTTGACGCCCACGAGGCGTTCTCACTAAAAATCCCTGTTGAACCAAAAAGGGTTCTATCACATCTTCAATCGTTCCCCGCTCTTCACCCAAGGCCGCAGAGATACTATCAATACCCACCGGACGACTGTCAAACTTATGAATCAGCATCTCTAACAATCGACGATCCATTTTATCCAGTCCCAGCGGATCCACTTCCAATAAATCCAATGCCAAAGCCGCAATTTCAGCAGTCACAATCCCCTGACCTTTTACCTGAGCATAATCGCGAACCCGCCTCAATAAACGGTTGGCTATTCTGGGGGTACCACGTGAACGTCGAGCCACTTCTAAGGCACCCGCTTCATCGGCTTCAATGCCTAAAATATGCGCCGAGCGCACCACGATTTGAGACAACTCATCAACCGAATAAAATTCTAATCGCTGCACGATGCCAAATCGGTCTCTTAGCGGTGACGTTAATAATCCGGCTCGCGTGGTTGCCCCAATTAAGGTAAATGGTGGAATTTCGATTTTTACCGTTTGCGCCGCCGGACCGTCGCCAATAATAATATCTAATTGGAAATCTTCCATCGCCGGATAAAGCACTTCTTCCACAATTGGACTTAAACGATGGATTTCATCCACAAACAGCACATCATAAGGTTCCAATCGTGTGAGAATAGCAGCTAAATCACCCGGTTTTTCGATGACGGGGCCTGAGGTTTGCCGAAGCGTCACGCCCATTTCTTGAGCGACAATATTCGCAAGGGTGGTTTTACCCAGGCCTGGCGGGCCATAAAGCAGAACATGATCTAGGTGTTCTTGACGCATTTTGGCGGCATGAATGGACAACTGTAACTGTTCCCGAACGGCTGTTTGGCCAATATATTCAGAAATAATTTTAGGACGAACAGAAGGCAAAACCAAACGATCTTCTTCTATCGGTTGTCCGCCGACAATGCGATCTGTTTCAATCATTTGAGGGTCTTCTCTTCCTTTTGTGTTTTGGTCGTATAACGATATTATTGGTAATAATTATAAACTTAATAAAGTGGCCTGTGGCGGTGATTTTATAATGTTCATCAACCAATTTTATGACTAAGGTTAGACTAACTTGACGCCTTGTAATGCTTTACGAATGGTTTCTTCCAAACTTAAATCAGTCGCCACCGACTTCACCATTTTTTCAGCTTGACCGGGTTTATAACCTAATGCAATCAAGGCTTCAATGGCGGAAGCATGGGTTTTATGCCGATTGGGCGGCATGACAGCTTGGCCGTCGGCGGTGGTTGCGACGTTCACGCCCGTTAACTGCCAACCTTTTAAGCGGTCGCGCATTTCGATCACCAAACGCTCTGCGGTTTTTTTGCCGACCCCCGGAATTCGGGTCAGTGCCACCACATCCGCGACTTCGACCAAGCCCACAAAGTCATGTACCGATAGCGTGGATAAAATACCAATCGCCATTTTTGCACCGATGCCACTGACTTTGATCAGTTCTTTAAATAAATTGCGCTCAAGCTCGGTGGCAAACCCATACAGCAACATTGCATCTTCACGAACATGCAAATGGGTTAGCAAGGTAATTTCCGAGCCGACTTCTCCGGTCGCATAGAAAGTCGACATCGGCGCTTCTAATTGATAACCGATCCCATTCACATTGATTAACAGCTGTGGCGGTTGTTTGGCGTGCAGTATTCCCGATAAAAAACCAATCATATTGCTATCCTTAAAATCGTGTGCCTTTTGAAATTTTTTCCGGATCAATGCCCAATGTCCAATAACGATCATGGCAAAGTGCTGCGGCCAAGGCATCGGCTGCATCTTCTTGCGGACTTTCGGTCAGTTTTAATAGATTTTTGACCATAAATTGTACCTGATCTTTAGTGGCATGGCCTTGGCCAACAATGGTGCTTTTAATTTGGGTAGGGGTGTATTCCATAATAGGAAGATTTTTTAATGCAGCTGCGCACAGAATAACCCCTCTTGCTTGACCAAGCGTAATGGCCGAACTGGGATTTTTATAAACAAAGACTTTTTCAATGGCCATCACTTCGGGATGATATTGATCAATGATTTGCATCACCGATTCAAAGATATTTTTGAGACGTTCTGCGCCCGAAAACTTCTCAACCCGAATCACCCCACTGGACACATAGGTTGGATGATAATGCCCTGATTCTATAATGCCAAAGCCCGCTTTACGAGATCCTGGATCAATACCCAGTATTCTTTTTGGTTGCGCCAAATGCAATTACCCCGAATTATTCTGTCTTTTTAGCCAGTTTTCAGACCAAAAACAACCAGGCCTGGGCAGTTTTATGCGACTTATGGTGCTTTTACCAAGCCTTGTTGCCGAGAAAAGGTTAACATTCGTTCCACTGACTGTAAGGCTTGTTGGCGAATGGGTTCTTCAATCAAAATTTCACCTTGACCGGTTTCCAGTGCTTTGGCTAAATTTTGTAAGCCATTCATCGCCATCCAAGGACAATGCGCACAGCTGACACAACTTCCGGAACTGCCGCCCGTTGGCGCAACAATTAGGGTTTTGTGTGGTGCCAATTGTTTCATTTTGTAAAAAATACCGTAATCGGTGGCGACGATGAACTTTTGATCCGGCAAGTTTTGTACGGCATCAATCATTACTCGTGTTGAACCCACCACATCGGCTAAATCAACCACTTCTGATGGCGATTCAGGGTGCACCAAAATCTTGGCATCAGGATGTTGCGTCGCCAATACCTCTAGTTCATAGGTTTGAAATTCGTCATGGACAATGCAATGCCCTTGCCAACGCAGCATATCCACGCCGGTTTCTTTTTCAATCCAGCACCCTAAATGGCGATCCGGTGCCCAAATAATTTTTTTACCCTGCGCTTTTAAGTGACGCACAATTTCCAACGCATTGCCTGAAGTCACCACCCAATCGGCCAGGGCTTTAACCTCAACACTGGTATTGGCATAAACCACCACCGTATGATCCGGATGTTGTGCACAAAAAGCGGCGAAGGTCTCGGGCGGACAACTTAAATCCAAGGAACAATTGGCGTCTAAATTCGGCATGAGCACGGTTTTTTCAGGGCTTAACATTTTTGCGGTCTCACCCATAAACCGCACCCCACACACCACTAAGACATCGGCATCAGATTGTGCACCAAAATTAGCCATTTCTAAAGAATCAGCAACCTTGCCGCCGGTTTCTTCGGCCAAGGCTTGCAAGTCATCATCCACATAATAATGCGCAACGATTTGGGCATTTTTTTCGCGTAATAGTTGTTTGATATGATTGATTAACCGAGGTTTTTCCTGCGCATCCACATGAATGGCAGGTTTGGAAGCTTCTGCTAACCGGTCAATTCGCTTGAGTAATGCTAAGGGCACACTCTCCGCAATTAAAGACATACATGCATCCTTTCTTTTGGCAGTCTGGATTTATTCTGCTAACGCTTTACGAAAGCGCAAAGCCAAGTCGGCCAGTTGCACATTGTCGACACTGCCCGGTGCATCGGTCAATAAACAAGCTGCGGATTGTGTTTTCGGAAATGCAATCACATCGCGAATGGAGTCACGTTTAGCCATAATCATCACCAAACGGTCTAAACCAAAGGCCATACCGGCATGAGGCGGGCAGCCAAATTTTAAGGCTTTTAATAAGAAACCAAATTTTTCTTCGGCCTCTTCCTCTGAAATACCCAATAGTTTTAACACGGCCGCTTGCATATGTGTGTCATGAATACGAACAGATCCGCCCCCGACTTCGATGCCGTTAATGACTAAATCATAGGCGCGCGATAGCATTTGATGCGGCTCGTCATGATTTAAGATTTCTTCAGTGGTGGCTTTTGGCTGGGTAAACGGATGGTGAATCGCCGTCATTTTAGCCGTTTTATCATCCATTTCAAACATGGGGAAATCAACCACCCAAACAGGTGCCCATTCTTTTTCAATCATGCCCAAATCTTCCCCCAACTTACAACGCAATGCGCCCAAAGCTTCGTTAACGATTTTGGCTTTATCTGCACCAAAGAAAACAATATCGCCATCTTCAGCACCCACCCGTTGCATAATTTCCAGCACTTGATCCGGGAAGAACTTAACAATTGGCGATTGCAATCCGTCCAAACCGGCAGATAAATCATTTACTTTGATATAGGCCAAGCCTTTTGCACCGTAAATACTAACGAATTTAGTGTAATCATCAATTTCTTTACGAGACAATTTGCCGCCTTGTGGCACGCGTAAAGCGGCAACACGCCCTAACGGATCTTTAGCGGGTGCAGCGAACACTTTAAAGTCAATATCTTGCAATAAATCCGCAACATCGACCAACTGTAATGGAATACGTAAATCAGGGCGGTCAATCCCATATTTTTCAATCGCTTCCGCATAGGTCATTCGCGGGAAATCGCCGCCTAAATCAACACCAACCCCTTCTTGAAAAATCGTTTTGGCCAAGCCTTCCATCATTTTCATGACGGCTTCTTCTGACATAAATGAGGTTTCAATATCCAACTGGGTAAATTCGGGTTGACGATCCGCGCGTAAATCTTCATCACGGAAACAACGGGTAATTTGATAATAGCGATCAAACCCGGACATCATTAATAATTGCTTAAATAACTGGGGCGATTGCGGCAAGGCAAAAAATTTATTTTGATGGGTACGACTGGGGACTAAGTAATCACGCGCGCCTTCTGGCGTTGACTTGGTTAATATCGGTGTTTCAATATCCATAAAACCATTGTCATCCAAATAGCGACGCATGGAACGGGTGACTTTATAACGCGTTTTTAAGGTGTTTTGCATTTCATCGCGACGCAAGTCCAAATAGCGATAGGCCAAACGGACTTCTTCAGAAATGTGTTTATCGTCCAACTGAAAGGGAATTGGCTCTGAGGTACTAAGCACTTCTAGGGCATTGGCAACAATTTCAACTTTACCGGTAACCATCTTAGGGTTAATGGTTTCAGAGGTTCGCAACAAAACCAAACCAGTCACTTTTAATACAAATTCAGAACGGACTCTTTCCGCGATGGCAAACATCTCGGCATTGTCGGGATTAACAACCACTTGCACCAATCCTTCACGATCACGCAAGTCAATAAAAATCACGCCGCCATGATCACGACGACGGTGCACCCAACCGGAAACGGTGACAGTTTGATTTTCAAATTTTTCGGTTACTTGTCCACAATAGTGTGTACGCATCATTGGCAATACCTTTTCTCTCTAAGTGACTGACTGAGTCAGGGGTTATTCTGTTTTGGTTGGGATAATAGGAACATCATTCGTTCCTGGATATATAGCACTTCCCGCTTGATTGGCGAAAGCAGGATCACGATACCAAGGCGGCACCACAACCCCTCCGGAAATAACCATCTTTAAAGCTTCGTCCACGGTCATATCCAGCTCCACAATTTCATGGCGCGCCGCCATAATAAAAAATCCGGATGTTGGGTTGGGCGTGGTTGGCACAAATAAATTCACCACATCAGGCAATTTAGTTTTTAACTGTGCTTCCCCTTGGGTTTTACTGGTTTGAAAAGCCAGTGTCCAAAGTCCTTCTCGTGGATATTGTAGCAAATAGGCCTTTTGAAAGGTTTGGGAGCCATCCCCAAACAAGGCTTCAGCAATTTGCTTAACCGCTGTGTAAATGGATCTGACCAGCGGAATACGCGATAGGATTTTTTCCCAGAGACCATATAAATAGCGCCCGAAAAAATTGGCAACCATCATCCCCGTGAAAAAAATTAATAAAAACGAAAGAATCACACCAAAGCCGGGAATGTGCCGCCCCAATAATTGATCAGGTCGGAATTGCTCCGGCAACAGTAATAAACTTTGATCAAATAAATTCACCAAAAAGATCAGCGCAGCAATGGTCACACCCAATGGCAACCAAACCAATAATCCTGCAATCAAATACCGCTTTATAAAAGACATCTTTTTCGCTTTGCGCTGTTACGCTTAAAATTAAATTTAGCCCAGTATTATATAAGAATTTACCTTGGCTTTGCATAAAACATTGACACCGATCCGAGCTATTGACTAGTAAACCAATGCTTTTTCCTCTATCATGACTTCATCACATTTAGCCAAGTAAAGACCGCCCAAATTCACTTATGAAAAAAACACAAACACTGCTCATTACCGGCTGTTCAACCGGAATTGGTTATCATACTGCCAAAACCCTGTCACAACTGGGTCACCAAGTCATTACCACCTGTCGCCAAACTAAAGATGTGGCAAGACTTCAGTCTGAAGGACTCTATTGTGTACAAATGGATTTGGCTGAGAGCGCATCCATTCAACAAGCCTTGGTTGGTATACTGGCTGAATTCGAGCAAATTGATGTGCTTTTTAACAATGCGGCTTTTGGATTGCCGGGTGCTGTGGAAGACCTATCCCGAACCGCATTGGAACATCAGTTTGCCACCAATGTCTTTGGCACCCAAGAATTGACCAATCAAATCTTAACGGTCATGCGCCGCCAAGGCGCTGGCAAAATCATTTATAACAGCTCGATTTTAGGATTTGCCGCCATGCCCTATCGCGGCGCCTACAATGCCAGTAAGTTTGCGATTGAAGGGTTGGCAGACACGCTTCGTTTAGAACTCAAATCAACCCCGATTCATGTCAGTCTGATTGAGCCGGGGCCGATTCGTTCTCAATTTAGAGCGAACGCTTATCAGCAATTTCAACAATGGATTACGCCTGAAAACAGTGCGCATCAACAACAATATCAAGCGATGATTCAACGACTTGAAACCGAAGGGGATGCCGCGCCTTTTACCTTAGGCCCTGAAGCCGTTACCGAGGTGGTGCAACAAATTCTTGCCGCGACAAAACCGAAAGCACGCTATCGTGTGACACTGCCCACCAAGGTCTTTGCGTTACTCAAACGGTTACTGCCGACAGTTTGGTTGGATCAACTGCTGATGAAAGCTGGTGGCAACGGCAAACGTTAGCGCACCTTGATTCAATCAAATAACAGTTTGTAAGGACGCTCTATCGCTGCAAGCACAGAAGCCACGCTAAAGGTTCGCACCGCTTCAAAACTTTTTTGGCCATTAAAATAGATCTGCACGGTTGGCAAACTCATCACCCCGCTTTGCGCACACATTGCGCCCGGTTGATGACAATCTAAGTAGCGCATTTGCATCCGCGGAAACTGTTCTGTGACCGCCGCTTGCAATTTTGGTTTTAAAGCATGGCACACTTGGCAGTCCTTTCCGCCATATAAAACCACCAGGCCTGGGTGTTTTTGCACTTCAATTTCACAGGCTTCAACGGAATCCACTGTTTGCATTTTGCTCTCCTGTTTACTTTTTCTGATTGGAACCCAACCAAGCCGCCCCTCTAACCCCGCTGGAATCCCCCCATTTTGCGGGCACGAGACGAGTTTCGACCAAATCACTAAACACCCATTGCTGCCAAAGTTGTGGCACCCGCTGATATAAAAATTGCATCTTAGAAACACCGCCGCCCAAAACAATCACATCAGGATCCACGACATTGATCACGCTGGCGAGTGCCTTAGCCATCCAATTGGCATAGGTTTCTAACATGGCTTGAGCGGCGTCATCGTCTTGTTCCGCCAACTCAACCAATTGTTGAGCCGTCACACTACGCCCTGTTTTCGCAAAAAAATGCGACGATAATGCGGGTCCGGATAAATAGGTTTCAATACACCCTTTTAAGCCGCAATAACAGCTTGGACGACTAACGGCAGAATCCAACCAGGGCATAGGGTTATGTCCCCATTCACCGGCAATGGCGTTAGTCCCATTAATAACCTGACCATTGACCACTAAACCGCCACCGCATCCGGTACCCACAATCACGGCAAACACAACCTCTTCGCCAGCGGCCGCGCCATCACTGGCTTCGGATAAGGCTAAACAATTGGCATCATTGGCCAATACCACTTTCATATCTAAGGCCACCTGCAAATCAGCCTGTAAATCACGGCCAATTAAACAGGTGGAATTGGCATTTTTTATGCGGCCGGTTTTCTTCGATATCGCGCCCGGAATCCCAATCCCCACGCCATTAAAATGACCAAACGGTTGTTGAACCTGTGTGACTAAGTCAACGATGGCCTGGCAGGTCGCATCATAATTTCCTTGCGGCGTCGCCACTCTTTGCCGAAATGCCAACTGATTATTCTCATCCAAAACCGCCACTTCAATTTTGGTGCCGCCTAGATCAATGCCCACTTTCATGAATTTACTTCCAAATACACGCTAAAATCGTTGGCTAAATAATCATCCCGCATCACCACGTTTGGGGCTAGTGTTTGACAATAGCAGTGCATCTGCTCTGGATCAAAGCTTTGCAAATCCGCACGATTGGCTGTCCAGTCATGTTGCTGGTTTAGCAGATTAAAACTGACGCCATATTTTGCCAAGCCAACCATCTTTTGGATCACCGCTTTAGCATAATGCCCTTGTGTTTCGGGGGGATCAACCACTTCGTTGAGTGCGCCTGAGCAAATCACAAAATCAAACTGATTATCTTGCCAATCGAAATCAAAGAGTTCACCTTGGCTAAAATTCCGTTGAGGATATTGGCATTGTCCCGCAAAAATCATATCGGGTGATAAATCAATACCAAGATAATCGAAAGCGTGAAAGTGCTGAGATAACCAATCGGCGAAATCGCCAAAACCACAGCCTACATCCAGCAGTTTGATATTTTCCGTCAAAGGCATTTGAAATAGGGGGTGTTGGCAGATGAGTTGCCATAACACTTCAAAGCGCAACTGTTGCACCTGACGATTCTCCCAAAACAAGGCGGTTGGCTGATAGCCGCGATCCTGAATCGCTTGAGCATGGCGAGTAATAATGCGCAGCCTTTGCTTGTCGGGTAAGTTCATATTATTTCAGCTCACGGGTGCTTCGAGGGTTTTTAACCAAGCGATTTCATCTTCTGAAAAGCCTGCTTGCTGTCGTGCTTCAAAATTAAATGGCCCGCGTAAATTGCCATAGAAATAGCTTTTAATCACCTCAGTAAAGGTATCAAACGGGTTGAGTTGACGTGCTTCACAAAGATAACGAAACCATCGAGTCCCCACCGCAACATGACCGATTTCATCGTGTAATAGGATTTTCAAAATTTCAACGCCGCGCTTATCGCCTATGGCTCGTAATTTTTGAATCATTGCCGGCGTCACATCTAACCCTCTAGCTTCAAGCGTTCTCGGCACTAATGCCATACGCACCAGTGGGTCGTGATCGGTTTCAACCGTGCTGATCCACAAACCATTATGTGCGGGGAAGTCTCCATATTCATAGCCTAAATGAAACAAATGCTCGCGCACAATTTGAAAATGATAAGCTTCTTCTGCGGCCACATTCAGCCAATCATGATAATAGGCTTCAGGCATGTCTTGAAAACGATAGAGCGCATCCAACGCTAAATTAATGGCATTGAATTCAATGTGCAAGATTGAATGGATTAGCGCTGCGTGACCTTCCTTAGACCCTAAACGGCGCCTTGGCAAAGATTTGGGGGATACCCATTCCGGCTTAGCAGGCCTTCCTGCATCCGCTACCTTCTCAATGGTTTCGGTAGCCGTCAAATCTAATTGTTGACAGGCCCAGGCTTGTTGAAGATGATCCAACTGCTGTAACTTGGTGTCGCAGCAGGCTTCCATCAAACAGTCATAGGATTTTGAAAATAAACTAGGCATCCGGTATTCCATCTATTGCATCGAAATACCCGCTAAAAATAAAAAAACCGGCGCTTTGGCCGGTCATTATTTACAACAAACAAGCTTATTTTTTAAAGTAATAGCTGGCTTGTAAGTAAGGGGTACCGCGATACTGTTTAGCGTCAATTGCATCAAATAATTTTGCCCACTTCGAACGATCTTCAGGTGTCATCACAGAAGAGGGGTTACGTGCAATGATTTTATCACCATACTTGGCTTCAATTTTATCGAGTTCTCCATAACATTCAAGAACAGTGGTTTTTTGCTCATAAGCTTGTGCAGCTGTGCTCCCTTTTTCATTAGCAAGATTCACAATAGCATCACCATCTGCCACACACAAATCATACTTAGACGTTTCAGCTTGCGCATTTAGAGCAACAGCAGCAAGCAAGGCAATAAAAAGTGCTTTTAAAGTAGGTTGTTTCATTTACATGGCTCCGTCATATTAGGATTTAATTATTTAACAAAGCCATTTTGGGCTTTTTCAAAATAAATTGCAACCAAAAAGTCGTCTGTTTAACTTAGAAAAAAATGAAGTCCCTATAAGGTTTATTTATGCAATGTAGACAGACCCGTTTGATAAGCACGGATACTGAAAAACATCCACAAAAGTATGGCAACCCAAGCGACTAAAAACACCAATTGAGAGACCCCATGCCAAGCAGAGAAACCCATCGATAAAAGTTTAGCATCCGCTAAGGGCAATTGCTTTAATTCAGCCATTAACGGTGAAAGCCAAGCCAAGTTCAAAACCACCGCAACAAAAGCCAATAGCAACCAGCCTTCTCGCCGAGTCCACTTGCCGCTCAGGCAAATCATCCCACCCATCAATCCTAAAATCGCACCGTCTAGCCAGTAAGTCGTTGAAAGCAGCACGGCCATAATCTCACCCGCTACCTCGGCATCCAGATGAGAAAACAAAACGGGGGCTACGCCATACCCTATTACCCAATTTAACGTTAACCAAGCGGCCGCCAATTGCTGTTGCAAGATAAAGGGCATTAAATATACTGAATCTCAACAATTTCGTAATCAATATTGCCTTTAGGTGCTTTTACGACCACTTCATCCCCTTCCTCTTTGGCAATCAGCGCACGGGCAATCGGTGAATTAACTGAAATTTTGTTGTGTTTAATATCCGCCTCTTCTTCACCCACTATTTTATAGGTCACTTCTTCATCCGTTTCCAAATTTAATACCGTGACAGTTGACCCAAATACCACTTTGCCATTTGGTTTTAGCTTGGTCACGTCAATAATTTGCACACTTCCGAGTAAGCCCTCAATGAGTTTTATACGCGCTTCAATTAAACCCTGCTCTTCTCTAGCGGCATGATATTCAGCATTTTCTTTTAAATCACCATGCTCACGTGCTTCTGCTATGGCTTTAGAAACTTTCGGACGCTCTACTGTTTTCAATTTCTGCAGTTCTTGTTGCAGCGCATCAGCGCCTTCTTTGGTCATTGGATGTCTTTGCATTTTGTTACTCCACTCTTCTACTCCCTTTTTTGCAAGGGAGGTTAAACAAAAAAACGCCAAGGCGACACCGCCTTAGCGCTTCTTCTCTTTATCATACAGCTTTAGCTAACTTGTAATCGCGTCACTTTTTGATTATCAAGATAATCCATCGCCGCAACCATTGCTAAAGCACCCGCCATGGTGGTGGTATAGCAGGTTTTGTGCATTAAAGCTTCACGACGGATACTGGAAGAATCCTTAATACTAACCGAACCGTCCGATGTATTGACAATTAAATCGACTTCTTCATTCACAATCGAATCGACAATATTCGGTCGCCCTTCCGTTACTTTATTAACAATTTCGCAGGTTATCCCTGCTTGTTGCAATGATTTGGCTGTGCCACGGGTTGCCAAAATGGTGAAGCCTTTTTCGATGAGTTTTTCTGCCAAGCCGATCACCTTTTCACGATCTGCTTGACGCACACTTAAAAAGGCTTTTCCGGATGTTGGCAAAATGGTTCCGCTGGCCAACTGTGCTTTTTGATAAGCTTCAGCAAAAGTCTCTCCTACCCCCATCACTTCACCGGTTGACTTCATCTCCGGCCCTAAAATCGGATCAACGCCCAAGAACTTGATAAAGGGGAATACCGCTTCTTTAACCGAGAAATAAGTCGGCCGAATTTCTTTGGTAAACCCTTGATCCACCAATTTCTGCCCGACCATACATCTGGCAGCCACCTTAGCTAGGGGTTTCACGATTGCTTTAGACACAAACGGAACGGTTCTGGAAGCCCGTGGATTCACTTCCAATACATAAATTTCTTCCCCCTTAACGGCAAACTGGGTATTCATTAAACCGACCACACCCAAGGCCATCGCCATTTTTTCAACTTGACTACGAATTTCATCCTGAATATGCATTGGGATACTGTATGGCGGTAACGAACAAGCGGAATCCCCCGAGTGAATCCCCGCTTGTTCAATATGCTCCATCACGCCCCCAATCACAACTTGATCACCATCACAGACTGCATCCACATCGAGTTCAATGGCATCATCCAAAAAACGATCCAATAACACCGGCGAATCGTTAGACACTTTTACCGCTTCCGTCATATACCGGGTTAGGTCATTATCGTTATAAACGATTTCCATCGCCCGCCCGCCTAATACATAAGACGGACGCACCACCAACGGATAACCGATTTCATTGGCCAAAGCCAACGCTTGATCTTCACTGCGCGCAGTCCGATTCGGCGGCTGTTTCAATTCCAAGGTATGTAACAACTGCTGAAAACGCTCACGGTCTTCTGCCAAATCAATTGATTCAGGCGAGGTGCCAATAATCGGAACCCCTGCTGCTTCTAAATCTTCAGCCAGTTTTAAAGGCGTTTGTCCGCCATATTGAACAATCACGCCGGCAGGCTTCTCGACTTCGACGATTTCCAATACATCTTCAAGCGTCAATGGCTCAAAATACAGACGATCCGAGGTATCGTAATCTGTTGAAACCGTTTCAGGGTTACAGTTCACCATAATGGTTTCATAACCATCTTCTCGCATGGCCATGGCGGCATGAACACAACAATAGTCAAACTCGATGCCTTGACCAATGCGATTCGGCCCGCCGCCCAACACCATGATTTTTTCACGATCCGATGGATTGGCTTCGCATTCATCTTCATAAGTTGAATACATATAAGCCGTTGAGGTTTCAAACTCTGCGGCACAGGTATCGACCCGTTTGTAAACAGGACGGATATTTAAGGTATGACGAAACTTACGAATAAAGGCAGCATCCGTCGATAACAAGTCTGCAATCCGGTTGTCAGAAAAGCCTTTTCGCTTTAACGTACGCAATACCGTTTCATCTAAACCATCTAAACCGCGTTGTTTGACATCGTCTTCCATCTCAATCAACTGTTTAATTTGCGACAAAAACCAAGGGTCGATTTTTGAGATTTCGTAAACCGTTTCCAAATCCCAACCGGCACGGAAGGCATCGCCGACATACCACAAACGATCCGGACCCGGCGCACGTAATTCTTGGCGCAACACGCCTTTAACTTCCTTTTCATCCATCGTGGATAAGGCAAGCACTTCATCAAAGCCATTTCTACCCGTTTCCAAACCCCGCATGGCTTTTTGTAACGATTCCTGAAAATTACGTCCCATTGCCATGACTTCACCAACAGATTTCATTTGTGTTGATAATCGTTGATCGGCTTGAGCAAACTTTTCAAAGGTAAAACGGGGGATTTTGGTGACCACATAATCAATGGATGGTTCAAACGATGCCGGCGTTGCGCCATCGGTAATGTCATTCATTAATTCATCCAGCGTATACCCCACAGCCAATTTTGCGGCGACTTTTGCAATGGGGAAACCCGTCGCTTTAGAAGCCAATGCCGATGAACGGGAAACACGAGGATTCATTTCAATAATAATCATCCGACCTGTTTCCGGGTTGATCGAAAACTGCACATTTGACCCCCCCGTTTCAACACCAATCTCACGTAACACAGCTAAAGAGGCATTACGCATGATTTGATATTCTTTATCCGTTAAAGTCTGTGCGGGCGCAACGGTAATGGAATCCCCGGTGTGAACGCCCATCGGGTCAAGGTTTTCAATTGAACAAATAATAATGGCATTGTCGTTTTTATCTCGAACCACTTCCATTTCGTATTCTTTCCAACCCAGAATCGACTCTTCTATCAACAATTCTTTAGTCGGTGACAAATCTAGTCCAAACTTACAAATTTGTTCAAATTCAGCTTTATTATAGGCAATCCCGCCACCGGATCCTCCTAAGGTAAAAGATGGACGAATAATGGTTGGGAACCCCACTTTCTCTTGAATTTCCCAGGCTTCCTGCAAATTATGCGCCACACCCGATATCGGCATATCCAAGCCAATATTGGTCATAGCTTGACGAAAGCGCTCACGGTTTTCTGCTTTATCAATGGCATCGGCATTCGCGCCAATTAATTCCACCCCAAACTCTTTGAGCACACCATGATTATCCAAGTCCAAAGCACAATTCAAAGCGGTTTGCCCACCCATTGTCGGCAAGATCGCATCCGGACGCTCCTTAGCAATAATGTTTCGGACGGTTTTCCACTCGATGGGCTCAATGTAAGTTGCGTCTGCCATTTCGGGGTCGGTCATAATTGTCGCCGGGTTTGAGTTAACCAAAATCACTCGATACCCTTCTTCCCTCAGCGCTTTACAGGCTTGAACACCAGAATAATCAAACTCACAAGCTTGACCAATGATGATAGGACCCGCACCAATAATTAGAATACTGTCTAAATCACTTCTTTTTGGCATCTTTCGTTTCCTATTCCTTAAACGTGTTTTGACTTTTTAATATTGTCGATAAATTGATCAAATAACGGCGCAACGTCATGCGGCCCCGGGCTGGCTTCAGGATGCCCCTGAAAACTAAACGCCGATTTATCTGTGCGTTCTATCCCCTGCAAAGAGCCATCAAATAACGAATGATGCGTGGCTTTTAAACAACTTGGCAAAGAATCTGAATCCACCGCAAAACCATGATTTTGTGCGGTAATCATCACTTTTTGCGTTGCCACATCCTTTACCGGATGATTAGCGCCATGGTGACCAAACTTCATCTTGACGGTTTTTGCCCCTGAAGCCAAGGCCAACAACTGATGACCTAGACAAATTCCAAAAACAGGAATATCAGTTTCAAGAATGGTTTGAATGGCTTGAATAGCATAGTCACAAGGCTCTGGATCCCCTGGGCCATTTGATAAGAAAATGCCGTCCGGTTTCATCGCTAATACGGTTTCGGCAGGCGTTTGCGCAGGCACAACAGTCAATTTACAGCCTCGGTCGGCTAACATACGCAAAATATTGCGTTTCACACCAAAGTCATAGGCAACCACATGGTATTTTGCCAAATCGGCTTTATCCACATGACCATGCTCCAGTGACCAAGACCCTTCTGTCCAAATATAAGATTCTACTGTGGTCACTTCTTTGGCCAAATCCATGCCCTTTAAACCGGCAAAGCCTCTGGCTTTTGCCACTGCAGCATCTGCATCAATATTATCTCCGGCGACAATAACGCCCGCTTGTGCCCCTTTATCCCTTAATATTCGAGTTAATTTGCGGGTATCAATATCCGAAATCGCCACCAGATTTTGTTCTTGTAAATAGTCCGGCAAAGATTTTTGCGCACGGAAGTTACTCATCATAATTGGACAATCTTTTACAATCAGCCCTTGTGCCATAATACCGGATGATTCTGCATCTTCATCATTCACCCCGACATTGCCAATATGAGGATATGTCAAGGTCACCAATTGTCGATAATAAGATGGATCCGTTAAAATCTCTTGATAACCGGTCATTGAAGTATTAAAAACCACTTCACCAACGGTTTCCCCTTCTACACCAAGCGAGATCCCCCAAAAAAGTGACCCGTCTTCTAAAGCCAATAACGCTGTTTGTGTCATGTAATCTATCCGCCCACCAGATGTGCTAAAACTTTTGAAAATTTTGGATGCCATATATAAAAAAACGGAGCCAACTCCCCAATAGGAATTCACTCCGTTTAATAGAAATTAGCGATTTATCACCGTCATTTCTGAACCCGACCCCAATAAGTAAAGTCATAAATTTAATATTACGCGGATTCTACTTGATAAGGCTCAATTTGTCCAGTTTTCTACAGCCACTAACCCGCGTAAAGTTTTCACTTTATTTACCCTTGTTTTTGACTACAATACCTCACACTATATCACCCTAATTTCAAATAATTACAAAGGAGGTCATATGCTTCCACAACGATATTTAAGATTTGTCACTGCCTTGATTATGTCAATTGTCATGGTTTTTATTATGACAGGTGTCATCACCGCCGTGAACACCGGCATCGAGAAGGGTTTTATTGAACGCTGGTGGCATGCGATGATCGTTGCTTGGCCAATCGCTTTTTTGATTATTTTAATGATCAGTAAGCAAGTTCAACAAACGGCTCATAAAATCTGCTGTAAATAGCTCAAAATGGCCAGGCCTGGTGATTTTTATCAGCACTATGAGCTCAGTTGACAAATCAATAAATTTTGACTTTCAGCAAAAGAAATGTATTATCTGTGATACATGTATTACATAAAGGATACGCCATGTTAACCGTGCGACTAGACCGTGAAATGGAAGATTTTTTAAAAGCCCTTTCGGAAGAAACCCATCGCCCTAAAAGTTTTTTTGTTAAACAAGCCTTAAAAAACTATCAAGAAGATATGCAAGACTGGCTTGAAGCACAAAAACGTGCCAATGCGCCTGATCGCAATTTAATCAGTTTGCAAGAATTGGAAAATGCGCTTGGACACTAATCCAGTTTATCAGTTGGTTTTTGATGACAAGGTCATTAAAGACCTCAAAAAAATTGATAAGTCTTGGCAACGCAAAATTCTCAACGCCATTCAAACCAAACTAACAACCAACCCTTATGCTGGCAAAAAACTTGTCGGCGACCTATCCCCTTTCTACAGACTACGCGTTGGCGACTATCGGGTGATTTATGAAGTGGTCGAACAAACTATCGTCATCAATATCATACGGATGCGTCATCGTAAAGACGTCTATTTAAAAGAGTCATAGCGGAAATTTAAGCGCCCAGGCCTGGTGATTTTAAAGGGGTTCAATCGTCTCGAATCGCTTTTTGCCGCAAAGACTTTATTTTACCTCGTTGCTTCTTTTCAGCTAGGCGGCGACGTTTCGCCCCTTTTGTGGGTTGTGTGGCAATGCGTTTTTTTGGAACTTTTGCCACCGATTGAATCAAATGTTGCAATCGCTTTAACGCATCCTCTCGATTCGCTTCTTGCGTCCGAAATCGTTGCGCTTTAATAACAATTTCGCCTTGTTTATTAATCCGTGCATCTTTCAATGCCAACAATCGTTGTTTATAAAAATCAGGTAAACTCGATGCCAAAACATCAAACCGTAAATGAATTGCCGTCGCCAGCTTATTCACATTTTGGCCGCCCGCACCCTGAGACCGAATGGCGGTCAATTCAATTTCGCTATCGGCTAATACAACCTGATTCGAGATTACCAACATAATGATTGGCTAACCGACTGATTGATTTTCTAAAATCACAGCCACTGCTTCCCTATCCGCTTTAGCGATATAAGGCACTTTTTTCTTTGGGCTTTTTTTTGCCTTAGCATTTTTCAAACGCTTAGCGATTTTTAATGAAATTTTCTTTTTTCGGTTCAAAACAATCTGCTCCATTAAAACGGCAAAAACTTATAAAAAAAGCGACTCTAACTGGCCGCTTTTATCATTCAATTGAAATGAGCAGACAGCTTAGCGTAAATTTAGGACGTCCTGCATATCAAATAAGCCGCTGTCTTTGGATACCAGCCATTGACAGGCTCGTGCAGCCCCTTTTGCAAACGTCATTCGACTGGAAGCCTTGTGGGTAATTTCAACGCGTTCGCCCTCGGTGGCAAACAGTACGGTGTGATCTCCCACAATATCGCCGGCGCGAACGGTGGCAAAGCCAATGGTATTCGGGTCTCTTGCGCCGGTAATGCCTTCACGGCCATAAACGGCACAAGACTTCAAATCTCGACCCAGTGTTTCTGCAACCACTTCTCCCATTCGCAAAGCGGTGCCGGACGGCGCATCGACCTTATGACGGTGATGCGCTTCGATCACTTCAATATCATAGCCTTCATTCAACACTTCTGCCGCTTGTTTTAACAGCTTCAAGGTCAAATTCACCCCGACACTGAAATTAGCGGCAAAAACAATGGCGATACGCTCACCTGCTTCACGAATTAACTGTAGTCCTGCTTCATCAAAGCCGGTGGTGCCAATCACCATTTTTTTGTTATGTGCCAAACAATACTTCAAATTGTGGAGCGTGGTTTGCGGCGTGGTAAAGTCAATTAATACCTCAAAATTGTCGCCGACCATTTCAATTTGGTCAACCAATTGAACCTCTAAACGTCCTACGCCCGCAATCTCACCTGCATCAGCCCCGATTAAAGACGATTCGGGTCTTTCAATGGCTGCGGTTAATTCAAGGCCTTCCAGCTGATTAACCGCATCAATTAAGTTTTTACCCATACGCCCTGAAGCGCCGATTACCGCTACTCTCATTGCTGATTCCTCACTCTATCTTTTCAGAGGGTTAATTCCATGGTTCATCTTTTTTATCAGATTCTTCTCCGGTAAAGAACGCCTTCACTGAATCAAAAAAACTGTGCGTTTTGGGGCTATGTTGTTTATGGTGTTTGCCCTGCAAACTTTCATCAAACGCTTTGAGCAATTCTTTTTGCTCAGGGTTTAATTTAACAGGCGTCTCCAAATGTACTTGTACAATCATATCGCCCACTTGAGAAGATCGAACCGACTTGACACCTTTGCCGGACAACTTAAATCTTTGACCCGATTGCGTTCCCGCCGGAATTTTTAAATTCGCACGTCCATTAAGGGTTGGCACATCAATTGTGCCACCAAGCGTTGCCGTGGCAAAAGACAATGGCATCTCACAAAAAAGAGTATTCCCATCGCGTTTAAAGATGGCGTGTTCCTTAACACGAATACGGACATAAAGATCACCATGCGGCGCGCCGGGTTCGCCGGCTTCACCTTCTCCTTGTAAGCGGATTCGGTCGCCGGTATCGACTCCGGCCGGAATCTTCACTGTCAGTGTTTTATGGCTATGCTGGTAACCCTCACCACGACAAATTTTACAGGGGGTTTTAATCACCTTGCCGGTACCATGACAGTTTGGACAGGTGCGAGCCACCGCAAAGAACCCTTGCTGAACCCTAACCTGACCCGACCCCTGACAGGTTGGGCAGGTATGTACATCTGTACCGGGTTCTGCACCATGACCATCACAATGTTCACAGACTTCTTTGGTGGGAATACGAATATCAACACGGGTGCCGGCAACGGCATCTTCTAACGAAATATCCAGTTCATATTGCATGTCATTACCCGGTTGCGGGCCGCGTCGTCCACCGCCAAAACCGCCACCAAAGATGTCGCCAAAAATATCACTAAAGTCAGCAAATCCGCCGCCACCAAAGCCCCCGTGGCCACCACTGCCATCAACGCCAGCATGACCAAATTGGTCATAAGCTTGTCGTTTTTGAGAATCCGACAAGATTTCATAAGCTTCAGAGGCTTCTTTAAACTTTTCTTCAGCCTCTTTATTATCAGGATTTCGATCCGGGTGATAGCGCATCGCCAGTTTACGATAGGCTTTCTTAATTTCACCCTCGGAAGCCGTTTTCGACACTTCTAAAATTTCGTAATAATCTCTTTTAGTCATAGTCACTTAAGTCTTTTTTTAAAATTAGTATTCAAAAAAGCGCCTTTTTTGCCAGGCCTGGTTGTTTTTGAACAAACAAAAGCCCTTTTGAATACTAACTGATGAATTTCCTATTTGATTGTATTTCGATTGAACCCATAAAAGAAACGGGCAACCCTAAGAATTGCCCGAATTATACCGATATTAACTGTCTATCTTCGCTTATTTCACAGCAAATGCTGCTCAATAAACGTTATTTTTTATCATCATCTTTGACTTCTTCAAACTCAGCATCAACGATATCATCGTCAGTTGCTTGGCTAGACCCTTGTTGCTCAGCTGCGCCTGCATCGGCACCGGGTTGTTGAGCATAGGCTTTCTCCGCCAACTTCTGGCTAGCTGTTGCCAAAGCTTGTGATTTTTCATCAATCGCTTCTTTGCTGTCTCCTTTAATGGCTTCTTCTAAATCAGCAATTGCTTTTTCAATCGCTTCTTTTTCCGCAGCATCAACCCCATCGCCTTGCTCAGTCAGCATTTTTTGCGTTCCATGAATCATCGCATCTGCTTGGTTACGGGCTTCAACCAACTCTTTGAGTTTGGCATCTTCCGCAGCATGCGCTTCTGCATCCTTCACCATTGATTCAATTTCTTCTTCTGTCAAACCAGAAGAGGCTTTGATGGTAATGTGTTGCTCTTTATTAGTGGCTTTGTCTTTAGCTGAAACATTCAAAATACCATTGGCATCAATATCGAAGGTAACTTCAATCTGTGGTGTGCCTCTTGGTGCAGGTGGAATTTCGTCCAGATTGAACTGCCCCAGTGACTTGTTACCGGAAGAGATTTCACGCTCACCTTGTAACACATGGATGGTCACTGCCGACTGATTATCTTCAGCGGTAGAGAATGTCTGAGATTTACGGGTTGGGATGGTGGTATTTTTTTCGATCAACTTCGTCATCACGCCGCCCATGGTTTCAATCCCAAGCGATAAAGGCGTTACATCTAATAATAAGACATCGTTGACATCACCGGAAAGCACACCCCCTTGAATCGCTGCACCCATCGCAACGGCTTCGTCCGGGTTGACATCTTTACGCGGTTCTTTACCAAAGAATGCCTTAACAGCTGCCTGCACCATGGGGACACGGGTTGACCCACCCACCAAAATAACATCGTCAATTTCAGCAGCGGAAAGCCCGGCATCTTTTAAAGCGGTTTTACAAGGTTCAATTGAACGCTGCACCAACCCTTCAATTAAAGATTCGAATTTTGCACGGGTGATTTTCATATTTAAATGTTTTGGTCCGGTGGCATCTGCTGTGACATAAGGCAAGTTAATATCCGTCTGCTCACGAGAAGACAACTCCACTTTGGCTTTTTCAGCCGCTTCACGAACCCGTTGTAACGCCAACTTATCCAGTTTTAGATCAACGTTTTGGTCTTTCTTAAATTCAGTTGCGATATAGTCAACAATCACATTATCAAAGTCTTCCCCACCCAGGAAAGTATCGCCGTTGGTAGATAACACTTCAACTTGCTTTTCGCCATCCATATCGGCCACTTCGATAATGGAAATATCAAAGGTTCCACCCCCCAAGTCATAAACAGCAATTTTGCTATCAGCTTTAACCTTATCCATACCATAAGCTAAGGCTGCGGCAGTGGGTTCGTTGATAATCCGTTTAACCTCTAACCCGGCGATTTTACCGGCATCCTTGGTAGCTTGACGCTGAGAGTCATTGAAATAAGCCGGCACCGTAATCACCGCTTCAGTGACTTCATGACCTAAATAGTCTTCTGCGGTTTTCTTCATTTTCATGAGCGTGCGAGCGGACACTTCTTGAGGAGAGAGTTTTTTATCCCCTACCTGTACCCAAGCATCACCATTATCCGCAGCGATAATTTTATAAGAAACCATATCTTTATCTTTGGCAACCACCGGATCATCCGCGCGACGGCCAATCAAACGTTTAATGGCAAACAAAGTATTTTCCGGGTTTGTCACTGCTTGACGTTTAGCAGAGTCCCCAACCAACACTTCACCGCCATCCACATAAGCGACAATAGAAGGGGTTGTTCTAACCCCTTCAGCATTTGGAATTACTTTTGTTTCCTTGCCTTCCATTACCGCCACACAAGAGTTGGTGGTTCCTAAGTCAATCCCGATAATTTTTCCCATTGTTACTCTCCAAATATCTGTGCCGATTACAAACTGTAACCCGCGATTTTTAAACTAAATTTTCTCGTTGCCTTTTATATAAGGCAGCCTTACTCAGATTCAAGCCCTAACAGCCATTTTTTTGAAAACTATTGCGCAACAATAACTCTTGCCGGACGAACCAAGCGCTCATTTAATAGATAGCCTTTTTGGAAAACCTCCATCACCATTTGCGATTCATGGTCTGGCGACGGCACCATTGTCATGGCTTCATGCAATTGTGGATCAAATTTTTCACCTTCTGGATTGACTCTTTCCACATTAAATTTTTGCATCACATCCAAAAACAGCTTAAAGGTCATGTCAAGACCTTCTCGGATACTTTCGGCAGACGCATCTTCTTTTGCCGCAGCATCTAAGCCCATTTCCATTGAATCTAAAACGGGCAACAACTCATTCACAAATTTTTCCAAAGCAAACTTATGAGCGTTCTCCACATCCATACGAGTCCGACGCTTTAGATTTTCCATATCGGCTAAGGTTCGCAATGCCAATTCTTTTTGCGACGCTGCTTCTTGTTCGGCTTCTGCCAACATCGCTTCTAAATCATGTTCAACCGTATCTTCTGCTTGTTGCGTTTCATCTGAAATACCGTCTTGATGGGCATCATCTTGCATATCTTTTGAATTTTTGGGGTTAGAATCTTGTTGTTCTGTCTTGCTTTTAGACATTTTGGGTTCTCCAGAATTGATAATTTGAAATCAGAGGATATATAAGGACACTTTTTTAGCTTTCAAGCAATCCGTCGTTTTTTTAAAAAAATGGCCAGGCCTGGCCGTTTTATGGACTATTTATTCAGCAAAGAACTGAGAATGCGAGCAGTCATATCCACTCTGGGGACAATTTTGTCGTAAGCCATTCGACTGGGTCCCACCACACCAAGCACACCAATGACTTGCCCTTCCCGCTCATAGGGCGAGGCGATGACACTGCAATTTTGATAACTTTCATGACCACATTCCTGTCCAATAAAAATTTGAACCCCCTTGGCTTGCATACTTTTATTTAACAATGCCAGTAAATCCGAATGTTCTTCAAAGGAATGAAATAACGCTTTTAATTTTTGCGCATCGGCCAATTCATCATAGTTAAGCAGATTGCTTTTTCCGGAAATAAAATAAGGCTTATCATTTTTTAAACTTTGATCAATGACTTCATCCGTTGCCGTGACAACCGATAACATCAGCTGATCAACCGACTGCCGCAAACGATTTAAACGACTGACCAACATCTGCTTAACGTCAGACAAATGATGCCCTACAAAATGTTGGTTGAAATAATTGGCCGCCTGCAACAGATGTTGATCCGATACCGGTTCATCAAATTCAATCACGCGATTCTGCACATCCTTGTCATTTAAAACCAACACCACCAAAGCGCGGCGCTCGCCCAGTTTTACAAAGTCAATATGGCGCAATACCTCTTGTTGCTGATTCGGCAACATCACCAAACTGGCCATGCCGGTTAAGCCCGACAAGATATGGGATGCAGACCCTAATAATTCTTGCTGTGAATGGGCTTGAATAAACCCCTGTTTAATTTGCCGGGTTAAGGATTGCTGCAAGGGTTGCACGGTTAAAATCGTATCGACAAAAAAACGAATCCCCGATTGGGTCGGGACTCGGCCTGCGGAAGTGTGCGGCGAGTGAATCAAGCCGAGTTTTTCTAAGTCCGCCATTACATTGCGTACGGTTGCCGAACTCACCCCCACATCGGGCAATTTAGCCAATGCGGATGAGCCGACAGGTTTCCCCTCATTTAGGTATAATGCCATCAAATGTTTAAACAATAATTGGGATCTTTCGTTTAGCGTCATAAAATTGGTTTCAAGGGTTGCGTTAGATGTTCGCTGACATCATTTAGCTTAAATGGCTCGAACGTTATGATGTTATATAGTCGCAAAAGCTTTTTTCAAGACCTAAGTTAAAAATCGTTTGACCGCACGCCCTCCCTTTTTCAGCAGTAAGGATAAAACGTATGTTCGAGAAAATCGGCATTTTTGGAAAGTACAATGGCATCCAGTCTTGGGAATTGATTGATAAGTTAATTCTCTATTTTCAAAAGAAGCACAAAACGGTGATTTTAGACCAACGTTCTTGTTGTGACTTTCCCATTGAACGCTATGGCATTGAGCGTTTAGAGCGCCAACTGCTATTACCTCAGATCGACCTTGCCATCGTGGTCGGCGGCGACGGCACTTTTTTAGATGTGGCCAGAACCGTTGTCGATTTCAAAATTCCGCTGCTGGGCATCAACCTGGGACGGCTTGGATTTTTAACCGACGTTTCACCCGACACCATGGTCATCACCCTGGATGAAGTGTTGGATGGTGATTATCAATGTGAAGAAAGAATGCTGTTGAATGTAAAAGTTCAACTAGAAGGCAAAACCCTGTTTAATGAAGTCGCCTTTAATGATGTGGTGTTGCACAAAAACGATTCGCCGCGCATGATTGAATTTGAAACCTTTATCGACAAACGGTTTTTAAACAGCCAACGCTCTGACGGGCTGATTATTGCCACCCCGACCGGCTCCACTGCCTATTCACTCTCTGCCGGCGGCCCCATCGTTGATCCGGAGCTGAATGCCATGACCTTAGTTTCCATTAACCCCCATACCATGAGCACGCGTCCGGTGGTGGTCTCAGGCGATAGTGAAATTTTGATTCGCCCCCACGACAATTGTAGTGGCACCGCTTCCATTATTTGTGATGGTCAACTGTCCTTCCAAATTGAAGCCAATCATGAAACCACCATTACCCGTCATGCCAATTTTATTAAAATGATTCACCCCAAAAATCATGACCACTTCAAACTGTTGCGTGCCAAATTAAAATGGGGTAAAAAGCTTTAAACCAAGACAGATTTACATACAATAAGACTCTAAAAATCACCAGGCCTGGCCAAAATTCATTGAGATTAATTGAGAAAACCATGTTACAAGAACTCTCTATTCAAAACCTCGCACTGATTCAATCGTTACAACTCCCCTTTAATAAAGGCTTTACCACCTTAACGGGTGAAACGGGTGCGGGTAAATCCATTTTATTGGACGCGCTGGGTTTAGCACTGGGCGAGAGAGCGGATAGCAGTTTGGTGCGCCATGGAACCGATAAAGCCGATGTGACTGCCGATTTTGACATTACCAAATTGCCGACAGTACAAGCCTGGTTAATCGACAATGAATTAGAAGATGCAGACAGTTGTTTACTAAGGCGAACGCTGACTGCCGAAGGGCGTTCCAAAGCGTATATTAATGGTCGCCCTGCGTCTGTTAGCCAACTCAAACAACTCAGCAGCTTGCTGATTGATATTCATGGTCAACATGAACACCAATCACTCATGCACCCACCCAAACAACTGGAACTGTTGGATGCCTATGCGCAACACCCAACCTTATTAGAAACCACCGCCCAAAACTACCAGGCCTGGCAAAAACTGAACCACACCTTGCAAAGCCGACTGGCAGATCAATCGGATCGTCAAAGCCGTATTGAACTGTTAGCCTTTCAACAACAGGAATTTGATCGCATTCAGCCGCAAGCCGGTGAATTTGAAATGCTCGCCGAAGAGCAAAACACCCTGTCTCATGCCAGTGAAATCAAACAGGCGGTTTACAACGCTTATGAACAGCTTGAAGGCGATAAGGGCATTGTTGAACAGCTCAACCAAACCCTATCTGAATTGAGCAAAGCCAGTGAATACAGCCCGCAACTGGCAGAAGCGCTACAACAACTCGAATCGATTCAAATCGATGTTCAAGCGGTGGCTGACGACATACAACACCAAAATAACCAAGTCAGCTTAGACCCGGATCGATTACAACAGGTGGATGAACGACTGACTGAACTGTTTGGTCTGGCCAAAAAACACCTATTAGACCCGAATGCCTTAACCCAAAAACATCAAGAAATTAATGCCGAATTAGCCTCCCTAAATAATGAGGATGCCTCGCTGGAACACCTTCAACTCAAGATTGACCAGGCCTGGCAAGTCTTTATGAACAGTGCACAAGCCCTAACAAAATCTCGCCAAACCGCAGCGCAACACCTCAGTAAAACTGTCACCCAAGCCATGCAAACGCTGGGGATGCCACATGGACAATTTGACATTAGCCTGAATGAAGCAACCAAACCATCACGTTTGGGACAAGACCAAGTGCAATTTAACGTCACCGCCAATAAAGGCCAACCCTTGCAACCCTTGTCCAAAGTGGCATCGGGGGGTGAACTGTCTCGCATTAGCCTGGCCATTCAAGTGGCGAGTGCCGAAGTGGCCAGTTTACCGTCAATGATATTTGATGAGGTTGATGTCGGCATCGGCGGCGGCATTGCCGAAGTAGTGGGGCAAAAAATGCAACAACTCGGCCAGCATCGCCAAATCTTTTCGATTACCCATCTTGCACAAGTGGCGGCTTATGGTGACCAGCAGTTAAGCATCCAAAAACAAACTCAAAAAGACCAAACGCTCACCCAAGTCACCGAACTGAGCCCCAAAGAAAGGGTCGAAGAACTCGCCCGCATGCTCGGCGGAGTCACCATTACCGACTCAACCCTGCAACACGCCCAAGAAATGCTCGATACCGCACAACATAAATAGATTTTCCGAACACGAAACCATAGAAACCATAATCACTAAGCCGGATATTTAAAGCATATTGCCTAATTGAACACCGATGCTCAAGGTATTGTTTAGATAGTTATAGTCAATCAGGCTTTCACCATAGCCATAAAACCATTGTGCATAAAAGTTAAGATTACGGTGAATCGGATAGTTATAACCCAGCTCTAAAGCCCCTTTATTGCGTTTTTCATTAAAATTATTGCGCACCATAACGCTGAGATGGTGATCTGAAGATTTCGTCGCGTACAACAACTCTGAGTGCCCAAGATAGTGGCTGATGTCAGCATTATCATCACTTGAAGCCGATTCGGGGAATCTTATCCAAGGCTTAACAATAAATGCCGAGTTATCTTGCTCAAAAACAAGTCGTAAAAAACCACGATTCCAAGAGCGCGATAAACTGCCCGGTTTGCCATTCGATTGATGAATCAACCCTACTTCAATCAAACGATTTTTCCAGCCCAAAATATCCCATTGATTATCAAAACGGATCCAAGCCTCAGGTTGATGGTTGGTTTCTCGAAAAGGTGAGGAAATAGTATGATTATAGGCTTGCCAAAATGATCGATTGGTATACCCCACAAACCAGTGATCTCCCACGCCAATAAAGTTATCTGAAATGGGGACTTTGACACTGAATTGAAACTTGATTTCCAGCGCATCAAAACGATCATTTTTTAAAAACTGTTCAACAAAGGGTTGCTCGTTAACGCCTGAAAAGTGATAAGCCCCAAATAACACATAGTTTGGTAAATAGCTTTGTAAGGAAAATTGGGTGTTTTTATTCGATCGTTCAGATTGTAACCGTTGCTCAACAGCCGAAGGATTAGAGATTGAGCCGTCTTTAACCAAACATTGCTGGCGAATGTCGTTTAAATGGGTCTCTGCCGGGTAGGTTAACACCAATTCTTGTAAACAATTTGAATCATAGACTGGCGTGAATACTTCGACTTCGGTTTCTGCCAAGACCAAAGGCATGACCAAAAGTAATCCCATTAAATAACAGATTTTCAGTCGGTTGTTCATCTATTCAACACTCATCAGAAAGCGTGTGCAAGATTGAAACCGGGTATTTGCCTTTGCCTGACCGATTAACTTTTTCATGATTTTTTTCGTCCATTTTGATCTCGTTTTAGCATCTTGATTCGATGAAATTTTGATTCAAAATGCATCATACCACGCGCCAAACGAACTGCCTTTAAAAGCTTTGTGGATGACCCATTATTAACGATAAAGCCGTTGGTAGGTTCCGCCGGAGGTGACGAGGTCTTCGTGGCTACCGGATTCAATAATATGGCCGTCTTCAAACACCAAAATACGATCAGCTTGCTTAATGGAGCTTAGACGATGAGCAACAATCAGCGTTGTTCTCCCTTTTAAAAATGGGGCGAGATCAAGATAGAGTTTGCGTTCAGTTTCCATATCTAACGCCGAAGTGGCTTCATCCATAATCACCACTTTGGGGTCTTGTAATATCATCCGTGCAATTGCCAATCGTTGACGCTGCCCGCCGGATAGTTTGACACCATTACGCCCAACCATAGTGTCTAGTTGATGTTCCATATCTGCCACCACATCGTCCAATTGCGCCATTTTTAAGGCTTCCCACAGGGATTGCTCCGGTAAATCTTGGCCTAGGGTTAAATTGAATCGCACGGTTTGTTGAAACAGCATCGGTTGCTGTAAAACGGTTGCCACATTTTGCCGAACCTGTTGTTGACCAATCTCTTCAATCGGCACACCGTTATAACAAACCTGCCCCGCATCCGCTTCATAAAAGCCTAACAATATTTGCACCAGCGTGGTTTTTCCACCGCCACTGGCACCCACAAAGGCCAGCTTTTCGCCCGGCTGAATTTCAAAATTGAGGTTGTGTAATACCGGCTTATCATCACTGGGATAATGAAAGTAGACATCTTTAACTGAAACCGATATGGGGGCATTTTTAAACGGGTCTTTTAGCGCAGGATAACGGGGTTCTTGGTGTAAGTCTAATACTTGATTTATACGCTGTAACGCACCGGAACCGGCACTATAGGCATATTGAATGGCTAAGATTTCTTGAACCGGCCCCATCATAAACCAAAGGTAACCGAACACCGCCATCATTTCCCCAATTGATAAATTGGAAAAGACCACCATAAAAAAACTAACGCCCCGAAATAAATCAAACCCAATTAGAAAAATCAAAAAAGACAGTCGGCTGGCGGCTTCAGACTTCCAGGTAAAGGCTTCTGAACGTAATTTTATTTGCTCAGCACTTTCCCGAATCCGCCCAAAAAACGCTGTATCCTGATTGGCAGCTCGCACTTGTTGTAGCGCATCCAAGGTTTCAGCTAGCGCCTGCTGAAAAGCGGCAACAGCAGTGTTTTCATCTTTTTTTAGAGTTTTAACTTTGCGCCCCATACGCATGGTGAAATAGACAACTAAGGGGTTAAGCAGCAAAATAAACAACGCCAATTGCCAATGCAACCAAAGTAATACGACGGTAATGCCCATTAAAGAAAATACCGCTAAAATGACTTTACCAACTGTGGTGCCTAAGAAGGTATCTAGGGTATTGACATCACTGACCATCGTTGACGTCACGTTACCACTGCCTAAGGTTTCATATTGACTCATTGAAACCCCTTGGATTCTGGCCAATAGATCGGTACGAATACCATAGGTAACCGCTTTAGAAATCAGGGTGAATTGCTGAACTTGCCAGACCCCCAGTACAACGCCAATCACTCTTAACAGAATGGTAATCAGCGTGACCAACGCGATATAACCTAATGCCGTTTGCCAACTGTCAGGAATCCATTGATTGAGCGTACCAACAATCCAGGCCGGTTGATTAAGTAGCACTTCATCGACCAATAATGGCAATAATAATGGCAGTGGAACGGTGGCAAGCATGGCAAACAAAGCAATAATATGCGCTTTAATGAGTTTCGATTTGTGACGGATGACCAGATCAAAGATACGTTGCCAACTATAAGGCGTTTGTGCAGGTTGTTTAGCCAAGTCTTTTGAATTGAAATCACTCATAATTTAAATAGTCTTTGAAAATTTTCCGTGGTGGCTTGGGCAACCGCTTCGACACTTAAGCCTCGTAATCGTGCAATTTCTTCTACCACATAGCGTGTATAGGCCGGTTGATTGGGTTTGCCGCGATAAGGAACCGGGGCCAGATAGGGCGAATCGGTTTCGACTAAGATTCGATCCAGTGGCACTGCGGCTGCCACTGTTTTGATCTCTTTGGCATTTTTAAAGGTCACAATGCCGGAAAAGGAAATATAGAACCCCAATGCCATAGCCGCTTCTGCGGTGGCTAAATCTTCCACAAAACAGTGCATAATGCCGCCAACTTGCTGCGCTCCTTCTTCGCGTAAAATCCGCAAACAGTCTTCTGTGCTGTTGCGCGTATGAATAATAATGGGTTTATTCAGTTGAATGGCCAACCGAATCATTTGACGAAAACGGTTTTGTTGCCAAGCCATATCTTCCGTTTCAATGTCAAAATGATAATAATCCAAACCAATTTCGCCAATAGCCAACACTTTGGGATGACTGGCAGTGGCCATTAATTCTGCATCGGTGACGGTTACATCAGCCGGTTCACAAGGATGCACCCCGATTGCAGCATAAACACCTTGATACCGGGTGGCCAAATCAAGCACTTCTTGCCATTGCTTTGGGGCAATCGCAATACACATCATTTGACGCACGTCATTTTCCAAAGCTGTCTGAATCACTTGCTCCGTGCTGCCGAGCGGCTCTGGCAAAATATTTAGGTGACAGTGGGAATCAATTATCATGCGCTCTCCTTTAAATTTGATCGCCTCTAATCGTGCTTGGCTGTAATGCGCGATTGGGTTGATAGTCAGTCTGCTGACACTGCAACCATTCCAAACAAACACTCTCTAACAACAAATCTTTATTAACATTTTGTTGCCATAATTGACGTGCTTGTAGCACCGACTTCTGAAAAATAAGCCAGTTTCGATCATAGGGTAATTTTTTGCCATAAATAGCGGCGCGAATGTAATTCACCGTCCAAAGATAAAAATAATCAAACACCACTTCCGGTTTTGACCATTTTTTCCATTTCTCTACTTGTTGGGAAACTGAAATTCGCTGTTGTTGTAAATTTTTTATATCCGTTTGCCAAGCCGACTCCCATTCAAAATCCTTCGACTCTACCCAAGTTTTGGCAGATAACGGAAGCCCCCAGTTGAGTTTCAAGGCTTTTTTGAGCAACAAAGTATCTGCTTGAGGCAGCTGCTGTTGTAACCATGCCATCACCTCATTGGCGGGCGGAATAGAAAATCGTATCTGTCGACACCGACTGATGAGTGTTGCCGGTAATTGTTGAGATTGGTGGCTGGTCAAAATCATCACTGTGTTCGCAGGCGGTTCTTCCAATGTTTTCAAAAGCGCATTAAAGGCTGAACGATTTAAGTGCTCAACCCGCTCAATCAAAACCACCTTATACCCCCCTTGGTGAGTCGTTCGATACACTTGATCATTTAAGGCACGAACCTGGTCAACACTGATTTCTTTTTTATCTCCCAGAAGTGCCAATGACAAAAAATCGGGATGCGTTTGATGGCTAAATTGATGACATTGCACACAGGTTTGACAGGCATCCAACCCCTCGGACTGGCATAAAATCCCTTGTGCCATTGCCATCGCAAATTCTGAAATACCAATCCCATCCGCACCAGACAATAAATAGGCTTGACCTAAATAACAACCTTGGTCGAGCCAGTCCTGCCACATTGGCGTTTGCCATGGATAAAGCATCGCCTGAGCCATTAATCCACGACCTCTGCAAGCAACTGCGTCAATCGAGTGTGGATTTGCGCTTGGACGTTGCTGAGTGGTTGCGACGCATCTAAAACTTGATAACGCGCCGGAGCCTGATGCGCACGATACAAATAGGCACTGCGTACTTTTTCAAAAAATGCGGCTTGTTCTTGTTCAAACCGGTCAATGGCTTGTCCCGTCAGATTTGAGCGTGCAGCCACTCGACGCAATCCCTCTTCAATCGGCAAATCAAATACAAAGGTCATTTCCGGAACAAACCCTTGTTGCACCCAATCTTCCAGTTGTGCAATACGCTGATAATCCATGCCTCTTGCCCCCCCCTGATAAGCATAAGACGCATCGGTAAAACGATCTGAAACCACCCACTTTCCGTCGGCAAGCGCCGGTAAAATAATTTGTTGTATATGTTGATTGCGTGCGGCGAACATCAACAGTAATTCGGTTTCTACCGTCATTTCATTATAGTTTGGATCCAATAAGATCTGCCTAACCGCTTCACTGATCGGCGTTCCGCCCGGTTCTCGAGTCACAACCACCTCTAAGCCTTTGTCCTGCAACCACTGCTGAATAAAAACCAAATTCGTGGATTTCCCACCGCCTTCTGTTCCCTCAAGGGTAATGAATTGACCAGGCCTGGATTGATGTGTGTGTGTTGTCATAACCTTCCGTTTTGAATGCTAACGCCCAAATTAATGGCGCTTTAAAAGATACTTTTGCACTGCTTTATTATGTTCTTCCAAGGTTTTGGAAAAAACATGCTGACCTTGACCCGATGCGACAAAATAGAGTGCCTCGGTGGTTGCAGGATTCATAACCGCCCTGATGGCATCTTCACTGGCCAATGCAATGGGCGTCGGAGGCAACCCATTAATACGATAGGTATTGTAAGCGGTTTTGGTCAGCAAATCCTTTTTGCGAATATTGCCATCATACGCCTCTCCCATGCCATAAATCGTGGTTGGGTCAGACTGCAATCGCATGCCTTTACGAAGCCGATTGATAAACACCCCTGCAATCATCGGTCTCTCTGGCGCATAACCAGTTTCTTTTTCAACAATGGATGCCAAAATTAACGCTTCATAAGGATTTTTTAAGGGTAAATTCGACGCGCGATTTTCCCAGGCCTGCTTCAACAGCTGATTTAACGATTGATGGGAACGGCGGATAATCGACATCGCCGTTTCATTTGCTGAATAAAAATAGGTTTCCGGTAATAACTGACCTTCCAAAGGCACGGACAGCCCTAGCGCTTTCTCAATGGCCTCCGGCGACATTAAATCGACCTCAAATCGCATTTTGGTGGACCCCGCCAAACGAGCCAATGCCTGTTGAACCGTTTCACCTGCAATAAAAGTAACCGGATAGGTAACCGTTTTACCCTGAACCAAAGCGTCAATCAATTCCGGCAAAGTCCACTGTGGTTGTATTTCGATTTCGCCGGCCTTAATCGATTCCGCTTGTCCTTGCCATTTTAATACCCAAACTAACCAATCGGGATGACGAATTAACCTCGCCTCATACAGTAAGTTAGCAACTTTTTTAGCGGAGCTGCCGGATGCAATAGACACCACCTTAGGCGACTGCAAGGCTGAAATCGGTTGTGTGATAAACTGTTTAAAACTCCAGCCTTCCACGCTCAACCAAATCACAAACACACTGGCGGCAATCGTTAATATAAACGTTTTGGTTTTTTGCATTCTATTTCCTAAGGTTGGGTCAAGTTTTGAGCCTGCCATTTTTGCCAGGCCTGGGCAATTTGGCGAGTTTTTTCGGAGTCATACCCCTGTTGTTGAAATTGCATAACCGGCATGACCCCCCTCACCGCATTACAGCAGAAGATTGCTTCTGCCTGATAGACCTCGTCCAAACTCACAGGGCGAATCTGCCATTGCCACTGAGTGTTTTTCAACGCCCTTGGCAAGCTTGACAAACAGGTTCCCATAACACCACTCCTGCTCAGTTCAGGGGTAATTAATTGATTGTCTTTAATCAAAACAAGATTGGCTTGAGTGGCCGAAATCACCTCACCTTGCGGGTTCAACATTACAGCTTCATCAAAGCTCGACCCGATTAATGCCTCTCTGGCCATCACATTCTCTAAACGATTACAATGTTTCAATCCGGCCAATAAAGGCTGATCGGCACACCTAATGGCTGAAAGGGTCATTTTAACGCTAAAAAATGGCCAGGCCTGGTCATTTTTTAGCCCATTTGGAAAAGCTAGCTTCTGAACATAAATAATGGGGTGAGGCTTGGGTAATGGCTGATAACCCAGACCCCCCAACCCACGACTCACCAATATTTTGATCACCGCATAGTCTTCATCTGTGTCAACCAACTCTGCTGCGATTTGACACAATAGTTTTGGCTCTGATAACGGCGGAAACTTTAACCTTTGCGCACTCAATTGCAAACGTTGCCAATGAGCCGACCAATTAACCAATTGCCCCGATTGCACCAACACAGTGGTAAAAAACCCATCACCATATAACAAACCTCTATCGAGCTGCTGACTCATCAATCAGCTAACCCTGGCGACAGCGCATTTAACAATCCCTTGGCTTTATAAGCGGATTCTTGAAGTTCCCTCTGCGGCTCTGAATCCGCCACAATCCCTGCGCCTGCTCGAAAAGAAACGGTTTGGCCCTGCTGAAGCAGGGTGCGAATCAGAATATTAAAATCCATCGACCCATCACGATTGATATAGCCCAACGACCCAGTGTAAGCTCGGCGTGGCATCTGCTCTAGTTCGGCGATAATTTCCATACAGCGGACTTTTGGGCAACCGGTAATGGTGCCACCGGGAAAGGTTGCGTGTATTACCTCTAAGGGCGTCAGTTGCGATTTAAGGCGCCCACGAACATTGGAGACAATATGATGCACATGTTGATAGCTTTCTACCACCATCAGTTCATTGACGGTAACACTACCCGGCTGGCAAATGCGCCCTAGGTCATTGCGTTCCAAATCAATTAACATAATATGTTCGGCAATTTCCTTGGGATGGGAAATCAACTCGTCAATTAATGCTTGGTCTTGTGCCAGTTGGGCGCTACGTTTTCGCGTGCCGGCAATGGGGCGCGTCTCTACCCAGCCATGCTGGGTTTTCACCAAACGTTCAGGCGAAGAGCTTAATATTTGCCAGTCCCCCCAATTGACACAAGCAGCAAAAGGAGCTGGATTATGCAGTCTTAAGGAGCGATAGAGGGATTGATAATCGCCCGCTTGTAATTGCACTTGCCATTCTCGAGACAAATTGACTTGGAAAACATCCCCGGCCAAAATATAGTCCTTAATCGCCTCAACACCTTGTAAATATTTTTGCGGGGATTCCTCGCTCCTGGATGCAATTTGGAGGGTGTTATTCGGCCACTCTAAATCTTTGGTTTGATGATAATCTGCCTGTAAATCGATTAGCAAATCTTCAAACGCGATTTCAGTCACAAAGTGAATCTGCTGAGTTTGATGATCTTGGATAATGGCTGCAGGCACTCTCACTAAGGTTGCCAGCGGCAGGTCTGAATCCGGAAGATGCAATCTCTGCTCAATCACTTGGGCATATTCATAACTGAAATACCCAAACCACCCGCCATGAAAAGGCAGTTCTGTCTCTATATTATCCAGTTGTGATCGATGAAACGCTTGATTGAATTCAGCTAAAAACTGTTTCGCCTCATCGACATGCTGACAACTGAGTGTTTCTTGAGGGAATGCAAATAAAATATCATAGTGACCTAAGTGACCGTGAGCGACACTTTCCAATAAAAACGGATATCTTTGCGGATAGGCATGATGCATTTTGAAGAGATCCATTCCGGCACTGGCAATGGAAATCATTTTCATCGAAGCTGAAACTGCTGTCATACAATCACAACCACCCGTTCAATGCCACTTAAACTTTTCCAAAAACCAGGGTGGCGTTGGTGCCGCCAAATCCAAGAGAGTTTGAAAGGGCATAATCAATTTTTGCTTGACGGGCTTCACCTGGCACAAAGTCTAAATCGCAACCTTCAGCAGGCGTTTGCAGATTCATCGTAGGCGGCATCACTTGATCCTGTATGGCCAATGCCGTAAACACCGCTTCCATTGCCCCGGCAGCGCCCAGCGCATGCCCTGTCATTGATTTGGTTGAACTCATTGCCAATTGATAAGCATGATCTCCAAAAACACTTTTAATGGCACTGGCTTCACAAACATCGCCCGCCGGCGTCGAAGTCCCGTGCGCATTGATATAATCAATTTGATCAGGATTCAGCCCTGCGTTACGCAAGGCATTTTTAACGCATCTTGCTCCGCCTTCTCCTCCGTCTGCCGGTTTAGTCATGTGAAAAGCATCGCCACTCATACCAAACCCAACAATCTCACAATAGATTTTCGCGCCACGCGCTTTGGCATGTTCATATTCTTCCAACATCACGGCCCCGGCGCCATCGCTTAAAACAAACCCATCTCGATCTTTATCCCAAGGACGACTGGCCGTTTGTGGATCATCATTGCGGGTTGACAAGGCTTTCGCCGCTGCAAACCCGGCAACCCCCAACGGGGTAGTTGCATATTCGGCTCCACCGGCAACCATCGCCTCAGCGTCGCCAAATTGGATCATTCGATAGGCATCACCAATACTGTGAGTTCCGGTTGCACAAGCCGTTCCAATCGCTATATTCGGGCCTTTCAAGCCATAAAGAATCGATAAATTTCCTGAAATCATATTAATAATCGAGCTGGGCACAAAAAAAGGTGAGACGCGACGTGGGCCTGATTTTGCTAAGATCGCGTGTTGCTTCTCAATTGATCCAATCCCGCCAATGCCGGAACCGATAGAGACACCAATCTGAGTCGCGTTCTGTTCGGTAATGTCCAAGCCGGAATCTTCAATTGCCTGAATCCCGGCTGCCATACCATAATGAATGAACGGATCCATTTTTCTCGCTTCTTTTGCGCTAAGGTAATCAGTGACGTCAAACCCTTTAATTTCTCCACCAAACTTAACGGCAAAAGCCGTGGTGTCAAAGCGGCTTAAAAAATCAATGCCACTGACGCCTGCTAATAGCTTTGACCAAGTCTGATCAACGGTATTTCCTAAAGGGGTAACACAACCGACCCCCGTAACAACAACACGACGCAAATCCATATGCAATCCTTATCAAATGGTAAACTCACTTTGGCTACTATCATTAAATCACTTAACGGTTTAAATCACTTAATCATCGGTAACCTTTTAAAAAAGGTTTTAAAGAGACCTTTGCACGAAGTGGATCCACGAATAAAAAGGGTTAAAATTTCCCACATTTTTGTTTTGCGCCCCACTTATGCAAAGATCTCTTAAAAACAAAAAAAGCCGTCAAGACGGCTTTTTTGAATAGGCTTTCAATCTGGTTATTACAAGTTAGCTTCTACATAAGCGGTTGCTTGTGCCAAAGTTGAGATTTTTTCAGCTTCTTCATCTGGAATTTCGCAATCAAATTCTTCTTCTAAAGCCATTACCAACTCAACGGTGTCTAGTGAGTCTGCCCCTAGATCATCAATAAATGACGCATCAGCGGTCACTTGATCTTCTTCAACACCCAACTGCTCAACAACAATCTTTTTGACGCGATCTTCAATACTGCTCATGAAACCTTCTCCAGTTTTCTATTAATTAAAATAATTTCGTTAAAAAATTTTGCTCATTTTCGCCTTAGTTGGCTTTTTTTTCAAGCTATTTTATTCACTAATTCACACTTCGTTTCCAAATCGACTGAAAACCGGTTGGTGAAAAAAATTAAAACCCTAAACCATCACCATGCCACCATTGACATTCAAGGTTTGACCCGTGATATAAGAACCACCGGGTGAGGCTAAAAAAGTCACCATTTTAGCGATGTCTTCGGGAGCGCCTAAACGCTTTAACGGAATTTGCTGAATTAAGGCTTCTCGTTGCGCTTCCGGCAGAGATTTGGTCATATCCGTATCAATAAAACCGGGCGCAACGGTATTGACTGTTACATTCTTGGAACCAATTTCTCTCGCCAAAGATTTGGTAAAGCCCATAATGCCCGCCTTGGCTGCGGCATAATTAGTTTGACCCGCATTTCCCATCACGCCGACAACCGAGGCAATATTAATAATCGCCCCTTCTTTCGCTTTCATCATGCCGCGAAGGCAGGCTTTTGAAACACGATAGACCGAACTTAAATTGGTATCAATAATAGCATCCCATTCATCGTCTTTCATTCGCATCAATAAATTATCGCGGGTAATTCCAGCATTATTCACCAAAATGGTAGGGGTTCCAAACGCTTCTACCACTTCCGCCAGTACGCTGACAACCTGTTCTGCATTCGTTACGTCCAAACATTTACCACCGCCATTAAACCCGGATGACTGTATATAGTCTGTAATGGCTTGCGCGCCTTTCTCTGAAGTTGCTGTGCCAATAACAATCGCACCACTTTCAGCCAAATCTAATGCAATCGCTTTTCCAATCCCACGACTGGCACCGGTCACAAATGCAATTTTTCCAGAAATCATATCCATTCCTTACAATGTTTCAAGAGATGCGTTAAGTGTAGCGGAATCATAAACCGCTTGCATCCCCATTTTTCGATCAATACGACGATTCAATCCCATCAAAACCTTTCCAGGCCCCAACTCATACAAACGATCAACCCCATTTTGGCGCATTTTTTCAATGGTCTTAACCCATTGTACGGGGCGGTATAACTGTTCCACCAAAGCTTGCTTAATCTGTTGAACATCTTCAAAGGACGCCACACTGGCATTATGAATCACAGGAATGGTTGGCACTTCAAACGACATATCGGCTAAAGATTGCGCGAGACTTTCTGCGGCGGGCTTCATTAAAGAACAATGCGATGGCACACTAACAGCCAGAGGAACCACACGCTTTGCCCCTGCATCCGTGAACAATGACAAGGCAGCATCAACAGCGGCTTTATCTCCCGCGATCACAACCTGCCCGGGAGAATTAAAGTTGACAGCCTCTAAAACACCCTTTGTCTTTGAGACTTCTGCACAAATTTCAATAATCTGATCATCTTCCAACCCTAAAACAGCTGCCATCCCTCCTTGCCCGGCAGGAACCGCCGATTGCATCAACCGTCCCCGCTCTGCAACCAATTGTGCACCTTGAGATAAAGTCATAACACCCGCAGCAACCAAAGCAGAATATTCACCTAAAGAATGACCTGCTAAATAGGTGGGCGATAAGGTTTTAATGGCCGCCAGAGCACGCCAAGTCGCAATACCGGCTGTCAGCATAGCCGGCTGAGTTATATCTGTCCGGTTCAATTGATCTTCAGGCCCATGTTGAACCAATTGCCATAAATCATACCCTAAAGCATCAGACGCTTCTTGAAAGGTTTCTAATACCACAGGATGGTGTTGGGCTAAATCGGCCAACATGCCTACTGACTGTGACCCTTGACCCGGAAAGACGAATGCATAAGACATAAAAATTCCTTTTTAAAACTGAATCAGCGCTGATCCCCAAGTAAATCCACCCCCAAAAGCTTCCAGCAATAAGGTCTGTCCTTTTAGAATTCTGCCATCTCTAACCGCCTCATTCAAAGCTAATGGAATGGAAGCACTGGAGGTATTGGCGTGCTTATTAACCGTAATGACCGTTTGCTGGTCTGTTAATTTCAACTTGCGTGCTGTCGCTTTAATAATGCGTAAATTGGCTTGGTGTGGAATCAACCAATCGATTTGCTCTTTTTGCATCTGATTGGCTTCTAAGGTTTCCAGAGCGATTTGACTGAGGGTATTCACGGCGATCTTAAATACCTCATTCCCCTTCATCGACATGGTTCTTTCTGCAATGTCATCGGTTTGAGGACGCTTTGAAGGCCCGGAAGGCACATGCAACAAGGTTTCATATTGGCCATCTGCGTGTAGGTGTGTCGATAAAATCCCCGTTTCACCTGACGCTTCTAGCACCACTGCCCCGGCACCATCACCAAATAAAACACAGGTATTGCGATCTTGCCAATTGGTAATTCGAGATAAGGTTTCTGACCCAACCACCAAAACACGTTTTGCCATACCCGTTTTGATATACTGATCCGCAACACTCAAAGCATAAATGAATCCGGTACACACGGCCTGTATATCAAATGCAGGCGCGCCATGATTACCTAAACGAGCCTGTAAAAGTGTCGCCGTACCGGGAAAAACCTTATCGGGGGTTGTCGTTGCAACCAAGATCATATCTAATTGATCTGCCGAAATTTTGGCCATTTCCATGGCCTGTAAAGCTGCTTTTTCTGCTAAATCACAGGTTGTCTCATCAGGCGCAGCAATACGCCTTTCTTCTATGCCGGTTCTTTCTCGAATCCAGGCATCACTGGTTTCAACCATTGATTCTAAATCCAGGTTGGTCATCACTCTTTCTGGGAGGTAGCCACCGGTACCGATTATTCGACTATATATTTTTTGACTCATAATTTCCGCTTTAAAAAGAATAGATACACTATTGGGCACCTCGATAAACCCGGATAATTCATACAGTTGCACCGGGCTAGCGCAACCCCATAACCCACTTCACCATTTTTATTCGTGTAGCCATCTCGTGCAAAGGTTTCACTTTATTTTTGCCGCTTCATCAGAAGCTTTTTGCTGGTCATCTAAAATGGTTTTCACCTTAACGGCAATCAGATCCGGAACATTTTTCAGCGTTTCCAATCTTGCCTCAGCAATGGCATAAAAAAATGAAAACTTATCTGCACCGCCGTGACTTTTAATCACAATCTTTCGCAAGCCGAGGAAGGATGCGCCATTATAGCGTCTTGGATCAACTTTTTCTTTAAAAGCTTTTAATACAGGAATGACCAAAAGCCCGGCTAACCGAGTCAGGACATTTCGATTAAAGGCTTCTCGTAAATAAAAAGAGATCATTTTTGCGACACCTTCACTGGCTTTTAGCGCAATATTGCCATCAAAACCGTCACAAGAAACCACATCAACATTACCTTGGTAAATTTCATCCCCTTCGACATAACCCACGTAATTAATCGAGCTGGATTTCAACAACGTATTGGCATCTTTAATACGCTGATGGCCTTTGATTTCTTCTTCACCAATATTTAACAAGCCAACGCGGGGTAATGGATTATTATCAACGGCCTCTGCCAGAGCGGATCCCATCACCGCAAATTGTGCGAGATTTTGTCCTACCGCCCCCACATTCGCACCCAGATCCAATAGATGCACATGACCTTTCATGGTCGGCATCTGGGTACAGATCGCGGGACGATCAATCCCCGGCAACGTTTTTAAGACGAATTTAGATATTGCCATTAATGCCCCGGTGTTCCCTGCACTGACACATGCTTGGGCTTGATCTTCTTTGACAAGATTCAGTGCAACGCGCATGGAGGATTGGCGCTTGTTACGCAGCGCCTTGGAAGGCAAGTCATCCATCTCGACAACCTGTTCGGCATGAACCACGTCAATCCGAGAAGTATCATAAGAATGCTTTGCTAACTCTGATTCAATCAAAGCCTGGTTGCCAACCAGAATTAGCGTGATATCAGAAAACTTAGTTAAAGCTTCAAGAGATGCGGGAATCGTCACTTGAACGCCGTGATCGCCCCCCATCGCATCTACAGCAATTTTGATACTCAATTGATTATCCTAAACATTAACAACGAAATGAATTCATTCAAGAAAGGGAAAAACCGCAACAATGACGGTTTCTTACAGAAGGTGTACATCGATAAACAAAATGGGTGACGCTTTCATGCGGCCATGAAATGACACCACCCAAAAGCTTCATCAAAAGGCATTAACCTTTTTGAATCACTTTTTTACCTTTATAGAAACCATCTGCAGTGACATGGTGACGGCGATGTAACTCACCCGTTGTTTCATCAACCGTAATAGCAGTTGTGGTTAGCGCATCGTGTGAACGACGCATACCACGTCTTGAAGGGGTTTTGCGACTTTTTTGAACAGCCATGTTAGTGTCTCCTGACGTTAATTTGGGTTATTTCTTTAATCCTTGCAATACTGCAAACGGATTTGGATTTTGGGTTAATTCGGCTTCCTGCTCAGACAAATTGCCTTCAACAAGATTCTCATAATCCATCGTGCTATTTTCATCAATCGGTGCCAAAGGAAGCTGAAGCAATAGTTCATCTTCGATCAACGAAATCAACGATACTTTTTCTGTTTCAAGCTCATAAACTTCCACTTCAGATGGCAAGTCTTTGGCCAAGGTCATTGATTCAACAAACACGCCTGTTACAGCAGATTCAACGTCCAACTTAAAGGGCTTAAGCGATCTCTGGCACTCTAACTGAAATTGAGTCTTAACCTGCAAATCAAAAGCGTGCAGTTTAAATGCACGATGATAGTAAAAACGCACTGAGACTTCCACCGCTAAATCATCTGCAAACAGCAGTTTCTTCAAGCGTGAAAAATCTGCCTGATTGACTCTTGCCGTATAATGTTTATTATGTTGAGCACAATAAACAGGATCAATTAAATCTGGAAGGTTATCAAACATGGCGCGCATAATACCCGCATTCTCTCTCAAAGTCAAAATTTAAATAGCAATTACCTTCAACCCTAGACCAATTCAAACCTTAAAAAAAACAAAGGCCTAGCATGACTCAACCAAACGCTTTTCCACAAATCATTCTTGCTTCCACTTCCCCTTTTCGCAAGCAGCTTCTACAAAAACTTCAGATACCATTTGAAACTGCAAACCCGAAAGTGGACGAAACGCCTTTGGCAAATGAAACTGTTGGCGAAATGGTTAAGCGCCTTTCCGTAAAGAAAGCGCAAGCCATTGCCGCTCAACACCCGAATGCGATCATTATCGGCTCTGATCAAAGTGCCGCTTTTCAAGGAAATCCCATTGGCAAACCCCTGACTCATTGCAAGGCTGTCGAACAACTACACCAATTTAATGGGCAGACCATTGAGTTTTTTACCGGACTCGCGGTTATAAATGGCTCCGACGCGACAACCTACCAAGCACTGGACGTGACTCAAGTTAAGTTTCGCCAACTCACGGAAACTGAAATCGAAAACTACCTCAGACTTGAAACCCCCTACCAATGCGCAGGCAGTTTTAAATCAGAAGGGTTGGGAATCACTTTATTTGAAAAAATTACCAACACAGACCCCAATGCATTAATTGGACTCCCTCTAATAGAGCTCACTTCATTATTAAAGCGTTGCGGAATTTCACTGCCTTAAGCTATCAGCATTGCTGATACATTAATTTCTATCTCACCAGATAAGGAGAAACCCGTTTTTTTAACCAGGCCTGCATGCTTATCAAGTCATCAAAAGTCGCGACGGGCTGATAAGACTGCAAAACTTCCAAATCATGCACACCATGACTTAAAGCAACACGATCCATCCCAATAACTTGAGCCATTTTCATATCATACTTGGTATCCCCCACCATCACCGCTTGCTCAACACTCAAACCCAACGCCTCTAAAATTTGCTGCAACATTAATGGACTAGGCTTGGACTCAGCCTCCACCGGCGTGCGTGTAATATCAAAATAATCGGTATAGGCCAATTCAGTCAAAACATGATCCAAGCCCCGCCGACTCTTTCCCGTTGCAATGGCTAACTTAACGCCTGAGGATTTAAGACCCTGCAATAATACTTCAGCCCCCTCAAAAGGCATCATTGGTACCGACGATTGATTTAAAAAACACGCTGTATAGCTTTTTGCCATTAATGCAATGGCTTCATCTGACGCCTCTGGATAAAGGGATAAAATGGCTTTATCCAAACTCAAGCCAATAATTTGCTTAGATTCATCGTAAGATAAAATAGGTAACTGTGCTTGCTGCGCTGCCACCTGAATCGAGGCCACAATCCGTGCCTCAGAATTCATTAAAGTACCATCCCAATCAAAAATCACACATTGATATTGAGGTCTCATCCACCTTCACCCAATCGTTCCAAAACCGTTTTAAAATCTGAATGTAAAGGGGCTTCAATCTCCATCCATTGCTGACTGACCGGGTGTAAAAACCCTAATAACCGGGCATGTAAAGCTAGGCGCTTCATTCCGAGTCCACGCGCCACCTTATTGGCATCTCGATCACCATACTTATCATCCCCGACAACGGGACATCCTTGTGACAGAGCATGCACTCTTATTTGATGGGTTCGTCCCGTTTTTAGGCGTACCGAAACCAAATCATAATGATTAAACTGCTGCTGAACCTTAAAATAACTCACTGAAGGCTTGCCTTGTGAATCCACCTTTACCATCCGCTCTCCCGATTGCAGGGTATTTTTTAACAAAGGTAAATCCACTTTTTCAACGCCTTTAGGCCAATGCCCCTCTAGCAAAGCGAAATAGATTTTAGTCATTTTATTTTCACGAATGTCGGCATGCAATGCTTTTAAAACCGATGCTTTTTTGGCCAGCAAAATACACCCTGAGGTATCCCGGTCTAAGCGATGCACCAACTCTAAACGCTTTGCTAAAGGGCGCAATGCCCTAACCACTTCGATTAATCCCCATTGAATACCACTACCGCCATGCACCGCAACACCAGAGGGCTTATTAAGCACCATTAAATCGGCATCCTCATACAATATGGCTGCCTCAATGCGCTTCAACTGAGAAACGGGCACGTCTGACACCCTCTTTTCAGCAACCCGTATCGGCGGAACCCGAACGAGGTCCCCTTCACATAAACGGCTGTTCTGCTTAACCCGTCCCTTATTCACCCGTACTTCACCTTTGCGAATCACGCGATAAATTAACGTTTTCGGGACTGAGCGATAATGGCGCATCAAAAAATTATCTATCCTTTGGCCAACATCCTCGGAGGTTACTTCGATAAAACGCACACCTGACATACAACCACCTACATTCCGTTTTTTGGTTCCGAGTATAACGAAACCGATTTTGATCATTTCAATTGTGCGATATTGTAGCTTAGTTTTGCTAAAGCCGAATACCGATAAACCGCTTACCAGATTCGGACTAAATATAAAAATTGCATGGTGTGATTAGGAGTGGTATATTACCTGCGCATTAATTTAAATTTTAGATTTCTAAAACGCCTGTTTCAAAAGTGAAACACGCGTTAAAAATATTGTTAATCCTATAAACCAACAATATTTAAAAATTTTAACTTGAAGCACTACAAGTAACTATTTTAAGTAGATTAAACACTAAGGGTCGCAGCCGCCAAACAGCGACGTTCATAAGACGACTTCTTAGTCATACGAGAACCCAATTTAGCTTAAAACAAGAGTCACCTTAGAAATTAATTAGAAGCGCAATACCGCAACGCTAATTGGCTAAGAGCTTTCAAATACACCGCTTTGCAAGCTCGATAAAAAATACAGTCTCATATACTCGCAGCATTGACGCTTTCAAACCATAAAGCACTGACTCAATGCCTGACTGCAAAAGAAGCCGGAATACTCTTGTCTCGTCTTAACTCTCCGCAAAATCAGTTCTGGTAGGCTTCCTTATACTACATAACGAGAACTGCATGAAAAGAATGCTTATAAACGCCACCCAATCTGAAGAGGTGCGCATTGCCCTGGTTGACGGTCAAAAACTTTATGACCTTGATGTTGAAACCCCCGGCCACCAAAAGAAAAAAGCCAATATTTACAAAGGGACAGTCACTCGCATTGAGCCGAGCTTAGAAGCAGCATTTATTGATTATGGTGCTGAACGCCATGGTTTTTTACCTTTCAAAGAAGTCGCTGAAGAATATTACCCGGATGGCAAATCCGGCAGTCGATTGTCTATCAAAGACATCCTGACTGAAGGCCAAGAATTAATTATTCAAGTTCAAAAAGAAGAACGTGGCAACAAAGGCGCCGCGCTAACCACTCAAATCACCTTAGCCGGCCCTTATGTGGTGATGATGCCAAACAATCCTAAAGCAGGCGGCATTTCACGTCGCATTGAAGGGGATGAACGTTCAGAAACACGTGATGCCTTAAAGGATTTGGATATGCCTGAAGGCATGGGTCTGATTATCCGTACCGCCGGCGTTGGCAAATCCACTGAAGAACTGCAATGGGGCGTTAACTACTTAGTACAACTTTGGGAAGCCATCCAAAAAGCCTCCCAGGAAAATACCGCGCCCTTCTTAATTCATCAAGAATCAGACATCGTCATTCTCGCCATTCGTGACTATTTACGACAAGATATTAGTGAAATCATTATTGATGACATGCCGACCTATCAAAAAGCGCGCGAATTTGTTCAGCATGTTATGCCTCACCAAGTCTATAAGGTCAAACCTTATCAGGACACGATTCCGTTATTCACTCGCTTTCAAGTAGAGTCTCAAATAGAGACAGCCTATACCCGTGAAGTCATTCTGCCTTCAGGGGGGGCCATTGTGATTGATATCACAGAAGCGCTCACGTCTATTGATATCAACTCCAGTCGCTCAACCAAGGGTGGCGATATTGAAGAAACTGCTTATCACACTAATCTGGAAGCGGCGAGTGAAATCGCGCGTCAACTGAGACTCAGAGATATTGGTGGCTTGGTGGTCATCGACTTTATTGATATGCAATCCAATCGTCATCAGCGCGATGTTGAAAACCAAATGCGTGAAGCCGTCAAAACCGACCGTGCCCGTGTACAAATTGGCAAAATTTCTCGTTTCGGCTTGTTAGAAATGTCTCGCCAAAGATTACGTCCCTCTATCGAAGAATCCACCCAAATGGTCTGCCCAAGATGTAAAGGAACAGGCGTGATTCGAGGCGTACAATCTTTAGCCTTATCTATCTTGAGGCTACTCGAAGAAGAAGCGATGAAAGAGAACACCCGTCGCGTCATGGTACAACTACCCGTTGATGTTGCCACCTTCCTTCTCAATGAAAAACGTCATCAAATCATCAATATAGAAGATCGCCACCAGTTGCATATCTTGATCGTTCCAAACGAACACCTAGATACCCCTGATTATTTAATGGAAAGAACGCGCCATGGCGAGGAACTCTCACAAGAGTCCAGTTATAAATTAAAAGAATTTATCCATCCTGATTCAGACCAAATGAAAGAGCCGGCGCCTATTATCAAAGAAGAGCCTGCTATTAAAAATATGCAACCCGGTACACCGCCACCGGCGCCGGTAGCGATGACAAAACAACCAACTGAGGATAAACCTGGATTGCTGACCCGCTTATGGAAAACGCTGTTCGCCAGTGAATCAGAAGCATCCGGCAGAACAACGGAAGCAGAAGAACAGCAAAAGAAAGAGGCTCGCACAACCAGCAATAATCGAAATCGCAATCGTAATACCAACCGCAACCGCAATAATCGTCGTCGCAACTCAACGGACAGTGACGCTAATACTGACAAGCCGGATCAACAGCGTCGCGGCAAAACAAATGCTGATACCCCTGCGGAAGCGGCCGCATCACAAACGGATAGCTCAAACAGCGCCTCAACCAATGGTCGTCGTCGCCGTAATAATCGCAATAACCGCGATAATAATACAACCGCATCTAAGCAAAACGCCGCTAATAGACCAGCCAACACCGTTGAGAAAACCGTTGAAACTGTCACGGAAAAACCCGATACAAAAGAAGACCTCCCGGCAGAAGAAGGACAACACAAACCGCTTGAGTCGACGCAAACGCCTGAAAATCCGAATCAAAACAAAACACAAAGTTCAGAACGACCAAGACGTCGTAGCCGTTACAACACGCGTAGCTATAACAGCCGTCGTCGTAAACCCGAAGGCGCTGAAACCATGTCTATTCATTCATTAGAAACACCGCAAACGGTTAATTCGATCCCGAAAACAACCAGCAACGAAGCGTCTTCGCCTGACAAGCAACCAGAGATAAAACCAGCGAAGGCAAAGACATCCAAACCTGAAACGGCTGATGACACCCAAGAAGCAAAAGCGGTTGCTAAAGAAGAAACCGTCGAGTCATAATGCTCGATTTATGAATCAAAAACGGCCAGGCCTGGCCGTTTTTCTCTCTTTTTATGTCCCCAAGCGAGCCTTTATCTCCAGCAATAACCCATGTGATGCTGCGGTTACCAAATCAAATACATGATCAAAGCCTTGAGGCCCACCATAATACGGATCCGGCACCTCATCTTCGGGCACCTCATCTGCAAAATCTAAAAATAATTTTATTTTAGAATGGTGTTCAGGCAACGCCATCTGTTTTAAATCATCATAATTTGCATAATCCATTGCCAAAACATAATCAAAGGTCATTAAATCTCCCATATCTACCGGTCGAGAACGCAAATCCATCATATCAATTCCGCGATTTTGCGCAGTCTGAATAGCGCGCCGATCTGCCGTTTTTCCTTTATGCCAACTGGCGGTTCCAGCAGAGTCAATTAAAATATCCGCGACCAACCCCTCTTTTTCGACCAAATCTCTGAAAACGGCATGCGCCGTAGGAGAACGGCAAATATTGCCCAAACAGACAAAAATAACAGAAACTTTATGACTCATGTTCTTTTCTCTTTTACAATAGCAAGCTTCGATAAACCTTTATTCTAACCCACGGCCAAGCCAAATCTCAAATGTTAAACAACACTCCCCCCAAGCTTTCGTCTATTCCTTTTAACGCTGATTGGATACGCTATGAAGACGATGACCTACTGATTGTTAATAAACCCTCAGGGCTATTATCGGTTCCCGGGCGAACCTCCCCGCCTGAATGGAACCTACTGACACAGGTTCAAACCTATGCACCCGATGCAAGAATCGTCCATCGGCTTGATATGGACACCTCCGGCTTAATGGTGCTGGCTCGCAATCCACAAAGCCACAGAACGATCAGTCGTCAGTTTCACGATCGCCTGACTTATAAGCAATACCAGGCGATTTGCTTTGGCACCCCCTCACAATTACAAGGCGAGATCAAACTCCCTATGCGCTGCGACTGGCCGAACAGACCCCGGCAAATCATTGACTGTCGACAAGGCAAAGCCGCAACGACATTTTGGCAGGTTATTAACGTATATCATCAGGCTTTTGAAGTTGCCTTAACCCCTATCACAGGGCGTTCTCATCAACTCAGACTCCACATGAAAATGCTCGGGCACCCTATTTTGGGGGACAATTTATATGCTGCACACCAAGCTCTGAATGCATCCAGTAGGCTGTTATTGCATGCAAGTAAATTACATTTTATCCACCCAACCGCCCAGAAAGCCTTACAATTTGATTGCCCCTTGGATTTAAGTCAATTTTTAATGGCATGAATTCTGCTTGCTTATACTGCATAACTAAATGTAACCTTGTTGATAATTGACAGTGAAAGGATCTTAATCATGAGCGCAGATATGGAAAAAGACGATTTAGCAACCCAAGAAATGTTAAAGATGATGAGCGAAGATGGCGCTGCGACTGAAACCGATGAGACGGATGACCTACTCAATGCCTTAGATGAAGTCGAAATGGAATCGAATGAAAACGATTACGAGGATGAAGTCGATGATACTGAAAATGATCAAACCATTGAAATAGAAGATGACTTTGATGAAACCCTTACAGATCAACCAGGCGATGACCCAGCCGCTGAGGAACCCATTCAAGAACCAGAAATGGCGTCACAGAATGATCAACTTGAAGATATTTTGGCAGAAACCGATTCACAACTCAAAGCGGATAACGACGAGATAGACAAAGATGAGGACACAACGGCTAACGATATTGAAGCCGCAACCGCTGAAGCTCAAACAGATGTTATTGACGATGAAGATTCGAATATGGAAATCGAAAGCACCTTAGCTGACAACCTTGAATCAGATGACCCGTCTGACTTAGAAGCCCTCTCGGCCTTAGAGCCTGAAGAAGATGATAGCCTTGACGACGATGTTGAAGCGGTCGATGCGAATCAGGCCACTGATAAAGTAGAGTCGTCAACAGCGTTAGAAATAGAAGATCAACCTGCAACCGAACAGGCATCTGCAAACAATACTGAAACAGATCTCGATCCCCGCATCACTGAAGGCGAAGAGGCAATTGAAGTCGATTTACCCAATGAAACGGCTCCAAACGAAGACGATCAACCCGTGCAAAATCCGATGATTGATCAAGCAACCAGCTCAATTGACACCATGGAAGAAGCCATTTCAATTGATTCTGAAATACAATCCATCAGCCAGGAAGTTTCAAAAACGGCTCAAGAAGCAACTCGGCTGGCAATTTCGGTCGCAAAACAAGCACAAGTGTCTGCGGAAAAAACCCAACAAGCGATTGAGGAAACTTTCCGTGCTACAGAAAAAGCATTTGAAGCGGCCAAAAGTGCAGGATACAGCATTGACTATCCAACCGATGAAATCAACGATTCATCAGAATCTTTACAAGCCAAAATTGAAGAAATTAGAAACCGTAACCAAACATTAAAAAATCAAAATCAACGACTTAAAAACCGCATTGAATCGATGAAGCAACAATAAAGGCAAGACTATGAGTGATACGGCTGACGATTTATTAAATGAATTATCACATCTAAACGAGGCGACAGATGAAATGGAGCGACAAGTGGCTTCAGCTTCCTCTAAAAAAGCGGATCTGAAAAAAAATAGTCAAAAAGCTGCCTCTATCGATGCCGTCACGGTTGCATTGGAGGCGGCTAAAACTGCACATATGGCTGCGGAGCAAAGTCAACATGCAGCAGAAAAAGCCATCAATCTTGCACATGAACAAAAAAATCAAATTGTTGAGTTATCTGATGCCAATATTGCTTGGCGACAATCTTTGAGGAGTGCCAGCAAAGATATAAAATCCGCTCGCAATGCCGTTTCGGTGATGATGAGTGTCACGATCACTGCCAGTTTGGCAACCATCGGCGGATTAGGCTGGATGCTGTACAGCCTTAATACACAATACGATCAATTAAAAGGCGATGTTTTAGATATTATTACCACCGAAAATACTCTATTCAATAAAAATCTGACACTCAAAGTAGACCAACTCTCTTCCCTTATTGAAGCCTTAGCCAGTGATATTCAACGGGTAGCACAACAACCTTCCCCCCTTGCATCGAAAACAAATACACTGACAGACAGCTCCCCAAAAGGGGATGCTGAATCATTCCCCAACCTTATTGAAGAAATCCAAGCTGAACCCAAAGCCGTGACAGCAGAAGCCCAGAGCACTCTTGAAACTGCCGCATTAGTCGCGGAAAAATCAGCTCCGTTACCGGTAGAGGAACGGGTAGACCATAGCGAACAATTAGCAAAAATAGAAGCCCTTATCCAAAAGGTTATCTCGGAACAACAAAAACTTCACGCCAGCGCCTTATCGAAAATCGCTCAACTTGAAACCTTAGCTAATCGCGTCGAACCAACGACAAATATGACCCAGAATCAACAGCCAAGCTTCAATCAAAAACAAATAGCGCAACTTAACGCTATTGCCACTGATGCCAATAATCAACAACAACTCCTAAAAGAGATTCTTAACACACTTAAGTCACAACCCAAACCAAGCAAGCCAGCCAAAATTGAAATTAAAGATCGGTGGCCAGAACAACAAAGTGCGTTCAAAAAGTTAACTGAGCAAATTTATGCCATACAGCAAAAACAGGATCTGCTCGTCAGCAAAGTAGAAACCTTGGAAGCATTAAATAATGAAGTGCTGTCACAACCTAGACCTTACAGCTACCGATCACCAGATCTTCCGATTAAAACCCTTGAAGATAAACCCTAAGCGCATATTGAGAACGCTGAAGGTTCAATAATTTATTTACAACCTTTGCAGGAGAGGGATGCGATCGAAAAATTTTCTCGCATTTTAATTCGGGCATCCATCTCACGCAAAGATCTCATTTGGTTGACTGCTGCTGTTGAGGGGCGAGAATTTGAATCAGTTCTTTGGCAGGCGCATAACCCGGAATACGCTCACCCGTATCGAGTATTATATTTGGCGTCCCATTGACTTCAAAACGTTGCCCTAACTCTAAATGTGACCCTACCGGGTGATTACATTTTTTCGCCACAACCGCTTCCCCTGTCATCGCTTTATCCATCGCCTGACGGGCATTGTCTGCACACCAGACTGCAGCGGCCTTACGAAATGCTTCCGAACCGACCCCTGCCCGCGGATAAGCCAAATAGCGCACTTCAATACCGGCTGCATTCAATGCTGGAATTTCTCGGTGTAATTTTTGACAATAGGGACATTCTATATCGGTAAATACGGTGATATTTCGCAAAGTTTTGCCCTTGGCGGGATAAATTAACATCGTCGTTTTATCCAAATGCGACAAGGCATTTTTACGCACCTCATTACTGGCCGCTTCTGTTAAATTTTGTCGTGTTTCCAAATCAATGAGACTGCCATTTAATAAATACTGACCATCTTCAGACATATAAAGTACCTTGGTATCAATCGTAACCTGATATAGCCCCACTATCGGGCTGGGTTTTATACTCGCAGCGGGTGCACCCGGAACCAACTGGTTCAAACGCTCTTGAATAGCTGACTTTTCATTTGCCATTGCTGAGTTCACCCCACCCATGAACAATACCACGCCAAACGCTAATAAAATCTGTCGAAACAAGGTCATAAAAATTCCTTTAAAAATCGGTTAATAGAGACCTTTGTCAGAGAGGGACGCGAAACAAAAATATAGCGGAATTATAACCATTTTTATTCGGGACGCCATCTTGCACAAAGGACTCTAATCAGCTAAAACGGATATTTTAGCCGGGTTTGATGGTCACACACAGTAATTTAAGCTTTTAAGAACAAAATTCACAAACGTTGCACTTTAGCAGGATTAACCGCGGGGATGATGTTGTTGATGAATTTTTTGCATTCGAGCCTGAGCAACGTGAGTATAGATTTGTGTTGTCGACAGGTCGGCATGACCCAACAATAATTGCACTGTTCGTAAGTCCGCACCATGATTAATCAAGTGGGTTGCAAAGGCATGGCGCAAACTGTGAGGCGATAAATTAACATCAATGCCGGCAATCATTGCTAATTTTTTAATTCGATGCCAAAGCGTCTGACGCGTCATCGTTCGTCCAATCCGAGAAACAAATAAGCTATCGATCCATTTACCAACGGGAACAAGGGCAGGCCTGGCGGTTTTTAGATAGTTTTCTAAGGCCTCAATCGCCATTTCTCCCAAAGGGACAATACGCTCTTTATTCCCTTTTCCGGTCACCTGCACCAAACCGGCAGAGAGATTTAACTGTTCAAATGGCAAACTCACAACTTCTGAAACTCTTAAACCGGAAGCATACATTAGCTCCAAAATTGCCTTATCTCGACATCCTAAAGGGGTTTGTAAATCAGGCGCTCGCAATAAAGCGTCAACTTGCGCTTCCGAAATCACTGTAGGAATCGATTGAATTAAAGCCGGTGCCTTTAATAGCGCCACAGGGTCTTCTGCTGAGGGATTTTGCAGGCACCAATATCGGTAAAAGCGTTTTAACGAAGATAAACTACGCGCAATGGAACGGGCGTTGGTTTGTCCTAAGTGTTTTTCTAACAAAAAAGATTCTATTTGCTCGGTGCTCGCCTGACTTAAATCAACGGGCAATACTTTCTGAACCGCCTTTAAATCGCGTTCATAAGCCGCTAAGGTATTGTCACTTAGGCCTTCGTTAAAACGACAGTAGTCAATAAAGGCACGGATTTCCGGCGTGTTTTTTAAGGTCATAGGCAAAGTATAGCGGATTCCGCGGGAAAATATCCAGCCGCATATCAATGCATAAAATTGGCGTGGTAAAAACAAAAAAGCACCCACTTGGGGTGCTTGATAACGGTAAAGCCTTTAAAGACTTATTTTACTTTTTCTTTAATACGCGCCGCCTTACCAGACAAGTCACGTAGATAGTAAAGTTTCGCGCGACGAACATCACCACGACGTTTCACCTCAACTGAGTCGACTAAAGGACTATAGGTTTGAAACGTACGCTCAACCCCGACACCGTGTGAAATCTTACGAACAATAAAAGAAGAGTTTAAACCCCGATTTTTCTTAGCAATTACAACCCCTTCATAGGCCTGTAAACGCTCATTGGTACCTTCTTTTACTTTTACTTGAACAATGATGGTATCTCCTGCATTAAAATCAGGCAGGGTTTTAGTCATTTGTTCAGCTTCAATACGTTTAATAATATTGCTCATTGCTAAGCACTCCAAAATAAATCAGCCCATTTGGCTGAAGTGAATATTATCCAACAAGTAACAGACACACTGCCAGAGGTTGAATCCAAATTGTTATTGAGTCCTCAAGAAAACTCGATTGCAGCTAATCTGCATCTACTGATGCTTGATAAACTGCAAAAAGATCAGGCCGCTTTTGCTGCGTCCTGAGCAATTTTTGCTGGTGTCGCCAGGCGGCTATTTTAGCGTGATTACCCTGCTGTAAAACATCAGGAACGCTCAGACCATCCACTTCTACCGGTCTCGTGTAGTGTGGACAATCTAACAAGCCATCCGCAAACGAATCCTGCTCGGCTGACTGGTCATGCCCTAATGCACCCGGAATTAACCGAATCAACGCATCCATCAACATCATCGCAGGCAACTCTCCGCCACTCACGACAAAATCCCCGACACAAACTTCCTCATCCACATAATGCGTAATAAAGCGTTCATCAATGCCTTCATAGCGGCCACACACCAACGTTAAATGGTCATAAGCTTGCAACTCGATCAACTTCTGCTGTGTTAAGGGCGCACCCTGAGGAGACAAATACACGACGCGACCGGGTTGCGACACTGCTTGGTTAATGGCATCCACCGTTTTTTTCAACGGGGGATACATCATCACCATACCCGGACCTCCGCCATAGGGCCGATCATCCACTGTTTTGTGGCGATCTTCTGTAAAAACGCGAGGATTCCAAGTATTCAGCTCAAATAATTGTTGTTGGTAAGCCCTGCGAGAAACACCGGAAGCCGTTAAGGCTTCAAACATTTCAGGAAACAGGGTGACCACATCAAAGCGAGTCATTGTCTTCTTCTAACGTCCAATCTACTTGGATGGTCTTCGCTTTGACATCCACATCCAAAATAAATTTATCCATTACAAATGGAATTAAAACTGATCCAATACCGGTTTCATCGGTTTTCAAGACTCTGAGTACATCATGCGCACCCGTCTCCACCAACTCCGTTACTTTGCCAATTAAAGTGCCATCCGGCAATAGGACTTGGCAACCGATTAACTGCATCCAGTAATAGCCTGAATCACTTTCCGGTAACTGCTCAGGCAGTATCGCGATTTCACAGCCCATAAAGGTTCTTGCGATTTCTCGATCGGTAATGCCGTCCAATTGCGCAACGACCAATTTACCACCCTGCTGGGTGCGTCCCTCTATTACTTCAAAAGATTGCCAAGTTTGATTAACCTTAACCAACCAAGGTGAATACTTCAAAATATTTTGACGTGGATCCGTATGTGAAAAAACCTTGACCCAGCCTTGAACACCATAAATACCGTTAATTTGTCCCAGTATTATTTTGTCATCATTAACTGAAGACATCAGCATGCTCGGTTAGGGAAGTTAAAGTCAATTACTTGCTTAAATCTTTTATCAACTTGCGGACACGCGGGCTTAGTTGCGCACCTTGTGCAACCCAGTGTTCCACTCTCGCCGTATCTAAACGAAGAGGCTCTTCCTGACCACGGGCAGTGGGGTTATAAAAGCCCAACTGTTCAATAAAACGACCATTGGTACTGTTGCGTTGATCTGCAACCATGACACGATAGTAAGGGTTCTTTTTGGCGCCACCACGGGCTAAACGAATTACAACCATTTTGCTCTCCAATCTAAATAAGGCGATAACAGGAAATCCTGCTAACAAATTCTTCTACTAAGGGACAAACACCCCTTGATTTTGACCCTAAATGCTTAACGGAATTTAGGAAAGGCGGGATTATACTAAAATAATTCGATGTTTTCAATTTTTTCAGCGCATTAGCGCACTATTCAGTGCTTTCGGAATGATCGACTTCAGAAGGGGTCTTTGTGACAGGTTTTAATAAAGCGCTGCCTTCAGTGACCGCTAATAAATGCTCGGGGAGTTCTTTTTTGGTTTTGCCCGCCAAATCCTTCAGCATTTCAGCTTGCCTGACCAAATTACCATTCCCGCTGGACATTTGCTTAAACGCCTGTTGATAGCTGTTTTGAGCTGAATTCAGCTGTTTGCCAACCCTTTCGAAGGTCTCAACAAACCCAACAAACTTATCATGAACCTCTGCGGCTCGCTTAATTAATTTAACAGTGTGTTCCGATTGCCGCTCATAACGCCATAATTGTTCAATGGTTTTTAGCGTGGTAAACAAAGTGGTGGGGGTTACCACGGCCACCCTTTTGTCAAATGCCTGCTCAAAAATGGCTGATTGATCTTCAATCGCCATCATATAGGCGCCTTCTATCGGAATAAACATCAACACAAAATCAGGGGCATTCAACCCCTCAATATGATCATAGCGCTTATTTGATAACGCCTGTATGTGTTTACTTAAACTCTGTATATGCGCTTTAACTTGCCGATTTTTTTCAACCTCATTTTCCGCATTTAATGCCGCTTCATAATTTAATAACGACACTTTTGAATCAATGATCACCTGCTTATTATCCGGCAAGTTTATAATGACATCGGGGCGTAATCGCTTACCATCGGCTTGGGTAAAGCTTTTTTCTGATTCAAACTCAATGCCCTCTCGTAATCCTGAAGACTCAAGCAGCTTATGTAAAATTAACTCTCCCCAATTGCCCTGTAACTTTTGATCGCCTTTCAATGCTTTGGTTAAATTTTTCGCCTCCACACTCATGGTCTGATTCAATTCACGTAGCGCTTTCAATTGTTCCGTCAAAGAGGCTCGCCCTTCCAAATCCTCTTTATGAACATGTTCTATACGCGCCTTAAACTGTTCTAAAGTCGCTTGCATAGGCTGCACCAATCCATTAATGGCTTCTTTGCTTTGCAACCCCATTTGTTGCTGCTTCTGTTCTAAAATTTCGTTTGAAAGTACCTTAAACTCTTGCGTCAGCGTTTCCTTAGCCGACTGAAGCAAAGCCATTTTTTCATCGGCACTTTTTCGCTCTGCATCTAAACGACTGTTCACGCTTGCTAATTCAGACTGCGCTTGGTTCAGCTGATCATTTAATGCACGATAATCTTGTTTCGCCTCATCTAATTGTTGATGAAGTTTTTCCAGTTGTTGAGATTGTTGTTTAAATTCACCTTGCAGCGGATATAAAGTAGCAAGTTGCTCCGTTAAGCGCACATTTTCCTGCTGCAATTGTTGGTTTTGCGCGTCCAAAACGGCCAGGCCTGGTTGTTTTTGGCGCCATTGTCGATTTTCTCGATACTGAATCGCCCCCCAAATAAGCGCGAATCCCAAAGCCAGAGGCCACAGCCAGTCCATTATCATCATGACCGACATTATGGATTCTCCTTATCCAAAGTTTGCAGGGTCGCAATGGGCTTTTTTGCGGGCAGTTCTTTTGTCAATTGATAATTTTTAATCCATTGCTTTTTATCAGGCAAATAGGTTTCACCAACAGGAATCAAAATTGATTGCCCCGCCACGGATAATTGTGCTTGTATCGACAAATTCGATTGGCTGTCGACTTTATAGAAACGTTGATTAATTCGCACTAATTGATCGCCATTAGGCAATAACACCACTGCCGAGACACTAACCGGTTTCGGTTTTATCTTTGGTTTTTTGGCCGCATTTGACGGAGGGTGCTGAACCTGAGCAGTCTCCATCAATTTTTTTTGGATTGTCGGATCCTGCTTTGCCGTTTGTTTATTTAAATACGCATTCCTGGCTGTTTCCACCGCTTCTCTTTGCATTGGCGTGAAAAATAACCGCTGTAAGTCCTCCGGCGCTGCCCATACCGGTTGCCAACTCGCCAATACACCAATCATCAACAGTCCTATTAAAATCGTTCCCTTAGTGTTCTGCATTTGCATCTATCACACCTTTAAATGGATTGGGTTTGGCTTCAAATAGTAAAATGGCACATTCTAAAAACAGTTGCGGCTTTTCCGCAACAAAAAGAGAAGCCCCACGCTCGGTTGGTAACTTTGACAATTGGCAAGACTCAACCAGGAATAGTGGTGTAATCTGTTCAGACAAATACTCAACCAGTTTCAATAAGTCGCTGTCTAAGTGCAATCCCGCACGAATATTGAGTCGAGTGTAATAAAATATCTCTTTTTTAATCTTCATGCCCTCGAGACGATCTGCTGTTAACAGTTGCTCTGGTTCAAACTGAATGGTAAAAGGCTGCATCACCAAGCGTTGTTGAATATCGAGCAAACCATCGACCCATTGCACACGATTTTGTTGGTGTACCAGCCCAAACTGCATCAATTGTTGATACTTTTGACCATATTTCAAGAATAACTGCTCTTGCTCTCTTAAAAATTCAACCTGTCGAACCAAATTATTCAGTTCAGCTTGCTGCTGTTGCACCGCGAGCAACAATTGTGTTTTTTGATGTTGCAACAGCCAATTTGTCAACCCGAGCACCGTTATCGCCATCAACAATAAAATCAAAGGCCACTTACCATAACGCGCCAATAAAGATTGATCTAACCCAAACACCTATTGACCATCCTGTTGTGATTGAGATTGCCCATGCCATTGCAAAGTAATCATAAACGGCAATGCCTTAACCAGTTGAACACTCTCGCCTTCAACTTGCAGTGACTTTTGTAAATTTCGATCTAGCGGTTCTTGTGTTAGCGTCACCTCTACATTGCCAAGCCGATGTAAAGCGGCAACAAAATGATCGACCCATTCAACGGGCTGCTGATAACTCTGATCAAATGGAAAAACCCACCCCTTCAATTCTGCCATGACGGCTGGCGAGTCCAATTTATTGACTTTTTGCCAGTGTAAACTGTCTACTAAAATATGCGGGTGTAGTGCCACAATTTCACTCAACCTAACCATGTCTAAACCAGCCAATTTGCGGGTCTGGCTAGCGATAATCAATTCAGAAAACTCAACGGTTGCCTTAACATCCTCCGCATCATAGGGCAATTTTATGTCACTTTGTAAGCGTTGTTTCTCGGAAATAAGGTGTATTTTTTGTTCATCAAACAATGACTGTTTCTCACTGAGCCAATAAAACTGAACGGCTTGCGCGATCAACAAAGCCAAGCCAAAAATAACAACACCAACCCAAGATACCGTTAAAATAGCTCGGCTTAGCGCCAATAACCGATGTTTTCTAACATAATCCCAATGATAAAAAGAAGCCGGGTGATGCTTAAGCGCCAACTCAGATAATGCATGAATCTCCACCCCATCATCGCTGCTAGCAGATAGTTTTAACAACTCAGCGAAACAGCCTTGTTTCGCAAACCAGGTTCCCGCCTGCCAACTTGAATCAGCAATCGTCTGTTGATAATAAGACACCAGGTCAGCTTCTGCTTCAGATAAGAGACTTAAATAAACAAAGCTCAATGGCAAACGATAGGCTAATAGCTTTTGGTTATATAAATACTTAATGGCAACTTGTATTTCACGTTTTAATTGCTGATAAATTAAAGGTTCTGATTCCAGCTCATCATCGAGTGTCACCGAACGGCTAATGCGTAACTCACCTGCCAAAAAAAACAACTGGCGAAACCGAAAAGTATCTTCTCTCACAACCAGCATCAATGGCATTTTTAACTGTTTATTGGCAATTTTTAATCTGGGCGCTAACTGTTTAAAAAATAAGGTTTGCAATAAAAATGCATGAGAATAGAGATGGGTGACAGATAATTGATGCGCTTCCAATAATTCTAAAAATTGAACCAAAGCCGGTGATTTTAAAATACTGGCCACCAGTACAAGTTGCTCATTTCGACTACCGGATTTTTGGAAAATCGGTAACCATTGACAATGCACAAACAAACCACCATTGGTTTTTGCTTTTGAAATTAAGCGCTTTTCATAAGCGCCCTTTTCCCAAGGCAGTAATTTTGGCACCCACTCATATTGCAGATTTTCGTCAATAAAATCGAATATAATTTGAAGGCTGACAGACTTTGATAAACCGCTGACAAACTTCTCAAGTTCGTCTTCATTTTTCCAGTCAACCCTTTCAGGCAAATGCACGCTTCCTTTGGAAGGTTGCACAACCAGCAACACGTCATCTTTTACATAAAGGATCAATTTCATTAGGTTACCTGAGAAATGGTGTCATATACCGGGCCCAGAACAGCCATCATCACCCAACCGACCACAATCGCCATAATGACCGTTAACAACGGTTCGATAGCCGGCTCAATTTTATCAATCATATCTTTGGCTTCTTGCTCATAATATTCGCTCACATTATGCAACGCATCGTCCATATTACCACTTTGCTCACCCACCTTAACCATACGGATTGCCATAGAGGGAAAAAACTCGGTTTGCGTATAGGCTTTGTAAATCATTTCCCCTTCTTCAATTAAGCGAATGGATTCATTAATACGCTGTTCTAAATCAGCATTTTCAGTCACCACCGATGCTAACCGCATACTGGCGTTGAAATTCATCCCTGCTCGATACATCACAGCGAGTGCGCTGGCAAATCGGGCGATTTTCAAGTTATATAAAACCTTACCAATCACCGGTAATTTAAAAATAAAGCCATCAAACTGGACTCGGAATTGCGTTGATTTCTTGAGCCACCATTTCAAAATAAACACCACAATAAAAGGAAATAAAAGCATTTCTAAAATATGATGCTGCACAAAATTGGACGTCGCAATTAATGAGGTGGTGGCAAAACTCAGTTCGCCGCCCATTTCTTTAATAAACCCCAATAATTCCGGCACCACAAACAACATTAACAACATCACGACGCTCAATACGACAGTACCGACAATCGCGGGATAGATCATCACTTTTTTTGCCTTGGACACCAAGCTTTCTTCCCACTTTAACATCGATTCCAAATTTGACAATACCTGGTCTAATTGCCCGGTTTTCTCGCCTACAGCGACCAATGAGATATAGACTTTTCCAAATATTTTTTCATGCTCTCGCAACGCCTCGGCAAATTCAGCCCCGCCTTCCATTGACTCATAAATGGAGGCAACAATCTCTCGAACAGCAACATTTTCATAGGTTCGTTTTAAATCGTCTAATATATCCATTAATGGCACACCCGCCTTCAGCAATTGCCGAAACTGTGACGTTAAGATAATTAAATCGCGGCGTTTGACCACTTTTCTTTTGAACGAAAAATGAAATAATGTCGATTTTTCTTTTAGCGCAATGATCTCAATATGGGCTTCACGAAGGCGCTGCTCTAAATCCAGTTCATTGGCAGCTTGCATCTCCCCTCGAACCCGTTTGCCTTGCTGATTAATGCCTTGATATTGATAGTTTGGCAAACAACACTCCTAAACCAATTCGGTTAAATCGACAATACGACTAATTTCTTCCAGAGTGGTTTCTCCGGCGCGAACCCGTCGTAAAGCATTATGTAACATAGACGTATAGCCCTGTTCAAGGGCTTTCTCTAACATAGCATGCTGTGATGCTTGGCCTAACAACATATCATCCAATTCCTCATTAAACCTCAGCGTCTCCAGAACCGCTAAACGTCCTTTAAAACCGACGCCACCACACAAATCACACCCTTTTGCTTTATACAAAACCACTTGCTCATTATCATTAAAGCCGACCAATTTTTTTTCAAAGGCATCGGGTTCATAAGGCTCTCGACAGTGCGGACACAAGCGTCGCGTTAGACGCTGCGCCATGATACCGATAATATTACCTGACAAAATAGAAGGTGAAATACCAATATCTAACAGTCTCGGAATGGCTCCAATGGCGGAATTGGTGTGCAACGTTGCAAACACCTGATGCCCGGTCATCGCCGCTCGTAAAGCCATTTCTGCCGTTTCACCATCGCGAATTTCCCCAATCAAAATAATATCAGGGTCTTGTCGCATCAACGAACGTATGCCTGCTGCAAAGGTCATGCCGATTTCTTCATTAATAGCCGTTTGGCGAATTCGGTTCATTGGATATTCAACCGGATCTTCCAGAGTCATAATATTCACCCCCTCGTCATTCACTTCATTTAACATTGAATACAAGGTGGTGGTTTTACCAGAGCCGGTTGGCCCGGTCACCAATAAAATACCGGTTGGCCTAGACATCATCAACCGCAATTCACGAAGACTGTGAGGATCCAACCCTAAGTCATCTAAAGGGATAATCCCTTTATCTCTATCTAAAATACGTAATACAAAATTTTCGCCATGCGACCCGGGTAAGGATGAGACCCGAAAATCAATTTCTCGGCCATGCACTAACAAATCCATGCGCCCGTCTTGTGGCATTCTTTGGTCGGTTAAATCGAGATTGGACATCACTTTCAATCGAACCACCAATGCCGACCAAAACGACTTATGCAACAAACGGATTTGCTGCAAAACGCCGTCGATACGATAGCGAATTCGAATGTAGTATTCCTCGGGTTCAAAGTGAATATCAGAGGCTCCTTTTTTGACCGCATCGGTCAAAATATTATCCACCAATCGCACCATCGGTTGAGAATATTCAGTCTGTTCTCCCGACAAAAAAACTTCAGCTTGACCCGTTTCTAATTCACGAATAATGCCATCAATCGATAATTCATAACCATAAAAATGGTCAATCGCATATTGAATTTCATTCTCGACCACCAACACAGGTTCAAGATAAAGTGAACGCTTTATATGTCGTTTAATTTTATCCAAAAGTAAAATATCATCCGGACTGGACATGGCAATTTTTAAATGATCGTCAGTCAAGCTAATCGGCATCACCAGATGCGTGCGGGCAAAGGACTCGGAGATTAACGCTAAAGCAGCCCCATCTGGTAGTACGCCTTTAAGCGACATAGATGAAAACCCAACCACATCGCCAATAATTTCACGCGAAACTTCCGCTGACAAAAACCCTAAGGTAATTAAAACCTCGCCCAGTTTTTTGCCGGATATTTTTTGTTCTTTTAATGCGACTCTCAGTTCATCTTGAGTAATATAACCTTCATCAACCAATTTATCGCCAAATAGCTGATGTTGACTCACCGAACTGTCTCCACCAGATATTGGTTAATGGCTAATAGCCTCGACTTAATTTGCTGTTGAAGCCGAGGATTGTCATCACGCGTTTTAGCCAGTGCCTGCTCATAGTAAGTCTTCGCCAAATCATACTGCCCCAATCGATCGAGCGATACCGCTAAATTATGCGCATAATGGCCATTTTCAGGGGCTAATTGGTAGGCTTTAAAATAATATTTTTGAGCATCGACCCAATTTTGATTACGTGCGAACTGATGACCCAACGCCGAGGATAAGGGGGCTGCTTTCGGGAAACGCTGCATTAAATCTTGTAACTTTCTAACAATACCCACCTCATTATTCATTGAAGCTTGCAAGCTCGCTTCCGCAATTAACGCATCTGCATTATTCGGGCTTGCTTTCAAAATCTTTTGATACAGTCTTAACGCTTTTTGCGACTCCCCTTTTTTGGCAGCCGTTGCCGCCAAACCAAACAAAACCGGTAAACTTTCCGGATCGGCCTGATAGGCTTGTTGATAATAAGACTCAGCCGCTGCGAAGTCTCCCTTGCGATAGGCTTGATAGCCATCATAAACTTCGGTATTTGGCTTCAAAGCTTCAATATGCAATTTAGGGTTGCTCGCAGCGGTTTTTTGTAACGTCTTGCCGGCGGCAAGGTGATTGTTTCGATCCGCATTGGCATCAGGCGTTTTTTTATCTGGTTTTGCTATTTTTTTGACAGGCACTTTTGTTGAATTTTTTACGGTCTCTTCCGCTAACTCTTTTGCCATTTTTTGACCCGCCGTCAGCTTTTCGGAATTCGCTTGTTGATGATTTGCTGAATCAGCGTCCAGCACACTATTAGTCATGGGGGACGTATCGCCAGATTGCTGAACAGATTGATCTTGCTGCTGTAAGGATTGCGAAGCCTTAAGGACGGTATTATCCTCACCGGAAGAAGGTTTGTTAACGGGCAAGGTCTTTTGGGTGAGGGACTGATAAGGTCGTAAGGCTTGATCCACTAATAAGGCTTCACGCTCATAAACGGTTAACCCATAATATCCCAACCCCACCACCACAAGCACAGCGAGCAACCCCCACCAATGTTTGATTGAAAAAACAGCATTATTTGTTTTTGGGGATAACGTCGTTTGCAACACATTTTGCATCCGCGCTTGATCTTCTTTAACAGAAGAATCGGATTGTTGATACCCGGGGATTTGATCCAAACTCCATTGTTCTGACTGCGTTGAGTCCGTTGGCGCATGACCAGAACCCCCAGATTCAGCACGCCCCGGAGAGGCTGTGGCATCAGGCTCGGCTTGCTGATCAGTAACCTTTAGAGACAAATCGGCTGATGGCGAATCCCCCTCATTTAATGCTAAGCTGGTTTCTAAATCCAAACGCGGTTGCGATTGCGACTCAACGTTATCTCCGGCCATTTTCAAGACATTGAATTCAGTGTTCTCCACACTCGTTGACAAGTCGTCTTGCTCAATGGCTTCGGTCTTGTTCTGAAGGTTCAAAACTGCGTTAGGGGTTTCTTTGACAGGGGTATTATCACTTTGATTTAAGGCGCCATGAGGTTTTTCACCCGCCATTGACCCTTTCGGCTGAAGTTCAGGTGAATTCGGGGCTTCATCTGTTGCTGCTGACAAATCGCTCATCGATGAGTCTGCTGCTTCAGAGGGCTCACTTTCATCGGTTAAAGGCGCTATATGTGCTTCGTTAAGTGGGTCTTCTATTGTGATGTCGTCGACAAAATTCAAATCGACCCCCTCATTCAAATGCGCTGATTCTTCTTTTTCATCTGCTAAAGGAGACACCGCCATTTCTGGCGAAGCATCCATTCCTTCAGCAAAATTAAGTTGAAAAGGGGATTGTTTCGGCTCGGTATCGGATGATAAGGACGGACTCAGGTCACGACCGGCAGTGCGTTCATCTTGATCAACTTTTACAGGAGAACCTTTTAATGACGCGCCACCTTTTTTTTGTTTTTCTTCTGCAGCTTTTTTTAGGGCAGCTAATAATGCACTCATATCAATTAATTGCTTTGGGTTTGCATAAAGGGTTTGAGCCCTTGTAAATCGCCATGATTCACATCCGGGTTATAAACGATAATAGGACGAATGAAAATAATCAGCTCTGATTTCGTCACCCGATCATCACGATACGAAAAAAGGTCTCCTAACCAAGGAATTTGACTTAACCCGGGTATACCCGTCCGACTCTTATCGTTGGTATCTTGAATTAACCCGCCAATAATGGCCGTTTGGCGATTTCGCAACCTCAGCACGGAATCCATCTCCCTTTCCTGAATAATCGGTACTTGACTGACCACATTCTCACGGGCGAGATCTGGGTTAGGATCATTCACATACCCGACAATTCGGGACAAGGTTGGCCGAATATTTAAAGAAATTTCATCTTCACTGATAAAAGGAGTGACGTGCATCATAAAACCAACCGGAACCGTATGGACAGTGGTTTCAAAAGTAGTGATACCGGCACTCGTTGCGGTTGCGGTTTCGCGATTGACATCAACCGTAAAATAGACTTCATTATTGACGACCTTTAATAAAGCCGCTTGATTATTCATGGCCATAATTTTAGGACTGGATAGCACCTTGGCATCGCCAAATTGCTGTAACATTTTAATGCCTAAGTTAAAGTTCCAATCCCCTAAACTCGACACATTGACTGAAAAGTTTGGATTGGTTGATAAATTGGTTCCCAATAAATTTTGGCCAATATCTGACGTTCCCTGCGCCGTGGATTTGAGAGCGCTCCAATCCACACCCGCTTGATACTGGTCGCTCAACTCCACCTCTATGACCGTCGCCTCAATTAAAACCTGCTTATTGGTTCGGTGTAAAATGGTTTGCAAATAACGTTGAATTTGTTGATGTTGGTTGTCCGTGGTATAAACGGTCAACATTCCCGCTTCTTTATTGGTCATCACATTGGTAAGCACCGAAGATTGCTCACCCTCAGTCGATGTCGCCTCTTCAGCGACATCTGTATTGGCGGTATCAGTTGTTTGTGTTGAAGCCGATTGGTTTTCGAGCCGAGCCATCGCAGAAATATTGGTTTTTAAGGTTTGCCAAAAATCATGGGTTGCCGAAGACTCCAATGTAAATTTGCTGGCATCCTCACCCGAACTGCTCGCTGTTCCGGCGACATTGCCAACAGACATTTTCATCACCGTTAAATCATTTATGTGTTTAACGACATTAACATAATCAATTTCATAACTTTTCCAAAAGGGTTGATCTAAGCGAACCTTTATCGTATTGCCGACCACTTCATAAATAGCCCCCACTTGTTGAACAACGCGTTGCATAATAGGCTCTAAAGGTTGGTCAATGGCATTAATGGATATATTGCCTTGCACATTAGCGGCCAAGTCGAGTTGCATACCGGCATCCTTGGCTAAATTAAATAATAAATCACCCACCGGCACATCAATCGCCGAAACGCTATAGCGTTTGGGAGGGGTGAATTGACTCGGGTCAATATTAATCGCTTCCATGGTCACTAAATCAGGAATGGACGCTATACTCTCCCCGGAATCTGCTAGCGATTGCTCAGGCGACAAATGTCCCTTCACCTCAAATTGCTTGGCGACTTTGGGAGCCAAAGGCTCTCTTTTAACCGATTCCGCGCCACTACAACCAATCAAAAGCGTCACGATTAAAAAAACACCAAAGCCCATGCTGACTTTAAAAAATGGGAATATTTTATTCATAGATACTGTTTTCAATTAAAGGTTATTTCCTGATTGTTTTAACTGCTGTATTTTGAGTTGCAAATTGGCAAGGGGGTTAATTTGCCAGGCTTTAATTTGAGAAACTGAGATTAAATCCTGCTGCTTTTGTTGTAACCCTTTTAAATCGGTAATACGCGGATCATATATCAATTGATATTGATACACTTTATTCGTCAAGTCCACTTCAAACAAAGCGAAAAGATAGCGTCGATTGGTTAAATAGAGCCGACTTTTGATTTGATGATAAATTTTATCAAAGGTCGCAATGGGCATCGGTGCCATGACAATAAAAAGCGCCTGTGGGGATTTCGCTTGCAGATGCGCTTGGGTTTTTTGTTGTAAATCAGCCATTTCAACCAATTGAGACAAGGGAATATTTAAGGTGCTTGCCAAATCACTGGGGCGATAAAGTCCGACATCGGCGCTTTTATCAAATTTGTCGGCAACACCATCGGTTGCAACCGATGGCTTAGACGGCTCAAAATCGGCCAGGCCTGGCGGTTTTTCAGGCGCTGAAAACTCCTCAGACGCGATTAAATCCGGCTGTGCCAATAAATTGAACCAGGTGACTTTTATCGGTAACAATACAACCGTTATAATGGCTACCAGTGCCACTATCGCAACCATCATCCAGCCGCCTTTTCGCTTAAATGGTTTACCCGTAGCCATTGACGGTAGGTCATATTCCGACAATAAGTTTTTAAAGTGCTGTGGCTTGAGTTTATTGTCGCCCTTTGAAAAAGCCACCATTAGCAACTTATCGGCCAACAAATTTATCGATCTCGGTAGTCCTTGCGTTAACTGTTGAATACGACGCGCCAGTTTTAACGTAAATAAATCCTGCCCCATATAACCCGCCACTCGCATTCGATAATTCAAGTACTGCATCACCTCTTCTGCCTTGAGGGCGGGGATGGCGACACTGCAAGCAATCCGATCTTTAAGCGGCTTAACACGTGGGTCGTTTAACGTTAGATCCAATTCCGGTTGACCAAACAACACAATTTGCAGCAACTTATCCTCACCCGTTTCTAAATTACCCAATAGACGAATTTCTTCTAAGGTATCCAGCGTCATCGCTTGAGCTTCATCCACCAACATGACCACCCGTCGATTTTGTGCATATTCCGACAACAGAAACTGATTAAGTCGATTCATCAGATCCAATTTGGTATCGCTGGCTAAGGTTTCAATGCGCAACTCTGAGCAAATAAATTTCAGAAAATCTATTGAAGAAAGGTTTGGTGACGAAATATAAATTTTTTGATAGGAATCAGCGAGTTTTTCAGCCAGCAATCTCAATAAGGTGGTCTTGCCCACACCCACTTCACCCACGACTTTAATAATGCCATCCCCGCGCTCTATCGAATACAAAAGTGCGTGCGCAATATCATCACGAGCTGCATGGGTATAAAAAAAACTTAAATCAGGAGATATTTTAAAGGGAAGTTTCTTTAAGCCGAAAAACGAGCAATACATAAAATATCAGTTCCACACTTTTGAACGCCTATACAATTAATTAAGGCTGGATATAAAAAAACACCCTGTAAAAATCACTTTATTAGCATATATACTTTTTATCATCATATCTTACCAACTTTCCCATTTGAAAACCAAAAAAATACAGTTATCCAACACAATAGCGAATCTATAGCCGTTACAAAAAAACCCGCAAAAGCGGGTTTTTTTCATAACGATCTTTTAAGCAGTCCATTCATTGAACTTAAGGCACTTAATTAATAGCCATAATAGTCATCAAATAAGCGTATCACCCTCAAAAAAGATAAAAATTAGTTTTTATCTTGATCAACAATCTTATTCGCTGAAATCCAAGGCATCATCGCGCGCAATTTACGCCCAACGACTTCAATGCCATGCTCTTCATTTAAACGACGCGCGGCTGTCATGGAGGCATAATTTGATTGCCCTTCCAAGATAAAGCGTTTGGCATATTCACCCGTTTGGATATTCTTCAAAGCTTCACGCATGGCCGCACGCGACTCATCATTAATCACGCGTGGCCCCGTGACATATTCACCATATTCGGCATTATTAGAAATGGAATAGTTCATATTGGCAATGCCGCCTTCAAACATCAAATCCACAATCAACTTTAACTCATGCAAACATTCGAAGTAAGCCATTTCAGGCTCATAACCCGCTTCCACCAAGGTTTCAAAGCCAGCTTTAACCAGCTCAACTGCGCCACCACACAATACGGCTTGCTCACCAAATAAATCGGTTTCACACTCATCACGGAAAGTGGTTTCAATAATCCCGGTACGCCCACCGCCAATGGCTGAAGCATAAGATAACGCAATCGATTTCGCATTGCCGGACGCATCTTGTTGCACGGCAACTAAATCGGGAATTCCGCCACCTCGTACAAATTCAGAACGCACCGTATGACCCGGTGCTTTAGGTGCGATCATAATCACATCTAAATCTTTACGCGGTTCAATTTGGTTATAAATAATCGCAAAACCATGTGCAAATGCCAAGACAGCACCTTGCTTGATATTAGGCTCAATTTCTTCTTTATACAGCACAGATTGAAACTCGTCCGGCGTTAAAATCATCACCAAATCAGCATTGGCAACCGCAGTGGCTACGTCCGCTGTTTTTAATCCATAGTCTTCTGCTTTCTTAACAGAAGAAGAGCCGGCACGTAGGCCAACCGTTACATCCACGCCGGAATCTTGTAAATTGGTTGCATGTGCATGACCTTGAGAACCAAAACCAATAATGGCCACTTTCATGCCTTTGATAATTGCTTGATCACAATCTTTATCGTAATAAACTTGCATTGTCATTCCTTAAATTAAGTTAAAAATAGAGTTTGGGGGGAATTTATAAATGTAACGACTTTTCCCCGCGCATCAATCCAACTGCACCGGAGCGCACAATTTCAACAATCAGTGCATCATCAATCGCATCAACAAACGCATCCAACTTCTGCGCTTCCCCCACCAATTGAACGGTATAAATATTCGTGGTGACATCCACAATGGTGCCGCGAAAAATATCGGCTAAACGTTTAATTTCTTCACGCATCGCCCCGGTGGCTTTTAATTTAATTAACATCAGTTCGCGCTCAATGTGCTCACCCTCGGTAATATCCACCACTTTCACCACATCAATCAAACGGTTTAAGTGCTTAACGATCTGCTCAACTTGTTGATTGGTGCCACTGGTCACCAACGTTAACCGTGAAAGGGTTTCATCGTTGGTCGGTGCAACCGTCAAGGCATGGATATTATATCCGCGCGCAGAAAACAGCCCTGCAACCCGAGATAAGGCGCCTGATTCATTCTCGATTAACATCGAAATAATATGTTTCATCGTCGCCCCCTAAACCAAAATCATTTCGTCTAACCCTGCACCCGCAGGAATCATTGGATAAACATTTTCTTGTTGATCGGTAATAACATCAATAAACACAAAACGATCTTTATACTGGTCCGAAAAGGCTTCTGCCAATTGTTGTTCCATGGTTTCCGGGTTATCAATACGAATACCGACATGCCCATACGCCTCGACCAGCTTGACAAAATCCGGTAATGAATCCATATAGGACATAGAATATCGACGATCATAGAAAAACTCTTGCCACTGGCGAACCATGCCCAAAAAGCCATTATTCAAACACAACACCTTAATGGGCAATCCGTACTGCAAACAGGTCGATAACTCTTGAATATTCATTTGAATTGAGCCTTCACCTGTCACACACACCACCGTTTCCTTCGGAAAGGCAGCTTGAACCCCCATCGCGGCAGGCAGTCCGAAGCCCATGGTGCCTAAGCCGCCGGAGTTAATCCAACGACGTGGCTTATCGAAGGGATAATATTGTGCAGCAAACATTTGGTGTTGCCCTACATCAGAGGTCACATACGCATCCCCTTTAGTGATACGCCAAACGGCTTCCATCGCCGCCTGAGGCTTAATTTTATGACCCAATTGATCATAACGCAGGCATTTGGTCGCGCGCCAAGCTTCAATTTGCGTCCACCAAGCTTGCAATACCTCCGCATCCACTTTCTTGCCCGACTTTTTCAGCAACTGATTCATTTCCGTCAACACCTGTTGCACAGGCCCGACAATCGGAATATCCACCGCGACATTTTTAGAAATCGACGCTGGATCAATATCAATATGAATCACCTTCGCATCTGGGCAGAACTTTTCTAAATTCCCCGTCACGCGATCATCAAAGCGCGCACCAATCGCAATAATTAAATCCGAATTGTGCATCGACAAATTGGCTTCGTAAGTACCATGCATTCCGAGCATGCCCACAAACTGCTTATCACTTGCCGGGAAGCCGCCAAGCCCCATCAACGTATTGGTGACCGGAAAGCCGAGTTGATGTGCTAATTCCGTCAACGCAGCTGAAGCATTGCCCAGCACCACACCACCACCGGTATACAAAATCGGTTGCTTGGCCGCCAGCATCATATCCAATGCTTTTTTAATTTGTCCGCTGTGACCTTTTACAATCGGTTGATAGGAACGTAAACTAACTTCTTGTGGATATTGATAGTCACATAAGGCATTCTGCACATCTTTCGGAAAATCAATAACCACAGGGCCGGGTCTTCCCGTCGTGGCAATATAAAACGCTTTTTTGAGCGTCATTGCTAAATCCTTGACATCCTTGACCAAGAAGTTGTGTTTAACGATCGGCCTGGTAATCCCCACCGTGTCGATCTCTTGAAAGGCATCTAAACCGATCATCGGCGTCGCCACTTGGCCGGTAATAACCACCAATGGAATTGAATCCATATAAGCCGTTGCAATCCCGGTAACCGTATTGGTTGCACCGGGTCCGGATGTTACCAACGCAACCCCCGGTAAACCTGTAGAGCGCGCGAACCCATCAGCCGCATGCACAGCAGCTTGTTCATGACGAACCAAAACATGTTTCAGTTTTTTAGCGTCCGTATCCAAGGCATCATAGATGGGCAAGGCTGCGCCACCGGGATAGCCCCATATAAGCTCTACGCCCTCATCCTCCAAATAATGGATAAGAATTTGGGCACCAGTTAATTCCACAACTAAGATCCTCCGTTTGTTCCAAAAATGGCCAGGCCTGGTTATTTTTACCGGCATAACTCCAGATTGGAATAAAAATTGAGTCAAAAACAAAGCCCTGTTAAAACAGGGCCATGCACCCCCTATATTTTGGGGCTAATTGGTAATTATAACCAAATCAAATGGTTTTATAAAGCATCAACCCCGAATTAATCGCAGTCGCCCTTTGCTTAAAATCGGTCTCTTTATGCTTGAAAATCAGACAGGAATAAATGGCGGCGATAATGTTTCAATTCATCAATGGATTCATAAATATCATCCAACGCCAAATGGGCACCTTTTTTCTGGTGACTAGAATAAACTGTTGGTGCCCAGCGTTTGGCCAACTCTTTCAACGTAGACACATCGAGGTTACGATAATGGAAAAAAGCCTCTAACGTCGGCATCTGTTCAATCAAAAACCGCCTATCCTGACAAATGCTGTTGCCACACATGGGCGATTTCCCTTTCGGCACCCAAGGCTTCAAAAATTCGAGGGTTTGCAATTCTGCATCCTTCATTGACACTTGGCTGGCTTGTACCCGAGCCGTCAACCCTGAATTGCCATGATGCGTCCTACACCACTCGTCCATACCCTCCAAATAATGCTGCTCGGTTTGGATCGCGATCACCGGCCCTTCAGCCAATGTATTCAATTCTAAATCGGTCACCACGGTTGCAATTTCGATAATCTGATCGGTCTTGTGATCCAACCCCGTCATTTCCAAATCAATCCAAATAAGGTTATTGTCTGATTTCATTCTGCTGCCTACTGCCATCGTTGATATTATGCGCTATCTTAAACCTTATTGCCACGCGCCACAATCCAAGCATAGCCATTGAATTTTTTTTCATAACATGGGATAGTAGCCTTTTTTAAAATGAAACGCTTATATGAATCTCATTACCCCTCTTTTTATGCTTGCTTTATTACTCAATCTGGTGATTGAAGTTTGGTTAAATATTAAAAACCAGTTCCACATCAGCAAACACCAACACCAAGTGCCCGAAGACTTCAGCGATGTGGTCAGTTTAGACGCCCACCAAAAAGCAGCAGCCTACAGTCGCGCCAAACTCCAACTCGGGCGTTTTGTGTTATTTTTTGATGCGGCTGTGCTCGGTTTTATGACGCTCGGCGGGGGGTTTCAGGATATTTACCAACTGTGGCTCAATAGCGATTTTTCTCCGATCTGGCGTGACGTCGGCTTTTTATTATCAACCTTCTGGTTTTTATCACTGCTTCACTTACCTTTTAGCCTGATCAGCACCTTTAAAATTGAAGAAGCCTTTGGGTTTAATAAAATGACACCACTGAAATTTATCTCTGATTTACTCAAACAGTGGGCGCTTATGCTGGCAATCGGTCTGCCTTTAATTTGGGTGATTTTAACCATTATGGATGGCTATTTTGACCAGGCCTGGTGGTTTTACACCTGGTGTATTTGGTTGGCCTTCAATTTAATTTTGCTGTGGGCTTATCCCAAATGGATTGCCCCCATTTTTAACAAATTCACCCCATTAGAAGAGGGTGAGATGAAACAACGTATTGAAGCGCTACTGGCGAAAACCGGTTTTCAATCCAATGGCATTTTCGTCATGGATGGTTCCTCGCGTTCAGGGCACGGCAATGCCTACTTCACCGGATTTGGCAAAAACAAGCGGATTGTGTTTTTTGATACGCTATTGGAGACGCTGACCCCCGAAGAAGTCGAAGCCGTGCTGGCGCATGAACTGGGGCATTTTAAACACGGTCATATTCGCAAACGCCTATTAAAATCCTTCGCCCTCAGCTTTATCGGTTTAGCTTTTCTAGGCTGGCTTGCACAGCAATCTTTGTTTTACACAGGTCTTGGCATCACCACCGAAACCCCTGCTGCCGCCCTGCTATTATTTTTAACGGCGGTTCCCGTCATGTTCTTTTTTCTAGGCCCCATCAGCGCCTTTCAAAGTCGTAAACACGAATTTGAAGCCGATGCCTTTGCGGTCAAAACCACCGGCGCTGCGCCCTTAATCTCTGCATTATTAAAGATGTATCGAGACAATGCCAGTAGTTTAACCCCCGACCCGCTTTATTCAAGCTACCATGACAGCCACCCGCCGGCTAAAATTCGAATTGACCACTTAAAACGATTACAGGAAAGCGAAGATGACGCAGCTTAGTACAAACATTCCCTTAAAAGACCAACGTTGCCAGACCCTTATCAAAGGCAACAAACCGATGATTATCCCGCGCATTGAAACCCTGCTAACGGAACTGGATGATTGGGAAATTCCACTGGACTACAAAACCCTCGTGAAAACCTTTCCGTTTAAAAACTATCACCAAACCGTTGCCTTTGTAAACGCCGTGACTTGGGTGGCGCACAAAGAAGACCATCACCCGGAAATCTGCTTCGGGTATAATCAATGCCAAATCACCCTCACCACTGCTTCCGTGAAAGGACTCAGTGAAAACGACTTCATTTTGGCGGCCAAAATAGATGCATTACTTGATTAAACAGTCTTTCTAAAATGGCAAAACGCAAACTGAGCCATCAGCAACACCGCAGGGTGAAGCAAAAACAACAAACCGAACGGGATCAATCCGCACCTTCTACCCCGTCACTCACGCCCAATCCGAATGAAGCACTTGGCGAAAAACAACCAGGCCTGGTCATTACCAACTTTGGCAAACGTCTACTGATTGAAGATGACAATGGCCAACTCCACCGCTGTGCCGTTCGCCAACATCTTAATAAACTGGTTGCAGGCGACCGCGTCACCTGGCAAACCGATCGAGAAGCCAATACCGGCGTGGTGATTGCCGCCGAACCGCGCAGCCATGAACTGAGTCGCCCCGGCTTCCGAGGACAAAAACGCATGGTCGCCGCCAATATTGACTGGCTCGGCATTGTCAGCGCGATTGAGCCGGGTGTACATCCCGATATGATTGATCGCTATTTGGTGGCGGCACAACAACTGGATTTACCGGTACTGATCCTCATTAATAAAATTGATTTAATCCAATCCGATGAACAATGGGAACTGCTAGCAGAACAACTATTGCCTTATGAAGAAATGGGACTGGAAATCCTGCCGATTTCGGCAACTTACGGCGAAGGCATGGACACGCTTCGTGAACATCTTCGACAGAAGAACAGCGTTTTTGTCGGTCCTTCGGGCGCAGGTAAATCGTCGCTGATCCAAACCCTGATTCCCGACCTTGAAATCAAAACCAACCAATTATCCGAATCCTCGGGGCTTGGCAAGCACACCACCACCAACAGTATTTTGTACCATCTTCCCAGTGAAAACGGTGAAGCGGCCGGCAATATTATTGACTCCCCCGGTGTCCGCCAATTCAGCCCAACCCCCTGTGAACGCCACGAACTGGAACAATACTATCCAGATTTTGAACCCTTCTTAGGCCAATGCAAATACCATAACTGCACCCACACCATCGAACCCAAATGTGCGATCAAAGACGCCGTTGAATCGGGAGAACTGCATTATTCCCGCTACCAAAGCTTCCAGAGATTGCGTGAAGAATTTGAACAAGCCCTGCATCCAACGCATTAACTAAAATCGTGCAATATTGCCCATTTTATTGACTGAACAACGTCATCATCTACCTGGTTTTCTTTAAATACATTTTGCCAGTTGTTATGTATCGACAACGCCATCTCATCAATAATATCTTTCGCTTCTGACATGGATAACGAAAATTTATTAGCCTCAGACAACAGGTTATCCCGGCATGGGGAGGTTCCTTTTAAGCCAGCATTAATCGCTAAGGTTCGACGAAATCCCTCACCCGCAACAACATCATACGCAGGACTTAAACGCCACTCGCCTTCTTTCCAAATCAGTCCATGATTTAAGTAATGATCATCATGATTAGACACCATTGCATTAAAAACCATTCTTCTATAGATTTCTACTGAATCCTTACCGCCATTCAGTCGTTTTATTTCTAACGCAAAATTCCCATAAGAAGCATCGTTATTGTGATCAACGGCAAGAATCGATTTCATACTTAAAAAAGGTAGCTTGCCTATTCCAGAGTAATCAAACCGTTTTGTTAGAAAAATATCTTGGTTTATGCCGACAGGCATGATAAGTGATTCGGCAACATGAATCCCTATCGATTTAGCTAATGCCAAAGTTCCATGCTCAATTTGAGCTTTATTCTCGTAATCTTGAATAGATGGCAACTTAGCTAGATATAGCTGATCATCTTTTACGACTGACAATTTTGGTCTAGCGCCACCTTGGCTCGCGCCTTGTTTAAAGAGTTCACTAAACAATGGATTCATTTGATTGTTACGCTCAAACTGTTCCTTTGCCATTAAAATTTCTTCCCATTGAAAAGGCTCTCTTATTTTAGAATGCTCAATATTAGGAAATTTCATGAACTGACTAAAGACTAAATAGCCGACTCGATCTTGCTGATTTTCTAAAAGAAACTCTAAAGTCGTGAGTTTTCGGCGGGCCTGAGCATTCAGAACCGCTTTTCCCCACCCGCCAGGTAACGCATCTCCAAAGACACTTAGAATGCCTGAAAAGTTTTCATCTCGATCTAAAAATTTTGAGAAAAAAACCTTATCTATCAATGGCAAGTGAATCGGATTAAGTGACAATGCATCAGATCTATCAAGGTAACTTTTAGCATACCTGAACGCATATCCATCTGGCTTTCGTTCAACTTTACCGATCAGAATTTTTTGGGCGTTATAGACATATAACTTTGCCAGCATGATTTAAAACTCTCCCTGTTCATCATTGCTAGAAATGTTTTTTATACGCTTTGGAAGAGAGCCAAATGCCAAACTTGTTGACAACTGATCATTTTCTGGCGCAAGCGCCCGACACAAAACGTCATCTAAGCCAAGCGCCCACAATACCTTAATGAAATTTTTGTTTTGTACCGACTGTCCAGACTCAATCTTTCCGATGGTCTGTCGAGTGACGCCAGCCCGGTCTGCAAGCTCTGATTGTTTTAACCGACGAGCCAAACGCGCTATCTCAAGCTGTTTCCCAATCGTCAGCAAAACATTGTCTTCTGGCAACATAAGCCCTCACACCCCTATAATGTAATCTAACATTAACTCAATCAATAATTTAGTTAACATTCATTAACATTAAAAAGAACTTTATAGTATCACAATAACGATGTTATCCAATATTAAAAAGTTCATTGCTAATAATAAAGGTTATCGCAAATGATAGCGTTGTTCGATAAAGATAGGCGTGAATTGACGGATTTGCGGGTGTCGATGTAAAACCGCAACCGCTTCATCATAGCTGGCGGTCGGCGCATGTAATGCATTGAATTGAAATGTATAACGGTGTGAATCAAGCGAATCACTGCTAACTGACGGTCGTAATTCCCAACCCTGGTCAGAAAAGTCCTCTAACGCTGTCGAAGCAATCACTACAAATTGCCCCGTAAAGATTGCCCAGCGGTTCTGACGTTGATTTTTTAAAACCGGGTAAAACAGTACCGATTGCGCCTCAGCTGTCTCGGTTTGAATGGTATGGTATTGTGGCTTGCAATCGTTTCTATCCAAAGCAAATTGTTGGGTTTGATACAGCGTCCAGCTGCCAATTGTACCAATCGCCTCACCATCCCAACTGGGTGTCGATTGATTCAGTGACTGTTTGCTGGCCAACACATCACTTAGTGGCAAATACCCGCCCGCTTGATTGGCGACGGCTTCACACGCAACCAGTGCAGCCTGGGTGGGTGAAATCAATAACCACAAGCACCCACCTAAGAACAGATTAATCACTCGCTGCTTGCTCACAAGACCCCTTGCATGATTCACACTATCGACCATAAAGCTTCAATGACCATTCGGTTAGTTTGCCTTCGCCCACATGCCCAATCCGATTTTGCGTATTTTGATCAATATCGGTCACTTTTAACGTCCAGGTTCCCGCTGAGGGTTCGCCATAAAACGCATGAGTCGCTAATGACAATTCAATCATATCGTAGCTTGAGCGATAGGCATTCAATGGCGTCAGCACAATGCTTTTAGTGCCCGCTGGCGAAATCAGTTCAATTAAATAATCGCTGGCATCAATTTTATGACTCAGCTCACCAGATAACGTTTGCGCGTTCAGCCCTTTAATCGAGACCGTCACCACAGCCGTTTCTGTGATCAAGTTATCCGCAATCGCCACTGTTTTTTGCAAACCAGCCGCATCGAAATTGGCAATTTGATTATTCTGGGTTAACGGCTGTTTCAATGTTTGCACAGTTTTTAAGGGCGGAAGACTTTGATTGGAGGCTTGCCACTGTTGCGCCAGTTTCACCGCATTCGCCACCGAAACCCCGCCAAACCCAAATGCATTACTAAAGGCAATGCCTGCCGCATTAGTGACCCAACCCTGCTCAATCGTGACGGTCTGACCATTGATTATGCGTGTAATCGGCTTCAAATCGGGTTGCAATTTGCGCGCCGTCATCGCTAGGAAGTGTTTAATATCACGCCAAGAGGCTTCCGGGTAAGCTTCTAATAACAGTGCAGCCGCTCCTGACACGAGCGGTGCAGCGGCTGAAGAACCATTAAATGCCGAATAATAATCACAATTTTCATTGCCAGTGTTGGCTTCACCAAGGTTAAATGGAATATTAGGTTCCACCAAACCACTACTGCGACTCAAGCCTAAGCCACAACCTGTTTGATCGGTGGTCACTAAAGCAGGTTGCTGTTCGCCCAATTCGCCCCCCGGTGCCGAAACCCACAAACTCGACCCAGTATTACTATATGACGCGCGTTGACCACTCGCATTAAAAGCGCCCACCACGATTTGGTAAGGGGTATTATTCTCGGTTTCTTGATTGACGTTATAACAGGTCATCTCGGCAGCAATCGCTTCTCGACACCAACTTGACGAAAAGATATTGCCGCCTTTAAATTCATTGCCGCCCGCCTTTACATAAATCGCCCCCTTGCCTTGCCGAGCGGTTTCAGTTTGAACGCGCATAATCTCCAACACTTCAGATACCAGTATTGTCGAATTGGAACCTGGTTCTGGCACAATATCCGGGTTTTCACCATAGCTTTTATTAAAGACTTGGGTCAAATCCGAACGCAGGCCTGGGTAAATTTCACGAGCGCTTGCGTCGCCCAAGCTGGCGCGCTCGGCATCAAACTCTCCGCTGGTCAGTAAATTGAAGCCCTGCAACTTCGCTAAAGGCGCCATGCCCCAAATGCCAATCCCATTTCCACCGCGCGCTGCCGCCAAACCGGCAACACTGGTGCCATGTATCCCAGTGAGGCTGGATGCTAATGGGGTCGCACTTCGGGTTTTAAAATCATAAGAACCGCCCGACAACATATTTTCCACCAAGTCGGCATGGGCAATATCCAAGCCATCATCTAAAATGCCAATCGTCACCCCACGACCATAAACCCCTAAAGCGTAATCTTCAGCACTGGATACAGCGGCTTCAAACACCTGACTGTCTTCATTGGCAATGCCGCCAAGACCGCTTTGGGTTAATGCCGCCTGCCCAGTATTTCGCAGTGCCCATTGATGGCTAAATAAAGGATCATTTATAGAGAAATTTTTTGGCAAGGGTTCAAGCGACACATCCTTAACAGTCGAAGACGATGTTGACGTCACACTGGTTGAAGACGAGGACGAACCCCCAGAGCAAGCGCTTAACCCAACTAGATAAACCAGACTCATAGCAAACAAGCGCGACCCTAACAGCGCAACCAGCATTTTACCAGCGCCCTCTCGCTTTGAGCACTGCCGTGGTGGGTTGGGTTTGACGCATCATTAACCCCACCCAATCCGGCATGGACGCGGGAGCATCGGCGGTTAAGGTTAAATCATGGGCAAAAATCCGCTTAGGAGATAACCAGGTTTGCCCGGATAATTGCCAGCCTTTGCCTTTGCCGTTAATCGATAATGTCAGGCCATTTTCATCTAGGCTTGGGGTGGCTTCTACTAAGGGTAAATGCATCCCCATTGCCGAAAAGTCAACCAAGGCAACCTGCCCGGAAACTTCACTCGGCCAAGGTTGTTGACCTTGCAGACTTTCCCGGGGCAAACTCAAGGATAGCGTTTTTAAGACCACCTCGCCTTGTGCTTGATCCAGCAATGCCAAAGCGGGAATGTCGGCTAATTTAGCCATTTTCACCGACCCTGAAATCGAATCCAATCGAAGCGAATCCAGCGTCAAGGCCGCTTGCATGCTGAGCTGATTTTGTGGCGCAGAAAGTTTCAAATCAACCGTCAAAGCGCCTTTAAAAAGATGGCTCAGTTGCCATTGCCAGTCAATCCTGCCCACCGTTTTGTCTTGCCAGTGAATCGTGGTTTGGCCTTGCCACCAAACGCCCTTTATCGCGGATAGGGATAAGTCGGAGGGAAATTGCTTTTTTAAGCCAGACTGTTGCCAAACCCAGTTGGCAGGCAAATGCCATATAAAAGACACTAAGACCACCAGCATCACCAGCGCCACTCTGCCCCAATAGACTTTCAGCCAGTTCATTTGGGCACCTCAAAAATTAACTGTGCTGACACCACACCGGTTTTAATCGGTTGAATATCAACCGAAGTCGCCACTAAACCTTGTCGCTCTTGCTGTGACAACCAGCGAAATAAACGCGGTGATTCAACCGATTTAAAGGACACAATCAGTTTTTGATTGCGCGTTTCCATCTGATCTAGCTGAGGGTATAAATTCAATTGGCGTAGCTGTGCTTGCACATACTGCAATAAACCATTCACATCCTTTAATTTTTGAGCCGGCAATTGCGCTGCGGGTGCCGATAATTTTGGAAGCTGTTCATTTAACCAATGCCACTTGGTCTGGGCAACCTGCAACCGCTGTTGAGCTTGCTGTTTAGCCGTTTCACTCGGCAACCAAACCGCAAAATACAATACAGCCAAGCCTAATACCGTCGCCAAAATCCATAAAGCGCGTTGGTCTTTAACGCTCAGACTTTGCCACCATTGCTGCCATTGTAATTTCCATTCATAAAGAGACATCAATCACCATCTCCGCTGCAATATCATTGGGTTGCATTTTTTTAATATCCAAACGCACTTTGGCCTTATTTTGTAACTGGTCAGAAAGCTGCTGCTTGAGCTGTTGTAAAACTCTATTTTCTTGAGATTTTAACGTCAATATTAATCGATTATTTTGCCATTTAAACTGTTCGATTTTAACCTGTTTGGCCTGCTGAAACGCCGATTCAATTAACACGGCTAACGCTGCCGGCCCCATTAATTCAGTGGGTTGCTGTTGTCGAGCTAAAGCGGTTTTAGTTTGTGCCTCAATATTCACGATCCGCGTGACAGTTGGAAACATCTGCTTAAATAATTGTTCGGTTGCGGCCACTAATTGTTGTCTTTCTGACGAATACTGGCTCGCGACCAACCAATTTTGAGCCACCCAAAGCGTGAACACCAAAGCAGACAAAGTTGCGATCTTCCAGCCATGGCGTCCCAAATGACTGACTTGTGATTGCGGTTGAAACCGCCCCTGCCTTAAACCAAACGCTTTAATCTCAGTCAAACTCAGTGAACGCGGTTCACCTGGCTGACCCACTAAGGATTCAAACTGAGGCAGTGATGCCCAGCTTTTGGGCACCGCCATGCCACGCCACCGACCATGGCGAACCAAATAAAATTGATCCGTTTCAAGATAACGACTCTGCCGGTCAGATTCGGCATCGCCGGTAGCTTCAGACGGCCAATCACATTGAAAACAATCTGCCACCAACTGAGCATTACTCAGCCCGGCAGCTTGCAGTGCCTCAACCCAATTTTGCATCAACTGCTGATCCACCACCGCAACCGAAGTCAGCCCCTGCTGTTGTCCCGAGTTGACCCGATTGAGAACCGCAATAAAAACGGCATCCAGTGGTTGGCTAATCGATTCTTCCAATGCATAGGGTAAGGCGCGCACCCAGTCAGACTTGCGCTTCCCGGGCACTTGCACATCCGTTAATAAAATCTGTTGCGTCGGCACCCAAACCACATCCACTTTTAAAGCCTCTACGCCAGCCGGCAGATGCAATTGACCACTGACATCAAAAAAACTGCGCTGAGTAGATTCTTGAAGATTATTCATCTTTCACCTGACTAAACCATCTTTGCCATAAGCTCACTTGTTTGCTACTTTCTCTGTGTAATAATGCATCAACTTGCTGCTGCACTGAGCCATAATCGAACTGGCCGACCAATAAAAAAAAGTCTGTGTTTACGGAAATCACCGTATCAGGGAGCGCCGTATTAATTTCATCTTGTTTAAACCCGGTTTGCGCCACGATAAAACTGCGAAAGGTTTCCACCTTATCAGCAGGCTTCAACAACCGTTTTTCCAGCCAGGCCTGGGCAATTTCGGGCGTCATCCAATCTGCCAATGCCAATAAAACCGATTTTGGCGCGGTATTGATATTAATTTTTGTTATTTTCGGCAAGGCCGATACTGCCGGCGCTAATTGTTTTCGTATTGCTGGGGTAAAGCCTTTTAATAAGGCCAACTCTTCCAACTGCGCCAGCGGCTGATTGCCTGCTCGGTAAGCCGGCTTTTTTAATAAATAAAAATCCGACTCTGCCCCCATCAATCGGGCATTATTATCGGCATCCACCCAATCGGCCAACACCTCTGCTAATTCAACAGGCAACTCGGCGTTTCGGAATAACCGCTGTGCAATTTGTTGCCAAAGTTTTGCTTTCTGCTCATCGGTCTCTGCAAGATTATTCACATTAAAGCGCCCTTGCAAATCTTCCAATCGCCCGGCGACTTGACCGCCCGCAAATGGAATCGGCATCATCGGCTGCGCCCATTGCTCACCCAAATGATCGATTTTGGTCATGCTGGCATCCAGCTTCAAGCCTTTTTTAACCCAAGCTTCCAACCCATTCGCCACAGCCAATGACTGAGCTTGATTTAAACGGGTCTCGGCACGTTGAATGTCTAACGCTTGTTGATACACCAATTGCGCAGCAATAATGGATACGATGGCCACCACCAATAATACCGTAATCAATGCAAACCCGGCTTGTTGATGGGGAGGATTGGCGCGCACCATTAACTGTCTGCTCCCCGAATCAACCGTCTTACCTGCCCCACACCATCATATTCCAGCACAATTTCCACCAGGCCTGGTAGTTTTGGCGCGGTTTGTCCATCAGATTCCTGTCTGAGCGGCGGCCAATAAGATTGCCATTGTTGCTTTTCATCCATCTGACGAATTTGAAAAGCGGTCACGCCATCCAGCAATTCCCACTGTTGTACTTGCGTATCCGGCGCACGATCTAAAACCGGCCACACCAACCGATACAACACCTCGCCCTCTAGCCGATAGCCCACGCGCACCAAACCACTTTCGCCATAAGGGGAAGGATAGGTGGCTATGCGCGTCAAAGACACCTGCTGATCCTGCATTTGATAACTTGGCAGCACCGACCCCAAACTGTCTAAAACGGGTCTAGGCGTCATTTGCGAAAAATCCTGCTCCATCCACCATAATGCACGCTGTAAAGCACTAAAGCGTTCATTATTCGCTTCTAATCGACTCTTTACCTGAGTCACCTCATTCACCGCCTGGTAAGATAAAACGGCTAAAATCGCAGAAATCGCCATCGCGACCAATAATTCAATCAAAGTAAACCCGGCTTGATGGTGCCGATGCGAGTCCAACGCTTTCATTGACCCATTACCGACACCAAATGCGCACTGGCATGGTCTTCACCTTGCAGAGTGACACTCAAGGCGGCCTTTTGAATACCGGGAATCAAAGTCGGTTCCAACGTCAATTCAACAATCCAGTCGGCATTGGCCATCTGAACGGTTTGTTTTTTTTCTAAACGCTGACCGTTTTTCTGTGCTTGCTGTAACTCAATCATTTGATTTTGCGCCACCCAAGTGGCCAATACCCGATTTTGCATAGAGCCTTGTTGAAACACCGTTTGACTCAAAGCCATACTGAGTGCCGACAAAGTGACCGCAACAATCACCAATGCCACCATCACTTCAATCAGGGTAAAGCCTTGATTGCGACTACGCTTACTGGGTGTCATTGACCCGCCCTTGCTGGGTTGTGAATTTCATTAACGGCGTCCAACTGAGTTGCTTGGCCAGCTGATCCATGCGCATTTTCACCAGGCCTGGTAGAATTTCGCCCGTTGGCCAACATAACCAGCCATCGCCAGGCAAACCAAAACGCGTTTGGAATTCAGGTTGTGATTCCCAAGTGACCATCACACCATCAACCCAGGGCACATCCTTAATTGCATCGACCGGTTGCCATTGATTCCGGCTCAACATCCGCATGGTCATGCCTTTTTTATCGACCAATAACGCATGAATCTTTTGCTGAAAAACCGCCTGATCACAGGTTTGCTGCAAAGCGCCTTTTAATTGCAAACTTTGCTGATTCAGTCGTGCCGACTCACTAGGGGTTAAGGCTAAAGTGGCGGCGGATAATACCACCGCCAAAATGACCACCACCACCATCAACTCTATCAGCGTAAAGCCTTTTTGCCAGCGGATTGCGCTCAATTACTCCGTCCAATTGCCCAAAGTGGCATTCACCCCTTCACCGCCTTCTTCGCCATCGGCACCCAAGGTATACAAATCAAAGTCGCCGTTTTCGCCGGGGCTTAAATATAAATAATCGCGCCCCCAAGGATCTTTGGGTAATTGCTGCATATAAGGTTTCCAATTCGGTGCTTCCGGTTCAGAAGAGGGTTGGGTGACTAAGGCTTCTAATCCTTGTTCAGTCGTTGGATATCGGTAATTATCCAGCTTATAAAGCTGCAAGGCTGAACTCATCGAAGCAATATCCTGTTTGGCTTTAACCAATCGTGCTTCATCCGGACGATCCATAAATTGCGGTACGGCAATCGCCGCTAAAATCGCCAAAATCACCACCACCACCATCAATTCAATCAGCGTAAAGCCTTTTTGCTTGTTGCGTTTTGATGCCTGACCAAACGACATTTGGGCGCTAGGTAAAGTTTTTTCTGAATGTTGCAAATTCATTGCTTTTCGTTCCTCTTTATTTGCTGTCATTATTCTGTCAATGTTGATGGAGAGGGGTTACCCAACCATCGAATTCATTTGGAAAATCGGTAGCATAATCGCCAAGACGATGGTGAGCACCACACCACCCATCACCACAATCATCAATGGCTCAAGCAAACTCACCAAGGTGGCCGCTGCCGACTCAACTTCTTCTTCATAGTGTTCAGCGCCTTTCAGCAACATGGTATCAATTTGGCCATTGCCTTCGCCTGTTTCCACCAAATTCAGCAATAACGGCGGGAAAAAACCGGCTTTTCGCATACTGGCATGTAATTTCTGACCTTCACGCACTTCATTGCCCATTTGCAACACTTTACGCTTCAGAGGCAACAGCGTCATCACCTCTGCTGAAATTTTTAAAGCTTCGGTAATCGACACGCCACTGGCATGAAGCACCCCTAAAGTTCTGGCCCATCGCGCCGCTGACGAATAAATCAAAAACTTTCGCAATGCCGGTATCGCCAACCCAAATTGATCTCGACGAAACCGCCAACGTTCATGGCGCATTAAGGATTTATAAAAAATCCCGATGATCATGAGCCCTAATAGTAACGCCAGCCAGTGTTGATCCAAAAACGCACTGCTGTTCAATAATCCTTGCGTCAAGGGCGGCAATTCTTGATCCATATTATCAAATACCGACACCACTTTTGGCACCACAAAAGTCATTAAAAACAAAATAATCGCGATGGCCATCACGATCATCAACACCGGATAAATCAAAGCGGATCGCATCTTCTTACGAATTTTTTCTTGTTTTTCAATTGATTCAGCCATCCGAGATAACACCTCGGTTAAATGACCACTTTCTTCCCCGGCACGAATGGTGGCAATATAGTCATTTGGCAGCTTAAACCCCGACTGCATTAAGGCCTGTGCATAGGCATGGCCTTCCGCGACTTTTTCATAAACGCCGGTGCTAAAGCGCTTCAATAATTTGGTATCGGCTTGGTTAGCCACCGATCTGAGTGCATCCGCCAACGGCATGCCTGCGCCCAATAAAGTATATAACTGTCGAGTCATTAATGACAAATCGGCAATGGGAACCTTGGCTGCAAATAACGCCTGGTCAGATAAACGTTTGCGTTTTCCGGCCACAGGCGTGACTTCCAACGGGGTCAAACCCCGATCTCGCAATTGCTGACGCACTTGACGTGCCGATTCCCCCTCTAAAGTGCCTTTTTTAGTTTTGCCTTGCGCGGTCAGGGCTTGATATTCAAAACTGGGCATGAAACGGCATCCTTATTTTTGCACCACACGTAACACTTCTTCAAGTGAGGTTTGCTGTTCCAATACTAATTGCATCGCACTCTGATGAATCGAGGGGGTTGATTGATGAACATAATCCGCAATCGCTTGATCGGATTCGCCCGAATGAATCATTTGCCGCACTTGATTGTCTACTTCTACCAATTCATAAATCCCCACACGCCCTTGATAGCCGGTAAAAGAGCAAGCTTCACAACCAATCGGGTGCAGAATATCTGCCAATGTAACGCCTAACAACTCACACTCTGCTGCATCGGCCGGCTGGCGCTCACCACATTCAGGGCAAATACGCCGTACCAATCGCTGAGCCATCACCCCAATCAAACTAGACGACAACAAAAAAGGCTCAATGCCCATATCTTTCAAACGGGAAATCGCCCCCACGGCCGTATTGGTATGTAAAGTCGACAACACCAAATGCCCGGTTAAAGAGGCCTGAACGGCAATTTCGGCTGTTTCATAATCCCGAATTTCCCCAATCATCACCACGTCGGGGTCTTGGCGCAAAATGGCTCTTAAGCCCTTAGCAAAGGTCATTTCTGCCTTGGCATTGACTTGGGTTTGATTGATGCCTTCCAGGTTATACTCCACCGGATCTTCAACCGTCATAATATTGCGTTGATTATCATTGAGTCGCGATAAGGCGGCATACAAGGTAGTGGTTTTCCCGGATCCCGTTGGTCCGGTGACCAAGAAAATACCATGCGGTTTTTGCAGTAATTTTTTCATTAACGGCAATTGAGAGGCCGGCATCCCCAAATCACTCAGATCCAAACGTCCCGCACTTTTATCCAGCAAGCGCATCACCACCCGTTCGCCAAAACTGGATGGAATCGTAGACACCCGTAAATCAACTGCCCGCCCGCCCAACTTAATGGCAATGCGCCCATCTTGCGGCAAGCGTTTTTCGGCAATGTCCAGTTTGGCCATCACCTTAATGCGCGATACCAACATATTGGCAAATTGCACCTTAGGCGTTAATACCACCTTCAATTGGCCATCAATCCGAAATCGAACTCGTAATTGGGTTTCAAAGGGTTCAATATGAATATCCGAAGCATTCTTGCGAATCGCTTCTGCCAGGATCGCATTTAACAACTTAATAATCGGCGCATCGTCATTACTATTCAATAAATCTTCAGACGTCGCCACTTCCGCCATGGCTTGGTCTAAGTCTGCCACCTCCAAATCATCCATGGCTTCCATTGAATCGGACGTTTGATTGGCATATTGGGTTTGTAGCTGCTTTTCAAATTCTTCGGGCGTTAGGGTTTTCAAAGTTAACGGTGACGCATTTAAATGGCGTTGAACCTCCATCAATACCTCTGGGGTGGTGGATGGTAAACAATAGACCATTCGACCTAAGTCAGGGTGCATGGTTGAAAGCACCCCTTGTTGACTGGCAAATGAAAAGGGCAAGGCACCGCTCATAAATCTTCAAACGCCTTTAAATGAGTAGGATCAGACTTTGAAACATCGGCCTCTGGGTCAGCCGGTGGCTGAGGCAATACTGGCGCAGAATCATGCCACTCTTGTTCTGTACGCATTTTGGGGCGTAAGCCTTCTAATAAACTCTTATCCGACTTTAACACTTCCGCTTGCGCTTCTTGCATACTGGAATACTTCAAACGGCTATAATAACTGCTCATTTCACTATTTCGCACGATCACCGGACGTAAAAACACCATCAAATTCACTTTTTCACGTTGGCTGCTGGTTGATCTAAATAATGCCCCTAGTCCAGGAATATCCCCCAAGAAAGGCACTTTTGATTCGACTTCGGTTTCTCTTTCCGTCAACAACCCCCCCAGCACAATAATATTGCCATCGCCCACCATCACACTGGTTTTAATTTGACGTTTAGAGGTTTGAATATCCACTGCATCGCCTTTGGGAATCACATCGGAAACTTCTTGATCAATTTCCAAAAATACCTCATTGCCTTCATTAATCTGCGGTTTCACTTTTAAACTCAAGCCCACATTTTTACGATCAATGGTATTAAAGGGATTCGTGGGGACACCGGCGGTGCCCGCTGTGCCGGAAGAGGTGTAAGAGCCGGTTTGAAAAGGCACCTCTTTCCCAACTACAATTTCGGCTTCTTCGTTATCCAATGTCAATAAGGTGGGGGTTGAAAGAATATTGGCGCCCGAATCGCTGTCGAGCGCACGGAGCAATGCTCCCCAACCTCGGCCATTGGCGCCAATTTCACCCGCAATCACATTCGAGCCCCGCTGCAAAGCAGACGCTTGTGCCAAAGGATTGCCAATATTCCCTAACAAGGTTGGTAAGGTTCCGGAAAAATCAATCAACCCCACCCCATTTGGTCCGGCAGCGCCCCATTCAATCCCCAGCTCGGCTTGTTTGGTCTCGGTAATTTCCACCAAAATCGCTTCAATCAACACTTGTGCGCGTCGAATATCCAACTGTTTAATCACTTGTTTTAAGGCCATCACCACCGCCGGCGGGGCACTGATCACAATGGCATTGACTCGCTCTTCTGCTTCAATACTGATACGCGATTTGATGGTTTTATCATCCAGTTGATTCACCGGTACCGATTGTGTTTTATTACCCGTTGCGGCATTCTCAGAGGTGGCACTTGCAGCGGCATCCTCTGCGGAAACACTGTTTAATAACGAACGATTCACTGCCATTTTTTGGAGAACCGGCACCAGATCTTTAGCCTTTGCATAATGCAAATACACCACCTGAACCCGCCCTTCAGAGGGCACCGAAATATCCAAATCGGCAATCAGCGTCCGCACTTCACGACGTTTCTCAACATCACCTGATAATACGATCCGATTGGTTCTTTCATCAAACGTCAGGGTGATTTGACTACTCGCCGATTTCGGCAACATCTTTTTAATCACCTGCACCAATTCACTCGCCGAAGCGTGATTTAAACGAATCACCTCAAAGCCAGCGGTTTCATCCACATCCACCCGCTTCAAAATCGCTTTTATGCGCTCAATATTAATCACACTATCGGTCACAATAAGACGATTACTGTCCGACAAAGCCACCAAGTGCCCTTCTCGTGCGACCAATGGTCGCAATACCGCCACCAATTTCGTGGCATCCACCTTATGCACCGGAATCACTTCGGTGACCCAATCACTCTCTTCGGCATTGCGATTTTCATAAGGCACCTGATCACGCGCTAAATTAGCCGGCACAATTTGAATGGCGGTTTTTCCGGGAATGGCAACAAAACCATGCACCCGCAGAATCGCCAATAGTGTTTCATATAAATCATCGGGATGCATTGCGCCAGGCGCGATTAATGTCACCTTACCCTTCACGCGCGGGTCAATTATAAAATTCCGTCCCGTTAACTTGGCAACGGCCTCAATGACCGTTTCAATTTCAGCCTGTTGGAAATTTTGTTGCAAGGTCACGGCCTCAGCCGCTGGGGCAGCCATGACCAATACCGGCAGGCCGTTTAAACCCAGCGACAAGACACAGCCATAAAAAAGTCGTTTGATGTTTTTCATAGTTAATTAAAATTTACCTGTATGGTTTTCATTTCCCCCTGACGGTCAACCATCAGTTCAAATTCGCTCATCGTTAAAAACTGTTTCCAAAGATTTGGATTTTTAGACATGTCATTAATACTCCGGCCATTGACCTGTTTTACCAAATCCCCCTCTTCAAATCCCAAGGCTTTAAAGAGTGCTTTATCATTCTTGGACCAAATTTTAACCCCAATCCACTGACCCTTTTGGTTAATCGGCTGAAATCGTAAGAACTGCCCAATCGACATCGGTGATTTTCGTAAGGTTTCCCCGATTTCTGTTAATCGTTGCTGATCAAACCCTGTTAAAGGTCGCGCTTCAATCATCGCCACCGGTTTTGATGCGGTCAAATCCTGATCGCCGGCTTTTAAAAGCAATTTTTCAGCCATCCCACGATTATCCAATAAAACCCCATTAGCCATCACCTTGACCAATCGAACCTGAGGCATCACCACATCGCCTTCCAAAACCACTTTGACCTGCCCATTCGCATCAATAATCGCCACCGCACGGTCAGCATTGACAATAACACCTTGCAGCGTCCAGTTTAGTTGCGTTTTCTCGACTTGTTGTGAAGCAGGAATGTTCCGCTTTTGCGGGGCTTGCGTTGCTGGATATCCAAATAAAGCAGACGCTTGTCCAGTCAATAACGGCGGTGAGGTTTGCAGTGAATTCAATTGAGTGACGGGATACTGTGGCGTGATACTCAATGCTGAGGCCAATAATTGTCCCAATAACCAAGCCGCAACAAAACCAAGCAACCAAGCCAAGGGCTGAAAAAGGGTTCCCATCAACACCGGCAAGTCAGAAAAGGGTAAAAAACGCTTCAAAATAGGTTTCCTAAAAAGGCAGTTAAATCAGACAAAACGACATTGTAACCAAAACCAAGCCATTTGAAAAAGAAAAGCAAACTAAAGCAGTAAAACTCAAAACAATCGAGGTAACATTATGACAAGCCACCCACCGTCATTGCGAGCCACCCACCGTCATTGCGAGCCGCAGGCGAAGCAATCCAGCTTTCGTCTTGCACTGCCTGAAATATGGATTGCCACGTCGCTGCGCTCCTCGCAATGACAGGGGTGGGCGTGGATTGCCACGTCGCTTCGCTCCTCGCAATGACAGGAATAGGGTTCATTGCAAGCCGCCGACACTGTCATTGCGAGCCGCAGGCGAAGCAATCCAGCTTTCGTCTTGCACTGCCTGAAATATGGATTGCCACGTCGCTTCGCTCCTCGCAATGACAGGGGTGGGCGTGGATTGCCACGTCGCTTTGCTCCTCTCCATGACAAAGGTTGGAGTCATTGTTACAAGTACCAGAACAAAGCTACTAAATTAAACCTAATCCTGTATGCGATATAAAATTCGTTTTACCTTTTGGTTGAGTTGATGAATATGCGAATTCATATAGGCAGGATTGAGGCGACTAGAGTCCATAAAATGTTGATCTAATATAATAGGCTGTTTGGTTTCTGCGCCAAAGTTCACATAGCGTGCATCTCCTAAATTGAGATTCACACCCGTATTATCTGGATCAGAAATAATGGTTTCGATACCGTAAGACCATTTATTTTCACCACGAACGGTCAGGAATCCTAAATCTGCAGCACGCTTGCTGGTAAATGGCACGGTCAAACTTAGACGTACTTTTTCATAGCCGGTGTCTGAACGCATTAAGGTCGCTTGTAATTGAGAATCGCCCAAATAGGATTTAAAAGCCAGTTTAGTCGTTAAGTCTTGGTTGAGATACACCCCTCTCTCAATAAACGCGCCCATCCCTTGCTCTGGCCAGTAAAATTCATAACCATAATAATCTCCTGACCAGGTATTCAAACCCGTCGTCGCTAAAGGGGTATCGCTAATATGTCGTGACCAATTGCCATAAACTTGATGACGCCCTTCATCAAAATAATAACGGGCACTATTGACGATATGATCGGTTTTTTCACCTTCATTCAGTCCCATTTGATAACTGAGTATATTCACTAAACCATCAAATGGCACCCAAGTTTGTGAGATCGACAATTCTTTCCATTCAGAAACCAGTCGTTCATCTTCAAAAATACCACCAGGCCTGAAATGATAAGTATTATGTAAAGGATCAATTCGAGACAAGTGCACACTCGCACCCTGCCATAAAGGCGCGCTTAACTCCGACAACAATCCTAAAGATTGGTGATAGACCCCCACTTCGGAACCGACGGCGGAAATTACAAAAGGCTCCAATTTCAAACTCAACCATTCCGAGCGCCCGGACGATTGCATAGATTGCCAATCACTTTCGCTCGATAAACTCAATGTCTTAAAATTTGGCAGATAATAACGCGCTTTTGACGTGTGTTTTTGACGCTGCCCCAATGCCCAGTCAGTCCCCAATTTCACTGAAAGCACCGGAATTTGTTGTTTTAATATTTCTATCTCAATATTTGCCAAACCATACTGTTTGGCGAAAGGTGCCAAGATCGCAATTGTCTGCGCTAGCCCATCCTGGGTACTTAAATCATATAAACGATTTTGATAACGACACCGCAAAGTGCTCGATTCAGGCGCTACCGCCAAACTAATCTGCTCTAAACCTGCTTTAACCAATTGGTTTTTTAAATCCCGTAAAACCGCATTATCGATCGGGTTATCAAATTGGTTAAGGTTATCTTTTGGGTTATCTGTTTTTGACACTGCAGCGGTGGGCGTAACCGACTTTTCTGAATCTGGGTCGGCTTTAACAGTGGGATAGCGCTTAGAGGCTGGTTGAAAGCTGGGTAATGGATGCGCGCTACGATTAACGGACAATGCAGACTGAGTATCGTTTAAGGCTTGTAATTTTGCCTTTGCATCTCCGCCTAATGGATAACTCAGCGTCATCCCCAAATGGATTGATTCACTCGCCTCAGTTGAGGCCAATATCGCATCAAAATTCAACTGCAAATGCGAGCCTGCAATATTATGCCACCGTCCGCGAAAACCACCACGTGTCGCCACCCCATCGTAATCCATCAACGCCGAAATATTGTATGGCAAATAGACTTCTGCACCTGCAAATACACCATCTAAATGTGTGGAACTAGCAGATGATTTCCCCTTAGTCGCATAACCTACTGTCGTCGCAAGATAACGAGAGGCATGTGTCATGACCCCATACCAGCGTTGATTTTGAATCGCCAAGCCCATTACATCCTGACCACCCACCGCCATTCGCCAATGATCCGTTAGCTTTAAACCATATTTAACATTGCCAACCAGGTCACGATTATAAAAATCACCATAGGCATTCGGGTTTGCACCTTTAGCATGGAGTTCATTTAACCCCAACTGCACTTCAAAACCCCGCCAAACGCCGGCGCTAAGATAATAGTTCTCTGCTTGTGCATCTTTGGGCGCATCAGGCCTGGTAAAATTATTGAAACTTCCGGCTACAACCCCATGTTGAATCAACTGTGCCGTTGGCACCATCATTAAGCCCGTGCTGCCATTCACCGTCATGCCTGTGCCATTCAATAAATCCACACCATATAAATCACTAAATGAAGCAGAGGCCAGCACAGGAGAAGTCACAAAATTTGCCAACAACAGCAACGCTGTCGACTCTTGTTTAAAATGTAGATTGAATTGAAACAGCATTATTCTGGCGTGTCTTTGGTTTCTTCTAGTTTGATCTTGTTTTCACGCCAGTTTTGAATCAGCGCGATAAAGATACCCAACATCCCACCCAACACCAACGCAACAGCGACCATCAATGATCGTTTTGGCGCTGATTTCTCCTCCGGAACCACCGCAGGGTCAATCACTTTAAACACAAAATTTTGCTGGGTTTTTGCAAGGGTCATATTTTTCATGTTTTGTTCAATCAACTTATAAGCGACCGTTTTAATTTCCACTAATTGGGTTTTTTGCAACTGCTCTTGCAAATAATCAATGGTCTTTTGGGATTCTTCAATTTGCTGTACCCGCATTTGAGTATTGACTCGATTAATCAATGCCGTTACCCAATCCCGTGCCTGAACCGGATCCGTCCACTCTATAGAAACCGTAATCATGCCATCATCCTTACCCTCAGAAATAGACAACATCCCTGAAAATAATTTAACGGTATTCCACATAGACGGCTCACCGGGCTCTAAGACTTCTTGACCTTCATAAAGTGGGCCAGCAGGTGCATCACTGGCAAACCAGCCTTTAATCGTTCCAATCAAGGAAAATGACTGAACCCACTCAGCGTTATCCGCATCCCACTGTTTAAAAAACAATTGCTGCTTAAGCTTATTTTCGGCAATAAATTCACTTAAAAATTTACGGGATTGCATCACCGCCATCGCCGTTTGTGCAGTGGTGGTTTCACCTTTCGGCAAGGAAATCCCTGCCAAGCTAGCCAAGCCGCCATATTGAGAGGCCAAACCGCCACCGCTCTCTGAGGAAGCTGGCGCCAATAATGCCGACGCCTTATATTGATTGGGTAAGGTTAATGAATAAATGGCCACTAAAACCGCCAGGCCTGCTGCCAGCCCTAAAATCAGTATTTTGCGTTGATAAAGTGCCGCCCATAATTCGGCTAAATCAATTTCATCATCCTCATAAGGGGCTTGATAACGCGGATCAAAAGGAGACTGTGGGGATTGATTTGAAGATGCAGACATCAGTTAAACACTCCTATCGCATTCAAGGTTGCCGCAGTCACCGCAAAATTCGCCAATATGGATGAAATGCTGGTCCAAGACACCAATGGATTCATACGCTCTATATCTAATGGCACGACAATGGTATCACCCGGCAACACGGTTGTGGACAAAGCCGAATCAAACCAACCATCAGCGAATTTCTCGACCGAACCGTCACCATGGACAATATAAATAGAATCGGAGTCTGCCCGCTTAGTGGCGCCACCACTTTTTTCCAAATACTCTGAAACACTCATATTCGGTTGATACACCAACGACGCAGCACGCGCCACTTCGCCGGTTACCAACACTTCATAAGAGCGTTTCGGCACATAAAGCACATCGCCTTCACGCAGTTCCATATTCAACGTCGAGGCATACCCCACAGGTTGATTACGATCCAGCGTCACCACCAAACGACCAATTGCAGGAGTTTCTTTTAAACGTGTAATTAAGCTTTGACCTAAGGCTAATATCGATTGAGAGTCCCCTTTAATCAACCCTGCATCGGCCTTTAACCCCATTAACAGGTTCTTTTCCAAATCGTTGGCCATTTGCTGCATTTCCATCGCTTCGCGTTGCTTTAAGTTTTCACGAGTAAACACCGCATTTTTCGGTTCCGCCCATTCGGTAAAGCCACCAACCCGGTTTAATAAATCCTGCATGGTATCCCCGGGATTAATACGATAAATGCCCGGGAACCGCACTTCCCCTTTGACCGTGATCGTCACCGAGGTTTCATTCCATTGCGCAATCGGTTTAAAGTGAATTTCATCATACGGCTGTAACAACAAGTTATGCTGTTCATCCTGTTTAAGCGCTAATAACGGATTAAAACTAATGCGATCTGATTCCCGCTTTTCTCCATCGACAATCTTAAAGCGAAACAGCTCTGCTTCAGTGGTTAGCGTCTGTTCCTTTAACCCTCCCGCCGCATTTAACATATCAGCAACACGAGCGTCAGAGCTGATAGGATAACGCCCTGGCGACTGAACCACGCCAGACACAGACACCACTGATGGCGGCGAATTTTTTTCGGATTGATCATACAAAACTTGAATCGCCGAACCAATCACCTCAACTCGATCTTGATTAAACTTGTTAAAGGTATAAACCACATCTCCGGGTTTTAATTCAGTGGTCGCCTTATCTGCTAATTTAAAAGACTGAAAAGACACTTTTTCAGTCACGGGATCTTTACGTTTAATCAATAAATAGTTTTCATCCATTTCAGGCAGCAGCCCGCCTGCGGCATCGATAAAATCAGCCACGGTTGAATCGTCCATCAGAGGATAAACTCCAGGAGATTTGACCAGGCCTGAAATGGTCGCTACCTTAGGCGGCATCCCTTTTCGAGCCTGAATACGAAGCGCATCTAAATCATCGGTAATCACAGCGGAACGGTTAGTTTGATCTTTAGTGAATAAAACAATGGCATCTTCAGGCTGCAAAAGCATTTTTTTAGCCCCTGCTAACGTAAATTGCTCAAAGTAAACCTCACCCGTTTTAGCATTTTTGCGTTTAATTAAGCCATAATCCGGATCGACATTAGGCGCTAAACCACCAATTGATTCGATAAAACTGACTAAATGTGTATTAGGCTCTAAAGGATAAGTTCCGGCAAACTTTACCCCCCCTTTAATGGAAACAATAGCAGGAGGCTCTCCCATGGTTGCTTGTCGCTTCAAAATGGAAACCACTTCACTTAAAGCGGATCGGCGCGCTTCACCAGCCTGCTGTGACAATACAATGATTTGATCATTGGATTGTAATGGCAAGTCTGACCGCTGCCCTGAGGCAATGGCCTGCCACGAAAAAGTTTTCACGCTCATCGGCTCACCGGGTGCGGTTTGCCTAAGCAGCAATAGAAAATTCAAATCAGCTTGGCGTTTAAAAGCTTTAATATTCGGCAATAAATCTAAAACCGTCATTTTCGGCGCCCAAGCAAACAAACCATCCCGATAAATCTGACCTGATAAAGAAACGTATTTTTCAAACGTTTGATTACCCTGCGACACAGTAATGGCATCACCATCTTTCAAACGCATTTTCAAATCTTTTTGATGGGTTAAATTCAAGTCAGAAATCACCGAAAATCCATCTTTATTTAAACGGGTTAATTTAGCTTTTTGTTTCATCGCTTCATGCGTTAACCCGCCCGCCAATTCAATCAAATCGGCAACTTGCTTTTCCGATTTTAATTCATAAATAGCCGGACGTTTCACTTCACCACTAATCGAAACCGAGCGGGAACGAACCGGAATAAATACTGTGTCCCCTGGTTGCAACCGCACATCCTGCTTAGAATTTCCGGAAATGAGTAGATCATATAAATCCAGTGAAGCAATCAGCTTTCCCTGGCGTTTAAGCTGAATTTCACGAAAGCTGCCAATATCCGAAATGCCCCCACTCACATAGAGCGCATGGGTAATGGTCGCCATACCACTCACCAAATAAGAACCCGGATTACGTGATTCTCCCATCACAAACACCCGAAAAGAGCGCAACTCACCCAGGGTCACACTGGCACTGACACCGATCCCTAACTTATCAACTTCCTTTTTCAACACCGCAACCGCATCTGAAAAAGACAAGCCGGCCAAACTCACCGGACCAATTTCAGGCAAAGCCACCGTCCCATTACGATCAATCACCAATTGATAATCCGCACTCTTATTACCAAATAACTGAATCTTTAGCTGATCGCCAGGGCCTAAAATATAATCGGTGGGGATGGGAATATCATTGACGGGCGCAAAGGTGGTTGGACTCCCTGAGAATAAAGAAGCACCAAAAACAGGCAGGTTCATTTTTTGTCGAGAAGGTTCTTTCAAGTATCGGCTTTGACCACTGAAATCGGTTTTTTCTACCGCCTTAACTTCAGCCGTTTGATCTCTTAAAACCTCTTTTTTAACGTTATCAACCGGATCCGGCGCAATTCTTTGCACCGTATCCACCATTGGCTGAGGCGACTCTTGAGAGCTACCTCCCGTGCTCGGTAAACTAATGCCCTGACTGGCCGCTAATGCCGCTTGTTGATCAGGCGGCAAAGACTTAAATTGAGCAATTTGCTCTGGCGTCGGCGTTGCCGCCCAACTAGAAAGTGAAAATACAGATAAACAAAAAACAATTAAAAATGCTCGCATAAGACGCCTATGTCAAAAAACCAGTCCAAAAAATTCATCAAAAGAACCAAAAACCATTGGGAAACAAAGCATAAGAGAAACCCCTCTAAGAGTCAATTTTTATATCCACAAACCCATCAAACTTAAAAATCACCCACCGTCATTGCAAGTCACTCCCACCGTTACTGCAAGTCACTCCCACCGTTACTGCAAGCCGCCCCCACTGTCATTGCGAGCCGAAGGCGAAGCAATCCATCTGTCGTCCCGCACCACCTGAAACATGGATTGCCACGTCGCTTTGCTCCTCGCAATGACTGGGTTTGGTTTCATTGCAAGCCAACCCCCCATCGTCATTGCGAGCCGAAGGCGAAGCAATCCACTTGTCGTTTTGCGTGCATAAGGCTACACATGTCTATCCATTCAATATTGTTAGTGTTCTTTTTGATGTTTAATTGTCAATATTAGCACTTTGGTCAACGAGGGGATCCAACGATAATAAATTTTGTATCCTGTTTTGCCAAATGACTTAGTTAAAACCCTCATATCTGGTAATGAGTCAACCGACTTACCTATCTCTGGGAAATCAGCCAAGCTATCAATAGCCTCAACCAAAACAGCCATAGCTTTACGCGCTGCCTGCTGATTTTCTTCAGCTAAAAACTGACGAAGACGAACCAAATCGTCCCTAGCCTTAACCGTAAGAATAATTTGAATCATTTAGTTGAAGGTGTGGGCAGTTCGTTTTCACTGAACCAAGACTCAACCCAAGGCTTTGTTTGAGTTTCCCATTGAACAGACTCACCAGATTCATTAAATGCCTTCCAAGACAGCAGCGCCTCTTTGACATCTCGATCTAAGGTTTCAGAATTAGGCAGGTATTGCAACTCAAGTTCGTCTAAATGCGTCAACAAGGCTTCTCGTGCAAAAAACGTTTTAGTGCGCCCTGTAAGCTTTGCCAAAGCCTCAAGGCGTACTTCGATTTCTTGCGGTAAACGAATTGCTAACATATTACCTCCTATGCTTCCAAAAAAACTAAAATAGTCAAACGATATACAAAGTATATCAAAATCTCCCACCCTTCATTTTAAAAGTGAAGCAACCCATCTGTCGTCTTGCACCACCTGAAATATGGATTGCCACGTCGCTTTGCTCCTCGCAATGACAGGAATTGGGGTCATTGCAAGCCGCCCACTGTCATTGCGAGCCACCCCCCATCGTCATTGCGAGCCAAAGGCGAAGCAATCCATCTGTCGTCCCGCACCACCTGTAAAATAGATTGCCACGTCGCTTTGCTCCTCGCAATGACTAGAACCCGGATCATTGCGAGCCAACCCACCGTCATTGCGAGCCGCAGGCGAAGCAATCCAGCTTTCGTCCTGCACTACTTGAAAAATGGATTATTACATTTTGTCTTTCATAATAAGGTCGAATATAAATCTAACCATTGAGGGTTCATCTGTTCAATTAATTCTATTTTCTTTTTTCGATTTCCAGCTTTTAACTGCTTTTCCCTTTCAATAGCGTTAAACATACTGTCAAGCTGTTCATAATAGACAAGAAGCTTTAAGTTGTAACGCTTAGTGAAACCTTCAACCAAATGGTTCTTGTGCTGAAAAACCCGTTGAACCAAGTTGCTGGTCACACCAACATACAAGGTACCATTTCTTTGATTAGTCATTATGTATACAAAACCCTGCTTCATAATCCACCTAGCAACAGAAGTTCATTAAGTTTGTTCTTTAGAATTAATCTTTTCGACATTACAGATATCCAAATGCCATCACAGCCACTTCACCGTCTTTGCGAGCCACCCCCCATCGTCATTGCGAGCCAAAGGCGAAGCAATCCATCTTGAGTCTTGCACCCCCTGAAAAATAGATTGCCACGTCGCTTTGCTCCTCGCAATGACTAGAACCCGGATCATTGCGAGCCAACCCACGTCATTGCGAGCCGAAGGCGAAGCAATCCATCTTGAGTCTTGCACCACCTGAAATATGGATTGCCACGTCGCTTCGCTCCTCGCAATGACAAGGAAATGGGCATTACGAACCATCCCCACTGTCATTGCGAGCCGGAGGCGAAGCAATCCATCTTAAGTCTTGCACCACCTGAAATATGGATTGCCACGTCGCTTTGCTCCTCGCAATGACAAGGGGTGGGTGGATTGCCACGTCGCTACGCTCCTCGCAATGACTAGAACCCGGATCATTGCGAGCCAACCCACGTCATTGCGAGCCGAAGGCGAAGCAATCCATCTGTCGTCTTGCACCACCTGAAATATGGATTGCCACGTCGCTTTGCTCCTCGCAATGACAGGAATTGGGGTCATTGCGAGCCGAAGGCGAAGCAATCCATCTTGAGTCTTGCACCACCTGAAAAATAGATTGCCACGTCGCTTTGCTCCTCGCAATGACAAGGGGTGGGTGGATTGCCACGTCGCTACGCTCCTCGCAATGACGTGGTTGGTGTGGATTGCAACGTCGCTATGCTCCTCGCAATGACTAGAATCGGGGGCACTGCAAGCCACTCCCTCCGTCACTGCAAGCCGCCCACCGTCATTGCGAGCCGAAGGCGAAGCAATCCATCTTGAGTCTTGCACCACCTGAAATATGGATTGCCACGTCGCTTTGCTCCTCGCAATGACAGGAATTGGGGTCATTGCAAGCCGCCCACTGTCATTGCGAGCCACCCCCCATCGTCATTGCGAGCCGAAGGCGAAGCAATCTATCTTTCGTCCTGCACCACCTGAAATATGGATTGCCACGTCGCTTTGCTCCTCGCAATGACAGGAATTGGGGTCATTGCGAGCCAACCCACCGTCATTGCGAGCCGAAGGCGAAGCAATCCATCTTGAGTCTTGCACCACCTGAAAAATAGATTGCCACGTCGCTTCGCTCCTCGCAATGACAAGGAAATGGGCATTACGAACCATCCCCACTGTCATTGCGAGCCAAAGGCGAAGCAATCCATCTTAAGTCTTGCACCACCTGAAATATGGATTGCTAACTTGAAAAGGCAAATCCATACAAAAAAGAAAAAACGCTCTAGTCATAATGCGTCCAGAGGCGAATAATTTTAACCACCCGATCTTGTTCTATTACCTGATACACAATACGATGTTGAATATTGATACGTCTTGAGTAGCCTCCCTTTAGGTCGCCCACCAAAACCTCATAACGTGGCGGAGAGATAAAAGGGTCGGTTTGAATTAAATCGAGCAGTGCTTGCGCTTTAGATTTTAGTCCACTCGCATTCAGTTTTTTAGCGTCCTTAACCGCTTGCTTGGTATAAACCAGCTTCCAAGTCATCGCTTTACCAAGCTAACTCAGTGACACACTCATCAACCGGAGTCTTCAAACCCTCTACAATCGATTCTCGCATGCCCGGGGTACTCAACAAAAACAAGGTTTCATTAATCGCACTCCAATCCTCTTCAGAAATGAGCACAGCATTACCTTTTTTGCCCGTTATTGTAATCGGCTCATGAGATTCGTTTACCTGAGCAATCAAACCATAAAAGTTTGCACGTGCAGCCGTCGAATTTAATGACGTCACTTTAAACTCCTAAAATTTTTACTAAAAGTAAATTGTACGCTATAACGTACGTAAAAACAAACTAATGTATCCTCACCGTCATTGCGAGCCGGAGGCGAAGCAATCCATCTTGAGTCTTGCACCACCTGAAATATGGATTGCCACGTCGCTTTGCTCCTCGCAATGACTAGAACCCGGATCATTGCGAGCCAACCCACCGTCATTGCGAGCCAAAGGCGAAGCAATCCATCTTCAGTCCTGCACTGTCTGAAATATGGATTGCCACGTCGCTACGCTCCTCGCAATGACAAGGAAATGGGCATTACGAACCATTCCGCCGTCATTGCGAGCCGCAGGCGAAGCAATCCATCTTGAGTCTTGCACCACCTGAAATATGGATTGCCACGTCGCTTTGCTCCTCGCAATGACGTGGTTGGTGTGGATTGCCGCGTCGCTACGCTCCTCGCAATGACAAGGAAAGGGGCATTACGAACCATCCCCACCGTCATTGCGAGCCGAAGGCGAAGCAATCCATCTTAAGTCTTGCACCACCTGAAACATGGATTGCCACGTCGCTACGCTCCTCGCAATGACAAGAGTGAGTGGTCATTGCGAGCCAAAGGCGAAGCAATCCATCTTCAGTCCTGCACCTTCAGTTACTCAGTTAATAAAATCATCCGATTTTTTCTTTACTAAACTTGATCCGCTTGGCCAGTTCCAAAAAATAATCCCGCGACCAAATATCCAATGCACGCGCATCGCTAATAAAACGACGGGCATCCAACTTTGCCGAATCAACATCCAATCGTCCAATCCGCTCTGCAAGCCAAGCTCTAAACAACGCTGGTGTTAAAGATTCATCACCTAAATCACCACTTTGCCTAGCCCGCAGTTCTAAATGTGCCAAATTCAATTTAGCTCCTCGGCGCACATACCACTCAAAATCAAACCAGTCACGCCCCTTTACTCGGTTTTGCCATTGCCTAAATAACAAAGCATGCATCTTACCCGCATATAAATCCGGCAAACTAAAACACTTCACATGTACAGAATAAGGATCAAGCAACAGCTTTTCTTCAGTTTGGAACCCCAGCGGAGGATCGGTATCCACCTCAAACTTAATTTTCAATACCTTCTGGCCGCGCACACGCACATCTTGACATCCTCCCCGCCCTAAAGGACGAGGATTCCTAACAACTCTAGGCCGTTAAGAGTAGGCTTGTATTGCTACTGCCTACTGGTTCCTGCTTCATAGTCGAAACTAACGTTTCAACTCCACAGGCTAACAAGCGATGTCCTCGCTCAAGTACATTTAAAGCTCCCACCCAAT
>Ga0210023_1000022_pt1 | contig 113501 bp, 88 predicted proteins | sample CryGeymeta201524_FD_183987 | JGI IMG/M metagenome (GOLD analysis project Ga0210023, IMG submission 183987) | Groundwater microbial communities from Crystal Geyser aquifers in Utah, USA - Crystal Geyser metaG 2015-24 (SPAdes) (version 2) | ecosystem: Environmental > Aquatic > Deep subsurface >... | reverse complement strand
TGGAATAGCCGTCTCTGCTAATGGAGGCACTGTAAGACCAAAAGGCGGACGTAAGTCGGTTTTGGGGCATGAGCCTGTGAAGTTAGAAGCTAACACTGTAATCTTCGATTCAGTGTGAGTAGTTCACGCAATGTCTTGTATCGTCCTTATAATTTAGTAATGATCAATAATTTTCCTTCTGAATCAAAACCTTGGTGGAATCGCCCTCTTTTCGGAGGAGTAAGTTTTATCGAAAGAATTTTAGGGGCATTAAATCCACAACAAGTGCCTGAATTAGCATTGTCATTACATGATACAGAATTAGAAGAATTAGAGAGAATTGTACCAACTTTACGAATGCTAGATAATGAGCAATACTCTGCTGAATTTCTATTATTTATGAGTATTAAACATAAAATAGACAATAATTTAGATGACTATAAAGGTTTACAAACATTCATTAAAATTTTTATTTTTGCCAGTAAAAATATTCATCATTTTCGGACTATTAATAGAATTGAGTTAGATTTTCAGGGGAAAACTCAAGTAGATTTATATAACTTAATTGAAGAACAATTAAATACTAATTCAGATCCGATACTTTTTAAACAACTTGTGACCATAGAAATTGAAAAACTTTGTAAAATAATTCATAATGAGCCTACAAAAAAAGCTCTATTATCATATCAAACTGCTTTAAATGCCATTGAAGAAGATCCTATGGGATTAAGTTTATTACTTTTATTTAAAAAATATCACATTTCTGATTATACAATTTTTAATACCACTAATATTATTCTTAAACAACTAAAAAAACAAGACTTAAGTAACTTAAAAGCCTTAGTTTTAATGGTAAAAGTTAATTATGAAGAATTAGATAAATTAGGGCAATTAATTGGAATTCCTCACAATGAAACCCAATTTATTACTTATGCAAAAATTCTTCAATATATTGCTTTATTATCTCGCTATGAAAATAATATTTATCGTTTTCAGCAATTAATAGAAAATGTTAATAAGTGGCATAAACATTATTTAACAATCTTAGAAATTAGACACGAATATCCTAGTCATAAATATCGAGTTTCTCCTAAATTTATTGAAAATATACCCGGAGAATCTATCTACTTTAAATATCAAGATTATATAAGAATAACTGAATCATTATAATTGGTCTTTTTAACTTATAATTAAGATAATAAGCAATGTAAATCTCAATAATTAGAGTGTGATGGAAAATAGTAAATCACAAAAAAATCTTGAACCTTGGTGGAATAGACCACTATGGGGTGACAGAAGTATGTTAGACAAAATTGAATCTATCATTCATAAAGAACATGATAAAATACCTCAAGAAGTGATAGATCATCATCAAGCAGTATTGGCAGAAATCAAATTATTAGCACCCATTGCAAGAGCATTAGATAGTGATAAATTTACAGAATCAGACTTTCTCGATTTTGTCAAAGTTAGTAACTTATTCGCTAAGGAAGTAGGAGAATATAAAGGTTTAAGAAATTATGTGGCTTTATTTCGTGTGGCAGTAGAAGCAAAAAATAGTTTTCTAACTATCGAACAAATAGAATTATCTTATCGTAGTAGTAAGCAACAAGAATTTTATAATTATGTTTTAACTCTTCTCGAAAAACAATTATCTCCAGCAAAATTTATCAATTTATTAGAAGAGAAATTAGCACAAATTTTACCTGATATTTCTACTGAAGAAGGAAAAAATGCTGTTAATATTTACGCTGATACATTAAAAACTGTTGCCCGTCAAGATGAGCTAGGATTAAGACTAATTTTCTTATTTAAAAAATATCAACTTGAAGATTTTTCTCTTTTACGAGTTATTTCTGATATGGTAGAATATTTACTAGGTAGAGATTTGAGAGATTTTCAAGATATTGTAATTTTAGTAAAAGCTAATGAAAAAAAATTTCAGCAACTAGGAAAAATTATCGAATTACCCATAGAAAAAACTAGCTATGAAGATTATGCTAGAATGCTTCAATATATCGCTCTTAAACAAAAACATCAAAATTCTTATTTACAATTCCAAAGGCTTTTAGAAATATTAACTCAATGGTTTCATTTTTATTTAATTATTCAAGATCTTCGAGAGCATTATCCTGAATCACAATTTGAAGCTCCTCCAGAATTTAAACAATCTATCTCTGGATTAGAAATTTATCTCAAATATAAAAGTGTTTTAATGAAATCATAAGCATTAATTACTACTACATAAAAATAGAATTAATTGTTGATTTAAGGTGTTAAGTATCAGGGTTGAAAAAACTAATCATTCGCCAGTTATTGGCTATTAAAAAGCTGAATCCAAGAATTTAGAACAACTTTACTTTTTTTTGAAAATGAACCTTTTGCACCCCTTCAACGTCTAAAAGAGTGTATCAGCAAAAAATAAAGGTGATGAAAGTCTTAGCTAATAATCATGGTGAGATGACTGATTTGGAGTTAGTGCGAAAATGCCAAAAAGGCGATGAAAATTCTTTTCGTTTACTTTACCAACGGTATCAACACAAAGTTAGGGCTACTTTATATCAATTATGCGGTAGCGAATTACTCGATGATTTACAACAGGAGGTATTTTTAAAAACTTGGAAAGCATTACCTAAGTTACGAGAGGCAAAATACTTTTCTACATGGCTTTATCGTATTTGTTGGAATGTGGCTTCAGATCATAGTTTAGCTCGTAAGCGAGATCATCATCGTCAAGTAGCTCAAACAGATCTAGTAAAGCAGAAATCTCGCAATCACCATCAAACGGATTTATTACAATTGCATTATCAGGAGTTGATACAATCAGCTTTGCAAAATCTAAATCTCGAACATCGTGCAGTAGTCGTATTACATGATTTGGAAGATATGCCTCAAAAGGAAGTTGCCGAAATTCTTTCTATTCCCTTAGGTACAGTTAAATCAAGATTATTTACCGCCCGAAAAAGTTTACGTCAATTTTTGGAATTACAAGGAGTTAATTTATGAAGAAAACTACCTCTAATGAAGATGAAGAATTAGTGGATTTTTTGAAAACTTATTGCCCCACGACTCCAAAAGAAACAAAACCTTGTGAAGAATTGATTATGAGAGTAATTGCTACACCCTTAACATATTCTTCCCACAAAGCAAGATTTAGATCATCCTTAAGGTTTCTTTCTTGGGGTTGGTTATTACCTAGCACTCTGATTACCAGTTTATTGATTATCAGTGCTTATGTATTTAATGTCAATCAAAAATCATCTCCCCAAATAGCTACAAAAACCGAAGACTTAGAAACCTTTATGGTTAAGAGTTGGTATGGCTCAATGGCTCAAGAAATCGAGTTTCAGTATGTTACTACTGTTGGAGATGAAAACAATTAACTATCAAACTTATTTTCAATTCATTTTTAAAAATATTAGGAGAAAATCCATCATGAAATACCTTCTCGCTTTCGCTACTTTAACCACTGTCGGTATTAGTTTTAATGCAGTAGCCGCCGAAAAACCTCAAATTAATTCTGTTTCTTTTCCTATGGAAATCTCTCAAAATAACACTACTCCAAGTCCAAAACAACCACGAGGAGAAGGAAGAGGAAGAGGTAATGGCGATCGCCTTATGGAAAGACTCAATCTTACTGCTGAACAACAAAAGCAAATGGAATCTATCCGTAATAAATATCAACCTCAAATGACCAGTCTTAGAGAACAAATTACTGTGGAAAGAGATAAAATGTCCACGATGCTCAAAAATAATGACTCACAAAATAACTTGCGATCACAACATCAGAAAATTAGTACTATGCAAGAAAAAATGAATAATTTACGCTTTGAAAGTATGTTAGAAGCAAGAGAAATTTTAACACCACAACAAAGACAACAATTTTCAGAAAATATGGATGGAAGAAGAGGTAACAAAGAAAGAAAACAAAAATAAAAAGTAATTTAATCTTGAATCAAAACATAAAAAATATCCCAATATTGAACCATAATGAGTTAAGATTCTTAACAAAGAAAATTTTAAAATAAATCAAGAATCAAGGAGATATTTATGGCTTTAGTTCCCATGAGGTTATTGTTAGATCATGCCGCAGAACATGATTACGGTATCCCTGCATTTAACGTCAATAACTTAGAACAAATTTTGTCCATTATGGATGCGGCTAACGAAACTGATAGCCCCGTCATTTTACAAGCATCTCGTGGCGCTCGTAGTTATGCAGGAGAAAACTTCCTCCGCCATCTTATTTTAGCAGCAGCCGAAACCTATCCTCATATTCCCATCGCTATGCACCAAGATCATGGTAATAGCCCTGCTACTTGTTATTCAGCTATCCGTAACGGTTTTACTAGCGTTATGATGGATGGTTCATTACAAGAAGATGCTAAAAGCCCTGCTACCTTTGAATATAACGTTAACGTTACTGCAAAAGTAGTGGAAGTCGCTCACGCTGTAGGGGCTAGTGTTGAAGGTGAATTAGGGTGTTTAGGTTCTCTCGAAACTGGTATGGGTGAAGCCGAAGATGGTCACGGTTTTGAAGGTAAACTAGATCATTCTCAGCTTTTAACAGATCCTGATGAAGCGGTAGAATTTGTAGAAAGAACTCAAGTTGACGCTTTAGCTGTTGCTATTGGTACAAGTCATGGTGCTTATAAATTCACTCGTAAGCCTACTGGAGAAATTCTTGCTATTAGTCGTATCGAAGAAATCCACGCTAAATTACCTAATACTCACTTAGTAATGCACGGTTCTTCTTCTGTACCTCAAGAATGGTTAGAAATGATCAATAAATACGGTGGAACTATTCGTGAAACCTACGGCGTACCTGTAGAAGAAATCCAAAAAGGTATTAAAAGTGGTGTTCGTAAAGTAAACATTGATACTGATAATCGTTTAGCTATTACCGCAGCTATTCGTGAAGCGGCATTTAAAGATACTTCTAACTTCGATCCTCGTCACTTCTTGAAACCCTCTATCAAATACATGAAACAAGTATGTTTAGAGCGTTATCAACAATTCTGGACTGCTGGAAATGCTAGTAAAATTAAACAAGTTAGTCTTGATGATTTTGCGAAAAAATATGCTAAAGGTGAATTAAGTTCTACCAGCAAAAAAACCGTAGTTGTTTAATTACTGTTTTCTAAATTTATGCTTTAAATCCCCAACTTTGGGGACTTTTTTTTATCTTTTTTCTACACATAAAAACTTATAATTTTTTGTCCTTTTTTTACTTCTAAAAATTTTCTTTTTTAACTTAATTTACTGATGATAAAAATTCCTCTTCCTTCTCCATTAATTTTAGATAATTTATTGCGTGATTGGCTTTTAGAAGATATTGGTAGAGGCGATCGCACTACGGACTGTATTTTTCCTGAAGATAGCCAAAAAGGAAAAGCCTATTGGTTGATAAAAGAAGAAGGAGTGATGGCAGGATTATCCATAGCTGAAAGAGTATTTAAGTTATTAGATAATCAGATAAAATGGCATAATTTGGCTTCAGAAGGGGAAAAATTGCCAAAAAATACCAAAATTATGGAAATAGAAGGCAAAATATCAGCTTTACTCACAGGGGAAAGAGTTGCACTTAATTTGGTGATGCGTTTAAGTGGCATTGCAACTATGGCAAAAAAATATGTGGAAGCCATAGAAGATTATCCCGCTAAATTGGTTGATACTCGTAAAACAACCCCCGGATTAAGAATTTTAGAAAAATATGCTTCTCAAGTAGGAGGCGCCATTAATCATCGTCTGGGTTTAGATGATGCAGTAATGATTAAAGATAATCACATTCAAGGCGCAGGAGGTATTTCTCAAGCCGTCAAATTAATTCGCCAAACAATGCCTTATCCTTTAACTATCGAAGTAGAAACTACTAACTTAAAGGAAGTTAAAGAAGCGATCGCCAATCAAATAGAGATTATTATGTTAGATAACATGGATATAAAAACCATGAGGAAGGCAGTGGAATTGATTAGAAAAGAAAATCCTTTGATTAAAATAGAAGCCTCTGGTAATGTTACCCTTGAGAACATTCAGGAAATTGCCGCAACAGGAGTTGATTATATTTCAACAAGTGCTACTATAACAAGATCTCCTTGGTTAGATATTAGTATGAGGTTTGATTAAGAATAAGTTAATTGAGAAGATTAGGATAAAGTATTTTTCCTATGCCTTTCATAAAGTAAATGTACAATTAATTTTGCCTACTTAATTATTACTGTATTCTTTGAGGATTAAGTTCGTATAATTTAGCCTCTGTTGCTTTAAATTCTTCATAGTAATAAGTCATTTTTATAAAGTCTTTTTCTTGATTTAATTGTGACATTTGTTGTTGACAATATTGGTTATATTTTTCTAGTTTAATTGTCTGTAAAAGAGCAATTTGTCTTTGAATATAATCTGCTGGTTGAAATAAAATTTGTTCATCATTTTCACTAAGATGAAAGATATTAGTTAATTTTTCCGCTAAATCAGGATGATTAACTATATTTTCTTGTACCGTTATTAACAAATTATTATGAGTGTTATTTTCCGTTAAATTCTCTAATACTAAATTAATTTCTTGCCATAGAAAACGATAATATTTAATACTAAAAACTAAATCTTTATCATCTAACTCATTAACAATAATTTCTCGATAATCAGGACAATGAAGATAAATTAATAATAACAAAAATTCAGCTTTTTCTACTTCTTTATTTTGGGATGATTTACCATCAACTTTAGAAGATTTTTTATTATTATATGGATTATGATAATTTTTTTTAAGGGAAAATTGTAAATTCTGACGAATAGATTTAAACTCTTGAGAATTTAGCCCTGAGTACTGACTTCTTTTAGTACTTAGAGTTTCAGCACACCGTGTTAGATAAAAGTCTTTCGTTGACTCGTTACTGATTTTAGTTAGTAATTTTAAAATTGATTGAAAAGCTAAATTATAATCACTACTATTTTGTAAGTTTCTATTATTGATGATTTGTTCAATTTCCCAATCTAACCACAGAGGTGAATTTTTTATTAACTCTCTATATTTGGTTATAGAATCTGGGGATGATTTAAGAAATTCATCGGCATCTTTCCCATTAGGAATCGTTAAAACTTTTAGATTGATTTGTCCGCTATATACTAAACTTTCTACTTCTTTTATTACTCTCTCTGTGGCTTTTACCCCTGCTATGTCTGCATCAAAGTTTACTATTATTGTTTTTGATTCACTATAGCGAGATAATAATTTTATATGTTTCTGCGTCAATGCTGTTCCCAACACCGCTACTGCATTACTTACCCCGTTCTCGTGAAGGGCGATCGCATCAAAGTAACCTTCAACTACGATAACTTTATCTTCTTGAGCAATAGTTTTTTTTGCAAAATTTAAGCCATACAAAGTTTGACTTTTGGAGAATAAGGGGGTATCGGGGGAATTTAAGTATTTGGGTTCATTCCCGTCTAAACTTCTAGCACCAAAAGCGATAATTTTACCATTAGCATCTTGGATGGGTATCATTAAGCGATTACGGAAATAATCAATATAGCCCTCTCCTTTGGTTCTTTTTCTAATTAATCCTGTTTGTTCGACTAGGGTGACGGGATAATGTTTGACTTCTACTAAGTAGTGATATAGGGTATCCCATCCATCAGGGGCGTAACCAAGTTTAAATTTTTCTATATTGTCAGGGGATAGGTTGCGCTGGTCTTTGAGATATTTTAGAGCGTTAGTGCCTTCTTCTTTGGCTAAGCTGTGTTGATAAAAACTGGTGGCAACGGCTAAAATTTCATAGAGTTGTTCTCCCGTTGAAATTTGTTTTTGGATTTTTTGTTGGTCTTCCTCGGCTAAGGTTTTGATGGGTACTTGATAGCGTGAAGCTAAATCTAATACTACGTCTTTAAAGGATTGCTTGTTTATTTCCATTAAAAACTTGATTGCCCCACCCCCTGCACCGCAACCAAAACAATAATAAAGTTGTTTGCTAGGGTTTACGCTAAAACTAGGAGTTTTTTCATCGTGGAAAGGGCATAACCCTAATAAATCATGACCTTTTTTTTGCAATACCACATATTCGGAGACTACATCAACTAATTCAACCTTATCTTTAATTTCGGCGATAGTATCTGGATGAAGACTAATATTTCTCACGATAATAAAAAGATTTAAAAAGTTAACTTAGTTTTATTATGACCATAAATCAACACAAAATTAAGCTAAAGTTTCAGGCTGGTATCCTAAACCACGACTAAATTCTTCTCGAAAATTCTGAATGCGATTAAAATTAGGTTTTCCGTAAGAAACAATAACTACTTGATAATTTCTCATGACATTTATCACTGATTCACCTATATCTAAATTCCAAAATACCATTTGTAGCTTCATGTTAACATTAAATTTTGTGCCTAATTCTGATAAAAAGGCTTTAACGTTAGCATCTTCTTGACATGACAAAAAGAAAGGTATTCTTATTCTTACTATCCAACCATTAATTTGATGAATAACCGTCAACGAAGCAGAAGAAAGAAATGGCATTGTTTCAAAATAATTTACAATCCTCAAAGTAACACTAGCATTAGAGAGAAAATAGACATATTCCATTTTGATTTATTCCTACTCAAAAATAATGACAAATTGAGGATTAATACTGAATATCGATAACAAATTAACAAGTTTTGCCAATCTTAAATCATTTTTATCGTAATAATCTTCAATTTTCTTTTATTATCTCTAATATCTAATTCTGACGATAAGGGTTAAACACCTCTTTCTTTAATCATAAATCTGGGTAAAGTTCCCCATTCTTTTATTTGTTACAAAAGCGAACATTATCTTTGATCTATTTATTATTCATAATTTATTCACTATTTTCTATGACAGTATAAAAGTATTTATTTTTCCCTCTCGATTAATAATGAGTGCCTGATTTACGATAATGTACGGCGGTTATCCCATTATCTGATAATAGTTTTCCATTTTTGGCGATCGCATAAATTACCCAATGATCACCACATTCAAGACGTTTACTGACTTCACATTCAATATAAGCCAAAGCGGAGGATAAAATAGGACAACCATTTTCAGAAGATTGAGATTCAATATTAGCAAAACGATCTTCCCCTGGGGCAAAAGGTTTAAGAAAATGTTTCATTAATTCGATGTGTTTACCTTCTTCGAGGATATTTAATACAAATTGACTACCTATAGGTAACAAAGATTCAATAGCCCTTTCTTTCGCCACTGCCACAGTAAAACCGGGAGGATTAAAGGTTGCTTGAGAAACCCAAGAAGCCACCATTGCTCCTTTTAGATCATGTCGTTTAGTGGTGACAATACATAGAGAACCTACAATACGACCTAATGCTTGTTCTGTGCGAGCGCTTAAAGAATTATCCGCAGATTCTTTTGGTTTAAGGGCTTTTTTACGTTTTTTCAAGGCTTGAGCAAAATCTGTACCTGCTTCCTCACAAGTCTTTAATATCTCCTCAGTGGGCTTAAATTTAACTCTGATGGTATCAAAACCGAAGCGATAACCCCCATCTTTGAATTTAGATTCTAACAGATCTATGGCTTCTCCACTCCAACCAAATGAACCAAAAACTCCAGCTAATTTGTTACTATCGGCGTTGGCTAAAGCGATTCCTAAAGCACTTTGAATTTGAGTGGGGGCGTGTCCTCCTAATGTCGGTGATCCGAATATAAAGCCATCACATTGTTGAATTGCTGTTTTAATTTCTTCACTCTTGGCAAACTCAGCGTTAATAGATTCTACCCTAACTCCTGCTTTCGTTATACCACGAGCGATGGCATTAGCTAAAATAGCGGTATTACCGTAAGCTGAGGCGTAAATTAAGGCAACATTGAGGCTTTGATTTGCCACCGTTTCTAACCATTGACTATATAACCCCGTTAATTCTGTTAAACCATATCTTACCAAAGGGCCATGAGAAGTAGCATAAATATGAGCATTTTTTGGTTGGATTTTTTCTATAGCTTTAACGATTTGTGTGCCATAGGGTGCAATAACGCAATCAAAATAATAACGTCTATCTTCTTGATAAATTTTCCAACCTTCATCTAATATTTGATCACCACAAACATGGGCAGAAAATAACTTATCAGTATAGAAAATTTTACTATTATTATCGAAGGTTAAAAGTTGATCAGGATAACGAGGATTAGGTGTTGTAATTAATTCTAAAATATGTCCTTTTCCTAAATCTAATTCATAGTCATTTTTGACTGAAATAATATTTAAACTATTTGTTGTAATTGTTTCAGAATAAGTATTATTAAAGATTGTTTGTAAAGATTTTGCCCCAGTATTAGAGGTAATAAAAGTTATATTTGGAGCTTTTTTTAATAAACTATTTATAGTAGTACAACGATTAGGATTAACATGACCTAAAATAACATAATCAATTTTATTTAAAGGAATTCTTTGATCTAATGCACTAAGGAAAATATCAGTAAAAGATTCCCCCGGAGGATCAATTAAAGCTATTTTATCACCTTCAATAATAAAAGAATTAGCCGTAGTACCTCTACTTAAACCATATTCTACTTCAAATTTTAAGCGATCCCATGTACGAGAGCGAAAAACTCTTGTATTTAAACCAATACTGCCAATTTGTACATCTTTAGGTTTATTCATAAATTATGCCTCGTTTTTTAGTTAATTTTTGGCTTTGTATCTAACTTATCAAAATTTTTGCATCATTAAAGATTAAGTAATTATCAATTATTAAAGATAGATTTTTGAAACTAAGACTAAGACAAAACACTTTCGTAAATTTCAGATAAAGGCATTTCGATGGAGAAAATCGCCCCCCAGCCCCCAATTCTGGGGGAGAGAAAGGAAGGTTAATAGTTTATAATTTGTTTTATAATATTCATCAAAAAACCAGATTTAAAATGCTTTAAAATAGCGGTTGCTTACATTTTTTTGAGTAAATAAAATACTCTGAGTTTTCATGGGAAAAAATAGCAATTTTTAATACTTAAGTAAAATTATATTATTTTGCTTCCATCCAGTTATTACCTGAGTGAATGTCAACAATTAAAGGTACTTTTAATGTGATAATATTCTCCATTATTTCTTTAATTTTACTGTTTAATTCGGCAATTTCTTCTAAGGGTAATTCAAACACTAATTCATCATGCACTTGCATTAATAATTTACCTTGATAATTAGTTAAAATTTCATCTACTTTTATCATTGCTAATTTAATAATATCGGCACTTGAGCCTTGAATTGGTGCATTAGCAGCCGCTCTTAATAACTGTGAAGTATAATTATTAAATTTTAAACTAGATAAATCAATACTATTAATATCCTCACCTTTAAGTTTATCTAAATTATGATCATTAAAATTAAAATAACGTCTTCTACCTAAAATTGTGGTGACATAACCATTAACTAAGGCTTCTTTTTTCATGGTTTCTAAATAATTAAAAACCTGAGCATATTTTTCTCGATAAATACTAATAAATTTTTGAGCTTCTGCCACACTTAGGTTACTTTCTCTAGCAAATTTTTGTGCTCCCATACCGTAAATTATACCGAAATTAATAGTCTTACCTAAATTTCTTTCTTCGGCGGTAATGTCTTGTTTATTTAAAAATAATTGAGCGGTGACAGTATGAATATCTTGATGATTTTGATAAGCAGAAATTAAAATAGGCTCTTGGCTTAAATGTGCTAAGATTCTTAACTCTATTTGAGAATAATCTGCGGCTAAAAATTGCCAATTTTTTTGAGGAATAAAACCTTTACGAATTTGTCGAGAAAATGCCGTGCGAATAGGTATATTTTGTAAGTTAGGATTAGAGGAAGAAAGCCTCCCAGTTGCGGTGACAGTTTGATTATAATTAGTATGAATTCTATTAGTTTTAGGATTAATTAAAGTTGGTAAAGAATCTACATAAGTTGACTTTAATTTTGCTAACGTTCGATGTTGTAAAATAGATTCAATTATGGGATGATCTCCTTTAAGTTTTTCTAAAATACTTTGATTAGTCGAATAACCAGTTTTTGTCTTAGTAGATTTTCTTTTGTCTAATCCTAATTCCTCAAATAATAACTCACTTAATTGTTTAGGAGAAGCCAGATTAAATTCTCCTACCTCTTCATAAACACTTTTTTCAATATTAATCAATTCATTATCAATTTCTTTGGCTAATTGTTGTAAATATTCTTGATCAATTATTACCCCCTTTTCTTGCATTTTTGCTAAAATAGGCTCTAGTTTTAATTCTAATTCAAATACTGATTTTAAAGGGGGAATTTCCCCTAACTTTTTGCTTAAAATTTCTGTTAACTCAAAAGTTGCTAAAACATCTAAACCACAATATTCTGCAACTTTTTCTATGGTTAAATCATCGATACTTTCTTTTTTATCTAAGTTTAAATCATCATAATCTTGAGCAATAAAATTAGTAGAATATTGATAACATAAACTGCTTAACTTATGACTTTCTTCTGGTTGTAAAACATAACTAGCCAACATGGTATCAAATACAACTCCTTGAAGATTAATACCATGAGTTAATAAAACTAGACGATCAAATTTAGCATTTTGTAAAGTTTTTGGATAACCTGAATTTTCTAAAATTGGTTGTAACTTTAGTTTAATTTCTTCTAAACTTAGTTGTTTTCCTTGAGAATGTTTTATAGGAATATAAGCAACATTATCTCTATTTTTTCCCCAAGCACAACCAATACCAATTAAATTAGCTTGTTGAGTATTTAAAGAATCTGTTTCTGTATCCCAAGCAGTTATTTTTACTTGTTTAATAATCTTAATAAATTCCTCTAATTTAGTTATACTATCTACAATAAAAGGAGTAATTTGATTATTATTAGTAACGGCAGAAAATAAAGATAACTGTTGATCATTATTCTCATTATTTTCTCTAAGTATCGTTAATAAGTTTCCGCCTAACGTTTCTTGAATTTTATTAAGTTGTTTAACAAAACTATGTAATTCTAAGTTTTCTAATAAAGGAATAACTTTTTGATTATTAAAACCTGTTAATTTAAAATCTTCTAAAGATATATTTAAGCCAATATCTGTAATAATTTGAGCTAAATATTGAGAATGTAAAGCCTCTTGTTTTCCTTTAATTAACTTATTTTGAATCCCTCCTTTTATTTTATCTAAGTTATTATAAATATCCGTCAAACTATCATATTCAGCAAACAAATTACTAGCTATTTTTTCCCCAATACCCAAAACACCCGGAATACAGTCAGATTTATCTCCACATAAGGCTTTATAATCAACAATTTGATGAGGTTTTACTTTCATTTTTGTAAATACTGCTTCTTCATCATAAATTTCATATTTACCTAAACTTCTTTCTAAATATAAAACTGTGACTTGTTGCTCATCATTAACAAGTTGAAATAAATCTCTATCTCCACTCAAAATCTTAACTTGATAATTTTCTGTAACTGCTTGAGTTGCTAACGTACCGATAACATCATCCGCTTCATATCCTATAGCGGTAACAATTTTAATATTTAAACTCGTAAGTAATTCCTGTAAATTATAGACATCTTCGATAAAATCCGAAGGAGTTTCCTGTCTGTCAGATTTATAATTACTATCAGCCTCATGACGAAAAGTTGGCTGTTTTAAATCAAAAGCAATGGCAATGAATTGAGGTTGATAATCCGTAATAATTTGTAATAAAGAATTGAGAAAACCAAAACAAACACTGGTAGGAATACCTTTAGATGTACGCAAAGGACCTTTTTTAGCCTTAGCTAAAGCATAATATGCACGATAAGCCAAAGAATGTCCATCAACAATTAAAAATAAAGGAGTTTGAGAATAATTCATTTAGTAAGTAACAATCCGTAATTAATATTTAACAATTTTTTCTTTAACTCTTTGCTTATTCATTATCCACTAAGTCTATATTCAGTAGTTTAAATCAATTTTGTTAATATCCTAAGTACCTAAATAATATTAACAAATATTACGAAATTAAATTTTAAGTGGGCAAAATAAAAAAGATAATTTATATTGTTGATATAGGTACAAAAAAGGTAAAAAACACCTTCTACTAAAGTCGAGATTAGAGTCTGTACCATCCGCTCTATTCAATCTTAACCATTCCCTTTTGGTTATTTGTCAACCATTAGTAAGTTAAATAAATTTTTGAATCTCAATTCAATAAATCCTAAATACCCTGCCTAAACATTCATGGCAGGTTTCGCTTTTTTAGGGTTTTAAATATGCTGATTTTCTTCCTTTTTCAGTAATGATGTCGCAAAAAAAGGACTTAACATTAAAATTAATAACATCCTTGTCATTTGCATTGCTAAAACAAAGCTCGAATTGCCCTCTAACTGAATTACCGTAGCCATTACAGAACTTAATCCCCCTGGTGTTGAACCTAAAAAAGCTGTCAATGTATCTACTTGAGTAATTAAATGAAAACCATAACCACAAAAGAAACAAACCGCAATTAAAATTAAGACTAAGACTATTTGTAATAATACAGCTTTTAGTAATTTTTGTAAGGCTTGAATTTCAAATTTAACGCCGATGGATAATCCTAATAAAAGTAAGCCTCCTTGAAAAATTGATGTAGGTAGAGTAATTTCATAAGGAAAAAAACAAAATAGTAGTAAACAGCTCAAGAAAGGTGCTAAAAACAGATTTGATGGTAATTTAATAATTTTTCCGATTTGAATACCAATATAAGCACATGAACTGATGATAATTAAATTTATAGGCATGGGTAGAGATGGTAATAAGTTAAGACTTTGAGTCGCAATATTAACAGGAATTAATGGAGTTGGTGTTTTATAAAAATGGGCAATAATTGGTACAATGACCGAGACAATTAAAATTCTTGAATATTGTAAAACCGCTACAGCCATGGTGTCTCCTCCCATATCTTCACTCATGGCAACGAAACTTGCCCCAGCCCCTGGAATTGAGCCTAAAAAGCTACTAGATAAGTCAATATCGGCGAATTTGTAGATTAAATAACCATTTAAGACGCTAAAACTAGCAGTAACTACGATACACATTAGTAACGGAAAAAAATAACTTTGTGCGGTGGTAAAAGTGTCAAAAGAGAAACGACTTGCGGTAAGAATGGCTAGTATAGCTTGTCCTATTACACTGAAATATTTTGGTAAACATTGATGTTTCTGATTAATAAAAGTCCATGCTATACCTACGAATACGGGAATTAAAAGCCAAGGGAGAGGAAAATTTAGGCCATCGCCAATAAAAGTAAGGGTAATAGTGAAGAGGAAAAGAATAGTAATGTGCAGAAAATATCGGTAACTAAAAGGAGAAAAATTCATCGAATAATTAACAATGGAGAATATAATACTCACTAGACATAAACAGAAAGACTAGATAAAGTGGATCTTCATTATCATCTATCTTATCATGTCAAAAGAGCTACTTTATTAGAGAATCAAGGTTATCATGGTGATGAGTAAATAATGAGAAAACTAGAAAAAGAAAGTAAAACTGAGATCTTGCACCAATACATTAATACTTAATAGTTAAAAGGGAAAAATCAATTCTCTTATAGTTAGTATCAATTCTGAAATTCATTACTCATTACTTCTTACTCATTACTTCTTACTCATTACTTCTTACTCATTACTCCCCCTAGTCATGGGGTGCAAGATATGAGTTTAATGGTAATCTGGCTTAATTGATGACACGCCCTAGGATTGCTATAGTTAATTCTATATTTTCAAACATAAATTAAAACATTACCAATTAGATAAAATTTTTCTATGTCATCAAATCAACTTTCTGAAAAACTGAATTTAACCACAAAACTCGCTTTTGGTGCTGGAGATATTGGTCCTGCTTTGACTGCTAATATCTTAGTATTCTTCCTCATGCCTTTTTTTACTAATGTTGCTGGTTTAAGCCCTGGGGTTGCTGGTAGTATTTTATTTGTAGGTAAAATTGCCGATGCTATTAATGATCCTATCATAGGAGTTTTTAGCGATCGCACTCAAACTAAATGGGGAAGGCGAATTCCTTGGATAATCATAGCGGCGATACCTTTTGGAGTCACGTTTTTTTTACAGTGGATTGTACCTAATTTCAGTGATAATTCTTCTTTAAATAATACTCTTTTATTTATTTATTATCTCATTATTGGCATTGTTTTTAATCTTTTTTATACAGCCGTAAATTTACCTTATCAAGCCTTAACACCAGAGTTAACTCAGGATTATAATGAACGTACTAGCTTAAATAGTTTTCGCTTTAGTTTTTCCATTGGTGCAAGTATTTTATCTTTAATTTTAGCTGGAGCAATTTTTCAAGTTTATCAAGGAAATAATCAAGAAAAATATTTAGTTTTAGGCATAATATCTACCATATTTTCTACTTTACCATTATTCTGGTGTCCTTTAATTGTTAAAGAGAGAGGTTATCAACCTTTATTAAACTATAAACAAAGAAAAATTACTGCCTATATTTTAATTACTATTGCTACGATTTTAGTTATATTTGGTTTAATAAATTTAGTAAACTCAACTTCAGGAGAAGATACTTTTTCCGCCGCAATGTATCTATTAGTTGCTTTATTTATTTCTATCATTTCAATAAGTTTAATTATTGCTAAAACTGAACCTCATTTATTACAAGAATTAACTATAAATCCTGACGATAATTCTTCATCTACTATTCCTTTTTTTGAACAGTTAAAAATTGTTTTTCAGAATAAACCTTTTCTTTATGTAGTAGGTATTTATTTATGTTCATGGTTAGCAGTACAATTAACAGCTTCTATTCTCCTTTACTTTGTAGTTAATTGGATGGGATTACCTGATGCGCAGTTTCCTAGAGTTGCGATCGCCGTCCAAGGTACAGCATTAATAATGTTATTTGTGTGGCAAAAAATTAGTAATAAACTAGATAAAAAAATTGTTTATTTTCTTGGTTCAACTATTTGGATTATAGCTCAAATTGGTTTATTTTTAGTACAACCTGGTCAAACTTTTTTGCTCTATGCTTTAGCAATGTTAGCTGGATGTGGTGTTTCTGTTGCTTATTTAATTCCTTGGTCAATGATTCCAGATGTTATCGACTTAGATGAATTAAATACTGGGGAAAGACGAGAAGGACTTTTTTACGGATTTATGGTATTATTACAAAAATTTGGTTTAGCATTTGGTTTATTTTTAGTAGGTATTGCTTTAGAGGCTTCTGGATTTATAAAACCCATAGAAGGAGAGGCTATTCCCATTCAACCAGAAAGTGCATTATGGGCAATTCGTCTAGTTGTTGCACCTTTACCTGCGGTTATTTTATTGGCTGGAATAATTCTAGCTTATTTCTATCCAATTACTAGAGAATATTATGCTGAAATTCGTTTAAAATTAGATGAAAGAAAAAGGGATTAAAATTTAGTATTAATTTAAAAATGAGTAATTTTCAAAATCAATTAGACAACTCAAAATTAACTCGCTCTATGGGTTTATTATGGATATTATCCGCAGGATTAATTGCCCTTGATGGTTTCGATTTTTTTATTATTGGTATCGCTTTACCTTTCTTGGAAAAAGATTTTAACCTCACTTCCCCTCAAATCGGTGCGATCGCTGTAGCTGCTATTGTAGGTTCTTTAATAGGTTCATTAACTTTAGGTGCAATTACGGATAAAATTGGACGACAGAAGATGTTATTAGTTGATATAATTCTTTTTGTAATTTCTAGTGCTGGAACTGCTTTAGCTTGGAATGTCACATCATTAATTTTTTTCCGCTTTTTAGTGGGTGTTGCCATCGGTGCAGATTATCCCATCAGCGTGGCATATATCACCGAAAATGTGCCTTCTCGATTACGAGGAAAAATGGTTATCGGTGCATTTGCTTTTCAAGGATTTGGGGCTTTATTTGGTGCTTTAACAGGTATTGCGGTAATCAGTGGGTTGACAAATTTTTTTCCTAATTCTGATTTTATCATTACTCAATATAGTTGGCGTTTAATGTTAGGAATTGGTTTAATTTTATCTATTCTTGTCGGCTTTTTACGGTTACAATTTTTATTAGAAAGTCCAGTTTATTATATTGCTAAAGAAGATTATAAAAATGCTGAATTAGCCGCTAGAGAATTGTTAGAATCTGATATAATTATTACTTCAGAAAGTGAACAAAAATCTTCTATAAATACTCTTAATTATGGTTCTTTATTTTCAAAACAATATTTAAAAAATACTTTATTTACATCTTTTCCTTGGTTTTTACAAGATATAGCTACCTATGGTATTGGTATTTTTACCCCTACAATTATCGCTCTTTTAGCCTTTAATAATGAAGATAATTTTATTCCCCGTCAAATACAATCTGCTCAGGGTTCGGCTATAGTTGATATATTCTTAATTATGGGATTTATTATCGCTGTTTTATTAGTAGATAAAGTCGGGAGAATTTCTTTACAAATTACTGGTTTTATTGGAATGGCTTTGGGTTTATCATTATTAGCAATTTCTGGCGATCCAAACATTAATCAACATCCTAATTTTATTTTAGTTTTAAGTGGTTTTTTTATCTATAATTTATTGATGAATGCTGGTCCTAATTCTACTACTTTTTTACTTTCAGGAGAAGTTTTTCCCTCTTCTATTCGTGCTAGTGGTGCTGGTTTTGCGGCAGCAGTTGCTAAATTAGGTGCGGTTTTAGGAACATTTTTGTTACCCATAATCAAAGATGATTTAGGAGTTTCTAACCTATTATATATTCTCGCTTTTTGTTGTTTATTAGGAGCAATTGTGACTTATTTATTAAGGATAGAAACAAAATAAAGCCCCCACCAATTAAGGCAGAGGCTTATTATTTATCAATACATAACCAAAGAAGCTAAAATATTAGTCTAAATCAGGCATGGATAAAGTTGGCTCAGTTTCACGATCAATTCCTTTCTCGAAACCACCAGCAGCAGCACGAGCTCTTCCAGCGTGCCATAAATGACCGACTAAGAAGAAGAAACCTAAAGTGAAGTGAGAAGTTGCTAACCATGCACGAGGTGATACATAGTTAAAAGAGTTTACGTCAGTGATAACACCACCTACAGAGTTTAAAGAACCTAAAGGAGCATGAGTCATGTATTCAGCAGCACGACGTACTTGCCAAGGTTGAATATCGTTTCTGACTTTATCTAAATCTAAACCATTAGGACCACGGAGAGGCTCTAACCAAGGGCCTCTGAAATCCCAAAAACGCATGGTTTCACCACCGAAGATGATTTCACCAGTAGGAGAGCGCATTAAGTATTTACCTAAACCAGTAGGCCCTTGAGCAGTACCTACGTTCGCACCTAAGCGTTGGTCACGGATTAAATAAGTTAAGGCTTGAGCTTGAGATGCTTCCGCACCAGTAGGACCATAAAATTCACTAGGGTATGCAGTGTTATTGTACCAAACCATAGTAGAAGCAATGAATCCCATTAAGGATAAAGCACCTAAACTATAAGAAAGATATGCTTCACCAGACCAAATTAAAGCTCGACGAGCCCAAGCGAAAGGTTTGGTTAAGATGTGCCAAATACCACCGAAAATACAGGTTAAACCAACCCAAATATGACCGCCGATAATGTCTTCCATATTGTTGACACTAACGATCCAGCCTTCACCACCAAAGGGAGCTTTGATTAAATAACCAAAGATAATGGCAGGGTTTAAAGTTGGGTTAGTAATGACACGAACATCACCACCACCGGGAGCCCAAGTATCGTAAACACCACCAAAAAACATGGCTTTAAATACGAGCAATAAAGCACCAATTCCTAAAAGGATTAAGTGATAACCAATAATATTAGTCATTTGGTTTTTATCTTTCCAGTCATAGCCAAAGAAACTAGAATATTCTTCTAAAACTTCAGGGCCACGCAAAGCATGATAAAGTCCACCTAATCCAAGAACGGCAGAAGAAATGATGTGTAAAACACCTACTACAAAGAAAGGAAAAGTATCTGTTACTTCACCACCTGCACCAACACCCCAACCTAAAGTTGCAATGTGAGGTAAAAGGATGAAGCCTTGTTCATACATGGGCTTTTCAGGTATGAAGTGAGCAGTTTCAAATATAGTCATTGCTCCTGCCCAGAACACGATCAAACCTGCGTGCGCAACGTGAGCACCTAATAGTTTACCTGATAAGTTGATTAATCTAGCATTACCAGACCACCAAGCAAAACCAGTTGACTCTAGGTCACGACCGCCAATAGAATTAGAGAGCGTTACCACGTGGAAGTACCTCCTCAGGGAATACAAATTTTTCATGGGGTTGATCTTGAGGCGCCATCCATGCGCGCAACCCTTCGTTTAATAGGATGTTTTTGGTATAAAAAGTTTCAAATTCAGGATCTTCTGCCGCTCTTAACTCTTGTGATACAAAATCGTAAGCACGGAGGTTAAAGGCTAAACCAACGATACCAATAGAACTCATCCACAAACCAGTTACAGGTACAAATAACATGAAGAAATGTAACCAACGTTTGTTAGAAAACGCAATACCGAAAATCTGAGACCAGAAACGGTTTGCCGTTACCATGGAATAAGTTTCTTCTGCTTGGGTAGGTTCAAAAGCTCGGAAAGTGTTTGCTTGTTCACCATCTTGGAATAAAGTGTTCTCTACCGTTGCACCATGAATAGCACACAGTAACGCACCACCTAAAATTCCCGCAACACCCATCATATGAAAGGGATTGAGAGTCCAGTTATGGAAACCTTGTAAGAACAAAATAAAGCGGAAAATTCCAGCTACTCCGAAAGAAGGAGCGAAAAACCAACTAGATTGTCCTAAAGGGTACATTAAAAACACACTAACAAATACAGCAATAGGCCCAGAGAAAGCGATGGCATTATAAGGACGAATCCCTACAAGGCGAGAAATCTCAAATTGACGTAACATGAAGCCAATTAAACCAAAAGCTCCGTGTAATGCTACGAAAGGCCATAAACCACCGATTTGAAACCAGCGAGTGAGATTACCTTGAGCTTCAGGCCCCCACAAGAATAGTAAGGAATGTCCAAAAACATCTGCTGGACTAGATACGGCTACGGTTAAGAAGTTAGCACCTTCTAAGTAAGAACTAGCTAAACCGTGAGTGTACCAAGAAGTAACAAAGGTAGTACCAGTTAACCAACCTCCTAAAGCCAAGTAGGCACAGGGAAATAAGAGGATGCCAGACCAACCAACGAATACAAATCGGTCTCTTTTGAGCCAGTCGTCTAGGGTATCAAATATACCTCTTTCTGGCACTCTGCCGACGGCAATGGTCATAATCTTTCTTTTTTTAACTTGTCAAGTTTTACTTTTTTTTGTCTCTATTATTATTATTAGAGAAGATGTTGCTACTCAGCAATATTACTGATTTGCAATTAACTTTTCTTAATATAGCATGAGTTAGTAGTTAGTCTAACCTGTTTAAAGATACAACTTTGATATTGCTTTAAACTTGCTCTTTCTATTTTTAACAAATTTTTTAACAAATTGTCACATTTTTCTCAGAATTATTTTTATTTTTTCCTTTTCTCTGATGAAAAACTTGAAATCGGCTAAATTATTGAGAGTATGATCAATGTCTATTGATAGAGAGGTTGAGTATAAGCGTTAAACCCTGCATTTTTTAAAGATTCAATGGTATTTTCGGCATTTTGTACCCAATAATTATCTCCTAAACGTACAAAAATTCTTTCTTGTAAACTATCTATCACTGCAATGGTAGGAATTACTGCTTGATTTTTTTCTCCTGATTGTTCTTGTAAAATACTTTTTAATTTTCCTTGAATTTGTGCTTGAGTTGCTTCTTCTGGTGTCAAGCGAATATAAACAATTTTTACATTTTCCATGGTATTTATATTATTAATAATAATTTGTGATTTATCACCTTTATGATCTGCTTTTCCCCAAATAATTAAGGGAGTATCTTCTAATAAATTTTCTTTTACTTGATCATAATTACTTGCAAAAATAATAGCATCTGCTTGACCCGTAATATCTTCTACTGTCAAAAAAGCCATATTATTACTATTTTTATCTACATGATTTTTGATCATTGTTAACATAACTATGGCACATATTTTTTTTCTTGTTTTTTGTGCTGATAATTCTCCTATATCAATGGGAGATAATATTTTAGCAATATCTTTTAATGGTTTTAAAGGGTGTTCAGATACATAAAACCCTAAATGTTCTTTTTCTAATTTAAGTTTTTCTTGTACGGAAAAATCCGAAATATTTGGTAATTGTGGAGCATTTTTATAGGTTATTTCTTCCACCGTTTCTGATTGATTAGAAGACAAAATATCAAAGACATTTAATTGTCCTGTTTCTTTTTCTTTTACCCGTTTTTGTGACCAAGTAATCATCAAATCTAAACTCTCAATTAATTGTTTTCGATTCTGATGAATTGAATCAAATCCCCCCACTGAAGTTAGTGTTTCTAAAGCTCTACGATTAACAGTTTTTACATTAATTCTACTAATAAAATCAGCAAAATTAAGGAATTTTCCCCCAGCGTTTTCTCTTGCTTCTAAAATATTTTCTATGGCAGATTCTCCTAAGTTTTTCACTGCTGATAAACCGAATAATATCTTGTTTCCTTGAGGCGTAAATTCTTTATGGCAATAGTTAATATCAGGAGGTTTAACATCGATACCCATTTTAAGGCAATTTTCTCGATATTTCTCGATTTTTTCTTGATTATCACTACTAGCTGTCAATAAAGCTGACATATACTCTACAGGATAATTAGCTTTTAAATAGGCTGTTTGATAGGTAACGTAAGCATAAGCCGTAGAGTGGGATTTATTGAAACAGTTTGAAGCAATTAAACCATTGGCTAATAGGAAATTATGATCTTTTGCTACTCCAATATCATAAACTGGTTGAACACCAAGGGCTCGTTTATTAATTATTTTAACCATGAATATTACAGTATTTTGACCCTAGACAGAGATATTTACAATTGTATCAATAAGTTTAAATTGAAGTTATCGGGTATCAGGTTTTAAAAACGCAAAGATGACGTATTCGTAAAACTAACAAACCTCTCTTATCTTGATTAATCTTCTTCTTGCCAATTTTTTTTAGATTCCGCTGCTTTTAAAGAAGAATTATGATAATTATTTTGTGGATAGAGTAAGATTTCTCCTTGATTTTTCGACGGGGATTGATAACCTTCACCTTTACGTTTAGCTGCGGTTTTTTCCTCTGAAGTATCTTCGGCAATAACTTCATAAAGAATTGCTAATTTTTCTTTTTGATTCGCTTTACGCAGTATTCTACCTAATCTTTGGATATATTCTCTAGTTGAACCTGTACCAGAAAGTATAATGGCTATTTTAGCATCAGGTACGTCAACTCCTTCATTAAGTACATGGGAAGCGGCTAAAATTTTATATTCTCCCGTGCGATATTTTGTTAAAATTTGATGACGTTCTTTGACTGGAGTTTGATGAGTAATAGCAGGAATTAGATATTCTTGAGAAATACGATAAACTGTAGCGTTATCATTAGTAAAAACCAAAATTTTGTCAGGATAATGTTCTTTAATTAAATCACTTAATATCTTAAGTTTAGCCGAAGTTCCCGAAGCAATTTCTTTTGATTCTCTATGGGCTATCATAGCGCGTCTGCCTTGACTTGATCTCGCACTGGCTTTGATAAATGATTGCCAACCATTAAGACTCGAAAGAGAAATTTTTTCACTGCGAAGAAAATCGTTACGAATTTTTATAGCTGTTTGATATTTTTCTTTTTCTTCCTTTGCTAAGGTTACTTTAATGGGAATAACTTGATATTGTGCTAAGGTATTTCCTGATAAATCTTGAGATGTTTTACGATAAACAACTTTACCAATGAGATTATCTAAATGACGATGACTACCGTCTTCTCTATCAGGAGTAGCGGTTAACCCAAGACGATAAGGCGCAATGGATTCTTCTGCTATTACCCGAAAAAAATCCGTCGGTAAATGATGACATTCATCAAAAATTAATAATCCATAAAGATTACCTAATGTTTTGGCATGAATTGCTGCACTATGATAAGTGGCAATTAAAATCGGTGTGCTATCATGAGAACCTCCTCCTAATAATCCTACTTTAATTTTCGGAAAACTGACTTCAATTTGCGCATACCATTGCTGCATTAAATCTAAGGTAGGTACTACGATTAATGTTGTCTTATTAGTACAAGTCATCGCTAACTGTGCGAGATAAGTTTTACCTCCCGCAGTGGGTAATACCACAACACCTTTTTTGTCAGCTAAATTCCACGCCTCTAACCCTTCAAGTTGATGAGGATAAGGAGTTTTTTGTAAATTAGATTCAATGTCAAGGGAAAAAAATTCTTTAGCGCAATCAATAAAATTAATCTTCTGATTTTCAAGAATTTCGATTAATGAGCGATAATAAATAGCAGGAATACGAAACTTCTCAATTCTGTCATCCCATGTAGCAAAATCAATCCATGCTTTTCCTTTTGGCGGTGGATGTAAAATTAGTGTACCACGATCATAAGTTAATTTACTCGCACGACTCATCAATAATTAGGGCAAAAATGGACATCTCAATTATATGTTCAAAAGGAATAATTTTCTCTATTGACAATGAAAAAAAAGTTAACTATTAAGTTGTTGTAAATAATCATAAATCTTACCACAATAGAATAAATATTTAGTACTTACATAAAAAGACAAATTAAGCTATTCTTTAACTCCAAATCTGCTTTTTGTTTGATTATTCTTATCTCTAAATTTTGGGGATAAAAGAGGCTAAGAGGTAAAATAAATGTTACATAGCATTTCCCAAATCATTGATGAGAATTTTTGCTACTTAACTCTCCCATTTTTTTGGAAATTAACTTATTATTTTCTTCCGACTTCCATAGATATTTAAAATGAAGTGAGTTAATGACATTGTGCCATAACAAATCTATCTATACCTTCTAAATCTTTATAAGTATTTATATTAGTATAACTACCATTTTTTGTTAATAAATCTTTAACTATATCATCTTGTTCTGCCATTATTTCTAACAATAAAAAACCATTAGTTATTAGAAAATTAGGAGCATTTTTAATTAAATATCGAATTTCATTTAAGCCATCTTCTCCTCCATCTAAGGCTATTTTTGGTTCATAATTTACCACTTCTGGTTGTAATTCTAAAACCATTTTAGACGGTATATACGGGGGGTTAGAAATAATCACACTCAAGCTATTTTTTAGCTCATTTATAGGGTTAAACCATGAGCCATGATAAAATTTTATTCTGGATTTATAACCTAAATTTAGACTATTCTCTTGGGCAATTTTTAGGGCTTTTTCACTTTTATCTACTGCGTAAATTGTCGCTAAAGGAAGCACATCTGCTAACCCGATGGCGATCGCACCACTTCCTGTACCTAAATCTAACCAGTTAGCTAATTGTAAAGGAGGATATTTGAGAGTTAATTGTAAAGCTAAATCAATGATTAACTCAGTTTCAGGGCGAGGAATTAAGACATCAGGAGTTACTTTTAAAGTAAAATTACGCCAATGACATTCACCGATTAAATATTGAATAGGGCAACGTTTCTTTACTCGTAAATACCATAAATTTTGTAATTCTGTGAGAGATATTTTACTATTAATATGTATTTTTTGAGAAGAAGAATTAAGACGTAAATCTAAAGAAGTTAACTCTGTTAATTCTGTTAATAAATACTCTAATTCAAATAAAGAAATATCCTCAATAATAAGTTTTTTTTTGGCTTGTTGATACCAATTAAGCAATACTTCACTTGAGATTAAAATTGACATAAAATATTCTTTCTAAATGATTATATATAATAAAATATTCTTTTCTAAAGGCGATGGCAAAAAATATTTTTAGGATCAAATTTTTGTTTAATATTTTTCATCATTTGTAAACTATTGCCGACGTATCCCCAAGGCTCAATTTGTGTTTTAATTGAAATGGGAGCATCTAAAATTGTTAAAAAACCACCTCTATTTTCACAAAATTGACGTAAATTGTTGATTTGATGAATTTTTATCCCTTTCTTTAAAGATAAATTACCAATGCCACTACTAATATTAATTACACCATAACCATCAAAAGCAGACATTAAATTAACTGCTTCACTAGGTAAAATACCTACTTTACAAGTAATAGGGTTATCAAAATCAGTTAAATAAGTTTTTTGAGGTAAATTTTGCCAAAGAGTGGTTTCTGATTGATTCTGATAGGTTAGGATCGATAAATTAAGTTCTTTGCTCCATGTTTGTATTTGAGATGTTTGTTGTTTGACACTTTCTGTTATTCCTTGAAAACGAAAAATTAACCCTAATCCCTCGCCTAATTGAAAACTTTTAATCAGTGACGAAGATAATAAATCCGCAGCCGTCGGAGTTAAACTTGAAGATGAGACAGTTTTTTGTAATTGATAAATAGATTCTTGATTGCCTGTTATCACTAAAGTCAAAGAATTTTCTGGTAGAGGAAAAGTGCGAAAAGTCACATCAGTAATAATTCCTAAGTTACCATAAGAACCAGTAAATAATTTCATTAAATCGTAACCAGCAACATTTTTAACAACTCTTCCTCCAGCTTTCGCTTCTTTGCCGTCTCCTCTCAAGAAAGAGATACCTAAAATTAAATCTCTAACACCACCATAACGTTGTCGCCAACTACCTGTATTTGCTGTCGCCACAATACCACCAATGGTAGCAGATTCGGGGAAAAAAGGATCAATAGGCAAAAATTGTCCTTTTAAAGCTAAAAAACTTTGTAAATCTTTAATTTTCATGCCTGATTCCACTGTGACAGTCAAATCCTCTACGGCATGGTCAATAATACTATTAATTTTTCTAGTACTAACCATAATATCATAATGACTAGGTAGCTTTCCCCAGTGAATTTTTGTACCATTGCCAATGGGTAAAATTACCCATCCATGATCATGACAAACCGTTAAAAATTGTGATAACATAGTTTTGGAATGCAAAATAACTAAATCACTATATAGATATTTAGCTATATCTTTTTGATTAATGCTCTGATTTCCATCAACAACTTGATTAAAAGAAACAATGTCAAAAGAATCACCATTGATATTACTAAGTTTTTCTCGAATTTCTTCTAAAAAATGGGTAGAAAAATTTTGATTCATTGTAAGGTGTGGGAGTTAAATTTTATCGATCATCTTATCACTTAGAATCACTTAAATTTAGTCAAGATAAATTCAGATAGTTATTCAAGATATTGTCAATCAATTATAATTTATCAATCTCAGTTTATAGTTTATAATCTATAGAGTCAGGATTGAAAAATATTAGAAAAAAGTTTAACTTAATCTTGAGTTATCAATCTTAACATCAATTTTGTATTTGTTCTTCGGGTTTTAGCTTAGCTTAAAATCTTAAAAAAAAGTAAAATTTTGGTTTGTTTAACAAGACAAAATAATAACATTAAAGTATAGTAAAGTTTACTTATAAAAATGACAGTTTCAACTTCCGAAAAACTTACTCCAGCATGGCATATTATCATCTACATGGCTACTATTCATTTTATAGCCTTATTCGCATTTTTACCTAGTAACTTTAGTTGGGAAGCTGTGGGAATAACATTATTTCTCTATTGGCTTACTGCTTGTATTGGTATTACTTTAGGTTATCATCGTTTAGTTTCTCATCGTAGTTTTGATACTCCGAAATGGTTAGAGTATTTTTTTGTTTTCTGTGGTACACTAGCCTGTGAAGGCGGTCCTATTTCATGGGTTGGATTACATCGTATTCATCATAAATTTTCTGATCATGATGGTGATCCCCATGATTCTAATAAAGGTTTTTGGTGGAGTCATATGGGTTGGATGTTTGTCAAAAATCCAGCGAATAAAGATGTTCCTAAATACACAAAAGATATTCAAAATGATCCCTTTTACCTATTCTGTGAAAAATATTTTATTCCTATTCAAGTAGTCTTAGGTTTATTCTTATTTTGGTGGGGTGGATGGTCTTTTGTAGTATGGGGAATTTTTCTTCGTTTAGTATTAGTATTTCATGTAACTTGGTTTGTTAATAGCGCTACCCATAAATTTGGTTATGTAAGTCATGAATCTAACGATTATTCTCGTAATTGTTGGTGGGTTGCTTTACTAACTTTCGGTGAAGGTTGGCATAATAATCACCATGCTTTTCAATATTCTGCTCGTCATGGTTTAGCATGGTGGGAAATTGATTTAACTTGGTTTACCATCAAAATTTTAGAGTTTTTAGGATTGGCAAAAAATATTAAATTAGCACCAGTTTTAAAAACTAATTAAAATCAACATTATTAGCTATCCAGCTTTTTAAATAAATATAAATTTCTCCCTAAAAATTAAATGATGGGAGATTTTTTTTTAGTAATTTTTGCTTTTATTTTAATCAAAATTTGAGATGTTTATAAGCCTTTTCTGTAACAACTCTTCCTCTAGTGGTACGATTAATAAATCCAATTTGTAATAAATAAGGTTCATATACCTCCTCAATGGTTTTAGCATCTTCTCCCGTAGCGGCAGCGATGGCCTCTAAGCCTACAGGACCACCTTTAAACTGATCCATCATGGTTGATAATACAAGTCTATCAGTCCAATCCAATCCTAAAGGATCAACATTATGTAAATCTAACGCTTCTGCGGCTAAAACTTGATTAATATTCGATTGATGCTTGACTTGTACATAATCTCTTACTCGACGCAATAAACGGTTACTAATTCTCGGTGTGCCTCTTGATCTACGAGCAATTTCTTCTGCACCACCGTGATCAATCTCCAACTTTAAAATAGTAGCTGATCTTAGTATTATTTCAGTAAGTTCGTCAATATCATAAAATTGTAACCGTTGAATTAAGCCAAAACGATCTCGCAACGGCGAAGTTAATGAACCAATTTTGGTAGTCGCACCAATGAGAGTAAAAGGGGAAAGAGGAATACTCCGAATTTTTGCTGACTGTCCTTTACCGATAGTAACATCTAAACGACTATCTTCCATAGCAGGATAAAGCAATTCTTCTGTTACTCGATTTAAACGGTGAATTTCGTCAATAAAGAGAATATCTCCTGCTTTAAGACTAATTAACAACCCTGTAATATCCCTCGGACGTTCTAAGGCTGGAGCTGCAGTTATCTTACAACTTACACCCATTTCCTGCGCCAAAATTAAAGACATGGTAGTTTTACCTAACCCAGGTGGCCCATATAATAGAATATGATCTAAAGGATCTTTTCTCTGTTTAGCAGCTTCAATGGCAATTAAAATTACCTCTTTTAAATCTTTTTGTCCAATATAATCTAAAAGGCGATGAGGGCGAATTTTATCTTCATTATCCTTGAAATCTTCTACTATTTCTGTAGGTAATAACAATTCATCATCTTCTGACAATAAAGACTTTGATACTTTTGATACTGGGGATTTATTTTTTCTTTGTTGGGGTAAAGATGCGGATTTATTATCAGAAGATGATCTTTTAATGGCCATATTATTCAATTTTTTGATTTTCTATGGAATTGTTTATATATTGAGTAACAATTGTCAGGCAAACATGGTATTTTTGTTAAAGAATATTCTTATAATCTATCATTAAAAGGAAAGAGGATGTTGTTATCATCGACAGAAAACCAACAACAGCAATTACGAAAACAATTAAAATTAGCCATAGAGGATTTAAAAATCATTCACAGCAGTAGTGAATATGATTTTATTATTTCTCATTCAGAAGTAAATGATCGGCATGGAGTTGGTGTTCTTCTTAAAAGACTTTTCAACGATGATCAACAGATAGTTTCTATTCGTTCTCATAATCTTTATGATGGCAAAGATGATTTTGGCAATTTTAATTTTTTAATTCATCACGAAAATCATGATATTGCCTCTGTTTATTCTCACATTCAATCAGTTTTAGAAGATTTAAAACCAAGAAGAATATTATCCATACCTTATTTTATTGATGATTTTTTATCAACTATCGCTATTAAAAATTTATTTGACGTTCCATTATGTACTTACTTAATGGATGATCAAAATATTTACATTGATGAAATTCCTGATCGCTTTATGGCGGAATTAATCGAAAAATCAGATTTATGTTTTGGCATCTCAAGAAATCTTTGTGAAGCATATCAAAAAAAATATCATAAAAAATTTTGGTTTGTACCTCCTGTAGCACCAGAAAAATTTATTCCTTCTAATACGGTAATATTTCCTTCTCAATTACAAGAGCAACATGGTGTATTGATAGGAAATATTTGGAGTCAAAAATGGTTAGATCGCTTGAGAGAAACCATTAGAGGATCTGGGGTTAAGATTGATTGGTATGGTAATCCTCATCGAGAATGGCTTAAATTTGACGAAACCGAATTAGCGGAAGATGGCATTATTTTTAAAGGTTATCTTGAATCTGAATCAGAGTTAGTAAACAAACTAAGACAATCCTCTTTTGCTATTATTCCTACCGCTCAAGAAATAAGTAATTCCGAAAGAATGGAAATTGCTAAATTAAGTCTGCCATCGAGAATACCTTTTCTAGTGGCTACAGCCCACACTCCTCTATTAGTAATCGGTAATAACGAAACAGCCGCAGCTAATTTTGTAACGGATTTTCAATTAGGTGCAGTTTGTGGATATGACACCATTAATTTTCGAGAAACCATAGCTTGGATTACCGATGCAGAAAATCAAGATGGTATTCGTCATCAAGCCTCCAACTTAGCTAAATTTTTATCTTCCAAAGGTATTGCCGATTGGATTTGGGATTCTTTAGCACAAAAATATCCCCTAGATTTGCGTTTTGAAAAATTAGGACAATATTTGCCTGAAGCAACAATAATTATTACGGCTAATGAAGTTAATAATAGACATGGAACGGGATTTTTAGTTAGAAGAGTTGTGGGTGATACCCCAAATATTTTATCTATTCGTTCACGCAATGATTATGGTGGATTACATAACTTTGGAGACGCTACTTTCTGTTTACCTCATACAGATATATCTCGTATAGATGCTTTTCTTTCTATGGCAAAACTATTAGAAGGAGTCAAGATTAAAGAAATATTTTGTATCCCTTACTATCCCGATGATTTACTCTTGTCTATCGCCATTAAAGAATTATTTAACGTTCCTTTGGGAGTGTATATCATGGATGATCAAAATGTAGTAGTTAATAAAATCCCTGATGAAATCATGAGAGAATTTTTAACTAAATGTTCTTTTCGTTTAGCTACACATCCTGAACTTAGAGACGCTTATGAAGAAAAATATAATCTTAAATTTTGGCTTTTACCCGCCGTTGTTCCAAATTCCATAATTACTACAACGGTTACTTATCCTCAACAAAATCTACTCAAAAATCAAACAGGCGCATTAATTGGTAGTATTTGGAGTAAAAAATGGTTTGAAATGTTAACGGATACTATTACTAATGCAGGAATAAAACTAGATTGGTATGGTAACGCTAAATATCAATGGTTAACAGATTCTTGGGAAGATATTAGCAAAAAAACTGGTATTACTCCCTATGGTATTGTTGCTGAACCAGAATTAGGACAAAAACTTCAACAATATCCTTATATAGTAGTACCCACAGGAACAGTTGATGAAAGAGATGATCATCCCGAATTATCTCGTCTAAGCCTCCCGGGTAGAATAATTTTTGCTTTGGCTTCTTCCCATACTCCTATTATTCTTCTTGGTAGTGAAAAAACCTCTGCTGCTAGATTTGTCAAAACTTTTGGTATCGGCATTATTTGTGACTATAATCCTGAAAGTTTCAAAAAAGCAGTAGATTATGTTACTCAACCAGAAATACAAAAAGAAATGCGACATCATGCTTTATCTGTGGCTGAAAAATTTTCCGATAAACATATTAATCACTGGATTTGGGAATCTTTACATCAAGGAAAGCCATCTGATTTAAAATTTGAGCATTTATTTGCCTAAAAAATTCTAGTTGAATTTCTAAACTTACAATAACAAAATCATTGCGTAAATATTTAAGTAAAAAGAAAGGAGAAAATAATGTCATCAGAATCTAATTCTAAGCAAGGTATTGTCAGTTTTTTAGCAAATTTACCTTTAATCAGAAGAATTAAAATTATTAAAGAATTAAGTCTTGAAAAACTAGATCAACTGATTCATAAATCAGATAATTTAGACGGAAAAATTGACTCTCTTTTAAATAATGATACCTCTTTTCTTGAAGCAATTATTAATATTATAAAAGCCTTAAAAAATATTTATAAACAATCTCAAGAACAATATTCTTCTTTAACAAAACTTATTCAAAATAATTATCAAAATCTAACTATCTTACTTAAAAATTCTGAATCTAACCATGAAAAAATAGATACTTTAGAAGCAAAAATTAATGACTTAAATACTAATTTTCCCGTTATTCATCAAGAAATAGGAAATACAAAAACTATTTTTTATGACTCATTATCTCAACAAGGAATAATTAAACAACTTTGTGATGACTCATTATCTCAACAAGGAATAATTAAACAACTTTGTGATGATTCATTATCTCAACAAAAATTTTTATTAGAACAACAAAAAGAAATCAAGAATATTCTCACTAAAATAACCTCAAAACCATTAATTATTAACGAATCATCAAGGGAATTAAATGACCCAGAAATAGGTTTGATGATGTATTTATACTCATTTTTACCAAGTCGTTATGCTATTGATGTTGGTGCTAACATTGGGGATATGTCTGAAAGTTTGTTAAACGCTGGTTATGAAGTTTTTGCTTTTGAACCATTTTTTCCCGTTTATGAAAAACTGAACAATAGATTAGGTAATTATCCTAATTTTCACTCTCATCAAATTGCTTTAGGTTCAACTAATGAGACAACACAGTTATACTTAGCCACTGATAAAACTCCAGAAAATATTTATCAAGATTCTACTTTTTATAGTAGTTTAATTAAACATTCTATGCCTGAGGATTTGCCTTTTACAGACACTACTACTGTTGCAGTAAAAACTTTAGCTAGTTTGCATGATAGTCGAGAAATTCCTGCCGATGTAAGTTTAGTTAAAATTGATACAGAAGGTTTTGATTTACAAGTAATTCACGGTATGGGATTATATCAATATCCTGTGGTAATAACGGAATTTTGGGATGATCAATTTCCTTTTGGGATTTCCGATACTCATAATCGATTAGATGATTTAGTGGCAGAAATGCGTCGCCGAAAATATTATTGGTATGTTGTTATGTATCGAGTTTGGGGAGATGAAACTCAAACTATCTCATTTTACTGCAATCATCCCCAGTCAGTAAGTAATAGTTGGGGTAATATATTTTTCTTCCATGACTATAATCTATTTGTTCAAGCTCATCGTTGGACTTTATCTGTACTTCCTGAAACCTATTTCCGTTAATAACTGTTTTATCATTTAAAGGTACGGAAAACTACACTACCTTAAAGGGGTCACTTTCCTTCAATATAGGAATAGAAAATCAATAATTGATAATTAACTTTTAATACCATTGAGTTACTTATTGTCAATGTTGATTACTGAATTATATAAAATTACATATACTTAATTAAAGGATATAAATATATATGGGAAAAGTCGTAGGTATCGATTTAGGTACAACTAACTCTTGTGTGGCAGTGATGGAAGGCGGTAAACCTGTTGTTATCGCTAATGCTGAGGGTTTTAGAACAACTCCTTCTGTAGTTGCTTATGCTAAAAATGGCGATCGCTTAGTAGGACAAATTGCGAAACGTCAAGGGGTAATGAATCCCGAAAATACCTTCTATTCTGTTAAACGTTTTATTGGTAGAAGATATGATGAAGTAAGTAACGAAACAACAGAAGTAGCTTATAAAGTATTGAATGTAAATGGAAATGTCAAATTAGATGCGCCTTCTCAAAGTAAACAATTCTCTCCTGAAGAAATTTCCGCCCAAATTTTACGCAAATTAGTAGAAGATGCCAGTAAATATTTAGGAGAAACCGTTACTGAAGCGGTAATTACCGTACCTGCTTATTTTAATGACTCTCAACGTCAAGCCACTAAAGACGCAGGAAAAATTGCGGGTATTGAAGTAAAACGTATTATTAATGAACCTACCGCCGCATCTTTGGCTTATGGTTTAGATAGAAAAAGTAACGAAACTATTTTAGTCTTCGACTTAGGTGGTGGTACATTTGACGTTTCTGTTCTTGAGGTGGGAGACGGTGTATTTGAAGTTTTATCAACCTCTGGAGATACTCACTTAGGTGGTGATGACTTCGATAAAAAAATTGTGGACTTTTTAGCAGCAGATTTTAAAGGAAAAGAAGGTATTGATTTACGCAAAGATAAACAGGCTTTACAACGTCTTACCGAAGCGGCGGAAAAAGCAAAAATAGAATTATCTAACGTCTCTCAAGCAGAAATTAACTTACCCTTTATTACTGCTACTCAAGACGGACCAAAACACTTAGAATTAACTTTAACTCGTGCTAAATTCGAGGAATTATGTGCTGATTTGATTGATCGTTGTGCTATTCCTGTACAAAACGCGCTCAAAGATTCTAAACTTAGTGCTAGTGATATTGATGAAGTAGTATTAGTTGGCGGTTCAACTCGTATTCCTGCTGTTAAAGAAGTAGTTAAAAAAGTTCTCGGAAAAGAGCCTAATCAAACCGTTAACCCTGATGAAGTAGTAGCTGTGGGGGCGGCTATTCAAGGAGGAGTTTTAGCAGGAGAAGTTAAAGATATTCTCTTATTAGATGTAACACCTCTTTCTTTAGGTGTAGAAACCCTAGGCGGTGTCATGACTAAAATTATCCCTAGAAACACCACTATTCCTACTAAAAAATCTGAAACTTTCTCTACTGCCGTTGACGGACAAAGTAACGTAGAAATTCATGTTTTACAAGGTGAAAGAGAATTTTCTAAAGATAATAAGAGTTTAGGTACTTTCCGTTTAGATGGTATTCCTGCCGCACCTCGTGGCGTACCTCAAATTGAAGTTATTTTCGATATTGACGCTAACGGTATTTTAAACGTGACAGCGAAAGATAAAGGTACTGGTAAAGAGCAGTCTATCTCTATCACGGGCGCTTCTACTTTACCCGATAGTGAAGTTGATCGTATGGTAAAAGAAGCTGAAAATAATGCCGCAGCAGATAAAGAAAGAAGAGAAGCTATTGAGCGTAAAAACCAAGCAGATTCTTTAGTCTATCAAGCCGAAAAACAAATCACTGAGTTAGGAGATAAAATTTCCGCCGATGATAAAACTAAAGCAGAAGGCTTAATTAAAGATCTGAAAGATGCTGTAGCGGGGGAAGATGACGAGAAAATTAAAACTATAATGCCTGAGTTACAACAAACTCTCTATACCATCGGTAGCAATATTTATCAACAGTCTGGCGGTGCTGGTGCAACCCCTGGTGCTGATACCACGGATACCAATAACACTCCTCCTAATGCTGGTGGTGATGATGTCATTGATGCTGAATTTTCAGATGACTAAAGATTTTGAGCTTTGATTTTCAAAAGTTGTAATTTATTGTTAAATTTAAGGGTGGACTTCGGTTCACCTTTTTTTGTTGATAATCAAAAGACACTCACAATTAAATTATGAATTGGTGGCGTAAACTCAAAAAAAATCCCTTAGCAAAATTAGGGGCGATTCTCTTAATATTTTTTTATGTAATAGTTATCGGTGCTGATTTTATTGCACCTTATGATCCTTATTTAGCCGAAGAAAATAGTTCTTTATTACCACCTACGACTATTTATTGGCGCACTCAACAAAAAGAATTTATCGGACTTCATGTTTATCCTACTACCCAAGGTAAGACTGATGTTAATACAGGGGATCGCCTTTTAGAAATAGATTATACAAAACCATCACCGATTAGATTATTTGTGAAAGGAAAACCTTATCAATTTTTACAAATAAAATTACCTTTACCACCAAAATTTGAAGAGGTAGAAATCTTTTCAGGATTTAAAATTAATAGGCGTTTATTTGGCACAACAGGGGAAGGAAAAATTAATCTTTTAGGTACAGATGAACAAGGTAGAGATCAACTAAGTCGATTATTATATGGTGGAAGAATTAGTTTATTTATTGGTTTAATTGGGATTTTAATTTCTTTTCCGTTGGGGATGATAATAGGGGGAATTGCGGGTTATTTTGGTGGCTGGATAGATAATATTTTAATGCGATTAGTAGAAGTTTTAATGACTATTCCGGGGATATATTTATTAGTAGCATTAGCCGCCATTTTACCACCGAGTTTAAGTAGTTCTCAAAGGTTTTTATTAATAGTTTTAATTACTTCTTTAATAGGTTGGTCAGGATTAGCTAGAGTCATTAGAGGGCAAGTTTTAACCCTTAAAGAACAAGAATTTGTAGAATCTGCTAAAGCTATTGGTGCAAATTCAATATATATTATTATAAAACATATACTGCCACAAACCGCTACTTATATCATCATTTCTGCTACCTTATCCATACCTAGTTTTATTGTGGCAGAATCAGTACTAAGTCTAATTGGTTTAGGTATTCAACAACCAGATCCTAGCTGGGGAAATTTATTATCTTTAGCTACTAATGCGTCAATTTTAGTTTTGCAACCTTGGTTAATTTTTCCACCAGCTATATTAATTATTTTGACAGTTTTATCTTTTAATTTATTAGGTGATGGTTTAAGAGATGCACTAGATCCAAAAAGTATTAATAAATAAGGAAAATATAACTATTTCTAACAATAAAAATCACTTTTATTTTAAAAAATTAACTTTCTAATCCAGCTAGAATTATTTATATATTAACCCACATTCCGCATATCAAATGGTAATATTAAAGAAATGTACAAATTGATTTTCAAGAGCAATTCCCATTAATAAGACGAATTTTTCCGAAACGTTGAAAATAAAATTTTTAAACATTGTTTTGCTATTTTTTGACAGCAAAAAGCTCACTTTTATTTAAGTAATTGTTTTTATCTTCCTTTTCTTTAACATATTTTACTTCCATTAATTCATAGTACTTTCATTTTTTACTAGGGCTTGTCATCATTTAGCTATCAAAACTTTAGATTATCAATATTTTCGCCTATTTTAAATTGTCAAAGATAAAAGACTGAAACTCTTATCCATACAAGACTTATAGATTTAATTGATGACACGCCCTAGGACAAAGTAATAAAATTAATGATGATTATGGTGATTCATAGGAGTAGAGTTTTGCTGTTCAACATTTAATCTAATCAAACTCATATCTTGCTTTCCGTAAGTCATTAAGCCCATAGTAATTTGTCCAAAAGCAAAAATTCCCATAGAAACTAATCCCACAGAAAAAACTCCCATAGGCACTAAACCGATGGAAATCACACCATGGGGAATTGCACCGATAGAAATTAAGCCGTGAGGTGAAATACCGATGCAAAATATAGCGTCATGGGGTGCAATGCCTATTTGAATCAGTTTTTTGTCTTTTAAAGTTAATTTCATTCAAGGTTGATTAGATAATTCAGATTTACCAAAATATACCCATTAAATGCTTTTTATGTCAAAAGACAAACCGTCAAATTTCACTGAAGGATACCTATTTAAGTAAAACTAAGGTAACTCCAGCCCCTCCATCATTTTGCTTTGCTAGTTCAAACTTACTGACTTGAGGATGATTTTTTAAAAATTCATGAACTCCTGTGCGTAGGCTTCCTGTACCTTTACCGTGGATAATCCATAATGAGCCTATGTCGGTAGCATTAGCGATCGCTTTTTCTAACATAGGTTCGGCTAAATGTACTCTTTTCCCCCGAATATCGACGGTATTTTGAGAAGTTCGGATATTAATAGTCTTAGACTCAGTTTTTTTGACATTATCTTGTGGAGACCCTTGTTTATTAACCGTTACTTTCGTTTTTTCTGGAATAACTTTAACTTTTTCAAAGCGTTTACCATCTAAAGACTCTATATCAGTAAAGGGAATTACCATTTTCATGATACCGAAACGAGCGCTTAATTGTTCCATATCGTCATCTACTGTTAACACTTCTGCCGTTTGCCCGATACTCAAAATTCTGACTCTTTCCCCCACTTTTGGTTTATATTTGATTACTTTAACAGGATTTAAAAAACGATCGGCAATTTTGGTTAAAGTTTCCGTAGCTTGATGTGCGTCTTGAGCAGTGGGTTCGCCTTTTTTCTGTAAACCCTTAATAACTTGAGCAATTTGGCTTTTAGCGTCAAATAATAATTTTTGTACCTCTTGTTCTTGTTTTAGCTTTAAATCTCTTTCTCTAGCTTGTAAAGAGAAGGCTTTTTCTTCCACTTGTTGATAAAATAACTCCGTTTTTGAGAGTAATTCTTCTGCTTGTTGATGTTTATTTTCCTGCTCACGACGTTGATTTTCTAGCGCTGAAATTAAATCATTAACATCCTGGGAAAAACCTCCAACTAATTCCTGAGATTCAGCCACAATAGCCAAAGGTAAACCTAATCTTTGCGCAATGGTAATGGCATTGGAACGCCCTGGAATACCCCATAATAATCTATAAGTAGGCTGTAAAGTACTATCATCAAATTCCACCGAAGCATTTTCAAAACGGGAATCATTATATTTGAGACTCTTTAACTCTCCGTAATGAGTCGTTGCGATAGTTAATAAATTATGTTGTGCTAAGTATTTTAATATAGCTATGGCGATGGCCGTTCCTTCACTAGGATCTGTACCAGCACCAACTTCATCTAACAATACAAGAGATCCCCCCGACTGAGTCTCCCCCTTTTCAAAGGAGGATTGAGTCTCCCCCCTTTCAAAGCCCGACTGAGTCTCCCCCCTTTCAAAGCCCGACTGAGTCTCCCCCCTTTCAAAGGGGGGTTGGGGGGGTATAAATTCTAATTCTGTTTCAAAGGAGGGTTGAAGGGAAACATTTAAAGCCTCAATAATGCGAATAATGCGACGAATATGCCCTGAAAAAGTCGATAAACTTTGCTCTAAGGATTGTTCATCCCCAATATCAGCTAAAATGCTCTTAAACCAAGGAATTTGAGCAGGATATTTAGCAGGAATATATAAACCTACTTTTGCCATTAGTGCCACAATACCGATGGTTTTTAAAGTGACGGTTTTACCTCCTGTATTTGGCCCTGTAATAGCTACAACCCTTGTTTCAGGGTTAATTAACACATCGATGGGGATAACTTCTTTTCCATCTTCTTGTTTTTCTTGCCATACTAACAAAGGATGCCGTAACTGTCTTAAAGAAATGCTTTCCCCGTCTTCAAAATCCACAAATTCTGGCGGATAACCATTTAACCAAATACTATAACGAGCTTTGGCGGTGGCTAAATCAAGAGATGTAGCGATGGCTAATAATTGTTCTAAATCTTGCCAAACTTCGGCGACTTTCTCCGTTAACTGCCGTAAAATCTTTTCTTCTTCTCGTTTCTCTTGATTTCGGCTAGTTTGTAACTTATTACCTAATTCGATAATAACTCTAGGCTCTAAATATAACGTCACCCCACTGGTAGAGGTATCATGAACTATACCTTGGATTTGTCCACTATGACTAGCTTTTAGGGGCAACACAAAGCGATCGCCTCTTTGAGTAACTACTGGCTCTTGTAATGCGTTGCTATTTCTTTGAATAATACCTTGTAAAGTTTGCTGAATTTTATTTCTTAAAGCCTTTATTTTTTGACGAATTTCAGCTAGTTGAGGACTTGCTCTTTCTGTGATTTCGCCACGATCATCTATACAATAGTGAATTTCTTGCTCTAATTCGGGAAAAGTCCTTAAATCATTAACTAATTCTTGAAGGGTTGGTGCATTTTCTTGTTCTTCAATTACTCGTCTTAATTTTCTTATTCCTGACAAAGTAGTGGCTAAATTTAACAACTCATCACCATTTAAAACTCCGCCAATTTTTGCTCTTTCAATGGATTCGCCAATATCATGAATACCATTAAAAGACCAATTAGAGTTAATATTCATTTCGATGTCACAAACTTCTTTAGTCTGTGCTAACAAATATTCTGTATCAGCTACAGATAAAGGTATGGTTAAGTGACTAGATGCCACAACACCCAATTTAGTAGCTGCAAAAGTGGAGAGATGTTGACATAATCTCTGCCATTCTAATAAGCGGAAAGTTTCTTCTTCTATCAAAGCTCAATACAATTAACGATGAACAATTAACAATGAACAATTGAGAATAATCTCATCTTATCGAAAAAAACTCATTACTTTTTGATGAATATCAGAGATAACTATCTTAAAAGTATTGTCAATTATCAATCATAGCTCAAAGTTAGTGAACTAACATACTATGATCATAATTAGGGGATTTACTGTCAACGGATTTGACTTGATATTTTACCAGATTAGCTAATTCTTCTAATTGACTGATAGCTTCTGCGCCTTCTAACTTCATTAATTCTCTATCATCTTGCATTTCAGTCCAAGTAATACCATAATCAGATACGAGAAAGCGAATAAGGTGATTATCACCCAAGCTAACCATAAAAGAAGCACTTGTCAACTCCGTGCCACAAGTATAACAAGAAGCAATATAACCTCTTTTTTCCAAAACAATGGCTAATACTTGAAGATTCATCACTAAATCTTTAACAAATTCACGATACTGATGTGCTAATCGAATAAACATTGATTCCTCCTGATGACACCATTATAATCTTTGAGATTCTTAATATTTATTTAAGATTTTCTTTTTAGATTATATGATATATTTTTCAAAAATGTAAAATTGGGTAAAATAGTTCTTTTAATAGCATATCCTAATTATTAAAATAGTGGATAATATCAAATAAGTTCTACATATAATTTTCCGTGAAGATAAGTTAAAAGGTGATGTTAGGCAAAAATAGAATTAATTGTTAAAGTATCGGGTGTCAGGTGTCGGGTATTAGGTTAAAGAATGGACAAATAATATATCTTAACTGATTTTTTACTTTCAATTCTTTGATTGACGAATAAATGTTCGAGGGTATTAAACCTGAAACCTGCTACCTGAAACCTGAAACCTTCTGCATCGAAGGGAGTTAATTGTTAATTGCCAATTTAGACTCTAAAGAAATAGAATTTGTTTGTGCAATTTCGAGATAGGATTGACGAATTTCGGCATTTACCGCTACGGTTTTCGCATCATAAAGTTGAGTAGCTAGTTTTGGATATAAACCCACGCTAAGAATTAAAGCTAAGAAACAAACTGCAATGAATACTTCTCTTGGTTTTGCATCTTCGTAAATTGCTTCTCCGGGTAGAACACAGTTAGTTCCAAAACATACTGCAGGATCATTGTCAGGGTTTTCATTGATGCCCGTAGTACCAATAGTACACATCTGAATTTTATCTGTACCGTAAAACAGTTGTCTTAACATCGAGAGTAAGTAAATGGGGGTAACAATTAAGCCCACGGCACTGAGAAATACTGTTGCTGTACGGAAGGTTGAATTATAAACATCACTATTACTAAAACCGACAAATACAGCTAATTCACTGACAAAACCACTCATACCGGGTAACGCTAAAGAAGCCATTACTCCGGCGGTAAATAATGCGAATACTTTAGGCATAGCCTTGCCGATGTCTCCTATTTCGTCTAAGAACATGGTATGAGTACGGTCATAGGTAACTCCAGCAAGGAAGAATAATAAGGCGGCAATTAAACCATGAGAAAGCATTTGTAACATTGCTCCGCTAATGCCCAAGTCTGTAAAAGAAGCGATACCGATTAAGACAAAACCCATGTGAGACACGGAAGAATAAGCGAGACGGCGTTTCATGTTAGTTTGACCAAAAGAAGCAAAACCGCCGTAAACTATGTTTACAACCCCTAAAATGACCAAAACGGGGGCAAAATAGACATGAGCTTCAGGTAATAATCCTAAATTGAGGCGAATTAAGCCATAACCTCCCATTTTTAGCAAAACTCCTGCTAATATCATCGACACAGGGGAGGATGCTTCACCGTGGGCATCAGGTAGCCATGTATGAAGGGGAAAAACCGCTAATTTGACACCGAAGGCAATTAATAAACCGCCGTAGAGTAAAATTTCTAAACCGATGGGATATTCTTTTAATCCTAAAGCCACCATATCGAAGGTAATTTCTCCACCGCCGTATAATGCCATTCCTAAACCAGCTATGAGGATGAAAATAGAAGCTAAGGCAGTATAAAGTAAGAATTTTGTGGCGGCGTAGCGTCTTTTTTGTCCACCCCAAATGGATACTAATAAATATACGGGAACTAATTCTAATTCCCACATGATAAATAATAATAAAATATCTTGAGCAACAAATACGCCGATTTGTGCTGAATATAACAGTAACATTAAACAATAAAATAAACGTGGTTTACGATCTACTTGCCACGCTGAAAACATAGATAAAGTGGTAACTAAACCAGCTAAAAGTACTAAAGGCATGGATAAACCATCTACCGAAACACTCCAACTTAAGCCTAATTGGGGAATCCAAGAATATTGTTCGACAAGCTGTAAACTGGCGTTAGTTGTATCGTAATGTTGCCAGAAAACATAACACATTAACATAAAATCGATTAGTCCGACTCCTAAAGCATACCATCTTAGGGTTTTACCTTCTTTATCAGGCACAAAGGGAATTAAAAGTGCTGCAATAAGGGGGAAGGCGATTATAACGGTAAGCCAAGGAAATTGATCCGCTATCATACTCTTTCAATATAATATTTAATTTTTGGTGTAATAATTCTACTATATTTTGTTAACTTTTGTAAAAATACTAGACAATTAGTCGTTATTATCTCAGTTCGATGGTTTAAATATCCGATTTAGCAAGGTTTCAGGTTTAATCCCCTTACCTTTACTTGATAGTAATTATTCGCCTTGAAAAAACCACTGCTGTATAATACTATGCTTTGTGGGCAATGCCCACCTTTACTTGATTAGGCATTTACGAGAGATTTTTGATCGATTAAACTTTTAATGGATTGTAAGAATTTTTGTTCGATATATGGCTTGGTAAAATAAGCATTTGCACCTAAATGAGTAGCTAATTTACGATGTTTATCATTACTGCGAGAAGTTAACATTGCCACGGGAACTTTATTTAATTCAGGATAACGTCTTCTTTGTCCTAAAAATTCAAATCCGTTCATATTAGGCATTTCAATATCACAAATAACTAGACTTACTTGAGAATTTTGTTGTAGTTGATCTAATGCGTCTTTACCATCTTTAGCTTGAATGACTCGATAACCAGCTTTTTCTAAGGAAAGGGCTAGAGTTCGTCTCATTGCCGCACTATCATCTACTACTAAAACAGAAGCTATTTGAAAAGCATTGCTTAAAGAAGTTTCAGATATAGTACCGCCATTACCACCACTAAAGGCTTTACGGTTTACGGTAGTTCGAGGTTGACTAGCTTCAAAGAAATTCACCAGTAAAATAGTGGTATTAATCACTGGAATTAATGTTCCATCACCTAAAATAGTACATCCATAAGTATAACTAGGAGCAGTCAAGGCACTACCAAAAGGTTTAATGACTAATTCTTGTTCACTGACGAGATTATCTACTTCTATGGCAAATAATTCTTGTCCTAAACGCATTAATAATAAAGGTTTTAGCCATTCTTCAGGGGTAGGTAATGCTTCTAAGGCTTGACTTACGGAAGAATTTTCCGCTACATAACAACGATATTCTAATAAATCGATGAGAGGATAAATAGGTATAACTTTATCTTCATAATGCAAGAAGCGTTTATTACCAGAAGTTTTCAATTGATCTTCTTCAGGTACAATAATTTCTTCGATGTTATCTGACGGTAAAGCATAAAAATGAGCATCACTGGAGAGTATTAATAACTTATCAATGGTTAGAGTTAAAGGTAATCCCATAATAAAAGTTGTACCTATACCCGGTTCAGAATCTACAGAAATTGTCCCTTTTAGCGATCGCAATTGAGAACGAACAATATCTAAACCGACACCACGTCCAGAAATTTCAGTAACAGAAGAAGCGGTGGAAAATCCGGGTTCAAAAATTAATTCCAGTAAATTCTCTTTATTAGTAACGGCTAATTGTTCAGGAGTGAGGAGTTTACGTTCAAGGGCTTTTTGTCCTATTTTATTAAGATTTAAACCGCCGCCATCATCTTTAATTTCAATAATAGTTTGATTTCCTTGATGATAGGCTTTAACTTCGATAATACCTGTTTCTGATTTACCCCGTTGTTTACGAATTTCGGGAGTTTCGATACCATGATCAAAAGCGTTACGAATTAAATGCACTAAAGGATCATATAATTTCTCTAAAGCCGCCTTATCAACTAATACGCTTGTACCGTTTAATTTGAGATTAACTTTTTTATTGTATTTTACCGATAAATCTCGAAGAACACGAGGAAAACGATTTAAAACTTCTCCTAAAGGTAACATTCTCGCCCACATCAACTCATCTCGAAGGCGATTAAGCATTTGACGTTGAGTATCAACACTTTGTCCTGATTGTCCTGCAAATAAGGCAATATCGTCCACGGCTTCTTCTAATTGAATCATTTGTTCGATTAAACCTTCAATGACATAGTACATATTATCGTAACTATCCATTTCTAAGGAATCAAAGGCAGAAGTTAAACTAAACTCACTATCTTGAAATGAAATCGATGGAGAACTATTATTACCATTACGAGAACGAAATTTATCAGGAGAAGCCACCATTTTATCGGATAAATCTCGTAAATTATTAGCCATTTGTTGAAAACGAATAAATCTTTCTAATAACTCTTTAACGGAATTTTGTAGTTTATCATTTTGTAGAGACAATCCATTACGGTTAATAGATAATTCCCCGATTAAATTATTCATTCTTTCAAGACGATCTAAATCAACTCTTACGCTTAAATTAGTTTTAGTAGATGTCGTCGTAGTCGTAACTTTAGGATCAATTTGAGGTTTTTTCTCAGAAACTTTTTTGACTCGTTTAGTAAAGCTACTTTTGACGTCTTCAGGAGATTTTAAACCGGGTAAATTTTGATATTCTACATTAATAGAAGTGATAATGTCATTGAGATTTTCTTGGGTGGTAAATTGTGGAGTATTTATTCCTTCTTGAATACTCATTAAAGTTTCTTTACCAAAATCAATCATACCTAGGGTAGTTGAGAAAGATTCTTCATTTTCTGACACTATTTTATCTTCAATAATGTTAGGGTTTTGAGTTTCTGGTGGATTTAAACCAGTAGTTTCAAAAGTCGATGAGGTTAAATTATTTTCTTCTACATTTTCACTAGAGTTACTAAATACGTCTTCTAAAGATGGGGTAGCGTCATTTATTCCCATAGATTGTGATAATGATTCATTAGAAGGTAGTAAATTTTCGGTTTCTTTTTTCTCCTCTTTATCAAAGATAGACATATCTACACTAGAAAATACTTGACTCAAAGAAGGTAAAAATGTATTGTCTTCGTTTTCTTCATTTTCTTCCTCATCCTCTTTATCAAAGATAGACATATCTACACTAGAAAATACTTGACTCAAAGAAGGTAAAGCTGTATTGTCTTCGTTTTCTTCATTTTCTTCCTCATCCTCTTTATCAAAGATAGACATATCTACACTAGAGAATACTTGACTCAAAGAAGGTAAAAATGTATTGTTTTGCTCATCATCATCTCTTTGTTGTTCTTCTATATCATCAATTAAGGACAGATCAACTTCAGAAAATACTTGACTCAAAGAAGGGATAAAGGTATTATCTTCATTGTCTTCCTCGTCTAACGGTAATTCATTATAAGCAAAAACGTCATTTATAGAAGGAATGGTATTGTGTTTATCATCTTCTAAGGCTAATTCTGAGGCTTTAGCAAGGAGATTAATTTCTTCTTCACTAAATTCTGAAGCAAAAATATCTTCAATATCTGGAATTTCGTCATTATCATCATCTTTCATTCCTCGATGAATTGCCTCTATTTGATCATCATCAAGATTAAAATTAAACACATCATCTAAAGACGGTGTATTGGTTTGCGTTTCTTTATCTTCGGAAGTTATGGTGAAAATTTCGTCAGTGTTGGATTCTAAACTACTAAAAACATCCGTTAAGAATGGCAAATCATTATTATTATTTTCGTCAGTGTTGGATTCTAAACTACTAAAAACATCCGTCAAGAATGGCAAATCATGATTATTATCTTCTTCTAATTCTCCATAACTAATTTGCACGGTAGCAAAACGTCTTAATTCATTACTAGGTTCTCCACCTGTACTACGATTTCCTGCTAAAACTAAATTTCTAGCTTTTTCGGCATCTTGAATAATTACTTTGATAATTTCTAAACTCCTTGAAGGATTGTTTTCGATAGCCATTAAACCTAATTTTGCGATTTCCGCAAATCCGGGTAATACTAACATTTCGCCAAAACCAGAAAATACTTCTAAAGTTGCTCGTAATTCCCCAGCTAAAGGTTGATTGGTGGGATTGTTAACCACATCTTTAAGTCTTTGTATTTCTTCGGCGACATCCACTTCAAACATTGATTGTACAATATCCACTCCTAAATCTGTAGAGGAGGGAATATAATCATCTGCACGACTAAGAGCAACACCTAGTTTAGTCTGAATTTTTTTCCATACTTCATCGGCAACCACTAAAGCAGATTCAGGGTTATAATTACCCGTTTCTATCTGTTGAGTTAAAGCATTGCGTAAACAGTCAAAACCTTCTAATATCCAGCTTTCTAATTCCGTATCAAGGTCAATAGTAACATCATAAAGAACTTTAAACACATCTTCTAAGCGGTGAGAAATAGTTTTAATGGCTTCTAAACCAACACTAGCTGCACCGCCTTTGAGAGAATGAGCCGCTCTCATAATTTCATGAATTTTAGCTATACTACGATCTTCTTTTAAGGTTAACAAGCCATTTTCAATAATTTCTAATAATTCTGGGGCTTCTTCCACAAAGAAATGATAGGCTTGATCTGTGGTATCTATAGGTTGTTCTATATTTACTTGAGGAGGTTTTTCTTGAGTTGTTTTCCCTGCTAAAGCTAATAGCTCTGTACTAGGTTCACCGCCAGAAGCTCGATCTCCTTGTAATACTTGCTCTTTGGCTATTTCTAGGTTATTAATAAAGGCTTGAGTGATAGCATTGAGGTTGCTAGGATTAAGGGAAAAAGCATTAGCCGCCGTTTCACAAATGGCAGTAAATCCTGGTAATACTAACATTTCGCCAAAACCAGAAAATACTTCTATTTGCATCGATAAAATATCTTCTAATTCTGTGGGATTTCCATTATCTAAAGTTGATTGAAGAGTGTTAATGCCTTCTGTTACATCTACTTCAAATATAGAGGTAGCAATATCAATGCCTAAATCCGCCGAAGATGGTAAAAATTGTTCAGATTGTGCAATTTCTTCGCCATATTTACCCTCAAACATCTCCCAAAGTTCGTTGATGGTGTCTAATGCCGACTTTTCATCGAAATTTTCTCCTGACATTCTAGCCATTAACGGTTGACGTAATAAAGGATAAATCTCTCGTAAATATTCTTGATAGTTATCGTCAAGGGGTATATTTTCGTTAAATAAGGCTTTGAAACTTTTTTCTACTCGCAAAGCAATATTACCTAAATCTTCTAAACCAGCACTTCTTGCACCTCCTTTAAGGGAATGGGCCGCACGAGCTATCTCGTTAATTTCATTTATATCTCTAGTAATTAAAACACCTTCTAAACCGTTATCAATAATAGCGATTAAATCCACTGCTTCTTCCATGAAAAACTCATAGGCTTGGGCTTGTAACTCTTTCTGTTGAGCTGAGTTACTCTCATTTTCTTGGTTAATATCTTCTTCTAAAATAAAGTTATCTACTAAGTAATTTAAGTCATGATAGGAGTTTTCTTGTTCATTTTCAGGGATAAAATTATCGGTTTTATCGGTTAAATAACTAAATTCTGAATTTGGAGCATCATTATTTAAGTTCAACATATCCCCAATTAAATCAGCAAAATCATCGGTTTCTTCCCGTAGGTCAAAATTCGCATTTTCTGGAATCAAGTCGCCAAATTCGGTGATTTCTGAGGGTTCTGCTTCATTTTCTGGGTATACCTCTGATTCTGAAGAAATATCTCCCATTAAATCCGCAAATTCTCGTAATTGATTCGTTTCTTCTTCCTGATTAATTTCTTGATGGGATAAATTCTGTTGCTCTTGTGGAGCTATTTGTGTAAAATCAAGGGTTGATTCTTTTGTAGGGATGTCTGCTAATTCTTTTAATCTTTGTGATGGTTTACCCCCTTGAGTGCGATCGCCATTTAAAACTAAATTTCTTGCATTAGTAACGTCTTGAATTATAAGAGCAGTTATTTCTTGAATGTCTTGGGGATAATTATTAATAGCTAAGGAAGCTGCTTCGGCAATGTCTTTTAACCCTTTTAAATCGGTCATTTCACTAAAACCAACTAATATTTCTAGTTGTAAAATAACTTCTGATGGTAGCTCTACAGAGGGTAAATTTTTTAAACTATTTTGTAAATGTTCAATAATTTGGGCTATGTCTATTTCAAACAAAGACTGTACCATATCGATACCCAAATCCGCCGAAGATGGTAAATAATCGTTACTTTGAATATGTCCTAATTTTTGTTTTAATTTATCCCAAATAACCGAAGCATTTTTTTCCCATTCTATTTGGTAACTTCCCTTGTCAATTTGTTCGTTAAGGGCATTTTTTAAACAATCAAATCCTTCTAATAGATAGGTTTCTAATTCATCATCCACAATCACACTCTCATCAAATAACGCTTTTAGATAATCTTCTAATTGATGAGATATATTTTTGATGCCATCTAAACCAACACTAGCCGCCCCTCCTTTGAGAGAATGGGCTGAACGCATCATATCATTTACCCTAGAAATACTTTTATCTTCTTTTACTGACAATAAACCACTTTCAAGGTTATGTAATAAATCGGGTACTTCTGCTAAAAAGAATTGATAGCTAGGATCTTCTATATTAAAGGTAATCTGATAGTTTTGAGTTAATTGTTCAATGACATTAAGTTCAATTTGTGCGCTGGTATCTTCTGCTAAAGTTAGTAAACCCGAGCAAGGACTTCCTCCTTCTTTGCGATCGCCTCCTGCTACTAATTCTCGACTGTTTTCTAAATCTTGAATCAATAAAGTAGCAATAGTTACAGCTTTATCAGGATGTTTTTGTAAGGCTTGTTGAGTAATACTCGTCAGTAAAGAAAAACCAGAAAGATTGACTAATTCACTTAAACCGATGAGAATATCTACGGATTCTCGTAATTCTTGTTCAGGCTCAAAACTTTCAGGAGAAGCCACAACACCTTTTAAACGGCGGATTTCCCCTGCCACATCAACTTCAAAAAGAGAAGCCACAATATCAATACCTAAATCTTCGGAAGAAGGAAGATAATTTTGTACTTGTTTAAGGGCATTACCTAGTTTTAATTCTAATTTTTCCCATACTTTATTTGCCCTATTTTCTGACTCTTTACGATCAAAATTTCCCGTATCTATTTGTTGTGTTAAGGGTATTGCTAAACAATCATAACCTTCTAAAAATAAATTTTCTAACTCTGTGTCGATAACTAAATCTTCGTTATAAAGTGCTTTGAAATAATCTTCTAATTGATGAGCAATATCTTTAATCCCTTTTAAACCAACACTAGCGGAACTATCTTTTATGGAGTGAGCAGCTCGGATCATACCATCAATTTTAGCTTGTTTGAGATTCAACAAACCATTTTCAATTTCTTGTAATAATTCAGGTACTTCGTCAATAAATAGTTGATATGCTTGATTTAGTGGATTCATGACTCAAGTTAATGATAGGTTTAAGATTATTGCAGTTTGCCTTTAATACTCTTTATTGTAACAATTTATTTGATCAGCAAAAGATTATATTTATACATTTTAATCTAGTTTCCATGTATTTTTAGGATATTTAATTTTCAGTTAGGGAAAAATATTATTTTGTGATGAGTGAAAATTTAATCCAGGAGGAGGATTGATAATTAGTGATACTATACTTTAAAGCCTCATAATCTGAGTATGGTCAAATGTTTGAAACCTTAGTGTTAACAATGATTCTACCTATAATATCAAATTATGCTCTTGCTAAGTATAATTTCTAATTCCTAAAGGTTAGGAGTTAGGTTTCAGTAATAAATAATTTTACTTACTTAGTTACGAATATTATCATCAATAAAAAGCTATAACCTGCTATGGCTTCGGTTAGATAACGCCAGTTTGTCTTATAGCCACGAGAGTGCCATGTTCGTAATTCACCATTAAATCCTCTTGATGTTAACCCTAATGATATTTGTCGATAGTTTTCTAAAGATTTTGTTAATAATTGTGCGATCGCCAAACTTAAACTATACATTCCTCTACGCCAATTAATGTAACCAAAACGAGATTTTTGGGCGCTGATTAATTCAGATATGGTAGTAGTTAAAATAAAAATAAAGCGATACATTAATAATAATAAATCTGTTAATAAAGAAGGACATTTATATTTTTGTAAAATCCTGATAATTTCACTAAACGGTATAGTTAAAAGGATAAAATACATACAAGAAGTTAAACACCATGAGCGAGAAAATATCATTAACCCTTGCATAATACCTTGATGGCTAAAATAAAAGAAAAAATTACCTAATGGAAAACCAAAAATAACATCTTCTTGAAAATTATTAATATTAGAAGAAAAGCTGATACTAATAATTAAAGGTGGTAAACTCATCAACCAAAAACTAAAGGGAATTCCTAATAATTGACGATAAATAACAAAAGGAATTCCACTATAAATAACTATCCAGATTATTAACCAAACACTGATTAAAATTTGGATATAAAAAGTAGATAAATAACCTAAAATAAATAATGATAAAGCAAATATTAATTTATGTTCAGGGGGAAGCCATCGCAATTTATTACTATAAGCTAAAGAATCAATTTGATGGTGCATTCATGATAATGAATAATTAATAATGAATAATGAATAATGAATAATTAATAATTAATAATTAATAATTAATAATTAATAATTAATAATTAATAATTAATAATTGTTGTTTCTAATTCCTCATGATTAATTATTTCTTCCTTTATAAAATCCGATAACGTAACCGATAAATCCTGCACCTAATGCTGCTTGAGAAGCAAATAAAAGACTTTCAATTTCACCACTAGCAGGTTCAAATAAAGGTTCAAACCAAGGTTTATAATTAGGTTGTATTTCTGTGATTAATTCTTTTGCTTCACCATCAGCACCTTGAAAGTCACCTTTGATGAAAATTAAGGGTAAAACTGTTAATAAAATTACGGATAAGATTAACCACCAGTTACCTTGTTTCTTTTTAGGTTGAGATGTTATTACTTCTTTATTAGCCATAGTTTTAATTATGTTTTTATGGTTGATTTTTTAATAGTTTTAAGGTTTGTAATTCGTTAATGGCGTAAGACTGTAGCCAATTCCACACCAACACCGTCAAAAAACCTTCACTGATGGCTAAAGGAATTTGAGTGATAGCAAAAATACTTGCAAATTTAATAAATGAAGCCATAACACCGCCTTCCACCGCAGGAAAAACTATGGCTAATTGCATGGAAGTAACCACATAAGTCGCTAAATTTCCTAAACTTGCACCGCAGAAAATAGCTAATTTTTCCTTACCGCTAAGGATTATAAGACGATAAACAACAAAGGCAACCCAAGGGCCGACAATAGCCATAGAGAAAGCATTTGCCCCTAAAGTTGTTAAACCACCATGAGCTAATAATACCGATTGAAATAGTAATACTAAACTACCTAAAACTGCCATAACGGAAGGCCCGAATAAAATTGCCCCTAATCCCATGCCTGTGGGATGAGAACAACTACCCGTCACTGAAGGGATTTTCAAGGCTGACAACACAAAGCCAAATGCCCCTGATAAAGCTAAAAGTAACTTTAATTCTGGATTGTCTTTTGTAATACGAGAAAGAGATTTAAACCCAAATATCAAAAAGGGTATCGTTACAACCCACCAAAAAATCGCCCATGTCACAGGTAAAAAACCCTCAGCGATGTGCATAGCATAGGCTGGAGTGGGAGAAAAAATGATCATAAAACAGCTCAAACCTGCCATTAAACCTAAGCAGATTCGATTCTTGAGACGTGTATTCATTCTGTACCTCGCAGATTAACACTTATTAATTCATCTCGGCAGGTGTTCTGACTTATAAGAGTATTTTTCTTAATCACAGTTGCGGGACAGTGGTAGATTTTAACTACTCTTTCCCTGTTTCCTCTCACGACTATTTATCGCAAGAACCGATATTGAAGTTATAACTATAGCATATTCTGTTAGCTATCTATTCTTTTTTTTGTGATTTGGGCGAATAAATACCATTCACCCCTACAAATTCCTCATTAATTTTGAGGTTTAATTTCTGTGGATAATTCATAAAAATCAGTTTTTGGCGGTGAAGCAAATAAATGTTTCATCTCTCCCATAATTTTTTCATAGGTTTCGTTTTGGTTTTCTTCCATATCCTCTATTTTTTCCCAAATAATAAAGGCTATTCCCTCATCAGTATTCGGTTTCTGAAATAAATATGCACCCTTGAAACCTTTGTTATAAGTAGCTACTGCTTCTTCAAATAGTTTTTGTGCTTCGGGAAATTTACCCGGTTTAAAAGTGGCGATCGCCATATAAGCACATTTATGTCGTAAAAAGTCACTAAATTCTTGCATAATCAATGATCAAATAGATGTAATGCTAATTTTACCTCAGTTCGATGTCTTCAATCATAAAAGTCAGGAGAAAAAACATCCTTAGAATTGACCGATAATTTTTAAATTCTATGGTAAGATAAGGCTTATTATCATTAAAACCTCGTCTTTTGGGACAGCTTTATGATAAGATTTGCTATGAGTTTGGGACGAGGAAAGCCAAAACCAAAAAGAAAAAATGGTAGAGGCAAAAGTAGAAATCATATATAATAATTTATTTACTAAGTCATAATTTTTGTATGTTACCTTTGTTCTCAAAAAATAAGTTAAAGCACAGTATCAGTTTAGTTTTGTCTTTAGGAATTTTGTCTTTTACTTCTACTACTTTAGCTCAATCAAATACTAATCCAGAGCCTGTAGAAGAAAATACTGTAACTCCAGTTAATCAAACTGAAACCCTTTTAAGTCTTCAAGGGGGCGAGAAATTAATGAAAGAAGCAGAAGTTGCTATTAATGCAGGAAATTATGATTTAGCGGCTACTAAATTACAACAATCAAGACGAATTTTTAATCAACTTTCTAACTTTTATTTACAATTAGCAGAAAGTTTTTCAGGTATTGATAATCGTCTAGCAGAAGGGCAACGGGCAGGGGCTTTAAAAACGGCAGCCTTAAGAGATGAATCGACTTATCAACTGGCGTTAGTACATCGTGCCCAAAATAAACCTGAATTATCTGTACCTCTTTTAATTCAAATCATTCGCTCTCAAAATCCTACCAGTGAATTAGGTAGAAAATCTTATCAACAATTATACGAAATAGGCTTTGTAGAAACACCTTTTCAAACTTCTACTAATGAAAAAAAATAGTTTTTATTGTTAAATTTATTAAGTGAAAAATACTGTCAAAAATATAAAATTTATTAATAAATAATTGAGTTTTTTTTAAATATTTAAAAGTTATATATTATAATCTTAAGTATAAAAATAATCTGTAAAATTAATTGATTATGGTAAGTTTAGAACAAGTTAAAAAAACTATTCAAGAAGAAATCTCCGAAGCTGAAGTTTTTGTGAAAGATTTAACAGGGGGAGGAGATCATCTTGAAGCGATTGTGATTTCTCCTGATTTTGAAGGCAAAACAAAAGTAAAGCAACATCAATTAGTTTATAGTGCATTACAAAATGAACTCAAATCTGAAGCTATCCACGCTTTAGCCTTGAAAACTTATACTCCTTCTTCATGGTTAAATGAACAAAATTAGATTTTTGTGGAAATAAGGGAATCGTTTATGTTCAAAAAAATTCTCTATCAAGGTTAAACTAGAAATTGATTGATGATTTTTCGTAATCTTAATTTATTGATTAATATGACACCAGAATTAAAACAACGTCTTGACGACATCGTAAATAACAGCCAAGTAGTGGTTTTCATGAAAGGCACAAAATTAATGCCTCAGTGTGGATTTTCTAACAATGTTGTCCAAATTTTAAATACTCTCGGAGTACCTTTTGAAACTGTAGATGTGTTATCTGATTATGATATTCGTCAAGGTATCAAAGAATACTCTAATTGGCCTACAATTCCTCAAGTTTATGTCAATGGTGAATTTATTGGCGGTAGTGATATTCTCATTGAATTATATCAAACTGGCGAATTACAACAAATGATTGAAGTAGCTTTAGCCTCTTAATTATTTATTAGTTACAATTAACAATTAACAATTTTTTTTGAGAAATTACTTAATGAAACTCCTTGACTTAAAACCAGAAGATATTGACAGAATTATTGAGATGGCATGGGAAGATAGAACATCTTTTAATGCAATTAAAGCACAATTTGACCTAGATGAGAAACAAGTGATTACTTTAATGAGACGAACCATGAAAGAGTCTAGCTTTAAAATGTGGCGAAAACGTGTGTCTGGAAGAAAGACAAAACATTCTTCTCAAAGAGACTTTTTGGTGGGAAGATTTAAGTCTAGTAATCAAAAGAATTAGGATTATTTATCAGGAAGTGGTGGAGATGGCGGTATTGTTTGTGTATTATTAATATTCGGTTTAGGTTCTTGATTTGGATCTTTAATGGTGTTAGGATTAGGGAGAATAAATAAAGCAATGGCAGCTAAAGCCAAACCAGCAAAACCTAAAGTTATAGGGGTAGATTGTTCGATTATCGATATTTCCCCTTGACGATAACGACGAGATAAAGGTTGAGGATTATCTTCTAATTGAGGTAAAGTGTATTTATCTACATAAAGTTGGTCAATGGTTTCTAATAAATCGAAAAGTTGTACTGTAGTTAATTCTATTTGTAACTGATTTTTTGTTTGTGCTTTTTTTTCCTGCCAAGTTAAAAGATGACGATTTTTTTCTGGTATTTTCTGTAAAACAATATAATCTGTGTCGTCACTTGATTCCCAAGTATGATTTAAACCACTTAATAAAGTTTGACTATAGGCGCTAACGGCTTTGATTAAGTGTTGAATAAAAGTTAAACCACCGCTTAAAATGACGGGATTACCGATAATTTGACATTGTGCTTGACTTAAGATTGATAAAATAGGTACATCAGAAGAATTATTCCCATCACTAAAACCTTGTAAAGATAAGATACAGTTAGGTGACAAATATTGACGCTCCATAGGATTACTCATGATACTTTTAAATTAAGAAAAAATAGTTTAATAAATAGAAATAAAAGTTATATTTTAAGAAGTTATTTGACTTCACCATCAAAAAGACTAATCCAAAATCTTTCTTTTCCTCTTGTGCCTGTACAAAATAATAACTCTTCCAATAGAGATAAAGCTAATAAATTTAATTCTTCTGGGGTGGATAAATAAAAAGATACTTTAGCGCGTAAAGGATTCATGCGACGACGAAAATGAGCTTGAAATTGGGAAAAATATTCAGACAGACGAAAATTATTAGCTAAAGGCATTTCTTTATCTTTCATCTGTTGTACAGCTAGTAAAAGTTGACGAAGGGGAATATTACATTTTTTGGCACTTTCAGAAGCCAGACAAACTAAGGCTTTAGCTTGAAGTAAAGTTAAAGAATTTCTGGAGTAACATTTACGCCAAGGATTGCTACAACGTAAACGCCATAAACTAAGACGATTTTTGATAATCCCATTTAATTCTAACTCTTTTGCCGTAGCTAACATATATTCTGAGCCACCTAATTGTAGTGCTTCTAAGGCTAATAATAATAAATCAAGATGTTGTTGCAGTTTCATCATACTGCTAGTAGAAGGTAAACTAATATCAGGAAGTTGGCGTATTATAAGAGGTTGTGAAATATTTTCGGATATTACTTCAGAATCAGAATTAGAATCGGGCATTAAAGATAAAGATTGAGTCATCGTGAGAATAATTAATAATTGATAATGGTCAATAAATAACTTTGGTTAGTTGTCTTTTGCCTTACTCAATAAAGTCATTATATTATACAATTCATTGTCAAAACAAAAAAAATAGATTGTTTTATCATCAAAATTTTCTTAAAAATATTCAACATTATGGATTTAAAAGCACTAATTCGTGATATTCCTGATTTTCCTCAACAGGGTATTATTTTTCGAGATATAACTACCTTACTTAGAAATGCTCAAGGTTTAAAGTATGTCATTGATAGTTTAGCAGTGGAAACTCAAAAGTTAGAAGTTTTACCCGACTATATTGTCGGTATTGAATCAAGAGGCTTTATTTTTGCTCCTGCTTTAGCCTATCATCTCGATGGAGGATTTGTACCTGTGCGTAAAAAAGGAAAATTACCAGCTCAAGTTTTTTCCATTGAGTATGATTTAGAATATGGCACGGATATTCTCGAAATTCATCAAGACGCTTTTACCGCTGGTGCAAAAGTGATGATTGTAGATGACGTAATCGCTACAGGAGGCACTGCTAAAGCTACAGCAGATTTACTAACTCAAATGGGTTGTGATATTGTTGCTTATGGTTTTATTGTGGAATTAGAAGGTTTACAAGGTAGAAATAAATTATCTGATGTGCCAATTATTAGCTTAGTTAAATATAGTTAGGAGATAGAAGTTAGGAGATAGGAGATAGGAGTTAGGAGTTAGGAGTTAGGAGTTAGGAGTTAGGAGTTAGGAGTTAGGAATTACTAACAAGTAATTATTGCTGAAGCTATTTATCTATAAAAATTAGAGAATTATTACTCATTGAATTTTTTTATTTAAAAGTTTTTATTTAACTGAGATATTATCTTACATCAGTTAAAATACTTAATAAGCAAAAGTCAAAAAATCAATTTTACTATAGTTTAAGTCAATTTTAATCCCTTTGCCCTACCTTAATCAGTTAATTCTGGATAACCTCAGATAATTAAGAAATTCTTTCCTTTCTAATTTTTAATTACTTGAAGAAGTGCCTAACTCGGATATTTTTTCGAGGGTTTTACGTTTTTCTCTTTGTAAGGGTTTTTGTACTGCTTCTTGAGGTAATTGATTAATTTTAGTTAAGGCAATATCAAAATTTTTTACGGCTTCTTGTAATAACGGTAAGCTGTTTTCTTTTTGCCCTTTTCCTCTTAATATTTGTCCTTTAAGATAGTATAATTCAGGGTTTAAAGGAGTACTTTCAATAGCTTTATTAACAAAAGTTAAAGCTAAATCATAATCTTTTAAATCTCTATAAGCAAGGGCAATACCACGATTTACAAGATATTGAGGTGAGGCATAAGTTTGTAAATTATCGATGGCTTGTTGAGGACTAGAAAAGGGTAAATTTACTGCTAACATTAAGTTTAAATAACCTTTAATTAAGTTTAATTCTGGATCATTTTTATCAATTTTTTCCGCTTTATCAAAATAATCAAAAACTAATTGTAATTTTGTGAGTGCTGCTAATGCTCCTTTTTTTTGATATTCATTCGCACCCTCTAAAAAATTCCCTACTGCTAAGTATAAATTACTACGAAGAGGATCTTCTTTGGCGATCGCCTTAGCTATTTTAATAGTTTGGAGAGTTTGAGTTTCCATGGTAGAAAAATCTTTTTCGGTATAAGCAACGGCAGCGCGTAAAGCGGGTAACATGGGATCATTGGAAGAATTATTATCTTGAGTTAGATATTCTTTTGCTTGAGGATAATTACCCTCTTCAAATAAGGCTTTAAAAGCTGATTCCGTTTGAGAAGTGATGTTGCGAGGATTAGTATTACGAAAAGGATCACCTGCAAAACAAGGGCTAGAAAAAGAAATTAAAGAAAAAATCGTCAAGAAGGAAAAAACTCTGTTAGGAGAGAATATTGGAGACGGGTGTTTACCGAAAAAAGAAAAGTAGTTAAAAGTCATATTAAGCTAGTTTTAAGTTACAGTCAAATAAACTTGTTTATGATTTTAGCTTAAACTTTCTATGCTTTATTTAAAAAATATTAGTTATCATCCTGCGGCAACTCCTCATCCGATTATTGAAAATATAAATTTACAGCTACCGTTACAAAAATTAGGGTTAATCGTAGGTACAAGTGGTTCTGGTAAAACTACACTACTCGAAATTTTAGCAGGATTAGCACAGAAAACCAGTGGACAAATTTTATGGGGTACAGAAGAACTAACATCAGTGGAATTACAACAATTAAGCGGTATTGTTTTTCAATTTCCTGAGCGTCATTTTTGTGGTAGTAATATCTTAGAAGAGTTAAGATTAGGACATCCCGAATTAAGTACCGAGAGGGTAAAAGAGGCTTTAACGGAAGTAGGATTAGATCATCTTAGTTATGATACTGCGCCTAATGCTCTTAGTGGAGGACAACAAAGAAGATTGTCTTTAGCAGTACAATTGATTCGTCAGCCGAATATTTTACTTTTAGATGAGCCAACGGCTGGGTTAGACTGGTTAATGAAAGAAAATTTAGTTAATTTATTATCACGATTAAAAAAACATTGGACATTATTGATTGTCACCCATGATGCTTCAGATCTAGTTGATATAGCTGATAACTGTTGGCGTATGGTAAACGGAAAAATTGAATCCGTAAATCCTGATGTTTTTAACCTCAAAAAAAAAGAAAAAATCATAGTTGATAAATGGTAATTTCCTAGAATAAAAGGAGTTAGGAAACAGGAAGACAAGAAGAATATTAAATAGTCTAAGTCTAATAGATAAATTAACTGAAAGAAAAAAACTTATGTAATTTGATGTCTATAGAACCCATTTGGTATCTACTAAATGTAAGTTATAATATTATCATAAGCAAAGACAAAAGAGTTAATGTTCTGGTTATAACCGATTTCTATTTTTCCTTGATAATAAACAAAATCCCTAAGGTTAGGATATTTTTCTTCAAAACTTTGATTGTTACTCATAATTTCTCTGTTGTGTTATCTAATTATGTTAATGTTTTTAAAAATGTCAGAGGATTACTCATATTTTCGGCAAATCCTAATATTCCTTTATCTCGATATTCATAAATTAATTCTCCTTCTTTGTTAAAAAGAAAAGTTCCCCCTCTTTGAGTCAAATATTTGTCATTTGGTACATAAGTTTGCCAATTTTTTAAAACCTCAACCATATTCTGAAGACGTAGTGTTGCCAATTCAAAAGGACGTTGATAATTTTTTCCTGCTATGTTAAACAATGAGCCTTTAATCATCGGTAAAGGTTTAATATTGATTGATTCATTTTCTTTAAATAGAGATGGTGCATTTTTATCTCCTATATAACCTCGCAAAACCTCTTTCAAAGTGCCTTTACTACCAATTCCCGCACACATTAATAATAGATTTAACCAAGCATTTTGTGTCGCTGAAAAAAAAGCTAAATTCCAATTTAAACCTTGATATAATCTTAATTCTTGATGAAGTTCTGCATTAGAATCAATGAATAAATTTTCTTCGGAAAATCTTGTATATTGACAAAACTTTTTCCCTGATTCTCTATTCCCAATGGCGATCGCTTTCACTGCTATATTTTTAGTTTTAAGTAAATCTGTTTCCTTCTTTAACCACCAAACATATTCAAGACTATCAAAATCACCGAGGTTCGATAGAACAAGAATTAAAGTATAACTAGATGAATCACAACCAGAAAAAATTGGGATAGTTTTCCCGTCACTAACTCTCTGTTTTTGTATTTTACTGATAATAGACGACATCTTTATCATAAATTAAGGGATAATTGATTGAGGGAAATATTACCTTTTCTGCCCTGATGATATTGTAAATGACAGCTATTGCATAAAGCTACTAAATTCTCTGGTCTGTTATCTTCTGGTATTCTATTCCAATGATGCACTTGCAGACAGTTACCTTTCCTTGATTTATCCTTAAAGTCTGCACCACATTTATTACACTTCCAATGGGCTTTCTTTTTGACTTCTATCGATATTTCTTTCCAATCTTTACTATATCTGCTCATTATATTCACCCTAACTCTGTTTCTATTTTAGGGCTTTTTTCTTACGAATTTTATAAGAATAGTTATGATACAATATTATTGTTATGTAATTAATGACAGCTTATGATTTCCGAATTAATTTTGTTGATGGCATTGAATCTCAAGAATGTATCTATAGCCCAAAATACAACTGATTGTCCTGTAATTAACGGTATAGTTAGATGTGATTTAAAAGGGAAAAATTGTCGTTTGATTAATAATGTAATTAAATGTGATAATTAATTATTCTCTTGGTTATTCGTAAGAAAAAAGGCTATAAGAAGTATAATCGTCATTATCTCGATTATTTGCTGACGGTATCGAATAGTTAATTTATAGGATGAATAAAATATATAAACACATAAAATTTATAGAAGATTCTCACCAGTATATTAATACTAAGACAGCAGAAGAATACTCGTCAGCTACTAAGTTTATTTCTCAGTTTTATCCTCCACTACCCTGAACAATAGCGTTGCACTATTTTAAGGAGGTAATCAGTAAATTAGCGACGGCTTCACCAGATGCTGGGTTCTGCCATTGCAAGACTGTGGGGATCAATCGGTGTATATCCTCCTTTGGGGCTGACGTAATCAACTTCATAACCTGCTTCTTCTACTTTTTTGACAAAGTGAACTGCTTCCCCTAGCCACAAACCAGTAGCTCGATTCAAATTGGGATACTTTTCAACACTGGTTAGAACGATAAGTATTTTATTACTCATTATATTTTTTTCTGCTTGTACTTGTTCTCATTGTAACTCTGTCATCTCTATTTTCTTGAGTGCTGAGGTGTAATGTCATTAGGTTTATTATCCCGTTGGTTTACTAATTTAAAACCAATGGCTACTAGAATATGTCATTTATGATGATTATCATTATTTAAGATAATATTATAACTTACATTTAGTAGATACCAAATGGGTTCTATAAACTAATTATTTGAAACCTAAAATCTAAAATCTAGTTTGATTATAGAAAATTTACAATGGTATCAGAATCTTTTATAGAGAAATCTGATCAGACATCAACACATTGCTATAAGATTGATTCATTATGTTGTGATGATTTATTAATAAAAACAGGGATGATAAATTTTTTAGTAGAATATATTTGGTTAGTACCTTTATATGGCTTGTTAGGAGCGGTTTTTAGTCTTCCTTGGTGTTTTGGTTTTATTCGTAAAACAGGGCCACGTCCTGCTGCTTATATTAATATATTTATGACGCTATTATCATTTATTCATGATGGTGTCGTTTTTAGTCATATTTGGCAACAACCTACTCAAAGTATTATTTTTCCTTGGTTTTCCATTGCTGATTTAGATTTATCTTTGGCTATTGAAATTTCTCCCGTTAGTGTTGGTGCATTACAATTAGTTACGGGTATTAGTTTATTAGCTCAAGTATTTGCATTAGGTTACATGGAGAAAGATTGGGCCATCGCCAGATTTTTTGGTTTAATGGGATTTTTTGAAGCAGCTTTAGGAGGTATTGCTTTAAGTGATTCTCTATTACTAAGTTATGGGTTACTAGAATTATTAACACTCTCTACATATTTGTTAGTGGGTTTTTGGTATGCACAACCCTTAGTTGTTACTGCGGCTAGGGATGCCTTTTTAACCAAAAGGGTAGGGGATATTTTATTATTAATGGGTATTGTGGCACTTTCTTCTGATGGTGCAGGATTAACTTTTTCACAACTACAAAATTGGGCACAGACTTCCCCATTACCTCCTTTTACCATAACATTAATCGGTTTAGCTCTCATCGCAGGACCTATAGGTAAATGCGCTCAATTTCCTTTAAATCTCTGGCTTGATGAAGGTATGGAAGGACCAAGTCCTGCTAGTATTATGCGTAACTCTATCGTTGTATCTGCTGGTGCATATGTATTAATAAAATTAGAACCTGTATTCAATCTTTCTCCCGTAGTAACGGATGCTTTAATTATTATTGGTGCAATTACTGCCATTGGTGGCTCATTAATTGCCTTAGCACAAATTGATCTCAAACGTACTTTATCCCATTCTACTAGCGCTTATCTTGGTTTAGTTTTTATTGCTGTAGGATTAGGTCATGTTAATATTGCTTTTTTGATATTATTTACTCATGGGGTAGCAAAGGCTTTATTATTTATGAGTGCTGGTTCTATCATCTTAACAACCAGTGGTCAAAATATCACGGAATTAGGGGGAATTGGGTCAAAAATGCCTTGTACTACATTAGCTTATATGACGGGAAGTGCTGGAATTATAGCTTTATTACCTTTAGGAATGTTAACGACTTTTAGCAGTTGGTTTAACGGTAACTTAAAAGTTACTTGGTGGTTATTAATAATTTTACTTATCGTTAATTTAGTTAATGCTGTTAATTTCACCAGAGTTTTTCGTTTAGTTTTCCTCGGTAAATCCCAACCAAAAACAAAACGTGCCCCAGAAGTGCCTTGGCAAATGGCGATTCCTATGGTATCTTTAACTATCATCACTTTACTTGCTCCTTTTCTAACTTTAAATTATTCTTTAAGTTCAAGTACATCCTCTTCAATGATTGTGACTTATAGTTTACCTTTAATCATGGTTTCAGGGTTGATTGGTTGTCTTATTGGTGCTTTTATTCCTTTAAGACGAGGGTGGAATCGCCCGATACAAAAATCACTTCGTGTTATTCAAGATTTATTAGCTTATGATTTTTATCTTGATAAAATATACGAGGTTACTGTGGTGGCTTTTATCTCTAATTTAGCTCAATTTACCACATGGTGCGATCGCTATGTCATTGATGGTGTAGTGAATCTGGTTAGCTTAGTCACAGTTTTTAGTGGTAATACTCTCAAATATAACACTTCGGGACAATCACAATTTTACATCTTAACTATTATTATCGGCGTTAGTTTGTTAATCTGGTCAATTTTAAGCGGACAATGGCAAAATATTATCAACTTTTGGTCATTATTTTAATAATCAGGAATTAAGAAAATTCTCCTAATCTGTTACTGTCTTTAATTTATTTATTAATAAAAATGTTAAGTTTATTTATTTGGATTCCTATAATTATTTCCATAATCATCTGTTTTTTACCTAGTTTTAAAAATACCTTAATTTATCGCAATATTGCTCTAATAACAGCAGGAATAATAGTTATTCTTAATATTATTTTAGGCTTTAATTTTCAAACTGACATTGTTGGCTTACAATTTAGCGAAAGTTTTATCTGGTTAAGTTGGTTAGGCTTAGGCTATGACTTAGGGATTGATGGTTTATCTTTTCCTCTCCTTTGTCTTAATAGTTTATTAACTTTAATTGCTGTTTATATTACCCCAAAAGATATACAACGTCCTCGTTTTTATTATGGGATGATGTTACTGTTAAGTGGTGGAGTATCAGGAGCATTTTTAGCACAAAATCTACTCTTATTTTTCTTATTTTATGAGATTGAAATTGTGCCTTTATATTTTCTTATTGCCGTGTGGGGTGGTGCAAAAAGAGGTTATGCTGCCATGAAATTTCTACTTTATACCGCCTTATCAGGATTTTTAGTTTTAATTTCTTTCCTCGGTTTAGTGTGGTTAAGTGGAGAATCAACTTTTGCATTTGAGCCATTAAAATCCCATTCTTTGACAGTAAATAGCCAAATTTTGCTATTAATCCCCCTTTTAATTGGTTTATTTATCAAAATCCCCATTTTTCCCTTTCATACTTGGCTACCTGATGCGCACGTTGAAGCCAGTACTCCTGTATCTGTTTTGTTGGCTGGAGTATTACTAAAACTTGGCACTTATGGTTTATTAAGATTTGGTATCGGTTTTTTCCGAGATGCTTGGGTAGTTTGTGCGCCTTATTTAGCGATTTTAGCAGGTATAAGTGCTTTATATGGTGCTTGTTGTGCCATCGCCCAAAAAGACATGAAAAAAGTAGTTGCTTATTCTTCCATTGCGCACATGGCTTATGTGTTATTAGCGGCGGCAGCGACGACAAGACTAAGTATTAATGCGTCTATTTTACAGATGGTAAGTCATGGCTTAATATCGGGAATGTTATTTATTCTTGTGGGTATCGTTTACAAAAAAACAGGCAGTCGAGACGTTGATTATTTAAGGGGTTTACTTAATCCTGAAAAAGGTTTACCTATTACGGGTAGTTTAATAATTGTAGCAGTAATGGCTAGTTCTGGGATTCCTGGCATGGTAGGATTTATCTCAGAATTTCTGGTATTTAGAGGTAGTTTCCCTATTTTCCCCATCCCCACTTTACTATGTTTAGTTGGCACTGGATTAACCGCAGTTTATTTCTTATTAATGGTAAATAAAGTTTTTTTTGGCAGACTTACACCTGAGTTAAGTAATCTACCAAAAGTTTTATGGAGTGAAAGAATACCAGCGTTATTTCTTGCTTTTTTAATCGTTATTTTCGGTTTACAACCAAACTTAATGACTCGTTGGAGTGAAACTGAAGCTACTGCAATTTTATACGGAAATCAACAGTCAATAACTTATAAAAATTAAAAAGGCGATGTTATTTCTTGTCGGGATAAATTATCTAAAAAAAAAGGTATTAAAAATGATATTTTAAGTAAGTAAAATTAATTGTATATTTATTTTATTAAAGGCAAAAGGTAAGATATAAAAGATGAAAGGCAATAGGCAACAAAGATTATGAGTCATTCTTATTAATTTTCAAGTCCACAATTCATAAATGCTTTAATATTTAGACAAAATAAGACTAAAAATGTTGGGTTTTGATGAAATAAATTCAACCCAACTTACTTTATGTTAAATTAACTTAATTCTGATAATTCCATCCATTTTGCTGTGGCTTTGTCAATATTTTCATTAATTTTAGCTAATTCTTGTGTTAACTGATGGAGTTTTTCATAATCATCAGAATTACTATGTAATTTACTTTCAACATCAACTTTTTTACTTTCTAAATCAGGAATAATTTTGTTTTCTAATTTCTCTAATTCCCTTCTTTGATAAGTTGACATTTTACGGATAGTTGTACTAGATTTACTTTCTTTTTCTTCAATATTTTTAACTTGTTTAGTAATTTTAGAATTAGCTGTTTTTTCTTCTTGTAATTTTTTTTCTTGTTTCTTTTTATAGTCTAAATAAACTGAATAATTCCCTGGATATTGACGCAGATTACCATTACTTTCAAAGGCAAAAATTGTTTCTACCGTGCGATCAAGAAAGTACCGATCATGAGATACTATAACTACACAACCTTTAAAAGATTCGATATATTCTTCTAATACTGCTAAAGTTTGAACATCTAAATCATTGGTAGGTTCATCTAAAATTAATACATTCGGATTACTAATTAACATCCTCAGTAAAAATAAACGACGTTTTTCTCCTCCCGAAAGTTTAGCAATGGGAGAATATTGTTGGTTAGGAGTAAATAAAAATCTTTCTAGCAGTTGTGAGGCACTAATTTGACTACCATCACTGGTTTCGATATAGGTAGCCACATCTTTTATATATTCTATGGCTCGTTGTTCATTTTGTGCTGCGGTGATTAAATCATCGGAATGTTGATCAAAATAGCCTATATGAATTGTACTACCAATTTCTACTTTCCCTTTATCTGGCTCTATTTTTGTCATAATTAAATTCATCAAAGTTGACTTACCAACGCCGTTACCACCAATTATTCCCACTCTATCATCTGGCGCAAATTCATAGGTAAAATCTTTAATTATTGTGCGATCGCCAAAAGATTTGCTAATATTATGTAATTCAATGACTTTTTTACCGATACGACGACTAGGGGTATCAATTTCTACCTTGCTTTGAGTTTGCTTAAACTCTTTATCTTTCAAGTCATAAACACGATCAATTCTAGCTTTTTGTTTTGTACTACGGGCTTTAGGTCCTTTTTTAAGCCACTCTAATTCTCGTCTAAGTACTCCTTGATGTTTTCTTTGACTACTAGCCACAGATTCCTCAGCTAGAGCCTTTTTCTCAAGATAATAACTATAGTTACCTGCATAACCGTACATATCAGCTCGATCAATTTCCAGAATACGAGTTGTAACCTGATCTAAGAAATAGCGATCATGGGTAATCAAGAAAATTGCACCGCTAAATTTTTGCATATATTCTTGTAACCATTGTACTGATTCAGCATCGAGATGGTTAGTAGGTTCATCCATTAATAATAAATCAGGTTCAGCCATTAAAGCCGAAGCAAGGGCAACTCTTTTGCGATAACCTCCAGATAAATCTCCCATTTTGGCATCAAAATCACTTATTCCCAGTTTATCGAGAATAATTTTGGCGTTAGTTTCTGCATCCCAAGCATTAGCAGCGTTAATTTTTTCTGTCACTTTTGCTAATTTATCTAGTAGTTTTTCTTGGGTTACACTATCAGCATGGGCGATATGATGTGATAAATCTTCATATTCTTTAATCCACTGCATTTGTTCGCCACTATAGGCAAAAACTTGTTCTAAAACGGTGTTATTTGGTTCAATTTCGGGTTGTTGAGGAAGATAGATGATTTTTGCCCCAGACTTTACCACCATTTCTCCACTATCATAAGGCTCTAATCCTGATAAGATTTTGAGGAGGGTTGATTTACCTGAACCATTAACCCCAATTAAACCTACTTTATCGTTATCGTCGATACTGAAACTAGCATCCTTGAGAATTTCTTTAATGCCGAAGTCTTTTTTTAGTGATTGAATGGTGATAATAGTCATGTGATCGGTAAAAATAGGGAATGATTAACAGAGTCTCATTATAATTGTTTCTCCATTGTTAATATACCTTATTAACTTAACCTATTCGCCGACCAATGAATAAGTTATAAACAATACCGATAAGTGCTAATACTAGGAGTAAGTGAATTAATCCACCGCCAATGTGGATCGAAAATCCTAATAACCAAAGAATCAAAAGTACTCCAACGGCTGTCCAAATTAAGTTAAACATAATTTTTAAATTTTATTTACTAAAACGCAATTTACCGAATTAGCTTTTTAATCCCCAAGTTTGGAGGTAAAAGCAATTAAACCATAACCAGATTTTAGGATAAGGGCTTAAATTCGTTTTTTTGCTTAAATTCTGAGAATTGTTAATTGTTGATTGTTGATGATTAGTTGAAAATATTTTGAACTTTATCTTTCAAGTTTTCTACTACATTTCTGCCTTCACTTTCAGTTTGTTTAGCTTTTCCCACTATTTGATCTTTGCGATCGCCTGTAAGATTACCTTTTAATTCTTGTGCTTTACCTTCAATATTTTTGCTGACGGCTTTTGAACGCCCTTTCAACTTCATATTGTCTTTGATGTCTTCTCCGACATTAATAGCATCACTTTGAACTTGTTTGGCTTTACCCATAAATTGATCTTGAGGATCACCTGTAATGTTACCTTTGAGTTCTTGAGTTTTGCCTTCAATATCCTTACTGATAGCATCAACACGATTCATAGCAATTTGAGGTTGACTGGTAAATTTTGTAAAGGTTGTAGCTGCCCAACTTTGAGAAGGTGCAAAAGTAATAGTTACAGTGGAGGTAATTAACAAAGTTAAACTTGCCATTACAAAAAAGCGACGAAACTGTCTAAATGAAATCATTTTGAACTCCTTAAAAAATTAATGAAAAATAATTGAAAATTAGTCTTTTGATGAAATAAACTTTTGTTTTATACCCGTGAGTAATCAGTCAAAATTGGCTTGGGAGTTAATACTGATTCATTGGGTAAATCGTAGGTGTACCAATCATGAATGTCATGGTTACTAAAAATTGTTTCAGCGAGGGTTATATCAGATTCTGATCCTTCCACCATAATTAAATAATTACCGTCAGAAATCAGATCACTATAAACCTTAGCCCGATCTGCGGGAATACCTAAACCTACCAAGCCACCAGCTAGACTACCGATAGCACCACCAATAACACCACCAGAAAGGGTTGTTGCTAAAGCGGTAGTGGCTGCTCCTGCTAACATTACAGGACCAACTCCGGGTATTGCCATCGCACCTAAACCAACTAATAAACCAGTAAAACCGCCTAAGGTTATACCTGCGATAGCGCCATCAGTGGCATTTTCCGAGGCTTTATTTTTATCAGTACGCAAATTATTGATATTGACAAGATCTTCACTGGTGTTAACTCCTGTGGTTTCAATTTCATTTTTGATGTCACTTCCGATGACAGAAATTTGCTCCATTAAAAAGTTATTTTCTTTTAAATCACGAAGGGCAACTTCCGTTGTTTCATAATTTGAAAATGTACCCACTGCACGTTTTTTTAAAATCATTGTTTTTCCTAAAATTTATTTATTATTTGAAATTACTTATTACTTATTTGTGCTGAATAATTAATTCGTCACACCATTAGCGATAGTTGCATTTATCTCAAGTTTTTTAATGCCTTTTACAGATTTAAGTAAAGGTTCAATTTTTTGCATTTGTTCTTGAGAGTCAACATTGCCTGACACAATTACTACACCAGTTTTAACATCAACTTTTAATTGATTATTCGGTAAATTATTCTTAAACTGTTTCAAAATTTCATTTTTAAGATCACCATCATTTTTGATTGCATTATCGTTGGATAATGGTATAACAACAGGTTTTGTTGGCGATGGCGTTGGATTTTGAGCAGGTTTAGCCGCTGGTGTTTTAGTGCTACTTTCTTTCGGTGGTGGATTAGATTCCGAAGGTTTAACAGTGATATTATTATTCACCGTTGAAGGATTATTTTGAGCCTCTGGCACTTTTTCTACTACGGTAGGAGATGTTTGTACGGGTACTTCTACGGGTACAATTTTAACCACCTCTTTCTCTACAACCTTTATTTGAGGCGGTGAAGGATCATTTTTTTCAGGTTTTTCGGCTGGAATATTTATGACAGATATAGGCTGAGGATTATTGACATCGTTTAAAAAGTAGATTACTCCAGCTATTAAACCTGCCACCGTAGTGACGATAACACCAATGAGTAAGCCTTTAGATATATTTTTATCAGCGTGTTCCACCCGTACATCTTGGATATGTGCGTCCGCCAATTTTCCATTAACTGATTGATTTTGATCAGTGTGAAAATTACCTTGACTATCCCGATATTCAGTGTAAATATTACCTTTAATATCTTTGTATTCAGTCCTAATATTACCTTGAGGATCAGTATATTCTCGATGAATAACTCGGGTAAAATTTTTATTATCTTTTGGATTCATAACAGTATCTTCCTTATCTTAATAAGATGGTTATATTGAATCTTGAAAAATTGTTTTATGATAGTAATTTTTTCCTAAACTTTCTTTTTACTAGATTTTTTTTTGGATAAATCCCCAGGGGTGTCATAATACATTTCAGGTTCAATAGCAAAGTTATCCACTAAACCCTCTTTATCAACGGTATAACCACCAGTTGTTTCAATATGTTCTAATCCTTCAGGGTGTGTATCCAGATGTTTAAAATGATTGCCTTCACGCTCTTTTCTTGCGGCGGTTTCTGCAGGAATGATGTGATTATCATAGCTATCAGGAGTAGGTGAATCATCTAATTCATTACCTTGTTGTTCTTCAGGTAATACTAATGATTTAAGATCTTTATCAGAATCAGAAGAATTTGTTTTACAGACTTGAGTTGACATAATAAATAGGTAGGTAAAATTGATTGTATGTTTACTTTATCTTCATGCACTCATCCAAAAAGCAACAAAGATTATGAGTTATTTTTATTAATTTAAAAGTCCACAATCCCTAAATGCTTTAGTAGTTATTTGTTTGTGTATTTTGTTTTAAAGCATCACGAGCTTCAGACATTATCTCTTTTTTCCCTTTGATGGCTTCTTTTTCAGCTTGTTTAGTTTTACCACTGGGTTGATAGTCTGGATTTTGAATACTATTATTCATCCCTTCTAAAGTTTCAGCTTGAAGTTCTTTTCCCTGTTCCAAAATTTCATCTTTGTTTTTCAAGTCATCTGTAATATTATCAAAAGTATTTGATACATTACTAACCGTTTCTCCCATTTTTCCTTTAATATCCTTACGGATTTCCTCAACTTTATTCATGGCAATATAGGTTTGAGGCTGACTCACCAAAGGGGTTAAAGTTTTAGCCCAACTATATTCAGAAGCAAAACTAAAAGTTGTCGCTGTTGCCAACAATATAACTAAACTTGTCTTGAAAAATAAGTTTCGTAACTTTGTAAATGAGATCATTTTTAACTCCAAAAATAATTGGATTGATTATGTATTAATGATGAATAATTAACGTGAATTTCACTAAAAAATGGTTATTTAAAATTAGATTATCAAATAAATTAACACTTAATTAATAGTATTAATACCTTGAAAATTTAATTATTAATTATTCATAATCTATTGCATCGGTGCAAAAAGTACTGCTGATATTATTCAACAATGTTTATGATTTATTCACGGTAATTAATTACTTAATATGTTTCCATAAGCAAAATATTTCTAGCACCTGATAACGTATATCGACAAATAAATTTATCGATGTTAGATATTAAGTACCTAAACAAAATTATAGTTTTAAAAACGAGTTCGAGTTTAAACCTTTGTAGATAAAAGTTTGATAAAAAGAGAATTTTATATTATTTTGTTAACCGAATTAATGGATTAATTCACGCCATCTGCTACTAGAAATAAATTTGTCTTATGATAAAAAGCGATTTTAATTATTTATCTTTTTTAGAGGGATAAAGAATTAATCAACAACTTTTTTGACTTCGTCTTTCACATCTTCTGTGGTGTGACGAATTTTTGCTTCCGCTTGTTTTGCTTTACCTTCTGCTTGCGCTTTAGGATCACCTGTAATGTTTCCAGCTACTTCTTGGAGTTTACCTTCAACATTTTTCGCTGTTGCTTTTGCTCTATCTTTCATACTCATAATGTGTTCCTTTTTTAATTTCATTAATTGAATTTGAGAATCACTTAGTTGAGTCAGTTTAACAACCTTGCGTATGTCCTCATTATAGGTGCTAATTTTTTGGTTTAACGAATTAACAATAATCTTAATACCAGCTTAATATTTGTTAATTTCTTTTTTTTCCTCATAATTAACCAGAAAGCCCTAGCATTTTCGATTTATTTATCTTCTGTATTTATCCATTATTAACCTTTTTTTCTATATCCTCAAAAGTTTGTAACAATAAAGTTTGTGCTTGAAATTTCCATCCTACTTGTTGTATTTTAATCGCAATGGGTAAAGCAATAACAGGTGCTAAAAAATCTAAATATTGTTGAGAAGAAATACCTAATAATAAACCTAAACCAGCGATACCCCAAAAAGGTAAAGCAAAAGTTTGACGCTCTTTTTCTAATTTTTTTGCCCAGAATCCTTGAGGCATTTTTGTTAATAATTCTTCTTTTAATTTTTGTTGCTCTTTCAAAGTTAAAGCAATGCCAATTTTTCGTCTTAATTTTTCAATTTTACGAGCATCAGTGCTATACTGTGTTAGTTCATCTTCTGCCATTAAAATTAAGTTATTTAGTGTTAGTGTCATAGATTAATTGATAGTTAATAAGAAGTTAATTAATTTTTATAAATAAGGTTAAAAGTAATTTTTATATTAATGAATAATAATTTTATCAAAAAAAGTTTAGTATTGACTATAGCATTATTTGTTACTTTGTTTTTAAATATTTATCCTGCTTATAGTGGTATTTTGGCTGATAGAATAGCATTATATCCTCATTGGGAACATCAGCTTTCTTTACCTACTCCCCATCAAGAGTTAATTTTTCCCTCTTGGTTTGAAGGAAAATGGGATGTTATGTCCACTTTAAAACAACAAATCGCCCCTCTGTCTCCGAAATTTAAAACCCCCGCTTTTGATAGTAATGAACAATATCTTGATAAAAATATTACTTTTTTTGTACAATTTATTCCCACTATCTTTAATCCTAAAAATGATAATTTTATCCCCAGTATTATCCATAAAAAACCAGTTATCATCCCAGATAGAGCTTTTAATGGATTGGCCATCGCCCAAGCATATTTAGGAGAAGAAAATGTCAAAGAAGTAATAATAAATAAAAATAATTCTACGGAACAAATTACTAAATTTAAAGGAGAAAACGAACTAATTTCTACTGTAATAGGAAGACAACAAGAGACAATTGCTGAAGATAAATTTATCACCTGCGAAATTACGAGACAATTTTTTCGTCGTCCGAATAGTGTGTATTTAAACTTAGTAGAAACTACCACTAAATATGAGTTAATAAACCCTGATTATATTCAAGGAAAACAAGTTACTGCTATTTATTTATCTCCTCAAGATCCTGATTATTTTATCGCTTTTGACCTGCCAGTTGCACTTTATTATTATACTTTAGATTTACATAAAAAAATGTCTAATTTGAGTTAAAATAAATAAATTATTTACTATTATCTTTCGATAAATACTTGGGTGAATATTTGGGTGAATATTTGGATGAATGCCATTCACCCCTACAATTAATAATTCCTGATTAAAAAAATGATTCGTATTCGTGGCGCACGTCAACATAATTTAAAAAATATCGATTTAGACTTACCCCGCAATCAATTGATTGTTTTTACGGGAGTTTCAGGTAGTGGTAAATCATCCCTCGCCTTTGATACTATTTTCGCAGAAGGGCAACGGCGATATGTAGAGTCATTGAGTGCCTATGCAAGACAATTTTTAGGACAATTAGATAAACCAGATGTTGATACTATTGAAGGGTTGTCTCCATCTATTTCTATTGATCAAAAGTCCACTTCCCATAATCCCCGATCAACGGTAGGTACAGTTACAGAAATTTACGATTATTTACGTTTACTCTATGGTAGAGCAGGATCTCCTCATTGTCCAATTTGTGATCATCCTATCACACCTCAAACCATTGACGAAATGTGCGATCAAGTCTTATCTTTACCTGAAAAAACTAAGATACATTTATTAGCGCCTGTGGTTAGAGGCAAAAAAGGCAATCATCATCAATTGTTATCTAGTTTGCGATCGCAAGGCTTCGTTAGAGTTAAGATTAATAAAGAAATTCGAGAATTAGCGGATAATATTGAACTAAAAGCATCACAATCTCATCATATCAGTGTTTTGGTTGATCGCCTCATTCTGAAACCTAATATTCAAGAAAGATTAGCAGATTCTCTTTCTACTTGTTTAAAAATTGCCGAAGGTATCGCTATTGTAGAGATTCTTACCCCCTTACCTACAACTTTAGAGGAAGTTAAAAAAGTCCCCAGTATTGGGGATTTAGGGGCGGAAAATAGCCTCTATCCTCCAACTTTGGGGGAAAAAAAAGTCCCCAGTATGGAGGATTTAGGGGCAAGTATCGTATTTTCGGAGAAGTTTGCTTGTCATACTCATGGAGCGGTGATGGAAGAGTTATCACCCCGTCTCTTTTCTTTTAACTCACCCTATGGTGCTTGTCCAAATTGTCACGGTTTAGGTAGTCTAAGGCAGTTTTCTCCCGATTTAATCATACCAGATTTCCATGCTAAAGTAATTAATGCCATCGTACCTTGGGCTGAAAAAGATAACCCCTATTATCTCTCTCTCCTTGAATATGTCAGCAAAGAATATAAATTCAAACTCACAGATTCATGGAATAGTTTAACACCGCAACAACAACACATCATTTTATACGGTGATAAGGAAATTCAAAATATCCAATATGGTTATTATCGTGGGGTGATTCCCATGTTAGATAAAACTTATCAAGAAACTAACTCAGAAATTGCCAAGCAAAAATTAGAGCAATATTTAGAGTATAAAACCTGCGAAGTTTGTCACGGTAAACGCCTTAAACCCGAAGCCTTAGCGGTAAAGTTGGGGCAATATTCCATCTATGATTTAACTAGCGTTTCTATCGGTGAATGTCTTAATCGTATCAACAATATACAGTTAACCCCTAAACAAGCCCAAATCGGTGAATTAGCTTTAAGGGAAATCAAAACACGTTTACAATTTTTGTTAAATGTTGGCTTAGATTATCTTAGTCTAGATCGAACTGCCATGACTTTATCGGGAGGAGAAGCGCAACGTATTAGATTAGCTACTCAAATCGGCTCAGGTTTAACGGGTGTTTTGTATGTTTTAGATGAGCCTAGTATCGGTTTACATCAACGAGATAATGATCGCCTACTAGAAACCTTAAAAAAATTACGAGATCTCGACAATACTTTGATTATTGTAGAACATGATGAGGATACGATCAAGTTTGCTGATTATATCGTGGATATTGGCCCAAAAGCTGGAGTACACGGTGGCGAAATTGTTATGCAAGGTGATTTTCAACAACTTTTGACGTGCGAAAAATCTTTGACAGGCGCTTATCTATCAGGTAGAAAAAAAATTGACATACCTGAAACCAGAAGAGAAGGCAACGGTAAATTTTTAACTCTGAAAAACTGTCATCGCAATAACTTACAAAATCTTGATGTAGAAATCCCTTTAGGTAAATTTGTCTGTGTCACTGGAGTTTCTGGTAGCGGTAAGTCAACCCTCGTCAATGAGTTATTATATCCTTCTCTACAACATTATCTCAGTCGTAATGTACCTTTTCCCAAAGACTTAGACTCATTAGAAGGCATCGAAGCTATTGATAAAGTTATTGTAATTGATCAATCCCCTATCGGACGCACTCCTCGATCAAATCCTGCTACTTATACGGGAGTTTTTGATGTGATTAGAGAGTTATTCACGGAAACCATCGAAGCCAAAGCCAGAGGTTATAAAGCTGGAAGATTCTCTTTTAATGTTAAAGGCGGTAGATGTGAAGCCTGTGGAGGGCAAGGTGTTAATGTAATTTCTATGAATTTTTTACCTGATGTTTATGTACAATGTGATATTTGTAAGGGTGCAAGATATAACCGTGAAACCTTACAAGTTAAGTATAAAGGATTTTCCATCGCCGATGTGTTAAACATGACGGTAGAAGAAGCCTTAAATGTCTTTGAAAATATCCCTCGCGCAGTAAATCGTTTACAAACTTTAGTGGATGTTGGCTTAACTTATATCAAATTAGGGCAATCTGCACCCACTTTATCAGGGGGAGAAGCGCAACGGGTAAAACTTGCTACGGAATTATCTCGCCGCGCAACGGGTAAAACTATATACTTAATTGACGAACCAACTACAGGATTATCTTTTTATGATGTTCACCACTTATTAAATGTGTTGCAAAAATTGGCAGATAAAGGTAATTCTATCATCGTTATTGAGCATAATTTAGATGTGATAAAATGTGCAGATTGGATTATCGATTTAGGTTTAGAAGGGGGTGATAAAGGAGGGGAATTAGTAGCAGTTGGCACACCTGAAAAAATTGCTAAATCTAAAAAATCTTACCTCGCAAAATACCTCAAAAAATTATTATAATTATCAATTTATTAATAATGAAATACTTAAACAAAATTATTCACGGCGATTGTATAGAAATATTAAAAAATATACCTGATAAAAGCATTGATTTAATTATTTTAGATCCACCTTATTGGAAAGTGATACAACAAAAATGGGATTATCAATGGCGCACTGAAGAAGATTATTTACAATGGTGTTTACAATGGTTTTCTGAAATAACAAGAGTAATTAAATTATCGGGTAGTTTATACTTATTTGGATATTTAAGAAATTTATTTTATTTATACCATCCTTTGATTAATTTAGGATTTAATTTTAGACAACAAATAATTATTAATAAAGGGATAAAAGCTATTGGTGGTAGAGCAACAAAAAATTATAAAATGTTTCCTAACGTTACCGAAAGTTTATTATTTTTTATTTATGATAGTAAACCTTTTATTAGAAAATTACTTAAAGAAAAACAAAAAAAATTAGGGCTAACAGCATTAGAAATAAATCAACAATTAGGAGTAAAATCTAATGGTGGTGGAATGTGGTCACTTTATACGGGGGATAATATTTTAGCTCAAGTACCGACTAAAGAAATGTGGGAAAAATTACAAAAAATTCTTGATTTTAAATATCCTTATGAAGATATTGCACAAGTTTTTAATATTGAAATGGGCGTAACAGATGTTTGGGAAGATATTAATTTTTATGAAGAAAAACGTTACCATCCAACACAAAAACCAGTTAAGTTAATTGAAAGAATTATTAAAGCTAGTACCAATAAAGAGATGATAGTTTTAGATCCTTTTATGGGTTCAGGTTCAACGGCTTTAGCTTGTTTAAATCTTGATCGTCATTATATTGGTATTGAAAAAGAAGAACAATATATTGAAAAAATTAAATATAGAATTGAACAATATAAAAATTACAATTATTTTCCAACAACTAATTTGAGAAATAATAAATTAGGAGATAAGAATAAACAACTTGATCTAAATTTATTTTAAATAAATAATTATTAAACTTAGCTGCAATAATGACTCATTCCCTTATGTTTTTATTCTTTTGGGATGCTCTATTATACTGTTTCTTAGATATATTTCTTTTTCTAGGAGGTCTTAAAGATAATTTATTTCGCATTTCTTCATCAATTGATTCAGGTAAATCTTCATATTTTTTGATTTGAAGATAATCTTTTATTAATTTTTTCTCTTTTTTCTGAAGAATATTTAACGGCATTAGAATAGATGGAATATTTTTTCTGTTAATATGTGGCTCAATATAGTGATCAATCGTAACTTCTGGTTTAGTTGATGCCTCTGTAATAGTACAGGCAAAAGTTAAGATCGGATTACAAAGGTAGAATTGATATTGATAAGGCCAAAAGTTTTGTGGTGCTGGGGTATCGTCTGGATTATTTTTTTTGTTTTGTAAATAAATATTGTAATAATAATTGGTCATAATTTCTTGAAATTTCTCTTGTCGAATGCTATTTGTCCAAATCTCAAAAGATTGAAATCTCAAAGTATCATAATCTTGTTGAGCAAAATTAGGATAATCTGCTAAAAGCAAAAATATTCTTTCAACATCTTGGGTTAATACTTTTAAATCATTTTCACTTCTTATCGTAAATAACCATTTAGAATCATCTTTTCTCTCAATATTTGATGAACCGCAACTTGAACATTTTATTTCTATTCTTGCCACTGGTGATTTACAATCTTTACAACTATCCATTTGATCAATTCTTGAACAAGATTTTACCTCCGTACCATCCTCTAAATCATCTCCTCTTGCTCCTGTTTTCCTACCTTTAATTCCCGTTATTAAAGATGCTAAATGCTGTCCTGGATAACCTATTCTTAAATTCGGAGTTTGATGAGTAACTTCAGACCATTTTAAAGCGTTTATTCTGGGTTCTAAAACTAATTCTTCTAATAATTTTTTAATCAATACTTTATTATCTTTGATTGTTATTAAATTAATATCTGGTTGCATTATTATTACTCAGTAAATAAATCATATATATTCACTTCTAAAGCCTTTGCTATTTTCTCAATATTAATCAATGTAATATTTTTTTCAGCTCTTTCAATCATCCCTATATATGTTCGATGAACCTTAGCTTTTTCTGCTAATTTTTCCTGTGAAATATTTTGTTTTAATCTTAATTCTCTGACTTTATTTCCGAATTTAACTAATATTTTTTCTTTCACAATTAGCTTGACTTTAGAAATCCTAAATATCAGTTTAGATAAATGCTAACTATAAATCGACATACTATAGTTAGCATTAATTCATATCAGAATCATAAATAGGTTAAATTGTAATAATTGTCTAAAGATAATAAGTACTAACTTATTTGCCTTAAATATAAAATAAATAAAAATGAAAGTATCATTATTTTGTGGTTGTGGTGGTTTAGATTTAGGATTTGAACGGGCAGGACATGATATTATTTGGGCTAATGATATAGATAAAAATGCCCTTGAAACTTATAAATATAATTTCGATATAACTAAAATAAAAGAAAAAATTTATATCAACTTTAAATTAAATTAGGCTTTAATTTTAGACAAAAAATAATTATTAATCTAAGACAGCTAATAAATAATTATCGGTTAAATTTATGGCTTCATTTAAACGTTGTTGAATAACTAAAAATCGACTTTCTTTGGTAGTGATTTGTTTTGCTGATTGATAGAATAAAAAATCTGTTTTTAAAAGCCGTATATAACGATAGGTTTCTGTTTGCCAAGATTGAAATAAGGATTGTTGACTTATGTCTAACTCATCACTATTAAGAGTCATTATTTTGATTTGCAAATAGTCTTGTATTTGATACCATTTATTTTGAATAAGAGTAAAATTATTTGTATCAGCACATAACAACAGGTTTAAACTTTTAAGTAATTCTAACCAACCTAACAATTCTTGTTGATGTGATTTTGATAACATTTTGGCTAAATTGAGTTAAAATTTAAGAAATTGAATTACTAATATCAAAGCCTTTACCGTGATAGTAAAAGAAAGAAAACATCACAGTGGGGGTGATTCTCATATCAATGGAAATAATAAGTTTAAGGTTTCCTTGAGGGAATGATTTTTATTTCTGAAATTTTTTACTTGATCGTAATCGTTCAAGATTATAACTAAATAATATCAAATTTAGCCATTTTTTTATCGCAAGATTATGAATACCACAACCTTAATTTCTGAAACCAAAGCAGTCAAAAAACTACATATTCCCAATTGGTTAAATAATTGTCTCACAGGAGACCAAAATGATCCTCATAATAGCTTAATCTGTAGAGCATTCAACTTTGCTTATTCTTTGCATGAAGGACAATATCGTAAATCAGGAGAACCTTATATCGCCCATCCTGTAGCCGTTGCGGAGTTATTACGAGACTTGGGCGGAGATAGTGAAATGATTGCGGCGGGTTTTCTTCATGATGTAGTAGAAGATACTGAGATTACTTGTGAAGAAATTGAAGCTCTTTTTGGTGCAAACGTACGTCAGTTAGTAGAAGCAGTAACAAAACTTTCTAAATATAATTTTTCTAGCAAAAAAGAAAGACAAGCAGAGAATTTTCGTCGAATGTTTGTGGCTATGGCTCAAGATATTCGAGTGATTGTGGTAAAATTAGCCGATAGATTACATAATATGCGCACTTTGGAGTTTTTACCTCCAGAAAAACAAAGATTAATCGCCGAAGAAACAAAGGAAATTTTTGCACCTTTAGCTAATCGTCTCGGAATTTGGCATTTTAAATGGGAATTGGAGGATTTATCTTTTAAATATCTCAATCCTATCGCTTATAATAACATCAAAAATTTAGTATCTGAGAGAAGAAAAGATAGAGAGGGGAGAATTGAAAATGTCATCGCTATTGTTAATCGTCGTTTGAATAGTTTAGGTATTAATCCTATAGAAGTAAAAGGTCGTCCTAAACATCTGTATGGAATATATCATAAAATGGAACTTCAACACAAGGAGTTTGATCAAATTTATGACATGGCAGGTGTCAGAATTATTGTTAATACTAATGATGAGTGTTATCGTGCCTTGGCTGTAGTTCATGATGCTTTTCGTCCAATACCAAGAAGATTTAAAGATTATATCGGTTTACCCAAGCCTAATTTATATCAATCTTTACATACTACTGTAGTTAATTCTAATGGAAGACCTTTAGAAATACAAATTCGGACTCTTGAAATGCACAATATCGCCGAATATGGTATCGCCGCCCATTGGAAATATAAGGAAGCTGGAAACTCTAATAACACTCATTTATCTAGTGATGAGGAAAAATTTACATGGTTACGACAATTATTAGATTGGCAAAAAGATTTAAAAGACGCACAGGAATATGTAGATAATCTCAAGGAAAATTTATTTGATGACGACGTTTATGCTTTTACCCCCAAAGGAGAAGTTATCCCCTTGACAAGAGGCGCAACGGTGGTAGATTTTGCTTATCGCATTCATAGTGAAGTCGGTAATCGCATGAAAGGTGCAAGAATTAATAGTAAATGGTGTCCTCTTGATCAATCTATCCAAAATGGCGATATAGTGGAAATTATTACTAGCAATAATAGTCATCCTAGTCTCGATTGGTTAAATTATGCCGTTACTCCTAGCGCAAAAAATCGTATTCGTCAATGGTATAAAAGATCTCATCGTGATGAAAATATCGCTAGAGGTAGAGAATTATTAGAAAAAGAATTAGGTAAAAATGGCTTAGAATCTTTGTTAAAATCTGATACCATGCAAAAAGTAGCACAAAAATGCAATTTTGTCAAGGTAGATGACTTGTTAGCTTCCTTAGGTTACGGAGAAATAACTTGTATGCAGGTTATTAGTCGTTTGCGAGAAGAAAATAAACAACAACAACCTGAAGTTAAAACTCAACCATTAGGAGAAACTCCTTTAGCGACTACTGTTACCAAAACTTATAAAGAAATCAACGGCAATAAATATCCTATTTGTGGTATTGAAGGATTAATGTATCATATTGCTGGATGTTGTCGCCCGTTACCCGGAGAAAATATTATTGGAGTGGTGACAAATATTCGTGGTATTTCTATTCATCATTTAGATTGCCCTAATCTAAGTACTATACCGGGTGAGCGTTTAATTCCTGTTAGTTGGAATTCTTGTGATAGCAAAAGTCGTAATTCCACTTATCCTGTGGATATAGTAATTGAAGCACTGGATCGTGTTGGTATTTTAAGAGACATTTTGGGAAGATTAACTGATCAAAATATTAACGTAAGTAATGCTGGTGTGAAAACTGATTTTGGTAAACCTGCATTAATTTCTTTGACTATTGACGTACAAAATGCTACTCAATTTCGTTATGTAATTAACCAAATTAAAAACATGAGTGATATTTTAAATATCCGTCGTGTTAGTGAAGTTTCTAGTATAAATAAATAAAATTATGGGGAGTTAGGAGATAAAAGGAAACGGGGAGTTAGGAGAAATACTGATAAATTAAAAACTCAGTTGATTTCCTAGTGTAAACCCTAATTAGAAGAATTACCAATTAAATACAATAAAGCCATACGCACGGCAACACCGTTGGTAACTTGATCGGAAATTAAGCTAAACTGGGGATCATCCATTAAATCAGAACTAATTTCTACACCACGATTAACAGGGCCTGGATGCAATATTTTAACATTAGGGTTACACCATTGTAAAGTCTGACGAGTAATGCCAAATAACTGATGATATTCTCGCAAACTGGGTAATAAATAATCTGTCATGCGTTCTTTTTGTAGCCTTAATGTCATAACAAAATCGGCATTTTCTAAAGCTGGTTTTAACTGCCAATGTAAAAATAAACGATCTTTATAGTTATTATTGATAGTCTCAGCGAATAAAGTGGGTAAAAGTGTCGGTGGTGCGGCTAAATGTAATTGAGCTCCTCCTGCTAGTAAACTGTTAATATTAGAACGAGCAACACGAGAATGTAAAATATCTCCTACAATGGCGATTTTTTTGCCTTTAAGTAACGACATTTGCGGATTTTTGTGGTCTAATAAAGAGCAGATGGTGAATAAATCTAGTAAACCTTGAGAAGGATGTTGATGTAAACCGTCACCAGCATTGAAAATACTCACTCCTGATTGTAACTTATCCATTTCTTGGGCAATATTTAACGGTACTCCTGATTGACTATGACGAATTACCATTATATTCGCCCCCATGGCTAGATAAGTTTTTGCTGTATCTAATATTGTCTCACCTTTAGTTAAAGAAGAACTACTAGGGGCAAAATTGAGAATATCGGCGGAAAGTCTTTTAGCTGCTAGTTCAAAACTACTACGAGTACGGGTGGAAGGTTCAAAAAACATAGTGGCTACAACTTGCCCTTGTAATGCTGGTACTTTTTTTGTGCGACTTTGCAAAACATCTTTGAAACTTGAAGTGGTGGTTAAAACTGCGTTATATTCATCTAGGCTAAAGTCTTCTAAGGAAATAATATGCTTTCTAGTCCAAGGTATCGCAGTCATTAGTGTGTTGAGTAAACAATTGTTTTAGAGAGTCTTAACTTATCATAACTCAAGATGATATTCTATTTAAAGATATTTCATTACTAATTATCAAATTTGTTTATATTTTATTAATACTATATTTCTATGCAATTACTAGAATCTCATCATCAATGTCCTGATTGTTTATTCATGGAATTACAATTTATTCCTAAAGTTAATAATCAATTTGAATTATATCTTAATCTTAAACATAATCAGCAACAGGAAGAAATTTTAGACGGAAGAGTTAAATTTGGGCTAAGATATAGTAAGTTATTGTTAACTTTAAATAATTTAGTCTTTATTGAGAAAGCTGAGATAAATTCTTCAATAATTACTGTGGCTAATAATGTTTTTTCCTCCCAACTAATCTGGGATATTAATTATTTATCTGATGGTAAATTTTTACAAGGTAATTTAACTAAAATTAAGTTAGGAGTTTTAGAATTAAATAGCGATTATTATGAATTAAAGGCTCAAATTGTAGCAAAAAAAGCAGATATATTTATAACAGATATTGAAGGATTATGGCGACATGATATTACTCCCAATAAACATAGTATTTTAGAACGTAAATTAGCAGAATTTATTGAAAATACTCAATTAACTCCTTACATTAGTCAAGTAATTTTTTGCTCTAAAGATGCTAATTTTTCATCAACTTTACCTCATCAAAAACAAGATAATTTAACTGAAAAACAAGCTCTTGAATTAAGAAAAATTATTCAATCAATTTATCTAACTACTAAAAATAATTTCCCTGAATTAGCACAAATGGCTGGTTTAAATCCTTTGATAGATTTTGCTGGAGGAGATTTAACGGGAGTAAATTTAAGCGGATTATCTTTGAGTAGTGGTAATTTTCAAGCCGCTAATTTAAGGGGTGCAGATTTAACGGATATTGATTTAAGTGATGGTAATTTAAAGTATGCTAAACTTAATGGTGCTGACTTAAGTGGTGCTTATTTAGAAGGTGTAAATCTGGAGAATGCTAGTTTACAAAATTCTAGTTTAGCCTTAAGTAATTTAATCGGTGCTAATTTAATTAATGCTAATTTAACTAATACTAATTTACAAAATACCAGTTTTAGTAATGCTAATGTTAAAGGTGCTATTTTTGGCAATAATTTAGGTTTAGAAGATGATAAAAAACAAGAGTTAATTCTTAAAGGTGCTATTTTTAAATAAATCTTAAATATTTTCTCTCTAATAATCAATAATAAATTTATTTATCTCTTTCTTTTGGAACTTTTTTCCCTTTTTATCGTCATATAAGTGTCTTAACTATTTTTAGGTTATTAAGTATGTTTAAATCTCATAAATTTTTGACAGTATTTAGTCTTTCTTTTCTTACTTTTTCTCCTTTTTTTATAGCTGAAAAAACCATCGCACAATCTACTCAATCACCTTTTAATTCACAACAATGTATTCAAGGTTTAACTAAAGAAGGTTTAAAACCCCAACAAGCATCTGTGTGGTGTAATTATAAACAAGAGTGCTTAGTGCGATCGCAAAAAGAAGGATTACCAGCAGAAGCAGCAAAAAGTGTTTGTGATTGCAGTATAAAAGAGTTTAGAAAGCGTTACAGTACAGAAAAATTTAAGGAATTAACAAGACAAATCAATAGTAATGCAAAAGTAGCTTCGCAACTTAGGGAAGTAGGAGAAAGTTGTTTTGAAGATATTTTATTTGAATAATGAGATAATATTTCCTAAGATGGAGGTAAATAAATTTTAGGACATAAAAATCCAGAAAATATTTTATTTTCATCATAATTATTCAAGGAAGAATTACTCAAACTAATGAATTCAGCAGATTATTTTTATCAATGTCGTCAAATACTTACTACTGCTATTAATGAATTAGGCTTTTTGGTGACAGATAAGAAAATCTGTGAAATTTCGGAATTAATTTTAGAAAGTATGACGGGTAAATGGAGATATTTTCACTCTTTTGAACATATATTAATGGTATCAAAAACTGGAGATTCTTTAATAACTTTAGCCGCATTATTCCATGATTTAGTTTATTTACAAATAGATAATAAAATTTCCTTTCATTTAACTCCTTATTTAAACCCTTTTATTGTTGAGAAAGAAGGAGTTTTATTTATTAAATCTAATTTAGATTATCAAGATAATTGCGGAGAAATTGTTTTAAGAATTTTTGATTTACATTTAGGAGATAAATTGTCACCATTAAATCAAAACGAATTTTTAAGCGCTTTAATTGCAGCTAAAATTTTAGAATCTTTTTTACCTTTATCTATCATTACTCGTATTGTGACGATGATTGAATTAACTATTCCTTTTCGGAAAATTATTACTGGAGAAAAAAGTATTCCTCATCAGTTGCAACAACGTTTAACAGAAGTTAATCAAGAATTTAATCTTGGTTTAAACAATGCAGAAATTATCTTGACTATTTCCCAAGCTGTTAAATTTGCTAATATTGATGTTGGCGGTTTTGCTTCTAATAATGTATCTGATTTTATTAATAATACATGGTTATTATTAGCCGAAACTAATCACGATTTAATTGATACCCATAAATATACCATTAAAGACTATCGTTTTTCTTTAGCTAAAACTACTTTATTTCTTAACTCTTTATCTCCTCAATTAATTTTTCATCAATATAATAATCAGCCGAATATTCTCGAATTTCAAGAGTTAGTTAATATTACTAGATATAATCTGACTATTAGTAAATATTATTTAGCAACAAAATTAGTCAGCATTTCTATACTAGAGGCTTTATGTTATCGTTTTAGTGCTAATATATCCTTATCTTTTTTGTTTGATTTTTCTCATAAATATTTATCTATCATGAATTTTTTACCTTCATCTAAACCTTACCATCCTCAAAATGAAATAGAAAAACAAGTACTTATTCTATTAGATTCTGAGTTTGATTGCAGTTTATATGACAGTTTTAAAAATACTCTTTTTTCTAGTTTCATTGCTAAATATTTAAGTTTTACAGAAATTTTAAACTATCAAACTAAATGTTATCTTTTTTTTGATAATCAACTAGATTCTGAAGAATTTTTACGCTTTTTTCCCCTCAGTTTAATTAACATTATATCAGAAGCGATCGCTAAATTATTAATGGAGAAACAAAAAGCTGTTATCATGACAAAGAATGAAAAATAAAATAAAATGAAATGTTATTTAACAAACTATTTAACCATAATTATCAAAAATCAAATAATGTATCTCGACAATTTATTATTGTCTGTTTAATACTAATTTGGAGTTTTGGTTTTATCATTGATCGTATTTGGTTTAGTTTAGATAATACTATACCACCTTGGGATCCTTCTGAATATCTCAACGGAGTAATGTTATATAAAGAAGCGCTGAAAAACCCTCATTTTTTTGATAGTTCATGGTGGCGTGAATTTTGGTTATTATCAAATAAAATACCACCTTTAATGTATATTATTACTGCACCATTTTTTTTGATTTTAGGTGCTAGTGTCGATAAAGGTAACTTAGTTTTATCACTATTTAGCATAGTTTTATTAGTTTCAATTTTTTATTTAGGTAGATTATTTTTCAATCATAAAATAGCTTTATTTGCCTGTCTATTAGTACAATTAATACCAGCTTTATATGTTTATCGTTTAGAATTTCTTTTAGACTATCCCCTCACCGTAATTATAACTTTTAGTTTTACTTGTTTAAGTTATTGGTATTTCACAAAAGCCAATAAATTATCTTGGTATTTAAGCCTACTAACAGGTATTTCTTTAGGTTTAGGAATAATGTTAAAACAAACTTTTATTTTCTTCTTATTCTTCCCCATTTGTTTTGCTTTTATTTCTTTACTTCTCTATAAAAAATGGGAGAAATTAACACAATTAATTACCAGTTTTTTTATTGCTATTTTTATCTTTTTCCCTTGGTATCGCACTAATTGGCTATTAATTTTTACATCAGGAAAACGCGCCACTATAGACTCAGCCATTTTAGAAGGAGATCCACCTTTAAATACTTTAGAAGCCTGGACTTTTTACGGTAAAGTTTTACCCTATTTATTATCATGGCATTTATTTATTATACCCCTTATATGTTTAATTTATTTAGTGATAAAATTTTATGTTCAAAAATCTATCAAATATAAAAATATTGGGTATTATCTTCAAACTAATTTTTATCAAAACACAGTTAATATAAAAAATAATAAATATTCTTTAACTTTTTTAATTACTCTTTGGTTATTTGTCTTTTTAATAGGTGGTTATTTATTATCATCATTAAATGTAAATAAAGATGCTCGTTATATTTTACCATTATTACCAGTTTTAGCCTTAATTTTAGCTGCTTTAATATTTAGTTATACCGCTATTTATTCATCTTTTTTAAAAATCTTTACTATAATATTAGCTATAGTTTTAATGATGTTAAATTTATTCCCTTTAGGAGGTAGTTTATTAACAAAAAAACTAAGCCCAAAAATGCAACATTTTCCCTATACCTCAGAAAAATGGGCAACTGAAGACGTTATTCCTGCTACAATTAATCTTAACCCATATTTAAGATCTAACATCGGAGTTTTACCTTCTACCCCTGAAATTAATCAACATAATATCTCTTTTTATGGCTCAATTCCTAATTTTCAAGTATTCGGAAGACAAGTCGGAGTGCAACAAAAATTTGTGCTTGAAGATGTTAATTCTTTAGACTGGTTTTTGACGAAAACAGGAGAGCAAGGATCTATACCAGAATCACAACCAGCTACAGTAGATTTAGTAGAAAATAATGGTGATTTTAACATAGTAAATACTTGGCAATTGCCAGATAAAAGTGAATTAAAACTATATCATCGCACTTTACCTCATAACGAAGTTTTACCTCTTTCTACTAATAATAGTAAAGTTAAATTAGATGCAGTAATTATTCCTGAAAAATTTAATATTTTACAATCTATTCCTATTACTTATAAATGGTCTGGATCATTATATAATTTAGAAAATGGTATCGTTATTTTAAATTGGCAATCTTTAAATAATAGCGAAAAATGGACTCATGATCATGGCATTGCTATGGGTAATTTACACTCTGCTAATGTCAACACAGAAGAGTTAAAACAAGATTTTCAAGTAATAGAAAATACCGCTATGTTTGTTAATCAAAATATTTCTGACGGTGATTATATTTTACAAGCCACTTACTTAGACAAAATCACTGGGGAAACTTATCCCATTTCTACCCCAAATATTCAAGTTACAGTGGATAAAAATACTCCTTTAATTAACTCTAATCAACCCCTAGATTTAGTGTCTCAAATTCGACAATTAGCGCCTAATTTATCTCAAGGTATTGAAGGTTTAGATCCTATTTTTTCTAATATCGGTAGAATTAATCAATATGATCCTACTCAAGATTATCTCAAAGTAACGGAAAAAGCCATGCAATATCGATTACAAAGTGATAATAATTTAGATTATTTATATACTTTACTTTTATCTCAAGTATTACAACAAAAAGTAGTTCAGGCGATCGCCACCGCTAAAAAATTAGTAGAAATAAATCCAGAGAATGCGTTTAATCATGGATATTTAAGCGTTTTATATCTCTATGATTGGAAAGGAAGAGAAGGAGAAAAAGCATTACAACCAGCGTTAAAAATTAAACCGAATGTGATTGAGTTTCAATATCTAAAAGGTATTAGTGGGTTAATGCAGGGTAACTTGTGGAAAGTTTGGCAAGTTTCACAAGATTTAAAGAAAAATTAAGAAAAATGTTTGTTACTTCTTGCCTGTAATTAGGGTTAATTATCTAACAATATTTTTGTTTCCGACATTCCTGCTTTATGTAAGACTCTTTTTAACTGATAATTAGCAGCGATTATTACCATGATTTGAGTTAATAAACCTAGCATAATCGGAATAATTGTTACTTTACCAGTAGTGACGACTAAAGGAAAAGCGGAAAATAAGGATAAAAGTGGAAAACTACGATAACTTTCACCTAAAATAATTAAACCTAAAAATGGGGAAAAAATCAAAGTTGCCAAAACTCCAGTAGCGATTAAATTTCTTTTGTTACTTTTAATCATCAATAATAATTGAAATATGGTGGCGTAAATTATGATTATGGTTGCGCCTAAAAATAAACCTGCAAAAATTGATAATTTATTCGTTTGAAAAGGAAATATTAATACAGCAGGAATGGTATATAATGTAACGATAGCTATATTACCAGCAATAACTAAAGGAGAAGGACTTTTTTCTCCTAATAATAAATCATGAATCCCATGACGATAAGAAGAATTTTCATGGCGAAAGCGTGCCCAATCCTGTAAACTCTGACGAGAAGGAGTTAAAGCGATTATTAGTAACAAGAAAAAGAAAAAGTTAAATACTTGTAAACTAATGAGTTTGTCATTAAGGGAAGAATAAGACTTGATTTGTTGTAAAGTAAATCCCACATTAAAAATAACGAAACAAGCAGAAATTAAATAACTATGATATTTAGAGAGAATGGTATCGGAAGGATTATGAAAACGACGTTTGATTCCTTGCCATATCCAAAATGTCCAAATTCCATAATTGGCGATAATTAAGCATAAACTAACTAAGCTATTTTGCCACCAAAAGTTACCATACCAGTTAAGACTATTTAATCCTTTGATAGATAAATAACCGATGGTATCAGGAGAAAGAAATGTAGATTTGATGAGATAAGGTAAAAACATCATGGGATTAAAAAGAATAATCCAATCAAGGGAAGTGGCTGTAAAACTTTTTGCCTCCATCGCTACTCCCGTCATGGTGGATAAGAAGAAGAAAATTGCCATACTTCCTAACCATCCTTGAAAATTACCTAAATCACTAGAAACTAAACTAAATAGTAAACTGGCGCTATAAAAAAATAAACAACTAATAGCTAAAACGAGATAAAAGCCGATAATTAAAGGGAGAGAAATATTAGCTTTTAATCCAGCTACTAAATGTAGAGGTATCGCTAAAATACCGAATAAATAGACTAAAATCGGCACACCTAAGATTTTTCCGCCTAAAATAGTTATGGCTGATTGAGGAGTAAGACGAATAAAGTTAAGAGTATTTCTACTATTTTCTTTTGAGACATCTGCCATTAACATATAACTACCAACAACTAAGAGAATAAAAACTCCTAGAATACTCATCGTAGTAAATAAATCTAACCACCATAATTCTTTAATCATCTGTAAATTGCCTAATAAATCTTTACTACAAACACCAAGATTGGAGGAATAAGATTCATTTTCAACAATGGCAGTACAATAACGGCTATAATTACCTTCTACTTTTGGCAATAATCCCTGAAAATATAAATATAATAATGCTTGTCCAATAATAGAAACTAAAGAAATAATAGTAATAGTTTTTGGTGTTAATCTACCTTTTACTTCTCGAAATAACTGGGGATTCCATTCCCCGACACTATCGATAACACGGGGATACATTTTTGATAACATACATTTTACCTCAATAGGTTTATTGTTTTCCTATTCCATAATAATATCAATAATTAATAAATAATTAATAAGCTACTTTCGATTTAAGTAACTGACATTACCCACTCATTCATCATATTAAGTTTTAATAAGTATCAGGTTTTAGGTTTAATTAAAATGATTAAAATAAAAAGTTATCCAGATTTAACGGTTAAATTGTACTTCATAATTATGATTTTTTATATCTATTCAAATGAGTGATAATTCTAGGATATAATTCTACATCAATTTTTGATTTACTGATAAAATCATCCGCACCAGCTTCGATAAACTTAGTAATAACATCTTCCGCTAAATTTCCCGTAAGAAATAAAACTGGAATGGATTGTAAAAAAGGATCTTTTTTGATAATTTTACATATATCTAAACCATTAAGTTTTGGCATTTCTAAATCTAAAATAATTAAATGAGGCTTAATTTTTTTTATCTCATCTAAAAAAGTTTCACTATCAGAAATAATATTAATATTAACGGGTAATTGGTTAAGAATTAATTTTTGTTTTAAAACTTCAGTAAACCTTATATCATCATCAATTATTAGAATGTCATAGAGAGATTTTATCTGAGAATTATCATTATTTTCCCCTAAGATATTTTCTATATTTTGCCAAAGAATTTCTAAAGAATTATTTTTACTTAAAAAAGCATTAATAGGATATTTTGAACAATATAATCTATTTTCTAAATCATCATTTTTACTATAGATTATTATTTTAGTTTTATCTTGTTTTTGACTTAATAAATCTAAAATTAAATTTTGTCTATCCCCCTTATTTTTCCACTGAGTTTCTAAAATAACTAAATCATATTCATAGTCATTTATATATTTAATCGCAGTATTAATAGTATAGGCAAAATTAAGATCAATGTTAGGATTTTCTATAAAAAATATTAATTCATCTGCTAATTTTTGATCTTCATCAATGACAAGTATATTGACTTTATAGTTTATACCCATTAACTGATTATTTTTCTTAAAAATTAATTTTGCTTCAGGGAATAAACTTTTTTGTAAATCATAAATTAGATTAGTTATTTTTAATTGTACTTTTTCCTCTTTTAAATTATTTTTATTCTCTTTTAAAAAGGCTTCAATATTTCTAGCTATTTCTCCAGCATAACTAAAACCAATACTCCCTAAAAAGCCGACAAAATTATGAGGAATACGAATTATATCATCAATAGAAATATCATCTTTTTTTCCTTGAATATAATCTAATAAAGTTTGACAATCATTACTAACACTTTCTTGATTATCTAACCATATTTCTTCCATGAATAGTGTTAACTTTTCTTCTTTATGACTAATTATTTTATTTTCTGTTTGACTATTATTTTCTAATGTTGGTTGATTAGTAATAGATGGAGTTTTTAACCGATAACCCATACCATAAACTGTTTCAATAAATTCTTTATCTAAGCCAACTTGTTCTAATTTTTTCCGTAATGATTTAATATGAGATCTTAAAGTATTATTAGTAGGAATAGTATCTATATCCCAAAGTTTATCGATAATATTTTCAGTATTGAATACTTTGTTAGGGGTTTCTAAAAAAATCTGTAAAATCTTAAATTCTGTAGGAGTTAAATGTAAATATTTATTCTCATAAACTACCTTTTTTTCTTCTGGCATCATGATGAGGTTTTGCCAAATTAATTTAGGAGATTCAATATTATTTTCTCTTCTAACTAATGCTTTTATTCTTACTAACAATTCTTGAAAATCAAAGGGTTTTGTTAAATAATCGTCAGCGCCAGATTCAAAGGCTTTTATTTTATCTATTTGATTGTTTAAAGCAGTGATAAATAGAATACTGATATTAACATTATTTTTCCGTAATTCCCGACAAATATCGATACCATTTCTATCAGGTAACATCACATCTAATATAAGAATATCATATTTTTTTTCTTCTAATTGTTGTGCAATATTAACTCCAGTTTTTACTATATCAAATACTTCTGATTCATGAATTAAATATTCTTTGATTAATTTTCCTAACCTTTCATCATCTTCTACTAAAATAATCTTCATCGAAAATATTAACCTCTATCTTGAAAAAGGTGTCAGGTGTCAGGTGTCAGGTAAAATACAAACTGTCAATCTATAACAAATTTAATTGTTAATTCTTATAGTCCTTATAGTCCTTATAGTCCTTATAGTGCCATATAACCTTTATCTTATCTGAATTTATCATAACTACTGTAGAAGATCCAAAAATTTTCATTAATTATAAATTAATAGTTTAAGTATATTTACGGATACTTTAACAAAAATTTACATTATCAAGTAAAGTTTATCGGATTTTGATCTCTTCGATGACGTATCGGTAAAGATTCAGGTTGTACATTACTTTGTAAACTAGCTGTATGCTCTAAAGCAGTACGCAATCTTTTTCCTGCATAAATCGACATATCTCGAGGAATACTGATTCTATCTCGTAAATAACGCAACCCCATAGCAGAATTAGAGGGAGGAAGACAATTTTCTTCTGTCATCAGATTAGTTAAAGCGCAACGCAAGGCTTCATCAAATAATTGATTATCCGTAGGATTGACTTTGATAATGTTATGACGATGTTTTAAAACTCGATATAACGCCTCTTGACGAGAATTTTTAGGCTCAGGATAGCTAACATCAGGTAAACTAAACCAGTCTCCTTCATCTACTAATTTTTGGTTAATTCTCGCTTTTTCTGTGCCATTTTCATAACAACCCCCCATTTGCGGCGGTAAATCGTGAACATGAGTATGAAAGTCACTTTGTGTACCTCTATAAGTTGTTCGAGTTTCCATCGCATCAAACCAACGAGAAAAATACGGATTTTCTTCTCTCAAAGAGTAGCCTTTATAATAGTAAAGACTGGCACTCATACGCTCAACGTAAGGGGTAAAAATGACATCGACGATAGAAAAAACCTCCAGAAAATAAGGGCTATCAGTAACGCTTAAAGCTGCCTCCACTTGCTTGACAACTTCAAGAAATTGTTTACGATTATTCTCCTCCTGTATTTTAAACATTGTCGGATAACAAAGCCAACTACACCATGCACGAAATAACAATCTTTCTAGCTTTCTTAAAGCCATAACTTGAGGGTGTTGCATTCCTAACCCCAAGACTCCAAAAGCATTTTCTAACGCCAACAGAATATCGTCACTTTCAGTGATAATTCTTCCATCTAATTCGATAGCAGGTAACATTCCTGATGGCACTTTTTCTTTATACCAGCTTTCTTTTTGCCCATAACAAAACATGGTTACTTTTTTAATGCGGTAAGGAATTTGCTTCTCTTCTAACCACAACCACACTTTTTGACAATAAGGACACCATGCGTGATAGTCTCGATATAAGGTTACTCTAATATTTTCTTCCGATTGATTAAATAATCTTAACAGTGCTTGTGAATTAGTTAATCCATTAACAGTATCAAGGTGATAATCTGTAAGTTTTTCTAATTCTTGCCAAGTTAGAGGAGTGATTGTCATAAAGTTTCAGGTTTCAGGTTTCGGGTGTCAGGTTTCAGGTTTCAGGTTTCGGGGATTAGGTGTCAGGTTTCAGGCTTCGGGGATTAGTAATCAATAATTATTACTAAAACTATTTATATTTAAAAATTATAGAATTATCACTCATTGGATTCTTTTAATTTAACAGTTTTTATTTAACCGAATACCTCACAACTAACACCTAAAAACTTTTATGGTACTTAATCAGCTTATCCTGTATAACGTCAATTATATAATTTCTTCTAAACGTTTTAGGACAAAATCTTTATCTAAATAAGAAAATAAATAACCAGCTTTTGGCCCTTTTTCCTTACCTAAAAATGAGTAATAAACTGCAGGAAAAGCAATATTTGGACTTACTCCTAATTGTTTAGTAGCGGTAAACAAAGCCGTTTGTAATTCTTCTCCTTCCCAATTTTCGAGAGTTGTTAAAATATCTTTTAATGTACTTAAATAATGTTTTTGTTCTATGGTTAAATTATTAGCAGTATCGGGAATTTTATCAAAATAAATAACCAGTTTTTCTTCCTCATCAGCATAGTCTTGTAACCATTTTTTAGCTACAGCTATTCTTTGATTTATTTTCTCCCAATCATAGTCATTTAATTCTTTTTCTGCTCTTTTGATAATTTCTTCTTTTAAGTCTAAATGGGGTACTTGTAATAAAGAAATTAAAGTACTAATATCAAAAGTATAATAAGGTTTTATTTCTTCATCTAATTGAGCATAAAATAAAGGTAATAAAGTTTTATTTAACTCTACATTCTCGTTATTTTCTTTTAATTTAGCATACTCATTTAATAAATTATCATAATCTCTAAATAGACGAATAATTGTATCATAATTAGGAGCAAAATTAATAACAGTTTTTGGCTGAGTTCTTAACATTAAAAAACGCAATAATTCTGGAGGTAATAATTGTGCCATATCTTTTGCACTTGAGCCAACACCCTTAGAAGAACTCATTTTCGTGCCGTTAACGAGGATGAATTCATAAGGAGAATGAAAGGGTGGTTTTTTATGTAAAACTTTACGAGAAATCGCATTTGCTACATCACGAGATCCACCTTTTTGAGAGTGATCTTTCCCCGCCATTTCCATGGTAACACCAACTAAATCCCATTTAGCCACCCATTCCACTTTCCAAGGCAATTTACCGTTACCATCCATTGGTGACACCCAACCTTGACTACCACAACCTTTCACCCAATCCGTAGCGTCTTCTTTACAAGTATAATAAACTTCTTTGCCGTTATAATCAGTTACATTCGTAGTTGCAATCTTACCACAATGAGGACAGATTAACTGAAAAGGATACCAATTATTAGCTCTCTGAGATTTACTTACATCTAAATATACCTCTCGAATATCTTGGGCGTGACGTAAAAATAAGTCAATATAGTGATTTAATTTACCAGAACGATACAAGTCTCTTAAATAATAAATTTCGGCTTTGACACCTAAATAATCAAATACTTCTAAAAATTCTCCCATAAAATACTTAGCATAATCAGAAGCACTATCATCAGGGGAAGGTACATTGCAAAGGGGATACCCTAAATATGGCTCAAATTTGGCTTTATCTAAGTAATGGGGTACGGTGTCCAAAGCGTCATAATCATCAACGCCATAAGTAAATTTAACGGGTTTTCCTGCTCTTTTTAATGCCCTATACATGACATCATGAATAATTACCCCTCTTACTGAACCCACATGAACTCTACCTGAAGGAGTTTTGGAATCGTTAACTAATTCTGGTTGTTGCGATGTTTCCGCTATTTTATCCGCCCAAAACATAATTTATTTTCTACTGAATATGATTAAACTGCAAACCTCTTATTATATATTAGTCTGACAATAGTTAATTAAGCTATAAAGGAAGAAAATTGATTCCTAATAATTTATTTATTTCTTTATTAATCCAGTATCATGAAATTTACTAACAATAACAATTTCCATTTTATATATTTAAGAATAAAAAACTAAACTTATTTATCAAACATTAATTATCTATTAGAAATAGTTATCTTTATGAAATTTAAAACCTTAATTTTCCTTAATCTCACTTTTGCTTCTATTTTTTGTGTAGATGCCAATATTCCTATTTATGGGGATGAAATAACAGACTCCAATACTCAGAAAAATCCCACCACAGTAGATACTCTTGTACCAAGTAATAGTTCTCAATTACTCATGTCTCAAGAAAACTTATCCCCTGAGACTCAAAACAATACAGAAAATGTTATCCCTCCTTTAGAAGAAATAAAACCTGTAGAATATACTCTAACACCTTTACAACTATTTCCTTTTGAGCCGATGACGGTAGAAACGGCAAATATTTTACCTGTAGGTGCAATTTATACCAATTATGGTACTCTTGTTTTTCCTAAAGGTTCACAAGGTAAAGGTACAGGGTTACAGGTATATACTTTAACTATTAATGGCGGTGTAACTGATAAATTACAAGTAGGGGTAACCTTATCTTTCTTTGATGATCTTTTAGGTAGTAAATTTAATGGTAAACCTACAGACTTAGGTTATTTTTCCTTAGCGCCTAATGTCAAATATCAGTTAATGAAAAAAGATAACTATAGTTTAGCCATAGTTGGATCTTTAGAATGGTTAAAAATCTCTTCAGAAAATGGTTTATTTACCTCAAAAAATAATTTTCAAACTGATAATACTTTTGCTGGTACAATTCAAGTACCTTTTACCTATAATGTTGCCAAAAATTATCAATGGCATATTGTCGGCGGTTTAAGTTTTTTTCCTGATACCGTTAATGATGGTGGAGATTTTTACGGTACATTTTTTAATATTGGTACTGGACTTAGTTTTAAGTTTAACGAACGATTTGGCTTTTTCGCTGATATAAATGTCCCTTTAGGTCCTGGTGGCAATAGTGTGGGAACTAATGGTAAAGTGGGTAAAAGTCTTGTATGGAGTACTGGGTTAAACTACCTTCATAGCCCTACTGTTGGTGTTGATTTATCCATTAGCAATAGATTAGGGGATACCCCAGCTACTAAATTATTAACCTTTCTTCCTGATGGTAATCAAGTCGGGGTGGGTTTAAATGTCAGATATACTCCTGATATTGGTCATAATTATCAATCTAGTTTCGATACTCGTCCTTTTCAACCCCTTTCTGACAGAGATAAACAATTACTTTTTGATGGTATCACCCTGAGTTCTCCTAACACCATCAGACAAGGGACATTTTCTGTTAATGGTGGCATCGGCCCTAGTGCTAATTTTCAAATCGGCTATGGTATGAGCAATGACGCACAATTAGAATTTATCGGACAACAATTAGGAGACAGTGATAAACCTATTGGTAATTCATTGAAACTGGGGGCGGCTACCAAACTCAGGTTTCTTAACCAAGCCCAAGGTGATCCTTTTTCCTTTGGTATTAAAGGAGCTTTTGAAGAAGCTACAACTAAAGATGATGGAGTGGGAGCTTTTTCAGGAGAAGCATCTTTTATTTATGAAGCAAATGACAAAATTGCCTTTATGTTTAATCCTAAATTAGGGGTATTTGGTTCAAATCGCATCTTAGGTGCTGGTTTTGGGATCAATTTTCAGCCTATTTCAGGATTACAGTTAATGGGAGAAGTAACCCCTATGTTAAGTAACGATGCCACAACTTGGGCGGCGGGAGCTCGTTATATGCCTCCTCAAACTAATGTCGGAGTTGGTGTTTATGGCACTAATGCCGCAGGTACAGGTAATATTGGTAGTGTTGTTACTCAATCTCAAGATAACGTCAGTGTTGGTTTTAATATTATGTGGCTATTAGGAAAGTAATACTTGCCTCAGTTCGATACAATAATATCCTATTTAGGTAGGTTTCAGGTTTAATTTTCCGAACTCAGGACCTGAAAATGATAAAGTATAGTTATCTGTTAATTATCTATTATGAAAACTAGCAACGAAATTATAATCATTGGTGGTGGAATTATCGGACTATCCATCGCCCTTGAATTAAAATTAAAAGGATTAGGGGTAACAGTCTTAAGTAAAAATTATACCGAAGCCGCCACCAACGCCGCCGCTGGAATGTTAGCACCTAGGGCAGAACAGTTAGATGGTGTTATCTTAGATTTAGCTTTACAATCTCTTGCTTTATATCCAGAATGGGCACAGAAATTAGAACAATTAAGTGGTGAAGATATAGACTACAATCCTTGTGGTATCATCGCCCCAGTTTATGAGCAACCTTCTACCATTAATGATCATTGGTTAGATAAAGATACCATTCAACTATATCAACCCCAGTTAGGAAAAGCCGTTATGGGGGGTTATTGGTATCCTGAAGAGGGGCAAGTTGATCCTCGTCGTGTGGGTAAAGTACTGTTAAATATAGCTCAATCCATTGGCATTGAAATTAAAGAAGGTGTTGAAGCCATCGCCTTCACTCGTGATCATGGTAAAATCAAAAATATCCTCACCAAATCTGGCATTTTTTCTGCTGATACTTATATTGTCGCTAGTGGTGCATGGTCAAGTAAACTATTTCCTCTTCCACTGCGTCCATTAAAAGGGCAAATGTTAAGTTTAAGAATAGCCTCGGATAATCCCTTAGAAAGAGTAATTTTTGGCGAAAATACCTACTTAGTGCCTAAAAAAGACGGGCGTTTAATTGTGGGTGCAACTTCTGAAGATATTGGTTGGCAACAAGGCACTACAGCCGAAGGTATTAATACTTTGTTAAATCGTGCCATTGGTTTATATCCTCCCCTTGCTTGTTGGCAATTAGAAGAAATTTGGTCTGGTTTTCGCCCCGCTACGGTAGATGAAATGCCTATTTTAGGCTATGGCGATAGTGATAACTTAATCTTCGCTACAGGACATCACCGCAATGGTATTCTATTAGCACCCATAACCGCTCAATTAATCAGTAATCTTATCACCCATCAATATGTTGATCCTTTATTAAAACATTTTACTTACCAACGATTTAATCAATCTCAAAGCAAAATTATGAGTTATCCTACCCCTAGCAGTCCTCAAAATAGTAATATAAGCTCGAATGGAAGTGATATAACCTCAACAAACGGAAATGGAGGTCATTTTTCTCCTAAAACTGAAAATTTAGGTTATTTAAGCCCTTCAAATGCTAAAGAAATTTTCCCCAATAATTCTGATGAAGACGATAGTTTAATTATTGCAGGAAAAAAATTCAAGTCTCGGTTGATGACAGGTACAGGTAAATATCCGACTATGGAATCTATGCAACAAAGCGTTATGGCTAGTGGTTGCGAAATCGTCACCGTTGCTGTGCGTAGAGTGCAAACTAATGCCCCTGGCCACGAAGGATTAGCAGAAGCTCTTGATTGGAGTAAAATCTGGATGTTACCTAATACCGCAGGTTGTACTAATGCTGAAGAAGCTATCAGAGTTGCTCGTTTAGGTAGAGAAATGGCTAAATTGCTAGGGCAGGAAGACAATAACTTCATCAAATTAGAGGTTATTCCTGATTCTAAATATTTATTACCTGATCCTATCGGAACACTACAAGCAGCAGAGCAGTTAGTAAAAGAGGGTTTTGCTGTGTTACCTTATGTTAATGCAGATCCCCTTCTTTGTAAAAGATTAGAAGAGGTTGGTTGTGCGACAGTTATGCCTTTAGGTTCTCCTATCGGTTCAGGACAAGGTATTCAGAATTTAGCTAACATAAAAATTATCATCGAACAAGCCAAAATACCCGTAGTAATTGACGCTGGAATTGGTACACCTAGCGAAGCTGCTTTGGGAATGGAATTAGGTGCAGATGCTTTATTAATTAATAGTGCGATCGCACAGGCTAAAAATCCAGTTAAAATGGCACAAGGAATGAGACTCGCCGCCGTGGCAGGAAGACTAGCTTATCAAGCAGGGCGTATTCCTGTAAAACAATATGCTTGTGCAAGTTCCCCTGTTATGGGGATAGTTGAATAGTTATAGTTGTTGATGACACAAAGTAGGGTGGGCAATGCCCACATTAACCCACATTAATTTTAACCTGCTTTAGTGAGCTATAAGAATCTTTAAATAATCAGGATTATTAGAATTAAAGGAAAATTTTAAGGTAAAACTAAGATTAAACCAGAGTCGATAAGTTTTGACGGTTTAAGTTTAAGTTAACTTTTGTTTTTTCCCTATGTCTTATAAGTAAATTTTATAGATTTCTCAGATTAACTTAGTTTTTTCGAGGTAAAAAAGCCATAGGATTCATCGCTTTTCCACCGTTAGGATGAATTTCAAAATGTAAGTGAGGGCCAGTACTAAAACCAGTACTACCTAAATTAGCGATTTGTTGTCCTTGAGTAACGAATTGTCCTCTACGAACGGTAATTTTACTATTATGAGCGTAAAGACTGACAGTACCATCAAGGTGTTTAATTTTAACTAAGTTACCAAAACCGCCAGAATTCCACCCTGCGGTAATAACTTCTCCATCAGCAGCGGCAACAATGGGAGTACCCACAGGACCAGCAATATCAATTCCTTTGTGCATTCTACCCCAACGAGGACCATAACCAGAAGATAAAACTCCTTTAGCAGGCCAAATAAAGCCATTAAAAGGACGACTATTATCAGGTAGATAAGGATCTGGGGAATTAATTTGTGGTAATTCAGGAGATACCATTTCCCCTGCCGAAGGAGTAATCATCGGATTATAGTATTCTACTTGAATAGGGATAGAACTCACTAAATTTGATGAATTAGAAGTTCTTGTATTTGCCGAAGGGGTTGGAATACTAATATTTCTTCTGTCAGAATTCTGATTAATAAGAGTTCTGGTATTTGTGTTACTAATTAAAGTAGGTTTTTCTACATTCTCCATCATTTCTGAGGAGTTTGCGACAGTCTGTTGTTCTATTTCAGGAGGTGCAACAGGTATATTTATAACTGTATTGTTAGCAACTATTTTATTGTTAACGTCAGAAGTATTGTTATTAACATTAGGAGTGTTATTTTCAAACTGAATAGGAATAGAGATAGATTCGCTATTATTAACAGTCTGAGACGGTACTTCTACGGCTATAGGTAAAGATTTTACCGAAGTATTTGAATTATCACTAGAAGCAATTAAAGAAGGTGATGATTTAATGGAGTTAAAGGAAGATAATTCTTGTGGATAAAGTTCGGGTTTTTCCCTCGAATTCTGTTTTTCTTCCGATATATCAGTAACACGTTCATTTTTTGCAAGAGTGTAATTATTCTTGGCAAAATTATCTACTTTGATGGCAGAAACATTCTCCGTTGTCTCCGTTGTCAATGGTGTAGTGATGTTGCTTGAGTTTTTAGCCAACAGAGATACTTCTTTAACACTATTAACTAATAAAGTAGGCTTTGAAAGATCTAAATCTTCCGTAATTACTGTCGAAGTAGCTTTTGCTGATTGAGGATAAAAGATTAACCCTAAAATCAAGGCTAAAGTTGCTTGGGGTAATTTTTGTGAGATTAATTTTAGATTCATAGATACAATTTCCTATTACTCGTCACACTCTGAATTTGCGATCGCAAACTATCTAGTTAAAAGATGATTTACAATGGCGAATGTTAAATAATAATTATTTTTTCAGTTTAAATTCTAGCTCAATGTATCAGGAAATGTTCCTTTATTTTCAAATTAATGATAGGAATTTCTTATATTTCGATTTAATAAGAGAGGAATTAAGAGATAGGAAGAATATTGAATCATCTATAAACTTATGATTAAAAACCGAAATCTGAAACCTGAAACCTAATATTGATAGTTAATTATCTTTATGCCAAATAACTGTTTGAGGAATACCTAAAGAAATTCCAGCCTTATCAAAAGCCTTTTTTACTCGCCAACGAAATTCTCTACCTACTCGCCATTGTTCTGAAGGTTGTGTTTTAATAATTAATCGAATGGTAATTCCATCATGAGCGATTTTTTCGATACCTAAAATATCCGCAGAGGTAATCATTTTATCTTTCCAGTCTTTTTCTTGATACATCTGATCGGCTACTTCTTGTAAGATACTCATGGTTTTTTGAAGTTCAGAATTCCACGCCACTTCAATGGTAAAGTTAACTTGAGACCAATTTTTTGTCATATTAACCACAGTGGAAATTTTGCCGTTAGGAATGATAATTAACTGCCCATCTAAGTTGCGTAATGCGGTTATATAAAGATTCATGGTTTCTACACATCCCATAAAACCATTAATTTCGATGACATCCCCTAAAGCATAACGATCCGTGATTAAAATTAAGATACCATTGAGCATATCGTCAAAAAGATTACGAGATAAAAAAGCAAACACCACCGCTAAAGCCCCAGCACTAGCAAGAATACTTGGGCTAATACCAATGACAGCAAGGGTTAGGAAAATGCCGATAACATTAAAAAAAATGGTTGTCGCACCTCTTAAAGCAGGAGAATAAGTATTAACTCGTAAAATGGGGCGGTTAGAATTCGGGTTAATTTCTTGTTTTGCTTTTGCCCAATCATCTAATAAATTATCAATCCAGAAATCAATAATTTTATCTGTTAATACCATTGCAATCCAAATTAAAGGCAGTAAAATGCTTTGAGTAAAAAATAAATTAAAGAGAAAACGGGTATCTCTAAAAGTAACTAAAATAACTGCGACACAAAACAAAATTAATGTTATTTGATTGAGAAATAAAAGATTAGAAATTAATTCAATTAAGTTCATTTTTTGCTTAATAAAATTTCTTCTTTGGTTAAAATCAACGAGAAATAACTTAGCTGAAAAAGATAAACTTTCCTGAATCACTTCTTTGGTATCATTAACTCCTCTGGTAAATATTTTTTGGATTAAGTTAAGATTCTTAGAAGTTTTTTGATATGATTGTGATTTAACTTCTTTAGAAGTATTATTTTGAGAGAAATTTTCTTCAGGATTAACTTTTAAAGTTTCATAAATTTCGTGAAATTCTTTTTGTAAATTTCTGTGCCATTTTTTTAAGATTTTTTTTAAAATTCTAATAAAAGTTATCAAAGAAAATGTGATTATTATTATTGTAATAGGGACGTTTATTCTTAAAAATGGCCTTTGTATATCCATTTCTAATCCCCAAAGTGCGTTACTAAAAGATTCTCTAATTTTGTTGCGCCATGTTTGAGCTAACTGTGAAATAGTAGTTGTATTTGCTCTAGCATCAGCTTCGGTAATGGTTAAAATTGCTTGTTGTACTAATCCTATTTTCGGATTTAATGTTACATAGATAACGGTTTGACTATTTTCGATTCCTACTTCTACAATGGGAGTTGCTGGATGTAAAGGTTTTTCATTGGTTATTAACCAAAAATTACGATTTTTTCTTTCCTCTACAGGATTATTTATGATAAAAGTACGCATATTATTAAAAATACCTCTGAAAACAGTTTGAATGAATCTCGCCCTTTGTTCAACTTCTAAGGCTACTTCTCTGGTACTTTTTGTTATATCTCTTGGTAATGCAACTATAATCCTTTCTCTCCTAAAATCTAAATCAGAAAAGAAAAAAACGCTACTACATAAAAATCTTCCACAAGTTTCAGCTTTATTCAAATCCCATGTAGGTGTTTCAGGAAAAGCATCTAATGTTTCAGGTGCAGGGAAAAAAGGAATTTGTGCTTTGACGGGTAATACTACAAACAAAGTAAAAAGAAAAACTAATAAATAAGAGATAATTTTTTGTTTGGTAAGTATCATTACACTTTAATTATATAGATTTTTCGATTTTATGTTAACATATAAAACATCATATTATTTTCTTAATTTCTATTTATTATATGATTAACTATGATGTAATTGTTATTGGTGGTGGTTTAACGGGTTCTGCTTTAAGTTATGAATTATCACAAAAAAAATTAAAGGTTTTATTAATAGAAAAAGATTCAGTTTTAAATAATGCTACTATTTATAGTTATGGTGGAATTTCTTATTGGGGAGGCACAAGTAATTTAACGAATCAATTATGTCAAGAAGGGATTAATATTCATCGTAATTTAGAAGAAGAATTATCTGCCAATACAGAATTTAGGGAAATAGATCTTTTATTTACCATTGATATTGACCAAAATCCTCAAGAAACTTTAGAAGATTATAAGCACTTTTTTATTCAACCTCAACTATTAGATATTGATGAAAGTTTAGCATTAGAACCATTACTAAATAAAAATAATATTACTGGTTGTTTAAGATTTCCTCAAGGTCATGTTAATCCTCAAAAAACTATTTTAGCTTATCAAAAAGCTCTCAAAAACAATGGAGGAAATGTTGTTCAAGAAACAGTTATTTCACTAATTCAAAAAGAGGATAAAATTATCGGTATTAAAACTAATAATAAAAATTATTTTACTAATGAAGTTATTATTTGTGCTGGAGCATTTTCTCGACAAATTCTACAGGATTTAGGCTTAAATTTACCGATTTATTTTACCCATGCACAATTAATTAAAACTCCTCCTTCAGACATAAAATTGCGTACTTTAGTTATGCCCGCTACTACTAAACGTTTTGAAATGGAAAAACAAGCGACTTCTTTAGAGATAGAATCTATTTGGCAAACATCCAATAATCTTATCCAAAATGATGTCCTAGAAGCTGGTGCTATTCAATTTTTAGACGGTAGTTTCTGTTTAGGGCAAATCAGTCAAATTATTACAAATATCGATGCTCTCGTGCCTAAAAACACCAGTGCAAGAAGAATTCGAGAGGCGATCGCCAAGACGTTACCATCTTTAGCAAATATAGAAGGCACATGGCATAATTGTCAAATTGCTTTTAGTCAAGGAATGCCTTTTCAAGTTGGGAAAATAAAGAAATTTGAAGGTTTATCGATATTTTCAGGGTTTACGAGTCCATTTGTATTTGTACCCCCTTTAGCAAAACATTTCGCCCATTATTTAACCGAAAATAGTGATCCAATTATTGAAAGTTTACCATCGCTGTGAAAAATTTCTTGATTGATAAGGTTTAAATCAATTATTTTTACCATCCCCCTATCTCCCCATTTTCTTCCCATCTCCCCATTTCCTTCCCATCTTCCTATTTCCTTCCTATCTCCCCATTTCCTTCCTAACTCCTATCTCCTATCGTTATTGAAAATTTTGTGTCTAATTCAGGTTTGTAATAGACAAAGGAGAAGTTGTGATAGACAATTAATAATTGACCCTCATAATAAATTGAACATGAAACCGATTATATTTAGCATGGGAATTGTTCTGGTTTGTGGAGTATTTTTAATAATTTCCCTTATTTTTAATAACAATAAACCAGAAGCCATAGCGGAAGAAATAGGTACAAACAATGTTACACTAACTCAAAATGTGTCTTTAATCGCAGACGCTAGTCAACTTAAACCGAAAGGAAAAATGGATATAGATTTATCAACCGCACAAACTTCTTCTACAGGCTTAAAGTCTATTGAAACTGTAGCAGGAGATGGAGTTAACCCCCAAAGAGGACAAAAAGTAACAGTAAATTACACAGGTTACTTAGCAGAAGAAGGCTTTAAAAGAGGCAAAAAATTTGATAGTTCACTTGATCGCAATCAACCTTTTACCTTTACTATTGGTGTAGGGCAAGTTATAAAAGGATGGGATGAAGGAGTAGCTAGTATGAGCGTCGGTTCTAAAACTACTTTGATCATTCCACCAGATTTAGGTTATGGTGCTAGGGGTGCAGGTGGTGCAATTCCTCCTAACGCTACTTTAATTTTTGACGTGGAATTGTTAGGAATTCAATAATCTGAAAATATCGCCTTCTTCCCTCAAGTTTTGAGAAAAAAGTCCCCATAATTGGGGATTTATAGGCAAATTTATCCTATGAATGCAAACAACAAAAAAGAGCAAAATTGGGATTATTGGTTTTTACTACCTCTTTATCCTTATCAACAACGCCCCACTTTAAGACAAGAAGTAATTAAAGATACTGTTTGGACTTTTGATCAACCTCATGGTTTATTATATGCTGTTGTGCCTATTCGCATGACTATCATTAGATTAGCCAAGGGAGGCTTATTAGTCTATTGTCCTGTAGCACCTACGAAAGAATGCGTTAATCTAGTACAAGAATTAGAAAATTGTCACGGAAAAGTTAAGTATATTATTCACTCTACCAGCTCAGGGTTAGAGCATAAAATTTTTGTTGGCCCTTTTGCTCATTTTTTCCCCACTGCCGAAGTCTGGAGTGCGCCTAGTCAATGGAGTTTTCCTCTTAATTTACCTTTAACATGGCTTGGTTTTCCTTCTCAACGCACAAAATTTTTACCTTTAGATTTTCGTGAATCTCCTTTTGCTGATGAGTTTCAATATCACATTTTAGACATCGATTTAACTAAAGGTTCGTTTGTAGAAGTCGCTTTATTACATAAAGAAACTAAAATCTTATTAGTTACCGATGCGGTGGTGAAAATTCCCCAACATCCCCCCGAAATTTTACAGTTAAATCCCTTTCCTTTACTTTTTCATGGTAGAGAAACAGCTTTAGATAATCTGGAAAATACTGCGGAAAATCGTCTCAAGGGTTGGCAAAGAATTTGTTTATTTGCTCTTTATTTTCGCCCTAGTATGGTTAAAATAACCACCATTAAACAGTTAATTCAAGAAGCTATTAACGCACCTAATCGCTCTTTTAGTAACTATTTCGGCTTATATCCTTTTCGTTGGCAAAAAAATTGGCAAACATCTTTTCAAGCTATTGCTAATCGAGAAATACCATTAGTTGCACCGATACTTGAAACATTAATTTTACCTCAAGCGCCAAAAGAAGTGATTAATTGGGCAACTATAATTTCTACATGGGATTTTAATCAGATTATCCCCGCTCATTTTTCCTCACCGATAAAAGCGACACCAACACAATTTCTTCAAGCATTTTCTTTCTTAGAAAACAACCCTTTTTCTCCCTATAATTTATATCCTAGTGGGAATGATCAAATTTATCGAAAAGATAGTAAGTTTATCAAACAATTAGAAGCAATTTTAATTAAATTAAAAATAGCAAAACCACCCAAAAAATTATAAATTACTTTCTTCTTATACCATCTTGATATTTTAGGCTTCTCTACAGTGGTTAGGACAAATTCAGATAAAATAAACATTATCAAGTTGGCACTACAGGGATTATAAGAATTAATAATTAAATTGGTTATAAATTTATGTTTTCCCTAATACTTGAGACTTGACACCTGATACTTGACACCTGATAAAAGAATAATTTATCACAAACAGAAGTAATAAAGTCATATTTTTTATTAATTTTTATTACTGATCAACTATTCAAATTGGACAAGTTCTGATAAACTATTATTAGTAACTCAATCTCATTCCAATTGTTACAAAACAAGGAAAACTTTTGTCCATTGAGTAAAAAAGTGAGGATTACACTAGAAGTAGTAACTTTACTCAAAAGATAATACCCATTATAACTAGGAAGAATTATTGATGCCCAAAATCGGCGTAATTTACAACGATATAAAACCTATTGCTTGTCAAGTGGCAGAAGACTTACAAAAGCAATTAGAAAGTCAAGGTTATCAAGTTTATTTAGCTACTGGTTATGCTGGTATTTTAGGATACTCTTATCCTCATCGCCCTGTGTGTCATAGTCCTATCGAACAAATTGCGCCCCCTGGATTTGATAAAGACATGAGTTTTGCCATCGTCTTAGGAGGTGATGGTACAGTTTTATCCGCTTCTCGACAAGTTGCACCTCACAATATCCCTCTTTTAACAGTCAATACAGGACACTTAGGATTTTTGACCGAAATTTATCTAAATCAACTTTCTACGGCATTAGAGCAAGTTTTAAGGGGCAAATACGAAATAGAAACACGCTCGATGATGAAAGTTACGGTTATTCGTGAGGATATTGCTTTATGGGAAGCTCTATGTTTGAATGAAGTTGTAGTTCATAGAGAGCCACTAACAAGTATGTGTCATTTTGAAATTGCCATTGGCAGACACTCCCCCGTGGATATTGCGGCAGATGGGGTTATTATTTCTACTCCTACAGGCTCAACTGCTTATTCTTTAAGTGCTGGAGGGCCTGTTGTAACCCCTGACGTACCAGTATTTCAACTTGCCCCCATTTGCCCCCATTCTCTGGCTTCTCGTGCTTTAGTATTCTCTGATAAAGAACTTGTAACCATTTTCCCCGCTACTCCTAATCAAATGGTGATGGTAGTTGATGGTAATGCTGGTTGTTATATACTACCTGATGATCAAGTTCATATTATGCGATCGCCTTATGATGTTAAGTTTATTCGTTTACAATCCCCTGAATTTTTCCGTATTCTCAGAGAAAAACTAGGTTGGGGTTTACCTCATATAGCTAAACCAACATCGGTAGAATTACCGTAAAAAATTTATTTGACAACAATTAAGTTGAGCACTTGTGTTAAAGTTGTGGTAAGATTTCCCATGGTATAATTGCGCAAACAATGTTCCCTTGCTAAATTACCTTTACTTTGGGCTTGAGGATAATCGGCAAAAATAAGATTAATTTGTTGAGAAATAGCTTCAGGAGAGGAGGGAGGAATTAAATACCCTGTATCTTCTATAATGCGAGGAATTTCGCCTACTTTTGTCGCAATAATCGGTTTTGCCATAGCCATTCCTTCAATTAATTCTAAAGGAAATTTAGCAATATTAGTTAAATCGTCTCTCGGTGTTACCACAATAATATGACTCATAGCGATAAATTCTGGCATATCATCGAAGGCTTGAGGTGGAATTTTGATGATCCAACGTCCCCATTTATCCGTTAAAGTATGAATATAAGCAGATTGATTTTGATTTCCTCCTACTAATACCAATTTTATGTCTTGTTGATTTAAAGTATCTAAGGCGGTAAGTATATCTTCTAATCCTTGATCTGGTTTTGGTGTACCCGTAAACATTAATAGTTTATAATCTGATAAGCCGTATTTTGACCGAATAGCGATAGGATCAAAATTACTAGGATTAAATAAATCTGTATCTTTGACATTAGGAAGATAAGTTCCACCATAACGATATTCTAAAAATTTACTGCTAAGGGTGATACCGTTTACTTTATCTATGAGTTTTTCTAACCATTTAATATATAAAGGATTTTGCGGTTTTTTTAACTCACTATGGTTACTAAAAATATCGCTAATTAAATTTCCTTGATATTGCCAATTATCCCCACCAAAATTTGCCATCTCCCAATCATCAATATCTAAAATTATTGGTTTTTTACTGCGCCATGCTTTAACTAATCCCATAGCAAAGCTACTTAATTGAGGTTTAATTATATATAATATATCTCCATCAATTTCTGTCATAAAATTTAAAGCTGTTGTTATAAAACTAGATAAATTAACACCGTGAAAGTAAGTAATAGGTAATGAATAAGGAGGTTCAGGGTATATCTGTTCTCCATACAAAAAACCGAAAATATTTACCTGATAACCCAGTTTTTGTAAACCTTGAGCGATAACGTAACCTCTGGTAGTACCTTGAGATGATAAATCGGGAATAATGACAGATATTTTGGTTTTATTAGCCATAAAAGAAGGTTTAATTGTATTATATTATTATTGATAGTTAAGAGAATAAAATAGTAAATTATCAGGAATATAATTTAAAGAAATTTTATCATTAATTAAGGAAAAGATTACTATGGAGGAGAAAAATAATCCATAAAAGCTGATAAACTATTTATCTAATGTATGGTACTTTGATCATATCTGAAATTATAAAAATTAGTACTCTGAAAATAGGAGATGTTTTAGAGATTTTGTAAAAAATACTTTTTTTCTGTTAACCTTGTCGTTACTTAATTTATACTAGAAAGATAATCCTCTTTGATATTTTTAAAATATACTTTTACCAAATTATGAACTCTACAGATTCCATAATAAGTTTTTCTAACCGTGTTTGGGTAAAATTAAATTCTTTATCTTCTTTATGTCAAAATAATTTTCTTAATAATCTTTATTCAATAATTCTATCCTCAGAATCTCAGGAAAAAATTTCTACGATATATAAACATGATTCAGTAATAATTATAAATTTTACCTATAGGGAAGACTTAAAAATATTAACAGTTTTATTAAAATCAGAAAGACAAGAATTAATTATCAAAATAATAGATTTAGTTAATTCAAAAGATATTAAAGATTATCCTTTAAAAATGGAGAATAATCAAAAATTTGTTTTTGAAAATATAGATATTGTTAAAGAAATTAACCTAATAGAAATTAATAGTTTATTTAGTAATGAATATCTATTTAAACCACAAGATTTAAGTTTAAATGATGATGATTTTTGGTGTTATTTTCCTTTAGAAGATTCTTTAAATAATTCTATATTATTATCTAATCAACAATACAAAATAATTAATGATGAAAATCTTTTACCAAAATTTATAATTGGTAACTATGGCACGGGAAAAACTAAAACTGCTATTTATTCAGCTATAAAAAAAGGTAATATCTTAAGTAAAAATGGCCAAGAAAAAATACTTTATCTTGGGGAAAATAAATTCTTAGCAAAAGATGCGAAAAAAATTAGTAATAGTATAACTTTAAATGATCATATTAATTTTTATCACTATTTGTTATTAATTCAAACTATTATGGAAAAATATCCTCTTATCTTCACGCAAAAATTTTTAGCACAAAGACAAATAACTTTACATAAATTTACTGAGCAATTTTTCAAAACTAAAAAAATATTTATTCTAAAAGCTGAAGATTTATGGCAAGAAATTAGATATATTATTAAAGGCTCAATAAAAGCAATTAAAAGTAATAGTGGATTAATCTCTTTACCAGAATATTTAGCTATAAAAAATCAAAGTTTATTACCTAAAAATACCGATTTTGAATCAATTTATAATTTAGCAACTCAGTATCAAGAATGGCTAAAATTACAAAATTACTGGGATGATTTAGATTTAACTCGGTATCTTTTAAATAAGTTACCTGACAATTATCAAGGAGAATATGAGTCTATTTATATTGACGGAATTGATAAATTTACAGAATTACAAATACAATTTTCTCTTAAATTATTAAAAATTAATCAAGAAGAAAATTATCTTCCTCAAATATTTTTAGTGGGAAATAATCAAATCAGTTTTAATCAAAATAATATTACTTGGAATAGAGTTAAAAAGATTTTAGTAGAATCTTATCATAAATTACCAGCATGGAGAATTATTAGAGAATTAATCGAACAGACAGAATTAAATTATAATTTTAATTATACTGATAATATAACTAATTTGGGCGTTATTGTTGCTAATTTGTCAGGGGAAAATATTCATCATTATTCTTGGATAAAATCCCAGGATAAAATTTTAGTTATTGCAGATATTAGCACAAATTTTTTACTATCAAAATCTAATATTAGTATTAATAGTGCCATAGTAGTTTTTGACGAGGAAGAAAGAAATAAATTGACAGCAATGTTTCCTGAAGATAGCGAAAGAATTTTACATTTTGATAATATTAATGATTTAGAATTTGAAGAAGTTTTAATCTGGAAAATGTTTACAAAAATTGCTATGTTAAAAGAACATAATTCACTGGATCATGAATCTTATGATAAACTAAAGTATAATTACCTTTATTCCTGTACTAATTTAGCGAAGAAAAAGTTATTTTTTTATGATCAAAATATTGATGAAATTTGGAGTTTACCTAATATAAGTAATTTAATTGAGTGGGGATATGAAACGGAATTAGAATCATTATTTGAGAATAAATATTTAGAAGCAGAAATCTCATTAATGACGGAGAATTATCTTCACAAAGGTAGCGATAAATCTTATCAAATAGCTAGTCAAATATATCATCGTTATGATAATATAATTGGTGCAGCAAAAGTTGAGGCTTTATTAGAAGAAGAGCAAGGAAATTGGGGTAAAGCAGGAGATATTTGGAATAAATTAGGTATTTTTGATGAAGCAATTAATTGTTGGAATGAAGTAGATAAAAAACTTTGGTTAGCAAAATGGGCAGTAATAGATTCTGAAGAATGGCAAAAAAAAGGACTTTATTTTGAAAAGGAAAATGATTATAAATTAGCTAAATTTTGTTATGAGAAAGCTAAAGATTTTGAAGGTAAATTAAGATGTTTAGAAAGAGATAATCAATGGGAGTTAGCTGGAGATGAATGTGGAGAAAAAAACTTAGTTTTACAAAGAGATAAATATTATGAATTAGCAGATAAATATTATCGCCAACATCAACAAATTTCTGCCGCCATTAAAATGTGGACAAAATTAGAAAAATGGGATAAAGTGGCTTTAATTTGGGAAGAGTCGCAACAGTGGGAAAAAGCTGGTAATTGTTGGCAAAAACAAGGGGATGTAGAAAAAGCGGCTTTGTGTTGGCAAAAAGCACAAAAATGGGCTTCTGCACAAAAATGCTGGGAAGAGTTAGGTAATTGGCAAGAATTGGCGTTATCTTATGAATCTGAGGAAAATTGGGATTTAGCGGCTCAAACATGGTTAAAAATGGCTGAAATTGAGAAAGCGGCTTTATGTTATCAAAAAGCAAATCAATGGCATCAAGCAGAAAAATTATGGTTAGAGTTGGGTTATTGGGGTTTTGTCGCTATTTCATTACAACAACAAAATAAATGGCAATCGGCTGCTTGCGCATGGAGTAAAACCAATCCTAACGAATTAGAAGCCTTGTGTTACGAACAATGTCAAGAGTGGGAAAAAGCCGAAAAATGTTGGTTAGAAGCGAAAAATTGGGCTAGGATTATCTTAGCTTGTGAAAAACAAGGAAAATGGCAAGAAGCCGCTGAAAGTTGGGAAAATTTAGGAGAATGGCATAAAGCTGGATTAGCTTGGGAAAACATTGGTGAAACAGAAAAAGCCGCTTTTTGTTATGAAGAAGGAGAATGTTGGCATTTAGCTGAAAAATGTTGGCGTCAGTTACAAAAAAGTGATTTTCTCGCTAAAACCTTAGAAAAACAAGAAAAATGGGAAGAAGCCGCCCAAATATGGGAAAAATTAACACTATGGGAAAAAGCTGGTAATTGTTGGCATAATTACGGTGACATTGAGAAAGCAGCCTTATGTTATGAAGAAGGAAAACATTGGCGATTAGCTGAAGATTGTTGGCAAAAGTTAAAAAACTGGGAAAAAGTGGAGAATGCTTGTAAACAACAGGGAACATGGCAAAAAGCAGCTTATGATTGGTTACAGGCAAATCAATTAGAAAAAGCAGCTCTTTGTTATGAAAACTGTCAAGATTGGGAGAAAGCTGCTAAATATTGGGAAAAATCCCAGAATTGGGAAAAATTTGCTCATGTGTGTGAACAACTACAAGCATGGGAGTTAGCTGCATCTTCTTATTTAAGAGTTAATCAAACAGAAAAAGCTGCTATTTGTTATGAAAAAGCAGAAAAATGGAGTAATGCGGAGGAATGTTGGCGAAAATTATGGAAATGGGAAAAATTAGCCATGGTTTGTGAATATCAAGAAAAATGGGAAGATGCTGGTAAAGCATGGTTATTAAATAATGAAATTGACAAAGCCGCTATTTGTTATGAAAAATGTCAAGATTGGGAGAAAGCAGAAGAATGTTGGCGAAAAACTGCCAATTGGGAAAAATTAGCTACTATTTGTGAATATCAAAAAAAATGGGAAGAAGCGGCGCAACTTTGGCAATATCTCGAAAAGTGGGAAAAAGCCGCTTTAGTATGTATCAAAATGAATGACTTTGAAACGGCAGTTAAATATTATGAAAAAGGCGGATATCTTCCACAGGCGGAAGAATGTCGTCAAAAAATATCTAATTAATTTGGGTGCGGTTCTTTTCAAGATAGATAATTACATAAAATAAGAACAATATTTAAGGTCATAGGAATAAAATAAATGGAGAATTTCCAACAAAATAAGTGTTTTTCCCAAGCAAGAGAATTGTTTGAAGATATTATCTGCTGGTTAAATTCAGAGAGTGTCTATGGAATTCAACATAGTGATTTAGAAAAAAATCTCTGGACAAATGGTAATGAATTATTGAGAAGACTATTACAAGGATATTTAGATAGTCGTCAAGAGGATGAGATTGAAGAAGAATGTTTCGGAATCGATGAAGAAAAAAGAACTCATAAACGTCATCATTCCAGAACACTAATGACGATTTTGGGGGAAGTGACAGTAAATCGAATTGGTTATGGGGGAAGAAAAATAACCAGTCTTCATCCCTTAGATGGGGAATTAAATTTACCCGTAGAAAAATATTCTCATGGACTAGCACAAAAAGTATCACAAGCAGTGGCATTTAATGGTTTTGAACAAACAGAAGAACTAATCAAAGAAAATACTGGGGAAAAATACCGAAACGACAATTAGAACCCACATTCCGCACGTCATCATGTAGTTCGTAAAAAACAATACTTGAATTATATCTAACTTTTATTCAGATATAGAAAATCTTTATCTTCTGACTAAAAATTATAATTTTTTGACTATCTTTTTTATTTTTTGACAGCACAAATAAAGGCTTTTTTGACCTTATTTTTTTATTTTGCCTATTCTTTTTTCTTG